>WNFI01209279.1_pt2 | contig 35536 bp, 30 predicted proteins | sample 5400471 | NCBI WGS metagenome assembly WNFI01 (sample SAMN13153348, study PRJNA577476) | soil metagenome | isolation source: 100 cm saprolite on Douglas fir-dominated hillslope | place: USA:California | collected 2013-09-17 | reverse complement strand
CAACCTCTTGACGATCATCCTGACGTACGCCGGGATCCTGCTCGAGGACGCAGGGCCCGACACGGAAGGGCGGAGGGCGGCCGAGCAAATCAAGGATGCGAGCGAACGGGCAGCGGACCTGACCCGCCAACTTCTCGCCTTCAGCAGGCGACAGGTGTTGCAACCGCGCGCTGTCGACCTCAATGAGACCGTCCGCGACGTCGAGAAAATGTTGCGGCGGCTGCTCGCGTCCAACATCGACCTCGAGATCACGCTCGCCGAGAATCTTGGGCTCGTGATGGCCGATCCCGGTCAGATCGAACAAGTGTTGGTCGATCTTGCTATTAACGCTCGCGACGCGATGCCGGACGGTGGGCGACTCTTGATCTCGACCATGAATGTCGATCTTAACACGGCGTACCTCGACGCCGAGGCGAAGGCGCTCGTCGGTCCCCACGTGACGATCACCGTCGCCGATACGGGCGTCGGCATGACGCCGGAGGTCGCGGCGAAGGTCTTCGATCCATTCTTCACCACGAAGGAGGTCGGAAAGGGTAGTGGCCTCGGCCTCGCGTCGGTTCACGGCATCGTCGAGCAGTCGGGCGGTCGGGTCTGGGTGCGCAGCGAACCAGGACGTGGCTCGACATTCAAGATCTATCTCCCGCGGATCATCGCGACGCCGGACGCGGCCGCGCCTCAACGGCCGACCGATCTCAGTGGATCGGAGACGGTGCTCCTCGTCGATGACAATGACGACCTGCGTCGCGGCGTCCGACGGATGCTCGAGCGGGTCGGATACGAGGTGATCGAGGCGTCCAATGGGGTTGCCGCGTTGGCACAGCTCGATCGCGGCACTCATGTCGACCTCGTAGTGAGTGACGTGATGATGCCCGCGCTTGGCGGACGGGCCGTCGCCGATGCCGTTCTCCAACGGCACAAATCAGTAAAACTTCTCCTGATGTCTGGTTACAATTACGACACGGGGCTCCATGGGATGGCGCAGCGCGGTGACATTGTGTTCATCCCCAAACCCTTCACCGCGGACAAGTTGCTGCGTAAGGTGCGCGAGGTGCTCGGGCCGGCAGTCGATCGCGGCGGCGTCTAGCTACCTAAACGCGCCACCGACGCCGACATGATCAAGGCAACTCGTTTGGCTTCGGCCGGATTGATGGCAGGCGCGGCCTCGGGCCACGCGCAGTCGGTGGCCACGCGCCTGCCAACGGCGACGGATCAGGCATTGGTGACAGCGCTCATCGCCGCCGAGGACTCGCGCGATTCGACGATCGGGCCCACCGATGCGCGGCGCCGAGGCCTGTCGTCGGGGAATGCGTATGTCCGGGCGTTCACTGTTCGAGGACTCGGCCGGATCGAGCAGGGATCGATGATCCCGATCATCGCCCCTGCTCTCGACGACAGCGGGGCAGACGTCAGGTCGGCGGCCGCCAATGCGGTGGCGCAGGCGGCGTCCACGGCGCCGATCGGCTCATCGGCGCTGAGCGAGGCTCGCGCGCTGCTAACCAAACGACTTCCCGCCGAGACCGATCCGTCGGTGCGCGCGGCGCTGCTCGAGGCGATCGGCCGACTGTCGCAGAGTGGCTTGGCCACCCAAGTGCAGGGGACCGCGCGCATCATTGCTCCGTGGCTGTCTTCTGCGTCGCCGCTGGAACGGCGCGGAGCCATTCGCGGAATGTTCTTTCTCTCCCAAAAGAGCGAAGCCCGCGCAGCGGGGGTGATCCCGCGCGAGGTCACCGATCGCCTCGTTGCCATGTTGACTGAGAAACCAGTTGTTGCCTACTCGACGGCGGAACGGGCGAACCTCGCCGCCATCCTCGTCGGTGACGTGGCGCTGAGTGAAGTCCAGATGCGTGCCATCTTCGTGCAGCCTGATCCGAACGTTCGCGAGCAAGTGGTCGCCGCCATGGCGCGAGCGCCGGACACCGACCTGGTGCGATCGATCGCCGAACGGGCGGTGCGCGATCCGGCGGCCATCGTTCGGTTTCGCTCGATCAGTGTCTACGCGCGTCGCCTTCGCACCAGTGATGGATGTTCACCACTGATCCAGCTTGCCCGCGACCGCGACACGACAATCGCATTGGCGGCGGTCGATGCCCTGTCCGGCTGCGGATCCGATCCTCGGGCCGTGGGTCTCCTCGACTCGATGGCGCGATCATTTCGTGACGGTGAAACCTGGCATCTGCCTACACATGCGTTCGTCGCACTGGCGGCGGTGGATCCGCGTCGGGCGAACGGGATGATGCCGTTCTTCGCGCAAGCGCGGAGCGTATTCGTGCGCACATACGCCGCGACGGCGGCGCGTCTGACCGGGGACACGGTGACCCTGTATCGCCTCGCAGGCGACAGCCAGCCCAACGTACGCGCATCCGCCATCGCGGGACTGTCGGAGCTTGTCAACCACGTCGCGGACCGGATCTACCGCGCTGCGCTCGCCTCCGATGACAATCAGCTCCTGGTGGCGGCCGGAGCCGCGCTCAAGGGGAGTCCCGACCCCACCGCGACGAAGACGGCGGTGCTCGACGCGTGGAAGCGGCTCGTCGGATCAGGGCGGGAGACCCGCCGCGAAGGGGAATCCGCGCTGCTCGAGCGAATGACGGAGTTTCGCGTTTCGGTGGATTCATCGGCGATACGACCCTTGACGCGCGTTCCGACTCCGACCTTTTCGGATCTGGCGGCGATCGAACAGACCGAGGCCTCAATCGAGATGGCGGACGGCGCAGTCGTCAAACTGCGCTTTCATCCATTCGACGCGCCGACTAGCGCGACGAACTTGGCCTCGAGAATCTCCGCGGAACGGTCGGTCTCTCGACGCGCGGCCGCGACACCGCCGACGGACAGATTTTCGTTAACACAGTCGATAACACCAGGCTTGATCACAACTACACGGTGATGGCAACGATCGTAAGCGGGCTCGAAACGTTTGATAGGATGCAGGAGGGTGCCCGCATCAAGCGAATCACGTTTGCGCCGATATCCCTTCACTAACCCACCAAACCGTGCCACCAGCCTCTTAGCCAACCCGCCAACTCAGGCGCCTTCGTCCCGTTACACGTGCGTGAGGGGCACCGCTCTGGCTTCTTCGTAGGGTCACCAGGGTGATTTCGCCTGGCGCACCGATGCGGAACGGAATCCCCCAGTACCCGGTGCCGGGACTGATGTAGAGAAGAGACCGGCCGCGAGTGTTGATTCCCATCGCATCCTCGAGAAACAGGCTGGCCATACTCCACCCGGCGGCGGGCAACGCGACCTGACCCCAATGAGTATGGCCGCTCAGCGTCAACCCGACGCCGCCCTCGGCAAGAGCGGGAAAAAGTGCCGGATTGTGAGCCAAAGCGACGATCGTTCGTCCTGCTGGGATTCCCGCCAGGCTTCGCTGTATGTCCGGCGACACGTCGGAATCCGGGAATCCGCGCCCGGCGGGGTCGCCCGTGCCAACCAACGTGATCACCCCGTCGCCGCGTCTGATTTCGCGTGACTCGTTCACCAGCAGTGTGCCGAGATCGCCGCGACGGAGCCGGCGCTCGACGGCAGGCCACCCAGCATAAATGTCGTGATTGCCGGGAATGAGAAAGACGCCGTTCGGCGCCGTCATCGACGCGAACACCGACGCGTACACCTCAAGATCTTCCGCTCGGTCGTCGACGATATCGCCAGTTACGGCGATGAGATGCGGGTCCATGGCGGCAACCTCGCGCGCGATGCGTTCGAGACGCTTCCGCGGCAGGTGGGGCCCGATGTGGAGATCTGTGAGTTGTACGATGCGAAAGCCGTCGAAGTCCATCGGCAGATCGAGCAGCTCGACGACGAGCTCGCGAACGACGAGGGCACTCGCCCCCAGGTACCCAATCGCCACGAAGATGCCGAGCGTGACGGCGATGATCGTCGCTCCGATTCGCCCGCCCGCCAACGGCGCCCCGAAGGCGGCTCCGATCGCCATTCCAATGAAGCCCGCTCCGGCCACGAGCGGCAGCGCGAGCTGTGTGTACCAAAACACGCGCAGGACATAGAGGCGAAACGCCTTCCGCGGATAAGACGGCCAGCCGCCTTCCCGAAGAAACACGAACAGCGGAATCGTGGTGTACAGCGCCAGCGCGACAACGAAGGCACCGCCGTACGGAATCCCGGCCATCAGCAGGGCGATGATTCCCCAACAGCCGATGAAGTAGCCGGCGAGCTTGAGCAGCGCCGTTCGCGACACGCGAAACGATCGCTCTGGCCGTCCGCCGCCGCTCACGCCGCCAGATCGGACGACAGCGGCACGCGCTGCGCTGTCGAGAGTGAGGATCGGACCGCCTTGCGGGAACCGGCTGGGCTCAGCGACGGGGGTGCGTCGTAAAGCAGAGCCATTGTCTGGAAATGAGGCATTGGAGGACGAAGGGTATGGCATTCGGGGGCGATTCGCCAAATCGGCGCGCTGAATCGAGCGTTGCGCGCCGCCGTGGCACGCAGGCTGCATAAGCTCAGGCCGGCGAGACGAAGCAGTTGCAGGACGGCCCTGGTGGGGGGCCGGTAGGGGAGAGGATCTCGCCAAGGGGTGGGGAATCACGATACGGGAAAGGCGCAAAGCCTTTCCCGTATCGCGTTCCAATCACTCTGCCCCGCCGTTGCCGACACCGGCACGGTTGTGGGTAAGAAGGGCAATTCTATATTCCGCAGTCGCCTTGGGCCGTTTTTCGCAGGACCGCCGGATTCTGGTCGCGCCGTGCGGCCGTCGCCCTCCAAAGGTTCACGCGTTCTCAGGAGCTGCATCGTGCGAGGTCGCGCGGGCAAAGTGCTGATCCTTTCACCGCACGTGATGACGGCCGCGTTGGTCGGCTGGTACGTGGAACTGGCGAAGTTGGAGCCGGCGTTCGCCGCACCCGGAGAGCATCCTGAAGAAGCACTCGCGCGCGTCAAGCCGATGCTCGTCGTTTTGATCGACGGCGAGTTCGAGGAAGCGCTCAGCGACCTCTTGGCCGCCCGGGCGGCGAAACGCGGGGTCGGCATCGCCTTGTTTGGCGGCGGAAGTCCCGACGCGGATGACACCGCCCGCATCTGGGCCGAGCGGCACCACATCCACTTTTTTCGTCTACCGGTCGATCTCGAGTCTTTCGGCCGCGTGCTCGACCAGGCGGCTAGAACCGGGCAGGCGGAGCGCCGTGGCGGTGATCGGCGACATGCTCCGGCTGTCGACCTGGCCCTCGACGGCACGCTCGTAGTTTTCGATTCCGCCGGCAAGCCGTGGTACATGTACGATCGTCGTGGCGGCGACCGCCGACTCGACGCGGAGGCAGGGCGGCCCTACCGCTCGTTCATCAGTCCAGACGGGTTGGAGCGTCGGCTCGAGCTGAACGACGTTGAGTTCGCGGCGCGTGAGCCCGCCGCTCTGGTCGCGCAACTCGCCCGCGCCGCTCAGGTCCCGCCGAACCACTCGTAACCCTGGTCACTCCAGTAGCCGCCCGTCTGAGTCGGGAGGAACATGATCCGCGTCAGATACTTGGTGTTCTTGTAGCCAAGTTTGACGGGCGAGAACACGCGTGCCGGAGCGCCCCACGCTGGCGGGAGATAGCGACCGTCCTGGCCGTACACGACCAGCGTCTGCGGGTGCATCGCGCTCGCGAGGTCCCAGCTCTCATGATAACTGTCATCAAATGACTCGAAATCGACGAAGAGCGCGTCGGGGCTCACTTGCGCAATCCGCGCAATCTCGTTGAGGCGCACTCCGGATCGGGTCGATACTGCCGTCCACCCTTCGACGCAGAAATGGTCCACGCGCTCGGTGGTTTGTCTCATCTTCACGAGGTCCGGCAGCGTCAGCTTGAGCGGACGCTTCACCAGCCCGCCAACCTCGAGCATCCACAGGCCGTTCGCCGCCGTGTCCCACACCGGAACGCTCTCCGAGATGAAGTAGGACGGGAATCGAGATCCGGCTAATCTCGCCGCGACCGGTGGCGTATCCATCGACGTATGCCGGAAGAGATCGGCCTCGAGCCTCGCGTTCGCCTCCATCGCGAAGGAGAGCGCGCGCTGCGCGGACGCCGGCCCGCGAGAGTCGCAGGCGATGCCCGCCAACGCCGCCAGCGCGGAGCCGCCGGCGGCGAGAAAGCGCCGTCGGTCGATGCCGGCACGCTCCGCGGCGTGGCCGGGCATGCGTGCTTCGGCCAGCCGTATCGCGGCGTGCTCCCACGCGGTGCCGGTGTGCGTGCTCACGGATTCACCCTCGCCGATCCCGAGCCAGGCAGCAGATGCACGAACGGGCGCGCGTTGCGGGCTTCGGGCGAGAGATCTTCGCGATAGCGGCCCGTGAACATCGACGGGATCGAGTACGGATCGACCGTGAACACCATGAAGACATGTCCGATCGTCAGCGCGACGATCGCGACCATCGCGACAAAGTGCCAATAGCGCGCCCAGACGTAGCCGCCGAAGAGCATCGTCAGTGGGGCGAGTTGTACCGGCTTCCAGATGGCGATGCCCGTCAGCACGGCTATCGCTGCAACAATCGGCATCGAAAAGTAGGCGAGTCGCTGCAGCGCGTTGTGTTTGCCTTGCAGTGGGTGATCCTTTCGAAAAAGCGAATAGAACTTGATCATCTCCCACACGTCCCGGAGGATTCCGCGGCGAGGCACCAGATCGCGCCACTCGCCGTGGAGGTAGATGAAGGTTAGATACACCAGCCCGTTCACGACCAGCACCCACATCATCGCGAAATGCCAGTTGCGAGCGCCCGCAAGCCAGCCGCCGAATGTGAACGCCTTCGGGATTCGACCGGCGAACGGATAGCAGCAGAACGTTTCGCCTTTTCGCGCGAACGCGGGGTAGGCATTGAAGATCTGGAGCCCGCTGCCGATCATCACCGTCAACGCAATGGCATTGACCCAATGGGTGACGCGAACGATCGGATGATGTCTGACAGTGGTGGTCATGTGGCGCAAATGCTGCATGATCTGGTTTGGCGTCGCAAGTCACCCTGGGCGGCTGGGTGACCGGCCGCGAGATGCGCGCGGTGATAATCACCCGGCCGGGTGGCCCTGAAGTGCTCGAGCTCCGCACCGTCCCGGCGCCGGCACCTGGAGTGCAGGAGGTGCTCGTTCGCGTTTACGCGACAGCGCTCAACCGGGCTGACCTCTTGCAACGCCAAGGCAAGTATCCGGCACCACCCGGCTCGCCGCAGGACATTCCCGGTATGGAGATCGCCGGGGAGGTAGTGGCGCTTGGGAGGGACGCCGGCCGGTGGCCGGTCGGCGCCAGAGTGTTCGGTATCGTCGGCGGCGGAGCGTACGCCGAGCTTGTGGCCACGCACGAAGACACGCTGGCGAGGATTCCCGATGCGCTAAGCTGGACCGACGCCGCAGCGATTCCCGAGGCGTTCATCACCGCCCATGACGCCCTTGTGACACAAGGCGCGATGCGATCCGGCGACACGGTGCTCATCCATGCCGTCGCAAGCGGCGTTGGATTGGCGGGCGTTCAGCTCGCGCGGGCGTGGGGGGCGACGGCCTTCGGTACGACGCGTTCCGAGGACAAGTTGTCGAGAGCCCTCGCGCTCGGCCTCGCCGATGGCATCGTGCTCACGGCTGGTCTCGATGCTCTCGAGGAAGCGGTGACGCGATGGACCAAGGGTCACGGGATGGATGTCACGCTCGAGCTGGTCGGGGGCCCGTACTTGGTGGCGAGCCTCAAGGCGGCGGCGCACAAGGGCCGCATCATCGTCGTCGGCACGATGGGCGGCGCGGCAGCCGACATCCCCCTCGGCGTCCTGATGCGCAAGCGTCTCATGATGCGGGGGACGATGCTGCGCTCACGATCGACCGCGGAAAAGATCGACGCTACCGCCCGATTCGCGCGGGAAGTTGTCCCCCTGTTCGCGGTGAGCAAACTTCACCCAATCATCGATTGCGTCCTGCCGCTCGAGCGGGTCGCCGAGGCGCATCGGCTCATGGAGTCGAATCGGACGTTCGGAAAGATTGTAATGGAGCTGTGAGCGGCCAGCGCTCAACAGACAGCTCACTGCACCTTCGCCCCAGTAAACCCAGCGATAAATGGTTTCGCGATGCACTCGTAGAAGCCCTTGCCGCCGCAAATCGTACTTCCCTGCTTCCGCACATATCCTGCGACCTTACTCGGATAGGTGTGACAGCGCGGCGTGTTGGTGCCGTTGACGCACCCATTGTAGTGCAAAAGGCCGGTGTTCACGGTGCCTGGCGCCGCCTGACCCTTGTTGGTCTTTATGTAGGTGCTGAGGATATAGACGCCATACTTGAGATTCGTGGAGTCGGCAGCCAAGTCGGTGCCAAACTTGCTTTCGAGCGCCTTGAGCCAGATTTTCGGATAAACCTGCATCAATCCGACGGCTCCGACGTTTGAGAGTGCCTTGCTGATGAACCGCGAGTTTTCAGTCAGCATGACGCCGAAGACGACCGCTGGCGGAATGCCGCGCAAGTACGATTCGCGGACGGCGTAATACGAGACGGTATCGGCCCGCGCCGGATCCATGTGGCCAGTGGCCACCAAATCGGCCGCGAATGCCTGTCGATCGCGCTCGAATTCGGGCGACGCCACGATCTCCGCGCGGCCCGTCGTGTCCGGAGGCAATGTGTCGAGGACAGCTTTGGCGATTGGGGCCAGCGGCGCGTTCGCCTCCAGGCGTTGAACGACTGACGGCTGATTCGTGAAGATCGGGTGCGTCGCGCGGAGCGACAGGATAATGGCGCCGACCGTTCCCAGGACAAGCAACGTGTCGCGGCCCACGACGGTGATGAATCGCTTCAACACGTGATTCTTCTGTCCGCGGCGCGCGGGGAGCGGGACGCCGCGCCGATCGCCCGTATTTCGCCTGTCCGACGCGGAGGTCAAGTCGTTCGCGATCGGTTTACGGTCTCGTTCGCTCATGCTCGCGCTCGCTGCCTTGCCGTTGGGGGCAATTGCGACCAATGCAACTCGTGAACCGACCGTCGGACATGCTGCAACTGCCCGCCATGTTTTTTTGGCCGGACTACCCCTGACGGCACGTGGCCTGCCCTTGAAGAGGGCACCCATAGGAGGCATTGATGCGTTTCAATCGAATGATTTCAGCGTTGGCCCTGGCTGCGGTGACTGCGGGCGCTGGCTGCAGCAAAAAGAGCTCGGACTCCGCCCTACAGAACGACCTATCGTTGGCGGCTCAACAGCAGCAGAGCCATCTCGATAGCGTTTCGGCCCTCGAAGCGAACAACGCCGCGGCCGCGAACGCCGCCGCGCTTCGGACGCCGGCGCCCACGACGACTCGACGGACGACTGCCAGCGCACCGCGCCGTCGGTCGACTTCCAGCGGGAGTAGCAGCTCGGGCACGACGACAACGGCCAGCGGTGAGGTGGTCGTCAAGCATACGCAGCGTGACGCTGCGATCGGCGCCGCTGCCGGTGCCGTGATCGGAGCGACGACGAGCCGCGACAAGGTGAAAGGTGGATTGATCGGAGCCGCCGTTGGCGGGCTTCTCGGTGGCGTCGTTGGCAACAACGTCGACAAGACGAAAAAGCCGCCAATGCGTTGACAGCTGGTTGCGGAAAGGCTCGGTATCACTGGAGGGCGGGCGAGAAATCGCCCGCCCTGTTGTTTTGGGTCGCCCATCCTCCCGGTGCGGACTCTTGCCGTATATTCAGCGACTCCCCAACCCCACTATGGCGAAAGAAGAACCGATTCAGCTCGAGGGCCAAGTTACCGAAGTGCTCCCCAACGCCACCTTCCGCGTCGAGCTCACCAACGGGCATACGGTGCTGGCGACACTCGGTGGCAACATGCGGCGCTTTCGTATTCGCGTGCTCCAGGGAGACCGAGTGACCATCGAGGTCTCACCCTACGATCTGACACGCGGCCGCATCGTATTTCGCCACAAGGTCTAGTCAGCTGACTGCTGACTGCTGACAGCTGACAGCGTCCGTCCCTCCTAATCGAGCGGCTTCGAAAGCGTACGGGAACGGAACGGTCGCCCTCACGACATTTCGCTGAGATCGATGCGATCGTCGATAAAGCGGCTCTCCGGTCGCCAAGAAGAAGGCGCCGCTGCGGTAGTCGCCGTGAATCGGATCGGCGAGCTACGACTTCGCGTAGGGATGGTGTCAGCTTCGTGACGCTCTCATGAGTCGCTCCCGCACGCCATCTCAGTCGCTTGTCGGAACTGGCTGAACGATCACAACGTCGAATCGTTTCGCGTCGAGTTCGTGCGGCACGGCGCAGAGCTCTCTCGCGTAGAGCGTTGCCGAATGTGGCAGGAGCTCAAAATCGAGCTCAGTCGATTCGATGCCAATTGGGGTCGGTCCTGCGTCGAGGATCAGTGTCGTCAGGTCACTCGATGATGTCGCGACGTGGTCGGCAGCCGTCGGCGAAAGTTTCGTGGACCGGTTGGCGCTTGGGGCGGCGATGGGCCGCCCGGCCGCGCGGATTAGAGCGAGCGCGACAGGGTGGCAGGAGCTCGGACCCCGACCGTCGGCAGGCCGGCGGTGACCAGGACGGGGATCGCCTGATGCTTGGGGAGCACGAGTGTCAGCGGCCCGGGCAAGAAATGCGTAGCAAGATCACGGGCGATGTCGGGCCACGCGTTCACCATCGCGCGCGCGGTGTCCGCGTCGAAGACGTGGGCGATCAACGGGCTGTACGACAGACGTCCTTTGGCGGCGAAGATCTTGGCCACTGCCGCCGTGGATGATCGCGGCGGCCTCCGCGATCACGGCCTCATCAATGTTTGCTGGATCCACCACCTGCGCGCCCATCATCACCAACCTAAGGCCAAGTGAATCTGAACGCTGGTCGACCCATCGCGAGCAGCTTTCGCCCGGACTTGTTGCGTGTCGTCGTGACCGGGTCCGAGTGCTCCGGCAAGACGACGTTGGCGAGCCAACTGGCCGCGCACTACTCGGCCGAGCTTGTGCCGGAGTTTGTTCGCGGCTTTGCCGCGTCGATGGGCGGACGCCTTCAATTCAGCGACCACGGTCCGATCGCCCGGGGCCAGATGGCACTCGAGGACGAGCACGCCAGTCGCGCGACCGCATTGATGATTCACGATACCGATCTCCTCAGCACCGTGCTCTACTGCCGGCACTACTTCGATCGCTGCCCCGAGTGGATCATCGGCGCTGCGGCCGACCGTCACCCAGACCTGTATCTCCTCTGTGACATCGACGTATCGTGGATTCCGGACCCACTGCGTGACCAGGGCGATAGCCGTGAAGAAATGCATCGGCTGTTCAGGTCCGCCGTGAAGGAGTCTGACGCGAAATGGGCCTTGATCAGCGGCGACCAGCGAACGCGATTCGACAAGGCGCGAGAGCTAGTCGATGCGATGCGGCGCTGAGGGTGCAGGGCCCTTCCCCCATCCTCGAAGGTCGATTCGCCGCAACTCTCGACCGAACAGCACCCGGATTCGCAGCATCAAGAAGATCGCGACGACTCCCAGCGATACGACGAACCCGTACCACAAGCCGACCTCTCGTAGTCCGGTTTTGAACCCCAGCCAGACACTGATCGGCAGTCCGAGAAGCCAGTAACCCCCCAGCATTGCGATCAACGGCGCCCGAGTGTCGCCAATGCCACGAAGCACACCGGCGCCGACGGCCTGGCCGCCGTCGAGGACTTGAAAAACGCCCGCAACCGGGATCAGCGTCGCGGCGATAGCGACGACCGCCGGGTCATTCGTCATCATCGAAGCGAGCAGCCGAGGGGCGCCGAGGAACGCCAGCGCCGTCACGCACATGAATCCGACGCCGCAGATGTACGCGGCATGTGCCGCCTCCCGCACGCGTGGCGCGTCGCCGGCGCCAATGGCCTGACCCACGCGCACCGATGCCGCCGCGCCAACCCCGAGCGGGACCATGAACGTCAGCGCCGCGAGCGTGATCGCCACCTGATGCGCCGCAAGCTCGCGCGTCCCGAGCACCCCCATCAGAAGCCCGATCGCCCCGAAGGCCGCGGCTTCGAGCATCTGCTGGGCGCCGATCGGCGCCCCGAGTTTGAGCATCGACCACAAGGCGACGCGATCGAACGAATCGTCTCGAACCGGAAGCAGTCGCGCGAGCAACTCCCGTCGTGCGAACACGAGCAGTCCGATCGCCGCGGCCCAGCGCGCGATCACCGTTGCGATGGCGCTGCCCTGCGCAGCCATCGGTGGTGCGCCGAGGTGACCGTAGACGAACACCCAGTTCAGTCCGGCGTTGAGCAGGTTTGCTAGGCCGATCGCCCAAACGACCGGCGCCACTCGCCCAAGAGCCTGCAGCGTCTGCCGGAACACCACGAACGAAAAGAACGGAAGAGCTCCGGCTGCCGAAATGCTGACGTACGTCGAGGCGGAGTCGACGATCGCGGGCGGCTGGTGAAACGCGCGGAACACGGCCGCGGCCGGGAGCAACAGCAGGGCGACGACGATCGCGAGCCCCAGGCCCAGAATCGCACCACGCTGCACGGCGCGGCCAACGGACGCATCGTCTCCAGCGCCGACCGCCTGCGACACCAGCGGATCGAGAGCCATTAACGTTCCGGTACCGAAGATCGAAAGATTGAAGAAATAGATGTTTCCGAGCGCCACGGCTGCCAGCACGTTTCCTGAGACATGTCCGACCATCAGCGTATCAACCGTGCCCATCGCCATGATGCCGACCTGCACCAGCACCGTCGGAAGCGCCAACGCGAACGTGGCGCGGAGCTCGGACCGTTCGGAACGGCTGGCGGATTTCCGGGGCTGCGGCATGTGTGAAATCTCACCCCGCCTGGAAGCGCGATGATCGATCCACGTCCGTTGCGCACGGCTATTGAACACACCATCGAGGTGCCTCGCACCGCCCGCTACTACACAATCGGTGACGCGAGTGGTGCGCTCGAGGAGATGTGGTTCGTGCTGCACGGATTCGGTCAGCTTGCCGGCCAGTTCGCGCACTACTTCGCCGATCTGGCTAATGGGCGGCGGCTCGTGATTGCCCCCGAAGCGCTGAATCGGTACTACACCGCGTCGACGTCAGTACCGGCGAGCGAGCGGCCAGTCGCCGCCACATGGATGACCCGCGAGGACCGTCAGAACGAGATACGCGATTACGTCAGGTATCTCGACCTTCTGCATGACGAAGTGGCGACGAAGCACCCGCGAGCGAGGACCGTGGTGGTTGGATTCTCGCAGGGTGGCGCGACCGCCGCGCGCTGGGCGCAGCTCGGCCGATCGCGCATCGCGCGCCTGATTCTCTGGGGCGCGACGGTTCCCCCCGACGCAGATCTTGCCTTGGGCCCAGCGGCGTTTCGTGGGGCGCGGCTCACATTTGTCCTCGGGCGGCGAGATCACTATGTCGATGCCGCAGGCCTCGACGCGGAGCGAAGGCGTTTGACGGCTGCCGGAGTGAACTTCGAGGTCGTCGAATACGACGGCGGGCATTCGATCAAACGGGCGGTACTCCTCGACCTCGCCGCCACGTTACCCTGAACCATTGGGAGGAACTGGCGCGAGGTTGGGGCGTTTCGCCGGACGAGGGAACCGACCCGACGTCTAGCGTTTCCCTCGCCAGCGCTCCATCTCGCGCCGATCCTTTTTCGACGGCTTGCCCTTTTCCTCGTAGGCTGGCGGGGCGGCGTACCGGCGCTCCGCGGCAATCCGTTCCCTGGCCGCGACACTTTCGGCTGACTCCTCATACAACGCTCGAGCGGCTGGTGCCGACCCGCGACGCTCGCCGATGGCCTTGACCGTCAGCGAGTGCTCGACCGGTCCGATGTGAATCCTCACCCGGTCGCCGGGTTTCACCGACTTCGACGGCCTCGCACCCTCACCGTTGACGTCGACTTTTCCTCCGGCGACGGCCTCGGTTGCCTGCGACCGGGTTTTGTAGAAGCGGGCCGCCCAGAGCCATTTGTCGATGCGAGTCTCGGAGGGAGCGTTGGCCATACGGTGCGTCCGTGATCGGTGATGTGCTCTGCGCTGCGTCAATGATACCGCGCCATTGGTCCGCCGAACCGGCAAACGCGAACCACTAGCTTAATGACCCATGAGTCATTTAATTCAGAGGTTCATGTCCATCGTCCTCGAACCTCGTTGGCGGCGTCTCCCCGAAGAGCGACCCGCTCAGATTCTCGACGCGGCGCTCGACGTCTTTGCCGAGCGCGGCGTGTCCGCCGCGCGCCTCGACGATATCGCGAAACGAGCGGGTTTGTCCAAGGGGACCATCTATCTGTACTTCCCGAATAAGGAAGTGCTCTTTCGCGAAGTCATCCGCCAGACCGTTGTCTCGGAGATCGAAAGTTGGGAGCGCGACTTCGAGCAGGCGACGACGAGCGCGACGGTCAGCCTCGAGCGACACATGCGTCGGTACTGGCTGTTCATTCGGTCGCCAAAGTTCGCGCCGATCTTTCGCCTGATCCACGCCGAGCTGTCGCAGTATCCCGATCTGGCACGCTTTTACGCCGAAGAAGTCGTCACGCGCGGGCATCGCCTGTTGGCGTCCATCATCCGGCGCGGTATCGAGCAGGGCGAGTTTCGCGACGTCGCCCCGCTCGTGGCCGCGCGCATGCTCTCTGCACCGTTCGTGTTGCACGGCATCTGGTGCCGGCATCGCGAGGCCTTCACCTGGATGGGCAAAAAGTCCGACGCTGAGGTATTTGCTGAGTTGATGAACTACAACCTGAGCACCCTGTGTATTCCCCCCGCACCCAAGCGCCGCAAACGCGTCGCTCGCGCCCGATGATCCGTTACGTACGTCGTTTCGCGGTTTGCGCGCTGCTGACTGTTGCGGGCGGTGTCCGCGCCGACGCCCAGGCGGCGAGCCCCGTCCGCCTGACCCTCGGCGACGCGGCCCGGGCAGCGGTCGAACACAGTGCCGTCGCCGACATCGCGCGCGCCGGCATCGACGAAGCACGGGCACGCGTGCGGCAGGCGCGATCGGCGCTGCTGCCCAACGTCAGTGGCTCGGTGCTCCAGAGCGGCAGATCGTTCAATACGGCCACGCTCGGCATCGACTTTCCCAGCGCGCCGGGTACTCCACCTTTCTTCAATCCGAATGGCCAGGTCATCAGCGGGGTGAACGCCACCGATTTTCGCGGGCGCGTCGCGCAAACCGTTTATGACCAGAGTGCTCGAGCGCGGGTGCGAGCCTCGGAGTCGGGTGTGACCGCCGCGACCGCTGAGGCCACGAGCGCCGGAGAACAGGCGGCCGCGGTCGCCGGTGCCGCGTACGTTCGCGCGCAGCGCGCCGACGCCCACCTCAAATCGCGCATCGCCGACTCGACGTTGTCTGCGGAGTTGCTTGGTATCGCGCGAGATCTCCTCGAGGCGGGTGTGGGGATCGCCCTCGACGTCACCCGAGCGCAGTCACAGCTTGCCGGTTTTCGCGCGCAGCTCATTGGAGCGCGAAACGATCGCGCTCGCTCCCGTCTCGAGCTGGCCCGCGCAGTTGGCCTTCCATTGGACACCCCAATCGAGCTCGCCGACTCGCTGGCTGCCCCAGCGGATTCAATTCCCAACGAGCAGGTCGCCGTCGACGCGGCGCTGCGCCAGCGTGCCGACGTCCGAGCCGCCGAGCAGCAACTGGCCGCGTTGCGCCAGCAGGTCAACGCGATTCGCGCCGAACGGTTGCCGACCGTTGGCCTCTTTGCTGACGAAGGCGTTATCGGCAAGACTCCGTCGCACCTCCTGCCGACGTATGATTACGGCATCCAGCTATCGGTTCCGATCTTCGACGGCTCGCGTCGCGCCGGTCGCGTCGAGGAGCAGGCGGCGGCGGCGCGTCAGGTAGAAATTCACGAGCGCGACTTACGTGCGCAGATTGCCGTCGAGGTGCGCGGCGCCCTGCTCGATCTCTCGTCGGCGCGGGAACAGGTGGACGCCGCGCGCGAGCGCGTCCGTCTCAGCGAACAGGAAGTTAGCCAGGCTCGCGACCGATTCTCGGCCGGAGTGTCCGGCAACGCCGATGTAATCTCTGCGTCGCTGTCGCTCTCCGGCGCCCGCACGTCGCTCGTCGAAGCCGAAGCCGCATATCAGGCGGCCCGGGTCGCGCTGGCGCGCGCCGAAGGCACCATCACATCGCTCAAATAGGCGCAGGCAGCGCTGTCCTCGAGAACCCTCATGGCTACGTCACTCAAGCAAGACATCACTTCCGGTCCCGATACCGACTCAGCGGATGGATCGGAATCCTCGACCAAACGCCGCTTCGTGCTGCCGATCGCCATCGTGCTCGTTCTGATCGGCGGCTATTGGGCATTCGGCCAATGGCGTTATAGCCGGTCACATGTCACCACGGACGATGCGTCGATCGACGGCCATCTCGTCCCCGTGCTCGCCAAGGTCGGCGGCTACGTCCAGAAAGTGACCGTCGGCGAGAACAGCCGCGTCGCGCCCGATTCGCTCTTAGTGCTCATCGACTCGTCGGAGTACGCGGCCCGCCTGGCGCAGGCCGATGCCGATCTTGCCGCCGCTCGCGCGGCGACGGGTGCCTCCGGATTGACCGGGCAGGCTGAAGCCGCCGTGCAATCGGCGTCGGACCAACGAGCCTCGTTGGAGTCACAGATCGACGCGGCTCGCGCCGCGGACGCGAAGGCGAGGGCTGATCTGACCCGAATGAAGGAGCTTGCGGCAAAGCAGATCGTCTCGCGGCAGCAACTCGATGCGGCGCAAGCCGCGGCCGATGCCGCCGCCGCGACGCTGCAATCCCTCCAACGCCAGACGGGCGTGGCCGGCGCCGCGGTGACCACGGCGCAAGCCGGCGTGCGTCTCGCGGCCGCGCGCCTCCAGGCCGCGTCAGCGGCGCGTGAGAACGCCGCGCTCCAGCTTCGGTATACACGCGTGACCGCCCCAGAGGGCGGCATCGTATCCAGAAAACAGGTCGAGCCAGGGCAGCTCGTTCAAGCCGGCCAGCCGCTGTTGACCATTGTCGCCGACACTGGAGTCTGGGTCACGGCGAACTTCAAGGAGACGCAGCTGGACCAGGTGCGGGTTGGGGACGAAGTCGACCTCGACGTCGATGCCTACAAGGGGGCCACAGTGAAGGGAAGAGTCGAGAGTGTGAGCGCCGCCACCGGATCGAAGTTCGCGCTACTACCTCCCGACAACGCCACCGGCAACTTCACAAAAGTCGTCCAGCGCGTGCCCGTTCGAATCGCGATCACCAAGGACCTTGGCAAGGATCGCCCGCTGCGGCCGGGGATGTCCGTCGTCGCGCATGTCGTAGCCAAGTAACGCGGCAACGAACAGGCCGCAGGTGCATCGCGCTCCTGAATCGACTCAGTCGGCGATCGCCGCGGACTTCTGGCCGCGGCCGCGCGCCTCGACCTGCCAACTCATCTCGACGCGGTCGCCCCGAACGCCAAACACCATGTCGTTCAAATGGACGACAATGCATACATGATTCGGAACCACTCTGACCACGTCCCCGACTCGCGGACGCCATGACGTTCGCGATAGATCGAGCAGCCCGTGCTCCTCGGACATACCTTTTATCACCACGTCAGGCCGATCCAGCAATGCGCCGAACCCACCGCCGCCGTCGGTGCCGCGCATTGGCTCGCGGCCGAGTGCCTTTGACCCGGCATCGATGACGGCCTGTCCAGAGACGGCGGTGCTCACAACCGTCCCCAGTACCGTCAACGCACAGTCCTCCCAGCCACACGCTCCGATCTCCGCTGTAGTTCGGTCGTTGAAAACATAGGTTCCAGGCCGGAACTCGGTCACTCCGGCGATCTGGTGCGTCTGCCAGAGCGTTGGCGTCGATCCCCCGCTGACCACTCGTGGAGGTACGTCGGCGGCCACGAGGGCTTCGAGTGCGGTTCCAAGCGTCTCGCTCAACTCGTCCAGCGCCCGTTGTTGCGAGTCCGTCGGCTCGCGGATGTGCCCCGGATAGAACGCGATCCCTTCGTAGGACAGAGAAGACGACGCCTCCACCCGCTTGGCGAGTCCGATCGCCGATTCGATAACCGGCACGCCGACGCGATGCATTCCCAAATCCAGCTCTACGTAGACGCCGACTTGAACCGCGGCTGCCCGCGCCGCGCGCTCGATGCGGTCGATTGCCTCCAACGAATCCAGAGCAACCGTCACCTTCGCGCTCTTGGCGACCGAGGCGATCCGCTCGGCCCGTTCCCTTCCGACCGGAGGGTAGGCGACGAGGATGTCATCGCTCACGGCGCTCATGATCTCCGCTTCCTTTGGAGTCGCGCACGTGATACCGGCCGCCCCACGGCGCATCTGTTCGGCGGCGATCCAGGAGGCCTTGTGAGTCTTGGCATGGGGGCGCAGGGCCAACCCGTGCGCCGTTGCGTACGCAGCCGCGCGGTCGAGGTTGCGCGTCAGTCGATCGAGGTCGACCACCGCAGCCGGTGTCTCCAGTGAGGTGAGCTCGGTCATCGGGTTGACAAGTTTAGGTGGCTAGCTGACTGACCAACTGGCTAACTAGCTAACTAACTAGCTGGCTAACTAGCCAACTTCCATTCTCGCCTCAGCCCTCCGCCCAATGACCTGGACACCCATCAAGCTGGGAGCGGATGTGCCGCCTCCCGCCGGCGCGTACTCTCCGTGCGCGCGCGCCGGAGACTTCCTTTATGTATCCGGCCAGGTGCCTCGGGATCCACGATCCGGCGCCACTATCGGGTCCGATGTCGTCGAGCAGACGCGCCAGGTGGTGAGCAACCTCGAGTCCGTCCTCGCTGCTGCAGGCGCACAGCTGAGCGACGTCGTTTCCGTGACCGTGTATCTCGCGAGCCCCGACCTCTGGACCGCGTTCAACGGCATCTACCGCGAGTTGATGCCCCAACCCTATCCGACGCGAACGGCGGTTGGGGCATCGTTGCGTGGATTCCTCGTCGAAATCAGCGCGGTCGCTTACCTCGGCGGACGGTGAAAGTTCCACCCACGCCGCCCGGGAATTCGGCTTAACGCGCCTGGATTCATCGCGTCTACCTCCGTGATGCCGATCTCCGGCATCACCAAAAGTAGTGGAGGAATGATGCGTCGTTTCATGTCTGTTGCATTGCTTGGTCTCGCCGTTGCCGGCACCACGACAGTCGCCGCGGCTCAGAGTGTCGGCCGGGGTCGGGCAGCTCAGGCGGGTTCTGCTGGCATACGCGGCGGGGCTGGTCGCCCGGACTCGGTCCGCGGCCGTCACGGCGGGCCCGGAGGCGCGCGCGCGGCGCTGGCTGGCTTGAATCTGAGCCAAGCGCAGAGGGACCAGGTCAAGACGATCAACAAAAAGTACGCGGAGCAGTTCACGCAGCTGCGCCAGGCTAATGGCACCAAAGGCGCCGCTCAGAACGCCGACGCGCGCGTCCAGATGCGGGCGATCGCCGAGCAGGAACGGGCTGAGATTCGGGCCGTACTGACGCCCGACCAGCGCACACAATTCGACGCCAATCTTGCGAGCCACCGGGTCAAGGGAAAGGGCGCCCACCGTACCAAAGCGCAACGGTAATTGGGTAGCCCCCGTAGGCTTTGCGGGGTGTAGGTTCGGTGGTGCGCGACCTCGAACGCGGGTGGGCGTTCGGCGGTCCCCCATCGGCGGCGCGGCCCGCAGCGACAGCTGCGGGCCGTCGTCGTTATGTCGGTTAAAGCTGCCAGCGTGGGTTTAATCATTCCTGTTTCAATGGTATCCTGACCCTGGACGGACGCTGTCCTCCTACCCCAGTATTCACGGCCCCTCCACCGGCCCTTCGGTTCCCCCCAAGGATGCCCCACCAGGCCCAGCAGTCCATCGTGCCTTTTCTCGGCGTCCTCGTTCAGCTCGGGGGCGCGGTATTGCTCGTCGGGTTCTTCATGCTGCTGCGTCGGTACGTATTCCGTCGTGCCTATTTCAGCGCATGGGTGACGGCCTGGTGGGCCGTTACCGTCGGCCTTTTCGCGCTCGTTGTTCGGTACCTGCTCGTGATGCCGCTCGACCCAGCCGCGACGGACGATGCTCCCATCGTGCGCCTCCTTTATTTCGTGTACCAGAGCGCGAAGCTCGTTGGCTTCGTGTTCTTTCTGCGTGGAACGGCGATGTACGTGGCGGGGGGCCGCGCCGCCGGCCCATTTGGGCGCCGCCCTCTGGTGATCGTGGCCATTCTGTTCGCCGCGGGCTCGGCAATCTGGGCTCGATCCGGTCTGAACGAGATGGTGATCTGGCAGAGTATCATCGCCGTTCCGACGCTGGGCTACTGCGGATCGATGCTCCTCTGGCTTCCGCGGTCTCGTCGCACTCTCGGAAGTGTGGCGACTGGGGCGGGCTTCGCACTCCTCGCGGCGCTCTGGTTGGTGTACGGAGGCGCCTTCGCCCTGACAATCGGTCATGCCGGGACGCCGCTCGCCCGCGCCGCCACTCAGTTCGTTGGATACAACTCGTATTTCGATCTCCTTCTCGACGTGCTGCTTGGCTATGGGATGGTCGTACTGCTCATGGAAGACGCGAAGCGCGAAGTCGCCGACGCGCAGACCGAGTTGCGGATGAGCCACGACCGTTTGAATCGCGCGGCGATGTTTGATTCGCTGACCGATTCTCTGAACCGGCGCGCCTTCGTGGAGGGAGTCGGACTCGAGATGGCCCGCGCGACCTTCGGCACCGTGGTCATCGCCGACATCGACAATCTCAAACTGGTGAATGACCGGCATGGACACGCCATCGGCGATTTGTTGATCCGCCGCTGCGCTGACGTTCTTCGCTCTGCGCTACGTCCCTACGACAAGCTGTATCGGTGGGGCGGCGACGAGTTCCTCCTCGTCGTTCCATCGGCGCACGCGGTGGACATGCTCGACCGATTGCAGGTGTGTCTCGCCGCCGCCGAAGACCTGACCTCTCCGGCGGACGGGCAACGGGTGCGGCTCGAGGTCAGCCTCGGCAGTGCAGACTATTCGCGCGCCGAAGAGATGGGGGCGGCGATCGACCGCGCCGATCTTCAGATGTATCAAGACAAAGGCCGGCGGAAGGGAGAGCCGCGGAACACCCCGGACCACATGCGGACCAGTCAGATTGGGTCTTTCGATCGCGGCTTTTAGGATTCTTCGGTGGTACGGAAACTGACGTTCAGTCGGTGATGATTCTTCCGCCACCAACCGCCCGTTCGCTGCGCGCTGCCGCCCGAGCGTTCTGGTCCTGCGCTCTTCTCGCTTGCTCGACGAGCAGAGCCTCCACCTCGGACGGGGACGTGTTGCAGAGCGACGGCGAACTCGCGCGAGCTTTAGCCTCCAACGTGACACTTCGAGACGCGGTCCGGTCGATCGACAGTGGACACCCATGGCCCGCGACGGTGAGCGTCGCGCCGATGCTTCGACAGACGCCGCGGAACCGAGCGGCGGTGCTCGTGGCCGCCCGCGCGGCTGCGGCGTGGGATGGGTGGAGCGAGGTTGATAAGCTGTTGGCCGGCGAAAGCTGGCTCGACTCGTCGTTTGGCGGCGAGGGCCGCGAGCTGCTTGCCCGCGCCAACCTTGCGGAGAATTCCGCGAGCTTCGCGATTCAGAATGCCGATGCCGCGATTCACCGAGCGACCGGTCCGATCAGTCGCGCGGTGCGCGAAGTTTACCTCGCGCGCGCCCTTGACCGCGACGAAAAACCCGACAGCGCGGCGATGCTGTACGCCGCAGCATCTCGCCAGCTGCCCCAGATCGCGGACTGGCTGGAACTCCGCGCCGCCGGGGCGGACCGCGACGCTAGTGCCAGGACTCGGGCGTATGCCGGCGTTCGGTCGACGGTCTCGAGGGCCCGCGTCCCTTGGACGGAGGCGCAGGCGCGGGAACGGTTCGGCGATATCGCTGGAGCCGCCGAGCGCTTTGCCGCGCTCGGGGCCCGGGTGACGACGCTACGCCTTCGCCTGGCGCTAGCCTCCGATAGCGCCGGTCGCTTACGGGTAAAGGACAGCCTGATCGCCGTCCTTCGCGGGCAGCCAACCCGTGACGACGCTCGTCAGGCTGTGCAGGTGCTCGACGGCGCGGCGCTGACGCTGTCACCGCGCGACCAGTTGGCCATCGCGCACGCTCTCTCCGGCCCGGGCCCCTTGGCGCGAGCCATTACGGGATTCGAGGCCGCCAATCGCGCCGGCGCCCTGCGCCCTGAAGACCGGCTCCAGTATGCACTGATCCTGTCACACTCGAATCGCGCCCGCGAGGCACTTGCTCTGCTTGACTCCATTCGCGAGCCGGCCAGTGTCGCCGCCCAGGCCGCATATCAACACGCCCGCATCACGATGGGCGCGACGAATGGAGCGGTAACGATGGCGGAGCTTCGCTCCGTGGCCGATCGGTTCGCGAGCGACGCCGACGTGGCGTCGTCAGCGCTCTACCTTCTTGCCGACCTGTCGTCAGACGCCGGGAGCGATGACACGGCAATCGCCGTGTATCGTGAGTTGTATCGCAAGTATCCGTCGAACAGTCGGGCGGATGATGCCCGTTTTCGGGCGGCGATTCTCGACTTCGTGCACGGCCGCCAGCGACTAGCGGCAACGGAGTTCGATTCCGTCGTTGCCGGCTATCCGACTTCGAACGAGCGCACCGCTTCGCGATACTGGTCGGGCCGAGCCTGGAAGGCCGCCGAGGATGCGAAGAAGGCCACCGCAAGCTGGGAGTCGGTCGTTGCCGACCAACCAGGGTCCTACTACGCGATAGCGAGCGCTCGACGGTTGAACCGTTCCCCGTGGACCCCGGCCGTCGCGCCGGAGAAGTTTGCTCCATTGCCGTGGGTGGATAGCGCCTTCGCCCGCATCGCGCTGTTGGAACGACTTGGCATGGATGCCGAGGTGCGATTCGAGCTCGATGGGATCGAGGAGCGCGCGTCAGCGTCGAAGGAGTCGGCGCTCGCGGGGGCGAGCGCGTTCCGGTCGCACGGCGAAGCGCCACGAGCGATACGCATCGCGACCAAAATGATCGAGCAGGGGGCGCAAGATACCCGTATTTATCGGCTGGCCTTTCCACTCGTCGACCGCTCGGAGCTCGAGCGGCAGGCCAAGGAGCAGAAGCTCGATCCGGCGCTGGTCGCGGGAGTGATCAAGCAGGAGTCGGCGTTCGATCCGCATGCGTTGTCCGTGGCGAACGCCCGGGGCCTGATGCAGGTGCTTCCGTCCGTGGGAGCGGAGATCGCCAGGGCGCTGCGCTATCCGGTCTGGTCGCCGTCGTTGCTCTACGATCCTGACGTCAACCTTCAGATCGGGACGGCGCACCTGGCCGCCGCATCCCAACAGTACGGGGACCTGACTCGCATTTTGGCCGCGTACAACGCGGGTAACTCACGCGTCGATCGGTGGTCGAAAAAAACCGGAACCGACGACGCCGAATTGTTTGCCGAGCGGATCCCCTTCGTCGAAACGAGAGACTACGTTCGCACCGTCCAGCGCAATCGGGAGATGTACCAGGTGTTGTACGGCCTGAAGTAGGGCCGTCGGCTACCAGCTCGCGGCCTCAGCTATCAGCCAAGTCCAGCCGTCAAGTTCGGAGTACGGCCGTCGGCTGGATGTAGCTGTCAGCTCCGGCTGCCAGCAGTCGCCTGCAAGCTCGCTACCATCCCGGCGCCAGTTGGAATCCCCACACCCAGTTCTTTTCCGGCCGCTGGAACGGATGCGCCAGGTAGGCCTCGAAGATCATGTATCCGAGCACGTTCACCCGGAATGAGACGCCGCTGCTGAAGACCGGAATCCGATCAGCGCACTGCACGAAAGACGACTGCGCGGTCACGGCGTTCGTCGTTCCGGTGGACACTCTACAGCTGGCTGCCGGCGCTCCGCCCGTACGAGACAAGCGGAAATCCGGAGGTTGGTTGCTCGTATACGCCACGCCGGCGTCGAAGAACGGAGATACTTCCATCGGTATGAACGAGTTCGGAATCAGCCCGAACTCCGGAGAGCCGAAAAGCGGAATCCGGAACTCCGTATTCGCCACGATGATACGACTACCAAACAGCCGATCGAGGGCGGGGCAGTTCGTCGCCGCAGCCGTAGTCTGAGAAAGGCACCCGTTCGGGTCACCCGTGATCGAGCCGTAGCCGTACCCGCGAACGAAGGTCTCCTCACCGAGGAACACCGGCCACAAGCGCGAATCTTCGGAATCCTTGCCGTACCGGCCGTAATGCAGTCCACGAAACGCGAGCGAAAACGGCTTCATGAACAGATACTTTCGGTAGTCGGCAGTCACTGTCTGGAAAGAGAATGAGCCCGTGACTGGTGCATAACTGAACCGATAACGCTCACCGGTCACCGGCGAGGTGTATGCGGAGTTGGAGTTGTCGCCGACCAGCGCGATCGATGGCTCCGCGTAACTAATGCTCGGGAACGACCTTCCAGAGATGCGCTGTGTGGAGATGAGGGTCTGGCCGACCGCCGTGATCTCCTGGATTTCCTGCGAGTAGGACTGATGAGTCCCGCTCATCGAAAACTCGAACCGTTGTGTCGTCGAAAACGGGTATTGAGCGAAGAATGATGCCTGATCGATATAGATACGTTGGAGGATCAAGTCCTCGTTGTATCCCAGCACCTGTCCGCCGGCTCCGTCACTGATGAGCGTGTCTCTGAACAGCACTCCGCCGGTGAGGAACGGCATGTGTTGCGCGCCCGCGCCCCAATTCCAGCGTTTGCGCAGGTTGTAGTACTGAACGGCGCCGCCAATGTCTTTCACGGTGCCATTGGCCTGAATTGCACCGAAGATCTGGCGATCGCCAAGTTGATCGCCCCACAGCGCCGACACGCCGCCGACGACGCCGCTGCCGAACGGACCGCCGATCGACGCGCCGAACTGCGGCTGTCCGACGGCGTCGAGCGAGAATGACGAGTGATACGGAACGACCGCGAAGTCGGTGCCCGACGGAAGCCCGTCGACCGGATCGCCGAGGTATCGTGAGACGAGGCTGCTCGGCGCGACGGGCGGCAACTCGCTCGCCGCGTTCCCCAGTGTCATCCCCGTTTCGAGTGTGCCGATGAGTTGACTGGGCTCGAGCCCGAAGATGCCGAACCCTTGATTCTTGAAGACGGTGAAGGCCAGCCGGCCGTTGCCGCGCGCAACGGACAGCGCGGGTGAGTCCGATGTGATGCCGCTCACGCCAGTCGCCACCTTCGTGATTCTGAACGACTGTCCCGCGGCCAGATCGTACCGATATACGTCGGGGACGCCGTCCTGATCGGAGATGAAGTAGAGGCTCCGGCCATCGGGCGCGAACTGCGGGTTGATCGAGCGGCCGCGCTGGAAGGTTGCCACCGAACGAATGGTTCCCGTCGCCACATCCAGAAGCGCAAGGCGCAGGGGACCCCACTTCAGCGTGTCGAAGTCGGTGCCGTCGCGATCGGTCACGAAGGCGATGGTATTGCCGTCAGGCGACCAGGTTGGCTGAACGTCGGAGTATCGGTCATTCGTGAGCTGAGTGATTTTTCCACTGGCCACGTCGAGCAGATAGAGATCGCTGATGCCCCCCTTCTGTCCCGACATCGCGATCGTTTTGCCGTTCGGCGACCACGCTACGCTGCTCACCGCGCCGATGTCGCCAAGCGTGTACTTGCGCTCGATCTTCGTGGACGCGGTACTCAGGATCGCGATCTGGTTGTCGCCATTCGCATAGGCGATGAAGGCAAAGTGTTGGCCGTCGGGCGACCAGTCGCCGGACGAGTTCACAAAGCTGATCGCGTCGATATGGCGGTCGCTCGACGGCGACGTGAGCTTCTTGATCACTTTTCCAGTCTGCGCGTCGGCCAGGAACAGATCGATGCCGAACAAGTCGCGGCTGCTGAAGAACGCGACGAGCTTCCCGTCCGGGCTGAGCGAGGGCGAGATGTTATAGTCGTTGCTCCGCTTCAATGGGACGATGGCCTTTGCGACGCTGTCCGGGTGAGTGCGCGTCTGCGCGATCGGGAGATAGGTCGCCCTGGTGGCGGCGGCCCAATCCTTCGATAGCGAGTCGTTGCTCTCGCCGAGAACACGAATCAAGGCCTGATCCCAGCCGAGACGCAGCGACGTCCGATATACGTCCACCACGGCACGGTCGCCCCATCGGCCACCGACGTACGCCCACAACGCCTGACCGTAGCGGTACGGGAAGAAGCGCGGATCCGTCGTCAGTTGGTTGATCGTCGGGAACTTGTCGCGCATCACCGCATCGCGCATCCACATCGCCGTCAGCGGATCGTTGCGGCCGAGAGAGAAGTATTCCGCCATACCCTCGATCAACCAAAGCGGCAGCACGTCCAGGCGCTGCAACCCCCCATTGCCTTCGGCGATGTTGTACTGGAACACGTGCACCAACTCGTGGCCGATCACGTGGTCGTTGTTGAAGTTCACACCCGTGAACGGCAGGACAACACGCGTGTGCAGCGGCTCAGTCACGCCACCGGTGCCCTCGTCAAAGCTCTCGTTAACAACGTTGGTTTGTTGCCAGTCTGGCTGATCCGCGTAGAAGATCAGCGACTTCCGGTCAAAGGCGTGGCGGAAGGTATCCGAGTGCCTCGTATACCACCGCTCGGCCATCCGCGCCGCATCGCGCGCGAGGACAGACTCCGCCGGATAGAAGAAATTGTCGAAGTGCTCGGACTTGAGAATCCGCCAGTCGAAGGTCTCGTATTGGACCTTGTTGCGCCCGAAGTAGCCCTGCGCCTCGGCCGCCGCGGCTGGGCCGGCGACGGCAAGGAAGGAAACGAGCGTCGCCAACCGACGCAGCGAAATTCGAGTCATACTAGCCCCGCGGGAGTGCCGCAGATAGTTGTCGTTCCGGATGCGTGACGACCGTTTCTGACCGCCGCGCTCCAGATGCTCTTGGCGGGGGCAAACCACGTGCCCAGGTAGGGTTGCATCCGCCGACGGACGCCGTGCGTCCGCCGGCCCTGCGCCTTGCGAATAAAGCAACGAAACTGTACCCGACTGAGCAGTCAAGAGTTCCCCTGATTTGAGACGCTCGTGGTTGTCGGAACCTCAAACCAGCGACATTTTCGATCGCTGTCCGACACCCGAGCCATTCGCGACACCGTGACCAAGCGCGCCTCTTACAAGACGACACTCTTCGACCGCTATGGCCCTGATGCGGCCGGCATGGTTCGCTCCCTGGTGTGGGGTTCGGCCATCGGCGCAGTCTCGTTTCTTCTGTTCCTCACGATCGCGCTCAACTTCCTCGACCTGACGGTTGGCCAGAGTTTGCTGTTCGCCGTCTTTGTTTCGGCCGGGATGGGAGCGCTGACGGCAGTCGTGCCGATCCTGATGGCGAATACGAGCGAAAAGGCCGTGACCGGCCTGATTGCCAGCGGGCATACCACGCCGTACGTCGAGCAGTACTCCTACCAGCAAGCGCTGGTGATGCAGGGTCGCCTCGACGAAGCGCTTTCCACGCTCGAGGCGATCATCGCCGAGCCGAATTCGACGACCGATGTTCGGATTCGCGCCGCGGAACTCTATGCGCGGGAGGCAAATAAGCCCGAACGTGCCGCCGAGCTCTTTCGCGAAGTGATGCGCGACCCACGATGCACGGTGGGCGAAGAGGTCTACTCGGCGAATCGGCTTGCCGACCTGCTCATTGGCCCGCTTGGCCAGCCGGGACGAGCCATTGTCGAGCTGGCGCGCCTCGCGGATCGATATCCGAAATCGGTCGTCGGCGAGCGCGCCCGCCAGGCGATGCGGAGTCTCAAGGCCGCCGCGGCCGAGCGCGACCAGCTAACCAACTAGTGAACGGAGTCGCCTCCGCGCTTACTCGTACTCGGCCCGGCGATTTCCCTTGATCGTCGACCGATGCTTTTTGGTTGAGAGGCGCGCCTCCTTCGACGATTTCGTAGGCTTGGTCCGCTTTCGCTTGCGTGGAACGTGCAAGGCCGCGCGAACGAGCTCGGTCAGTCGCTGCTCGGCAGCAAGCCGGTTCTGCAGCTGACTTCTTCGATTGCCGGCCACGATCCTTAGGAACCCGTCAGCGTCCAGTCGGGCGCCAAGTTTCGCTTTTATGCGAGTCCTTTCGGCATCGCTGACGGCGACAGATTCCTGAAACCGCCACAATAGTTCGATTCGTGTCGACGATGTGTTGACGTGCTGGCCGCCGGCGCCCCCAGAACGGGACGCGCGGTAGAGCAGCTCGGATCGTGGAATCGCAACCGTCTCGGTAACTTGGATCGACTCGGCCATCGCTTGCTCGTGATTGGGAAACCGCAGACTATTCGGATCGTCCTCTTCCGGACTGGCAGATTGCGAGCCTGAGTATGTCGCCCGGTTCTCGCACTTTGCAATCCCTGTCCCGTGCGCCACTCTCCTTCCGCTTCGTCGGCCCAGGCCCTCCAGGCGATCCTTGATCCCCGACGGTTGCTTCGGTGGATCTACATCGGCCGAATGTCGATCGCCAGCGCGATCTTCATCGCGGCGGTTTTTTCGTGGATGGATGTCACTCCCACGACGAGCCTGCTCGCGTCGCTGGCGTTCGCGTTTTCGGCAATCGTCACGGTCGTCTCCGCGGGGTATAGCGCCGGGTTTCGGCGGCCCCTCGGACGAACCTTCATGTATTTGCAGTCGATGTTCGACCTGCTCCTCGTCACGGCGGTCGTCCACATCACGGGGCCCGCCGGGACGGGCAACCCGACGCAATTCGCGGCTCTTTACATCCTCGTCATCGCGACGGCGGCGCTGCTTCTCCCGCAACAGGGTGGCCTCCTCATTGCCGCACTGGGCGACGTTCTCTATTTCGCCGATATCGCGGTCTTCCGACCAGACTCATTCGGCAACTGGGCGTGGCTCCAGCTCACCCTATTCGCGGTCGTCGCACTCGGAACCGGCGTTCTCAGCGAACAGCTCCGGAAGGGTCGCGAGGGGACGGCTCTCCTTGCCGCGCATCTCGAGCAGGTTCGTCTGCGGGCTGAGGACATTCTCCAGAATATCAACAGCGGCGTGATCACCATCGACCCAGCTGGCCGATTGATGTATGCCAACCTCATGGCAGAGCGGCTGCTCGACCTCTCGCTGGCGTCGAGCATGAATCAGATCGTGTTACCGCAACTCAAACGCAAGGCGCCGGCGCTTGGCGATGCGCTCGAACGATCGGCGCGAGATCGAGCACGAACGACGCGCGCGGAAGGGACTGTGGTGGTCGGTGATCGCGAGTTCCCCATTGGCGTCACGACGACCTTTATGGAAGACACGACCGGGCACGTGAGCGCCACCGCGATCTTTCAGGACATCTCGGATAGCAAGCGCATGGAGACGCTCCGCCTTCGTGCCGAGCGGCTCGAGGGCATCGCCGAGCTCAGCGCGTCGCTCGCCCACGAGATCAAGAACCCGCTGGCGTCCATTCGCAGCTCGGTCGAGCAGATATCGAAAATGCCGCATCACGGCAAAGATGAGCGGACGTTGACGTCGCTCGTCATGCGTGAGAGCGATCGACTGTCGCGGCTGCTCACGGAGTTTCTCGACTTCGCACGCGTTCAGGTGGCGCGCAATGACGCCATTGATCTTTGCGAGATTGCGCGCGGCGCGGCGCGGCTTGTCTCGGCGCATCCCGACGCCCGCGAAGGTGTTCGTGTCGAGTGCGTTGTGCCGGACGGTGCCCCGATCATGATCATGGGCGATGAAGACATGCTCCACCGCGCCTTGTTCAACCTCGCGCTCAATGGGGTGCAGGCGTCTCCGCCGAAGGGGACGGTCACCATCGAGGTGTTGGTGGACGTGCAGGATCCCGTGTCGCCCGACGGATCCGTCGATCCCGGCTCCGTTGGCATACGCGTTTCCGATCACGGGCCGGGCATCCCCGCGGAGATTCGCAGCCGGCTCTTCGATCCGTTCACGACGACCAAACCGCACGGCACAGGTCTCGGCCTCGCCGTCGTTCATCGAGCGATCATCGCGCACAGGGGCCTGGTGCTGGTCGACAGCGGCGCGCAAGGGACGAGGGTGACCATCGTCCTGCCGAGTGGCGTTGCCGTCGCACCCGCCTTCGCCTGACATCGCCTCCCATGGACAACAAGCCGTCGGTCCTGATCATCGACGATGAGTCGGGAATCATCGAGTCGCTCACGATCCTGCTCCGATCGGAGGGGTTCGCGCCCGTCGCCGCGCATGGCGGCAAGCGCGGGTTGGAGCTGATGGAGCAGTCGAGTCCCGACATCATCCTGACTGACATCCGGATGCCGGCGGTGACCGGCGTCGAAATCCTCGCGGCCGCGCGCGCGTCGATGCCCGACGTGCCCGTCATCCTGATGACCGCGCAGGCAACGCTTCAATCGGCGATGCAGGCGGTGAACGCGGGCGCCTTCTATTACATCCAGAAGCCCTTTCAGAACGACGAGCTGCTCGCGATTCTCCGTCGCGCCGCGGAGCATCGAATGCTGCGCGTCGAGAATCGGTCCCTCAAACAGGCCATTCGGCGTCAGGATCACGCCGACATTCCGCGCCCGGTAGGAACGAGCAAGGCGTGGCTCGACGTGCTCCACATGGCGGAGACGGTTGCGCCGACCGAGTCGACGGTCCTCATTCAGGGCGAATCCGGAACCGGCAAGGAGATCATTGCGCGCTATCTCCATGACCTATCGAATCGCCGCGACTGCGCCTTTCTCTCGATCAACTGCGGCGCGCTTCCGGAAACGCTGCTCGAGAGCGAGCTATTCGGTCACGTGCGCGGTGCGTTCACCGGGGCGGTTCGCGACCGGGTTGGATTGTTCGGAACGGCGAGCGGAGGAACGTTCTTTCTCGACGAAATTGGCGAGACGACCCCCGCGACGCAGGTCAAGCTGCTCCGGGTGCTCCAGCATCGCGAGGTGATTCCGGTCGGCGCGAGCGAAGCCGTTCAGGTCGATACGCGCGTCATCGCGGCGACGAACCGTGAGCTCGACGAGGAAATTCGCGCGGGCCGTTTCCGCAGCGACCTGTTTTATCGGCTCAACGTCATCGCCATTCACCTCCCTCCGCTGCGCCAACGGCGCGACGACATTTCGATTCTCGCCGCCCACTTCCTGAGTCGCATAGCGGGCCAACGCAACGAGCCGGTGAAACGCGTCCATCCGGCGGCCCTCGACGCGATGCAGGCGTACGCGTGGCCTGGCAACGTTCGCGAGCTCGAAAACGCGATGGAGCGCGCGGTCATTCTCACGACGACGAACGACATCGGCGTCGGGGCGCTCCCCGAGCGGGTCACCGAGCAGCGAGTCGAGCCGCTCGTCTCCACGCGGTCCGTGCCGAACCCCACCCTGGAGACAATCGAGCGCGCCTACATCATGTGGGTTCTCGGAAACGAGGGCGGTAACAAATCGCGCACCGCCGAGGTGCTCGGGATCGATCCCTCGACACTCTATCGAAAATTGGGCCGGTATGGTCTCGACATATGACGACGCCTGCGATGTACAAGGGCAAGGAGGTTCGGACGAGCGCTCGCACGCCGATGATCCGCGACGCCATCCGGCTTTCGGTGCTCGTGCCCGTCTACAACGAACGGAATACCGTCGATCTCATCCTCGACCGGGTTGCCGAGACGCCGATGGCGAAGGAGGTCATCGTCGTCGACGATGCGTCGACGGATGGCACCGACGAGATCCTTGCTGCGCTCAAAGCGCGCGGTCTCATCGACATTCTATACCGGCAGCCCGTGAACTCCGGAAAGGGCGCCGCCATTCGCAAGGCGATGTCTCTGAGCACTGGCGACGTCGTCGTCGTGCAGGACGCCGATCTCGAATATGATCCGTCCGATTGGGGGACGCTCCTCGAGCCCCTGATCGAGGGCAAGGCCGATGCCTGCTTTGGCTCCCGCTTTCTCGGCGGGCCGCATCGCGTGCTCTACTACTGGCACTCCGTCGGGAACAACATCCTGACGATGTACAGCAACATGTTGACGAATCTCAACCTCACGGACATGGAGACCTGCTACAAGGCGATGCGGGGAGAGCTGGCGCGATCTCTGGTTCCGAGTCTCACCTCCGACCGGTTTGGCTTTGAGCCCGAGATCACGGCGTTGCTCTCTCGGTCTGGCGCGAGGATCTACGAAGTCCCGATCAGCTACGCCGGCCGCACCTACGCGGAGGGCAAGAAGATCGGATGGCGTGACGGAATGGCGGCGTTTTGGCACATAACGCGATTCAACCTGTTTCGCTGACTCGCGGGCGGCGATGGGCATTCGCGAGCGCGATTGTCGCGCTGGCCGTGCTGTCGTCGTGGAACGGCATTTTCAACGACTTCACCTATGACGACCGGTTCGTTGTCGTCGGCAATGATGCGCTGCATCAACTCGAGAACTGGTGGCGCTTCTTCGGCCTGCCGTACTGGCCGGCCAAGTGGGGCGGAGACGGATATCGTCCGCTGACTATCCTCGGCTTCAGCCTCGAATGGGTTGTCGGCCACGGAAGACCCTGGGTATTCCACGCCGTGAACATCGCGCTCTATGCGGCTGTTTCGGGCGCCGTGTTCTTTCTCGCCGAGTGCTGCCTGTCGCTCACCACCGCGGCGACGGCCGCGGCGCTGTTTGCGGTGCATCCGCTGCACACCGAGGCGGTGGCCGGCGTCGTCGGCCAATCGGAGCTCGCCGCCGCCCTCTGCATGCTCTGGGCGATCACGATCTACGTCCGCGGGCGGAACGCAAACTCTCTTCGTCCGGGGAGAGTGGCGGCGATAACTGTGCTCTTTGCATTGGCGTGCCTCGCCAAAGAGCACGGCATTGTGCTCCCGGCGCTCCTCGTCGCGGCCGAGCTCACGATCGTCGTTGACGATCGACCCCTTCGTCGTCGTCTGGTGGAGTTGCGACCGCTCTTCTTAGCCCAGTGCGCCGTCGCACTCGGCTACCTGTGGGCCCACGGCGTGGCCAGCGGAGCGGGGTTGACCGGCTTCCAGCAATACGCGGCCTTCAGCACGCTGCGCGTCCACTCCGGGGGACGCGCCCTGACGATGTTCGGTCTCGCCCCCGAATGGCTGCGTCTTTTTTTCTGGCCGATGCACTTGTCCTCCGAGTACGGGCCGCCGGCGTACCCGGTCGTCACCGGTTTCCACGTCTATCAGATACCGGGAATGCTGATCATCGGCAGCATTCTGGCCCTTGGCGTCGCGTTCCGGCGGCGGTCGCCGGCGCTGTCGTTCGGCATCTGGTTCACTGTGATCGCGCTGCTGCCGACGAGCAACTTCATCGTCCCCGCGGGGATTCTGCTCGCCGAGCGCACGCTCTTTCTGCCGAGCGTAGGGGCGATGATCGTGGCGGCGTCGATTCTCTCGTTCGCTTACCGCCGCCTCGGTACGCGGCCGTTGCGGATCTCGGCCGTGGCCGCGCTACAAGCGGCATTGCTGTTTGGCGTCTGGCGAAGCTATCAGCGGACGAGGGTCTGGAAGGACAACGGCACCCTGTTCGATCACGCCGTTGTCGATGCCCCCGCTGTCTACCGCTCCCACTACATGCGCGCCATCTGGAAGTTCGACCAAAAGCAGATGGTCGAAGGAGAGCGGGAGATGCGGACCGCGATGTTGTTGTACGAGGCGGATCCGTACGTGTATTTCGAGCTCGGTCAGCAGTACCTGAATGCCCACGAGTACCGGGCAGCGGCAACGCTATTCCGTCGTTCGCTGCAATGCGACTCCACCTTCACGCTCGGCCGCGGACGCCTGGCGGTTGCCCTGGCCGAGCTGAATGAGTGGCCCGAGGCGCAGCGGCAAGCGCTGATCGCGTTGAGCGAGACCACTCGACCGTCCCCGACGGTTCGCGCGGTGTTGCGGCTAGCGACGCTGGAACTGAACCGTGACCGCGCCAAGCGCATCGGCGCCAAAGCTCCGAACCCACCCCACGACTGAACGGCCCCCCCTTGCCACTTCGTACGATTCAACCCGTTCCGTTGACGCGCTCGCAGCGGTGGTCGTTTGTGGCCGCGCTCGTCGCGCTTGCCGTGGCGTCATCCTGGCCGGGAGTCTCCAACGGGTTTACATACGACGACACGTTCATCGTGCTCAATAACACTGCCATGCACGATCTGCGGAACTGGTGGCGGTTCTTTGGTATGGCGTACTGGCCGGCGCAATGGGGCAATGACGGCTATCGTCCGCTGACGATCCTCGCCTACAGCCTCGAATGGGCCGCCGGGCACGGAAAGCCGTGGCTCTTTCACGCCGTCAACATCGGGATGTACGCCGCGATCTCGGTGGCCGTGTTCTATCTCGCCGAGACAGATCCCGGCGGTGGCGCTGTACATTCGTCGCCGCAACGCGGGGGAGCTGTCGGCAGGGTCGATGCTGACCATCGGGGCGCTTTACGCCGCGGCGTGCCTGTCCAAGGAACACGGCACCGTCCTCCCGGCGCTCCTCCTCGCCGCCGAGATGATCGTCGTCGTTGACTCCACGCCGCTGCGCGCCCGTCTGTTGGCCCTGCGCCCCTTCGCGCTGTCGTTGGCCCTGGTCGCCGTTGCTTTTTTGGCGGCTCACCTGCACGCCAATCAGGAGATCACCGGCTTCCATCCATATGTGCCGTTCGAAGTCCTGGGAATTGGCGCACGGGGACGGATATTCACCATGGCGGGGCTCGTTCCAGTATGGCTCCGCCTCTTCATGTGGCCCCTCCACCTGGCTTCCGAGTATGGGCCGCCGGCATACCGGATCGCGACCGGCTTTCAGCCGTATCAGCTTCCCGGATTCATCGCGCTTGGTGGGGTGCTCGGGCTCGGGGTCACCGCATGGCGCAGAGCGCCGGCGGTGTCATTCGGGATCTGGGTTCTCGTAATTGCCCTGCTGCCGACCAGCAATTTCATCGTACCGGCTGGGATCCTGCTGTCCGAGCGCACGCTCTTCATGCCGAGCGTTGGTGCGATGATCGCCCTCGCCGCGATTGTTCCCTGGTTGTATTGGTACGCGCGAACCCGACCGGTACGGATTGCGGAAGTCGCGGCCCTCGTGGCGGCCCTGTCGTTTGCGGCTTGGCGTAGTATGGAGCGCACGCGGGTCTGGAAAGACAACGACACGCTCTTCGCGGCCACCGTGGTCGACGCTCCGTTCGTCTATCGCTCGCACTTCATGCTCGGTGCGCACAAGCTGAACCAGAGGCGCATGATCGAAGGCGAGCGGGAATATCAGGCGGCCATCGCGTTGTACGATCGAGACCCATTCGTCTTTTACAGCTTGGCCGAGGAATACCGTTTGGCCGGGATGCACAAGGCGGCGGTGGCCAACTATCGGCGCGCGCTCGCCGTCGACTCCACCATGTACGAAGCGCACGCGCGTTTGGCGCTTTCGCTGGCCGGTCTCGAGCGCTGGCCCGAAGCCAATCGCGAGGCGATCATTGCGTTGTCCGAGGACACTCGCAGCTCACAGGCGATGCTGCGAGTCATCCGGTTGGTGGCGGCCGCCAGGCGTTCCACGGCGCTCGTCGGAGTTCATTCTGGTGAGTCGGATACCGTACAGACGGCCGGAAAGGACTCTCGCAAAGTGCCTTTGGCCATGCAAAACCCCGTACCGCCAGCCCCTGTTTCGGCGGCGGCCAAAAACAAACCTCCAGTCCCACAACGACTTACGCCCATGCCGTAGCGTGGACCCGTCGTTGCCCTTACGTGGGCCACCACCAGGCGTGTAAGTCTGTCCCGTTCCTCTTCCCGGAGCACCACATGAACCGCAAGGGCTTTACTCTGATCGAGCTGCTGATCGTGGTCGTCATCATCGGCATTCTGGCCGCGATCGCGATTCCGAAGTTCAGCAGCGTCAAGCAGAAGGGCTACCGCACGCAGGCG
>WNFI01593403.1_pt1 | contig 35545 bp, 31 predicted proteins | sample 5400471 | NCBI WGS metagenome assembly WNFI01 (sample SAMN13153348, study PRJNA577476) | soil metagenome | isolation source: 100 cm saprolite on Douglas fir-dominated hillslope | place: USA:California | collected 2013-09-17 | reverse complement strand
CCTCGAGCGCGCCACTGGAGCCGACCACGAGACCGCGCGTCGGGCGCTGGAAGCGTCCCGCCACCGCACGCCCGTAGCCCTGGTGATGCTGGCCGCCGCGGTTCCGCGTGCACGGGCGGCGACCGCCTTGAAACAGGCGAACGGGCACGTACGAAAAGCCATCGTCAACGCTAGGACCTAAACGCAGTCTTGGAAGCAATCCGGTCTCAACCTGGCCGTTCCACCAAAATGACCGATGACTCGGCTCTACGATTATGCGAAAAGGGTCGCAGCGTAAGGTAAAATGCCAGGCATGAAGGATGAGCGGGCATTGAAGGTTTTTGTTGTGGTTTTAAAAAAAGCTGCAGCCGGCGTTCTTCCTTGGCAACCCTCAAAGTTCGAGAATATCTTTGAATTCAAGATGCCATCAGGTTTCCTCGTAAGAGCGTACCCCTATACTTCGTTGGACGATGATGGCGATAGAATTGGAGCTGCATCTCTAACCCTCTACGATGCCGCTGAAGAATTGATCTTCGACATTACAAGCGACATAGACGGCGTGACGGTTGAAGGACTAGAGATTATCTATCGGGAGGCAAGACGCGTTGCGCTGCAGGTCGACGCAAAGCTCGACGCCATAGCTAGAGACCTAGAAGAGCTCAAGTAGGAACATGGAAAAACGCTATCAAGTATTTGTTAGCTCAACCTATACCGACCTCCAGCAGGAGCGCCAACAAGTTATGCAAGCACTCCTAGAATTAGATTGCATTCCATGCGGGATGGAACTCTTTCCGGCGGCTGATGACGACCAGTGGACCCTGATAAGGCAAGTTATCGAAGACTGCGATTACTACCTCACTATCATAGGTGGCCGCTACGGCTCGGTAGGAAAGGACGGCAAGAGCTACACGCAGATGGAGTACGAGTACGCCATGTCGACCGGCAGGCCGGTTCTAGCCTTCCTTCACCGCAATCCCGGGCAAATCGTGGTCGAAAAATCTGAGGACACATCCGAGGGCAGAGCTAGGCTGGGTGCATTCCGGGGCATGGCGGAAAAGAAGATGTGCAAATACTGGGAAAGCCCTGAAGAGCTTGGATCGGTTGTGAGTCGTAGCATTGTCAAACTCATGAAGTCAAAACCGGCAATTGGCTGGGTGCGAGCGAACCTTGTTCCAGACGAAGGGTCCGCGCAAGAAATGCTGAGGTTGAAGAACAAAGTTGAAGAGCTCGAGCGAAGCCTTGAGTCGGCCCGGACTTCAGGTCCGATGGGAACGTCAGATTTGGCCCAAGGGGATGACCCCATACACCTTACATTTCGCGCGAGCATCCGGGCCGGGGGCTTGGCAGCAGGTGTCCCGAAAGAGTACCGGATAGCCACTACATGGAACGAAGTCTTTTCTATTATCTCTCCACTAATGGTGGACAAGGCCTCCGAGCAGGAACTAATGTCGGCGATTCGCGAACACTTCTTCCGGAGGATCGTGGCTCTGGAACCCAACGCAACATTGTACGGAACACAGCTCGGTAATTCCGACTTTCAGAACTTGAAGGTTCAGTATAGGGCGCTGGGACTCATTACAAAGGACACATCACAGAAGAGCCTAAAAAATACCTCAACGTACTGGACCCTAACGCCGTACGGGGATTCCCTGATGACGAAACTGAACGCAGCAAAGTCGCAGCGGGCTCTGGAATTGGTGGGATCCGAGGTATCGCCAGCATTGGGCGTAACGGAAGCATAGCAAGCTCGATTTACGCCACAAGACCGTGCCCTCCCGATTACCCGCGCCCACCTCAATTCCCCGCTAAAATAAAAAACATACTTCAGGACTCATTAAACCAATGGATAAACTTGTCATCCGCGGCGGCGAACCGCTACTTGGCACCGTCCGCGTCAGCGGCGCGAAAAATGCCGCGCTGCCCTGCATGGCGGCTGCTCTGCTCACCGATGAGCCCGTGATTCTCGAAAACATTCCGCAGGTGCGCGACATTCAGACCACGCGCAATCTGCTGGCTGCCATGGGCGCCGAAGTCGAACTTGGATACGGCCGCGCCCAGCATCGCACCACCATCCACTGTAAGAATCTGGCCAGCCCTGAGGCTTCTTACGAACTGGTGAAAACCATGCGCGCATCGACGCTCGTGCTGGGCCCGCTGGTCGCCCGCTATGGCCGCGCCCGTGTCTCGCTGCCGGGCGGGTGTGCTATTGGCGCGCGCCCTATCGACCTTCACATAAAAGGACTCGAACGTCTGGGAGCGAAGATTACTCAGGACCACGGTTACATCGAAGCCAGCGCCGATCGCCTGAAAGGTGCCGAGATCGTCTTCGACAAAATTACGGTTACCGGCACGGAAGATCTGCTCATGGCAGCCACTCTCGCTGAGGGCGAGACCGTCCTGCAGAATTGCGCGCGCGAGCCTGAAGTCGCGGACCTGGCCGATTTGCTTAACAAGATGGGAGCGAAGATCGAAGGCGCGGGCACGCCTACCATTCGTGTGAAGGGCGTGAGCAGGCTGAAAGGCGCAAAGCATCGCATCATTCCCGACCGCATCGAAGCCGGTACGTTCATCATCGCCGGAGCCATGACGGGAGGCGACCTCAACATTGCCGGATGCAATCCGCATCACCTCGATGCGATCCTGCGCAAACTCGAAGAAGCCGGCGTCAAGACGCGATCGACTGCCGACTCTGTACGCGTGATGGGCGACCATGGGAGCGAACATCAAGATCGAAGGACGGCGCGCCGTGGTTCGGGGCAAAAGTCCGCTGAGCGCGGCTGCTGTATTGGCTTCCGATCTGCGGGCATCGGCATCGCTGGTGCTGGCCGCGCTGGTGGCAGACGGCGAAACTATTATTGATCGCGTCTACCACATCGATCGTGGCTACGAAAATATTGAAGAGAAGCTGCGCGGCGTAGGGGCGCAAATTCGCCGCATCGGCGAGATGCTACCGAAAAAAGTGCCAGCTCCTGCAAGAGTCTGAGCTGACTTCCAACTCAGACCTCGGAATCCGCCTTCCCTTTCAGCTCTTCCAGGCTTGGCCGCTTCTTTGTTTCAGCCGCGCCCATTCTCCGCCCCCGAAACGTTTTTCACTCTCCCGGCACTATCACGTGTCAGGAGGAATTCCGGAGCCGGTCTCAAATTTGATTAACTGACCAGCCTTACCACTTGCCAACCGCTGCCTGAAACGCGAGTGGACTCCCACCTCCAGGTTCACGCCCCAGCGCGGGACGCCCCGCCCTTTGCATCCTCTGCAGAGGGCTGGGGCATCAGTGCTAAGTGTAGGGCTGTCAGCGGATTGCCTAACATCGTCCGTTCGGCCAGTGACTTCAGTACCTTAGTCCTGCACTGTGGGTTCGACTTATAATCCTCTCAAGACCAGGAAATATCAGCGTTCTTGAAGATACGTCCACGCAAACCGCGTAGGCCGCGATCCGCGGAACGTTAGATCCGGGTACGCTACAAAACAAAAGTGGATCCATTTTTCGCATCGGCGATTTTCTTCTTGGGGCTGGCCTTCGGCAGCTTCCTGAACGTGTGTATCTATCGCCTGCCGCTCGGGTGCGCGTCCGATCGCCTTCTACGACAATATTCCGCTGTTGAGCTGGCTGATTCTTCGCGGCCGGTGTCGTCAATGCAAAACCAAAATTTCTCCACGTTACATATTTGTTGAACTGCTGACAGGCGTGCTCTTCCTCGCCTGCTACTGGTATTTCGGACTCACGCTGGCCACGCTCAAATACTGCACCTTCGCGTTTCTCTTGCTGGGCCTCATCTTCACCGACGCGGAAACCAAGCTGCTTCCGGACAGGATGACTCTGCCCGGACTGGTGCTGGGCCTGCTGTTCAGCCTGGTCGTGCCGGTGAATGATCTGGCTTCACAGTTTGTGCCCTTCGCTGTGAACCTGCCTTTCAGTGGCGAACTCAGCGCGCGCCTGCTCTCGCTGCTCGATTCCCTGCTGGGCGCGGCGGTTGGAGCTTCGTTCATCTATGGTGCGGGTGCGATCTACCTGCGCTGGCGCGGTGCGGAAGGAATGGGCTTCGGCGACGTCAAGCTGATGGCGATGGTGGGGGCATTCCTGGGAATCAAGCTCACCGTCTTCACAATTTTTATGGCGTCTTTGGCGGGATCGCTTTTCGGACTGACCACCGTGATGGTGGTTTGGATGAAGCGTACCCATCGCTTCATGCGACGGCTGGCGAATGCGCAGGCGGCGCGGCGGCGCGGCTGGCAGTCTGCTCAGATGGTCTACCGCCATTACCACATGCCTTTCGGAGTTTTCCTGGGCAGCATGGCCCTGTTTTCGTTTTTCTTTGGCAACCAGTTCCTGCGTTGGTATGGGAGGCTCTGGTGAGACTCTTATCCAACCCGATAGTACTGCGCGCAACCGTAGTATTTTTCTGCGCGACCTGCGCCTTTGTGATGGGGCTGGTTCTTATCCGCTGGCTTCGCCGGAGCATCGATGAAGAGGCCAACCTTTCGCCTCAAGGGTCGCCCTCGCTGGAAACTCTTCCGCTGCACCTCTACAACACGGTCATCCAGCAACTCAAGCAGCAGAAGCGTGAGTTGGAGGTGCAGACGCAAACCGAACAGCGCCGCGCCCGCACCACCGAGAATTTCAGTCAGACTGTGCTTTCCAATCTTTCCTGCGGAGTGCTCGTCTTCGGGACCAATGGGCTGGTCAAACAAACCAACCCCGCGGCGAAAGCGATTCTTGGGTTCGCGTCACCCACAGGCCTGAGTGCGGATGATATCTTCCGCGGCGCGGCTGTCAGCACGAGTGGCACCTCAAGCAACGGTGTTTTCCCCGACGGCACAAACTCGGAACCTTACTGCCTGGCGGAAGAAGTACACTCCGTCCTGCGTGAAGGCAGTGGACGGCGCCATGTGGAGGCCGACTACACAACCCCCGCCGGCGAGAAGCGCCATATTTCGGCAACAGTTTCTCCGGTGCCTTCGGTGGACGGCACCTTGCTCGGTGCGGCCTGCCTGATCAACGACCTCAGCGAGTTTGAACGCATCCGGCAGCAACAGGAGTTACAGAGCGAAATCTCCGCCGAGATGGCTCTCGATCTACGCACCTCACTGACCACGATCTCCGGCTATGCCCAGCAACTCGCGAATAACCGCGACCCTGAGCTGGCGGCGCAACTGGCGTCCGACATCGCACAGGAGGCGGCTCACCTCGATCGAAGCATCGGAGGTTTCCTGACCGAAAGGCGAGTCCCCAAGAGCAAGATCGTGGCCGCCGGAGCCGGTTCCGCGGATCGAGGATGAAAGATCGAGGATGAAGGATCGCGGTGAAAGAATTGCGGATGAGGAGATCGGACGAAGAAATCAACGGCGAGAGCGCGGTGCATGATGCCGCTTCTGCCAGACGGTCAAGTTTGAGAGGAAAAGGATGAAAGCTATGAAACACATCGCACAATGTGGGTTCGGACTCCTGCTGTCTTGCGGTCTGCTGGGCCTTCCGGCCGGGGCGCAAAATTCCGGAGCCCAAAACCAGGGTCAGTCAAGCGCTCAGGTCCCGTCTTCATCCGGCTCTTCGCTCGGCGACTATGCCCGGCAAGTTCGCAAGGAGCCTGGCCAGCCGAAGACTAAGCCCAGAGTTTTCGACAACGACAACCTTCCAAAAGAAGACAAGCTTTCCATCGTGGGCCAGCAGCCGCCGGCTGCTGCCGATAACTCTGCCGACGCCAAACCAGCAGACGCTGGAGCGAAAACCCCGGAGCCGGGCGCAAATGCGGCGGCGCCCGCGAGCGGCGAAAGCAAGCCAACTCCGCAAACCAAGTCAGCGCCCGAGACAGGGGCACCGGCCAAATCTCCGAGTGACGAAGCTGCCGAGAGGCAGGCGGCATGGAAGCAGTGGCAACAGAAACTTACCACGCAGAAAGAACAGATTGATCTTTTACAGCGGGAGCTTGACGTGCTGCAGCGTGAATACCAGATTCGCGCCGCCGCCTTCTATGCCGATGCCGGCAACCGCCTCCGCAACTCCGGCGCCTGGGACAAGCAGGACGCACAATATAAACAGCAAATTGCCGACAAGCTGCAGGCTATCGAAGATGCCAAGCAGAAGCTTGACGACATGCAGGAAGAGGCCCGCAAGGCCGGGGTCCCGGCTAGCGTGCGCGAGCCGTAAATCAGGCCCCACACTTAGTCGTCATCAAGGTGCTGAGACCAAGCTTGCAGAGAGTTACGAGCGCCGGACCGAAAGCCCGGCGCTCAACTTATTTGAGCGTAATTCTTTGCTTGCCGCAGTCGGTGGATCTGCCTGACGTGGTGCAAGCCGTGTACCAGATGAAACTTCCTCCACTGACCTGCGTTCAGCGGACCCAGGATGGGATGATCCAGCAATTTCATTCGCGAGCCCCACTGTTGTTCGCAATCCGTGATGATCTCGTCCAACTCTGCGATCTTCGGAATAATTCCATTGCGCACGGTTTCCGCCGACAGCCCTCGCGGCTGGGTGGCCGCCGGAGCTTTGCGCCCTTCGGGCAGGTAGCCGAAATCGACCGCAACCAGAACTCGGCAGCGATGCCACACCGTCGGCCGAGTCGCCAGCGGCTTCCCCGCTTGGATCACGCGTTCGAAGCCCTTCAGATTCCCGGTGTAGGTCAAGTAGAGATGTTCCAGCACTTCACCAGCACACCATTTCTCTGGCCGGTGCCACCTCAACTCCTCGTCGGAGATGTCAGCAAGGGACGCCGCCAGCACCTGCTGAAGCTGATCGAGATGGGGGTTCATCAAGCGATACTCGTCTTTCGGCCCGCATCGGGTAGAATGATGCGCGACATTAAACCCCTCAACTTTATAACAGGAAGGATGCCATGAAGAAGTGGAGCCTCGCCGAAGCAGCGTCCGACGTTGCAGCGACGGAAAAGATCTCGGGACAACAGCTGCTGGGAAGGGCTTTCAGGCGCGGCCTGTGCTCTCGGGGGACGCGACGTGCCAGAACCGTTGACGCCATCCCGCTCCTAGTCCTCCTGGCGCTGCTCGTGGGGTGCTCTTCGGAACCCAGCAAGCCGGCCGAGAGCGCCAAGCCGGAAGCCAAGGGGGCAGAACTCCTTACCGGCCGTTCCGCTTTTCAGAAAATGTTTATCGCCGCCCGCGGCTGGGCGCGCGACGCACAGCCGTACCGCCTTGAGTCCACCCCCACATCCGACGCCAACGGTCGGGACGGCAAGTCGGCGATGTGGCGCGCCTTCTTCGCCTCTCCGTCGCAGCGGGGCGCGAAACCTTTTATCTGGTCGGGCAGTGCGGCCGAGAACGCTCCCTCCCGTGGTGTCAACCCGGGCAACGAGGACAACTACAGCCCCTCAAACTCATCGACCCAGATTTTCGATAGCGCCTTTCTGAAGATCGATTCCGACCAGGCCTTCGCCACCGCACAGAAGCATGGTGGCGACAAAATCCTGGAAAAGACTCTTGACACGCCGGCGGTGATTTACATCTGTGATTGGAACCACAATACTAACGAGCTGGTGTGGCACGTGATCTACGGCTCCGGCCGCGATCAGTCCAAGCTGACGGTCGCGATCAACGCTTCTTCGGGAGAGTTTATTCGGGTGGAGAAATAGATCGGATCACCTGCCGCTTGCGGCTGGAGTAGAAGCAGTCTGTGAGAGAATTAAGAATTAGAAGCATAAGAAACGAAGACGGAAGCTACGGTCCCCCCTACTCTTCCGGACGCATTTGGGCCTCGATCTGGGAAAAAATCGGTACAAGGAGCGGACGGAATCGATCGTCCGTTCCAAACTCTGGCGTTCCCCAAAAGAGACGATGTCCTGCAAGCGATACTGGAGACGAAGACGGTCGGCGGCGCATTGCGCGCTCAACAGTTCTACTTTGGCGGCTCGTAAATCAGCATTCAAGCGGGCAATATCGGCTTGTCTCTGGAGGGCATCGTCGGACATCCACAGCTCCCTGTCTTCTACAAGATACGTTTCCAACAAAATACGGTTTCGGCAAAAAAAAACGTTTCTACACAATGCGCAGACGGGTCCCGGAGGCGGTTTTTCGGGGAGGACTGCTGCGCTCCTGCGGGACCACGCCTGCGATGTTCAATGCGTGGTGAATATTTATTAGACTATACGCCGTTAGTTAGACGTAGTACAGCTTACGAAAACGATGTGGAGGTTGAATTCTTGCCCAGGCATCCCGATCCTCGATTGGAACAACGCATTCTCGACGCCGCCTGCCGGCTCTGGGGCCGCGGCGGACCGAAATCCCTAACCATGCGTGCCGTCGCCAAGACGGCAGGCACAACCACTCCGACCGTTTATGAACGCTACCGGGACCGCGAAGACATTCTGCGCGCCCTGCGCCAGCAAACCCGGCAGGACCTCTTCGACGCCCTGACCCACTGCCACTCGCTGGGACACTGCTGCAAGCGCTATCTTGAATTCGCCCTCGAGCGCAGTCATGCCTACGTGGTTCTCTTCGACGGCGTCGCGCAACCCCCTTCCCTGCACGAGCCCTGGCCCTCGTTCAATCTGTTTCGCGAGCGCCTCGCGCAGCAACTGGGCGGAACCCCGCGCGACCATACCCGCCTCATGCTGGCGCTCTGGTCGCTGATGCATGGCACTGCCCTGTTGATCATCCGGGGCCGGGCCACAGGCATGCTAAGGACCCAGATGATTCACGCTTGCATTGACGCCTTCGAAACCGTCGTCGCCTCGGCGTCTACCTCCAGGGGCAAGAGACATTCCGGACCGAAATGGCCGGCGAACCTGATACTGGGAGAAGGCCGGCAGAGCCGCCTCCACTACCATGGTACGCAACAGTACGATCCGCAAAAGAAAGAACAATACGATCCCGGCGGGAGTCGCGCCATCGGGAAGGCGGTCGGGAAAAGGCGCCGCTGACGGGAAACAGCCGACGCCGGTCTGGCGTCAAGTCATCAGAATCCCGCGGCTGGTGTCACCAGTCACCACGGAAACTGCCGCTCATTTCATTTCGCTCAGGCACTTCCGCCGGCGCTCGTCATTGCGGCTGCGTTTGTCAGTTCGGCTGATTGGCGCTGGCGGCGGGGCCTTTGAGCCGGCCGATCGCCTTCTGGGCTTCTTCAGCTTGCGGGCCGTGAGGCAGAATCCTTAAATAGCTCTCGTATTCCGCGCGGGCTTCATTCGGCCGTTCCAGCTTCTCCAGGCACACTGCCAATCGGAAGGTGGCGATCGCGTCATTGTCTTTGTAGAGCAGCGCCTCGCGGTAACGATCTTCCGCCGCACGGTAATTCTTGCGCTTGAAATAGAAGTCTCCGACTTCCACATCTTTCGCAGCTTTGTGTGGGTTCCAGGGATGGAACTCCGCCACATCGCCACCGCTACCTTCAACGTCGGTCAGCGGGTTAGAACTTTCAGGATGTTTCTTGGCATCGTCCGCTGGTGGAGTCAAATCAATCTGCGTGTCTTTGCTGGAACTCTCGCCGATGCCATCCTCGAGATCCGCGGCGTTGACGCGATCGGAACGCGGTGGCGTGAGGTCAGGCGCAGGCTTCTTCGCCGGTTTTGCCTCGCTGGGAATCGAGCCGTTGGAAGTACCGGAAGACGATGAACTTTGCCCCGCGGAGGTCGTCTGCGAAGGACTTGCCGGGTTCGTACTCGGTGAAGAACTCTGACTCGACGTCGAACTCTGCTGGGCCCACATCCCTACAGTGAAACTCATCAGTAAACACAAATAGACGGCACGCGACATAAACATATTTTACCGCTCCGCGTGCCTGGTGCGGAACGCCTGCAGGCAGCGGCGCGCTGTCTCCAGCTCCGAAAACCGGCTTCCCTCCTGTTCGACAAGATAGTACTCGACTCCTCCGACAGTCTCTGCCGCTTCAAAAATCCCCTTCCAATCCGCCACTCCTTCGCCCAGTAAAACTTTGTAGCCCCTCTCCGGGGCAGGCGACCATTCCTTGCAGTGAATCGACCGGATGCGTCCCGGATTTGCCCGGATCCATGCAACTGGATCCGATCCCGCCTCCAGACACGTGCCGACGTCGAGTTGCAACATGACTGAGGATTTCGTGTTCTTGGCTATAACCTCCATGGGACGCCGCCCGCCGCTCGCGGTAAACTCAGCCTGATGATTGTGATATCCAACCTTCAAGCCTGCGGGCTCCAGCTGTTCGGCGGCTGAGTTCAGTTCATCGGCAAGAGGTCTCCAATCGTCTGCTCCGTTCTTCGTTTTTTGTTCCGTTTTTGGCTCCCAATGCGCCAGAACGACATACTTGCTACCCAGAATCAGATTCAGGTCGCGAGTCCGCGGGATGTTCTTCGGGGTCAGATAATCTTGGTCGTTATGCGTCGAATAGCACCGCATCCCAAGCTCATCCAGCAGCTTCCGCGTCTGGTTGGCCTGCGGCTCCGTCCACTCGAAATACGGCGCGTAGAATTCGACTGCCTCGTATCCCATCGCGGCCACAGCGCGGATCGTGCCCTCGGGATCTTTCTTCAGCGCCTCGCGCACAGAATAAAGTTCAAGTCCAACCGGAATCGCGCCCGACGCAGCCGCCGCACTCTTGAACGCCAATGGCAACGTGGCCACCATCGCCAGAAACGACCGCCGGGAGAGCATTGTGGAAGTCATGGCCGCCATCCTACTCTGAGCGGGGTTCTTGCTCCATAAAAACAATTCATGAGCGCATACCGCGACGGAGCGGAAGGAGAGAACCGCAGCGAGGTCGAGCCAGAGGCTAGCGACAAAAAAGCAGGCCGCTCAGGGGGAGGCTTTGAGCGGTCGACCTTGCAAGTTCAAACGCAGGTAGCTGAGTGCTAGACTTGGGATTCATATGGCAAAGAGAAGTCCGGCTGTTACTGCGGCACTAATTGGAGCCTTAGCGCTTATCGTTGCAGCAGTGATTGGCGCAATCCTGCAGCCGTCTTGGTGGCGATCACCCGACGGAACCGTTAATGTCAATTTCACAGTAGCAGGCACCGTAGTCGACCAAAGCACAAATCAATCCATTGGGCAGGCACTTATCTCCATTGTTGGCCGCTCGGAAACCTACGTTACTGAGGACAACGGGAACTTCCGAATCGAGATCCACAGGCCGCTCCCCTCGGATGGTGCCGTACGCCTCCACGTTACCAAAGCCGGCTACTTGCCTTATGACGAGACCACCACCTCCACCGAAACTCTGACTGTCCAACTTAGAAGAATGTGAGCCGCTTCTCATCTCGCTGTTTCATAACGATGTTGCTGACGCTGTGTGCCGTAGCACAGCAAGGGCAGATCCTGCACATACGAGGCTTCGTCACAGATGCGAATACACGCGAAACCATAGCGGGCGTCGCCGTCACTTCGGTTCTGGCGAGGCACTCCGCAACTACGGATGCAAATGGATTCTTTAGCCTTGAGCTACGAGAAGGCGTAAGACCCGGCGCTGAAGTTAGGATTCACCTTGAGAAACAAGGTTATAGGGTCGACGATTTGACTGAGGCCGCTAGCGAAGATGTTACCTATCCAATATCGCTTTCGCACCTTGCGAGTTCTCAAGGCAAGCGTCCTCCAAAATCATTTGAGCCTGCTCCACAAAAGTCGGATATCCCGCCCTTTTCCAGCGTCCGGTCGGTGCGCGATGAGGGATTGACGTTGTACAGAGAAATTTCGACCTTCTTGGAAGAACGCCAGCGAAATGACCCTTCGCCACGTCAAGCTCCGGGTTGGAGCTCTGCAGGTTGCGAAGGTGAAACGCCAAATCCAGACCGTGACACTCCAGTTTATATGCAGGAAACGCGCAAATTATTTGAGGACAAGTTCCAAGGCAGAATCGCGGAAATCCACGACGAGCTATCAAGCATGGGTCTGCAGAATTCGGAGCTCGAGGTACAGTACAAATGTGCAGGCCGGATTTTCGGAAATGTAGACACAATCATCAAGAGGCTAGCCGACAGCATTAGGAATCTAGCGGCCCTGGTCCCACCTAAAGACCTCTACGTAGGCCTTACCGACGAAAAGCTTGCTGTAATGGCCCTCGACGAAGCAGGCACGGTCGACGACAAAGTACGCATCGCCATGGATAATCTAGAGGCTCACAACGAAACGCCAGACGCATGGAGATTTCACTTCTTTTACGACTTCAAAGAGTGCTGCTTGAACCAAGTGGAATACCTTCGTGCAGAGCTACTCCGAAGACTGGGACCATCCGCATACGACTCCCGCGAGATGCAGGCGTTCAATGGCGTTGGTGGCCTCACCGAAATGGATAAACAGCCTACCGCTTCAATAGCTACGGCCTCGGAATACGCGCCGTATTTCCGACGCTTGGCCGTCAAAATGAAGCGGAAGGCGGTTCCCCTGTCGCCGCCCGTCACTCTCAGGTTCGCGGAGACTCAACTAGGCCCTCAGAAAATCGACCTTCGTAATGATGGACCGCCAGCTACGCCCAAAACCATGGAGTTCCCGCACAACGTCATGGTTACGCTTCAAGCACCAAAGGAGACAACATCGGGATACGTGATCGTGTCGTTTGACTCCCACCCCGCCATGATGTCGAGCGACCTAACGGATGCTGAGCTTCTGATGGACGGTCGAGATGTGATCGAAAATCCCCAAATCTCTAGAGTTTTGACGTGGGATCCGAAGAAAGTCGGAACTACTTACGCCCTCAAGATCGGCAAGACGCCGTTCTCGCCCGCAACTCCTATTCATGTGCTCGCGCGTGGCAATGCGGAAATTCATGTCGCCCAGGCCCTTCTTTTTGAATACTAGGCGCCGAATATTGAGCAGAGCGCCCGGTCCAAGGCTTCTTGCATCAAGCAAAAAAGCAGGCCGCTCAGGGGGAGGCTTTGAGCGGCCTGTTTGGCGAAGTCCTCCGGGGAGGAGGCAAACTCGTTACGTCACATCGATGACGGATTGCTTTGGCCAGCCGTCGGCGCAGCCGCAGGCTGACCGTTCTCGCCCTGCTTGTTCGTCATCAGGCGAACGTCCACCCGGCGATTGTCCGCACGGCCGGATGCGGTCTTATTCGTCTCCACCGGCTTGTCCTTGCCCAATCCGATGACATAAATCTTGTGCGCCGGCACGTTGTACTTCGAGGCCAGGTACTGGATGACGGCATTGGCGCGGCGCTGGCTCAGATCGTAGTTGTAGTCGGCTGGACCGACGGAGTCAGTTCCACCTTCCAATGCAATGAGGTAGCCTTTCGTGCTCGAGATGCTGCCCGCGAGCTGGTCGAGCGCCTCTTTGGCCTTCGGGGTCAGGTTGTCTTTGTTGAAACCGAACTTCACCGAAGTCTCAGCCACCGGGTGATAGTTGTCCAGGTTGACGACCGTGTTGGTCAGCGTACCCACCCGGGTGTTGGCGGCGTCAGCTGTCTGCTGCGCCGAAGCTGCGGTCTGACCGGCGCTCTGCGCCTTCTGGTCGACCTCAGTCGTCTTGGCATTCACGGCCTGTATGCCAGCCTGGGCACGCGCATCCACGTCCTTGATGTCGCGGCTGTTCTTGGCCGTCAGGTCGTCCAGTTCGTTGGTCTTGTTAATCAGCGGAGTGGTCTGCTGCTTCACGTAATTCTTGGTGGAGCAGCCGACGGTCGCTACCATGCTGCTAGCCAAAAGTATCGCTAACGAAGTGCGGTTCATAGTGAGGAAGCTCCTTGTGTGAATCTCTGTCAATGCCTGAATCTTGTCATCCACGTGCGCTAGGTTCCCGCGCAGAAGGTCCTGATTGTTAGGCCCTAGAAGTTAATGATGCTAAAAGCAGTCACGCGGTTTACTTTTGCACGGCACGTGCCAGTTTTCTGTAATTGCGCCAATCGGGATAAGTATATACGTTTTCAATGCTTTGCGGACTCACTAGCGCCGGGAGCCAATGCGGGCTGCATCCCTAAAGTAAAGCAAACCGCACACAAGGAAGGGAAATTTTATACGGTAAGCCTCAGATTAGGTTAGGGATCGGCGAGTCAATTGCTGCGCGGCGGACAGATGAGAGGGATCGTCTCTCTCCGCTATGAACTTGAGAATCCCTTACGGGAAGAGAGATCATGAGGCCGGCCGCTCATGGCACCCACATGGCGCAGGAAGCGCCGCGTCCCTCCGTTAGACTTAGCATTTTCCAGTTGCTGACGGATCAGGCGCGCCACGGGCGTGCCGGTTTTGCGCGAGGTTTCCTTCAGCCACGAGAGAAGTTCATCGTTAAGGCGAATTGTTAGTCTCCGAGTCATTCACTACCATTCTAAGCCAGGTGACCAGCAACAATTTCACGCAATGAGCGGCAGTCCGATCACTCATCCGATTTACTTCCAGATGTCCGTGATCGGCGCGGCGTCGCGATCATTGGCAGTTAGCGGCTCCAGCCCGAAATTATCTTCGATCGTACGGAGCATGTTGTAGTGAGTGTAGCGGCGCCCCAGCGCCGTCGGGTCCTGCTGGCTCGCCTCTTTCACCATGTCGCCGAGCAACAGGGTGTAGATCCGGTTGTCGGCATTGCCGCCAGATTCGTCGAAGGTCACGATCACCAGTGTCCCCTTGCGCAGCTTCTCGGGGAACGTGTCATCCAGAAACTTCTTCACCCAAGCTCCCGCCACCTGCACCGTGGTGTCGTGGCCGTCATGATTCATGTTCGGGGTGTAAAACGAGTAGGCTACGAGCCCCTTCTTCGCATCCTGCACAAAGGAATTGTCCGACTTCCCCGAGTCGACGCGGACCACGCGATCACACCATTTCTGCTGTACTTCGCGGAAGCTCAGAAACGGCACATGCCTGCGGACATAGTTGCCTCTCTTATCGGACACGTGTTGGCCGGACATGTTCCAGGGACAAGTCCCTTCCGGTAACTCCTCGACATATTGTTTGAAATCCAGATCCGCGGCAATCAGACGGTCCGCTATTGTTTTATGAGCGGAGTCGTCGGGAAAGTTGAGCTGCATGTCGGCGAGATATCGTCCACGGCGATGACGAACACCGAAATCGGAGCCCGCCACCATGGCGAGATAGTTCGGATACGAAGGATGAAAGAGGGCATGAAAATTGGTGAAGCTGGCGCCGTGCTCGGCCAGTGCGGCCAGGTTCTTGTCCTGGATCGCGACCTCGTAGTCGACATTTTCGAGCACAATGATGAGCACCCGGTCAAAGTGGCGAGCGCTCGCTTTGGCAGCGGCCTCGGCGGCTGCTTCTTTTTTTCCCTCCGCCGACTTACCGATCTGTGGCAGGTTCGACTGATTCTGGACCGGTTGATCGGCAGGTTGCGATTGGTTCGATTCGGCGGGGGCGGCCGACTGCGCCGGTGCGGGCTCCGGGCACGAAAGGGCTGTCAAAGCGAAGGACGAAGCCAAAAACAAATTCCGGAAGGAGGCCGACTGGACGGCGAATAGGCGACTCATCTGCCATTTTTGTAACACAACGCTCCGTGTTCCCATCCAATAGAATAAAAGCAGTTTTCGCGCCATGGATCTCCTTCAGAAAATTCGCACCATCCCCGCCGAGCCCGGCGTGTATCTGTACAAGAACGCCGAGGGCGATGTCATCTACGTGGGCAAGGCGAAGAACCTGCGAAGCCGGGTAGCGAGCTACTTCCACGAGGGGCGCTGGGAAGATGCGAAAACGGGCACGCTGGTGCGCGAGGCAGTCGACGTCGAATACATCGTCGTGGCCAACAACAAAGAGGCTCTGGCGCTCGAAAACAATCTGATCAAGGGGCGCAAGCCGCGGCTCAACATCCTGCTGCGTGACGACAAGACTTATCCCTACGTGAAGCTGACGCTGGGCGAGCGCTGGCCGCGGGTCTACGTCACACGCCGCCTGCGCAAAGATGGCAGCGTCTACTACGGGCCCTACTTCCCCGCCAACCTGGCGTACCGCATCGTCGACCTGATCCATCGCAACTTTCTGATTCCTTCGTGCAAGGTTGACCTGACGCGCTTTCATCCTCGTCCCTGTCTGCAGTACTACATCAAGCGCTGCCTGGGGCCGTGCGTACAGGCCTTGACGACGCCGGACGCTTATCAGGAGGCGGTGCGAGACGTAAAGCTGTTTCTGGAAGGCCGTCCTACCGACCTGAGCCGATCGCTGCAGGCGCGCATGGAGCAGGCCGCCGCGGCGGAGGAGTACGAGCGTGCTGCAAGATATCGCGATCTGATTGCGACCGTCGAGCAGTTGCAAGAACGCCAGCGCATCGCCGCTGCTGAAGGTGATGATGCGGATGTATTCGGCTATCACTACGAAAATGGAATGCTCGCCGTGAATTTGTTTCACATGCGCGGCGGGCGAGTAGTCGATCGCCGGGAATTCTTCTGGGAAGACTTGCCGGAGTTCGCGTTCCCGCCCGATGAGACCACAACGGCTTATGTGGGGACAGCCGCCCCCGGCTGTCCGGGCGAGCCGGGCTCGCCTGAGAATTCTGGAATCAGCTCCACAGACGGCGGGCAAAAGGCCAGCCGGGCCTTGCCCGGCCTGGACGGCCGGGGGCGGCCGTCCCCACACGAGCATGGGCACTCCGATAACGTTTTTTCGCCGGGAGAGTTTTTCTCGGCGCTGCTTAAGCAGCTTTACATCGGCCAGCCTTACGTTCCGCGAAACATTTATGTGCCCGTGGAGTTTGAGGATCACGAGAGCCTAGAAGACCTGCTGTCGGACCAGGTGGCCGGCAAGAGTGGCCGTTCCACGCGCGTTGATATTCTCGTTCCGCAGCGCGGCGACAAACGGGCGCTCATCGACCTGGCCGGAACCAATGCCAAGCAGTCCCACGATCAGCGTTTTCGCGTACTCAAGCCCAACGCCAGGGCAATTCAAGAAGAACTGCAGGAAGCGCTGAGCTTGCCCGAACTGCCCAAGCGCATCGAGTGTTTCGACATCTCGCACATTCAGGGCGCGGAGACTGTCGCTTCGATGGTGGTGTGGGAAGACGGCAGGATGAAGAAATCGGATTACCGCAAGTTCATCATCCGCACGGTCGAAGGCGTGGACGACTTCGCTTCCATGCGCGAAGTGGTCACGCGGCGCTATAAGCGGCTACAGCAGGACGAGAAGCCGATGCCAAGCCTGGTTCTGATCGACGGCGGACTGGGACAGTTGCATGCGGCGGCCGAGGCGATGGAGTCGCTTGAGATCATCAACCAACCTCTCGCCGCGATTGCCAAGCGTGAAGAGATTCTTTACGTCTACGGACAGGAAAAAGATCCCATTGCTCTCGATCACCACTCGCCTGTGCTGCATCTGATTCAACTCATTCGAGACGAGGCCCACCGCTTTGCTGTGACCTTCCACCGCAAGCGCCGGCAGATGCGCGACCGCTCAACCGAACTGTTGGAGATTCCTGGTGTCGGCGCAAGTACGACGCGGCGGCTGCTGGAACATTTTGGCAGTCTGCAGGCGGTGAAGCAGGCGGACCCTTCTGCCTTATCAGCGGTCGTCACTCGGGGCCAAGCGGAGGCGATACACAATCACTTCCGGAAATAGTGATTTCATTGGATAAGCTCAACCACCGACATGTATTCTATTATGGTTAGCTCTGCCGCACGGGATACGGCGCGGGTATAAACGGCCCGAGGCACACTTTGGCCGTCGCTAGGAATGCCATTTGGTTGCTTTAGAATGCCGCAGAATCGCCGACAGACCCGACCGTCTCCCCCGATCCTCACAAAACTGCTAAAGGTCGTCCAGCGGCTCAGGAACGGTCCTAGTCGTCGATATATAGCTATTAGATATTTTAACGAGTGACTGCACCCAGCCAAGCCGTTGATCCTAATGTCGAACAACTTAACCACAGAGGACACAGAGGCACACAGGGTAGAGCCTCGAGCGGAAAGCGCACTTGCAAACAATCCCCACAATATTTTGCGGAAGGGATAAGAGCTCTTAACCGCCAAGTACGCGAAGAGGAGCCGCGAAGTGCGCAAAGAAGAGCAACAACTTCGAACCTTTACTTCGCGAACTTTGCGGCCGTTCTTGGCGAAACTTTGCGGTTAAGATGATCGTTCCTCTGGCAGCTTTCCTCCGGTGCCTGGACCGTTAGCATCGCCGGGAGCATGCATTTCTTGCTACATTGGTTTGCAGTCCGGCGTGCAACCGAAATCGCACAACCGGAAGAATTGCGTTGGCAACATAAAGAGCCGCAGCAGACCTGTTCTGCGAAAGCTCTCAACCTCTCATGAAACTCCGCCAATGGATTATCGGGATCGTGCTGGTCTTGCTGGTGGCCTCGGCCATCGTGGGACTCGTCTGGACACAAAATCTGGGACAACCTTCCCAAGGTACCCAAACGTCAGCCAAGTCCAGAGGCAAGAAAGTGGCTGGCGCCACCGACTTGTCATCTGCTGAGCCCCTGGTAGATGTAAGTCCGCTGCAAACGGCACGCCGGGTTGCGGCCCTGGCCGCTTCCTCTGATGAACAGAGGCTTTCCGATCAGGCACAAAAAATCGCCGACCATGAAGTCGATCTGGCTTTTTACGACGCGCTGCGAACGGCTGGCCGGCAAACTCCTCCTAACACGCCGGAGATCCAGGAAATTTTCGCAAGGAAGAAGGCAGGGGAGGCGGCGGTCAACACCGATCAGGAATTGATTACGCAACTCACCAAGAAGCTGGCACAAGCATCGGACTCACAGAAGGAAAATCTGCAAGATCAGCTCGACGTGGCCAAGGCGCAACTGGAACTGGACCAGTATGAGGTGGATGACGCGGCCGAAGACCTGCAGCGGGCGGGGGCGGATCCCAAAGCCAAGATCAAACGCCTGCAGGCAGAACACGAGGCCGGCATCAGCGGCGGCCCCATTCCGCCTTCGGCCCAGGCCCGAGCCGCCGAGCAGAATTACCAGGCGCATACCCTTCTCTCGGTGTTTCGCGCCTGGCGCCAGCTGCGGCAGGAGAGGATGCAAATCGAGGAGGCACGTCAGGAAGCGGTCGCCGAGGTTCAGAACCTGAGCCGCCAACATGGCACTCTCGAAAAGCAGAATGACGAGAAGAAAGCGGACCGCGAATCGGCCAAGCAGCAGGCTAAAGGCTTTTCTCAGAGCAACCAGGCAGCCAGTCGCGCGGAATCGAAGGCTACGGCCCAGGCGGCACTCGATTCGTTGAAGCGCCATTCCGAAGACCAGAAGAGTCTTAGCGATCTGGACAAACGTATTCAGGATGAGCAGGAGCTCAGCGATATCTACGCCAACTGGGGCGTTCTGGTGGCGGCCCGCGAGCGCGCAGCGCTGCACAACACGATTGAAACCATGCTCTGGATCCTGGTGGTGGCCCTGGTCGTTTATCTGGCAAATCGCTTGATCGACCGTGTGTTGGCGGGTGTGACGGCGGAAAACAAACGCATGAGCACGCTGCAGACGGTGGTGAAGTTCGCGGTGCAGGCCGTGGGGGCGATTGTAATCCTGCTGGTGATCTTTGGCGTGCCCAATGAAACAACTACATTTCTGGGCCTGGCCGGTGCTGGACTGACCGTCGCTCTGAAAGACTTTATCGTGGCCTTCTTCGGGTGGTTTGTGCTGATGGGGCGTAACGGCATCCGAGTGGGGGACTGGGTCGAGATCAATGGCGTGTCAGGCGAGGTGGTGGAGGTAGGCCTGATGCGGACCGTGCTGCTGGAAACCGGCAACTGGACGGACACCGGTCACCCCACCGGCCGAAGAGTTGCTTTCGTAAACGGTTTTGCCATCGAAGGTCACTTCTTCAATTTCTCAACCTCGGGACAGTGGATGTGGGATGAACTTGAAGTGGAGATTCCGGCGGGGCAGGATCCGTATCCCATCATCGACGGGATCCAGAAGCTGGTGGAAAAGGAGACTGCCGCCAACTCGAAGAAGGCGCAGGAAGAATGGCAGCACACTACCACGCGCTACAAGGTGCAGGCACTGTCTGCTGTCCCCGGCATCAACGTACGGCCCACGGGTGGGGGCATCGAAGTGAATGTGCGCTACATCACCCGAGCGTACGAGCGGCACGAAACCCGCGCGCGGCTCTATCAGGAGGTGGTGGAGTTGATGCACGGGCGACGGGAAGCGGTGAAGCAGTAGGGGCAGTGGGCGATTAGATTTGTTACTTTGCTCCGAGACGCGGCGCTCTTTCTCATTCCCTTTTTACTTTCTTGTTTCGAGTTCTTTCAGCAGACCGGTCTTCACCCTTTGGGGCAGGCGCGAGCTGTGCAAAATATCGCGCAGCTGCGCGGGAGGAAGCGTGCCGGCAAATTCGAGAGCGCGGGCCAGCGGAGTTTTTTCATTACGAAGGAGGGCCATGCAAATCTCGGGGCGGGGTGACCATTTGGAGTGATGGCAGACAGTTTCGACGAATGCGGCGTTGCCATTTGCGCGCAGCAGCGTCTTGACGACGGCGGCTTCGGTGAGCCGCGGATTTTCCAGCGCCGTCTGCCAGACTCGTGCTTCCTTGTCGAGCAACAGAGCTGCAGCTACGGTGCCAGAGGCACGGCGGGCCAGTGAAATACGCTCGCCCAGCGTAATCGAAGCAAGGCGCGCCACGAGGAGGTCGTCGGCAGAGTGCTTGATGTCCGCGGCAACGGCGGGCAGAAGAGCGAACCGCATGAGATCGATGGTGTAAAACTCACGGACCAGACGGAGCGAGAGGTGGCGCGGGGTGCGAGGATGAGAAGCGAGAGCGAATCGCAGCTTGCGGGATTTCGTTGTGATTGCGTTCTTGCTGATATGTTCGAAGGCCTCGGGAAGCAAATCGCGGCTCTGAAGTAGCGCCAGGGCCAGATCTTCGGTGAGAGGGTCGGCAGAACTTTGAGTCAACGGATCTGGCCGCACCGATTCGTCGAGTGTGGAGCTCGAGTGCAGCGGAGATGTTTCGGGATCCGTCATGGACATTTCTCGTGAGGAGCCGTGATAAAAAGCTCTTAACCGCAAAGCTCGCTAAGCAATGCCGCTAAGAGCGCAAAGAAGAGCATCGCTCCGCAGCTTTGCTTCGCGGACTTTGCGGCTCTGCTTAGCGAGCTTTGCGGTTAAAGTCCTGTTCGCAATCATTCGCCACGTTGCGGGAAGCGCCTCTGCGTGCCAAGCGCAGCGCGCCTTCCACTGGCTCCACGATCTGCGGATTTACTTCCGCCAGCGAGTGCGACCTGCGAACTTCATTGTAGAAGACCTCGCGGACGAGGGGTGCGTGACGAAAGACGCCCCCTGCGATGGCCAAGCGGACTGGAGTCTTGACGACCTCGGATGCAGAAGGGCGCAGTTCAGAAGGATCGGAAGAAGGCGTGGCTCCGGCTTGCAGCCGGCGAATCACGATTGCGGCCAGACGCGCGAGTTCCTGGCCCGCCTGCGTGAGTATGTGCTGGGCAAGTTCATCATTCACTTGAACGGCGGTCAGGAGTGCGGGAAAGAGCGCGGCGAAATCCGGAGGCGGGGTCGAGTTTGCCGCACGAAGAAAATCGTCGAGCGAAGCCATGCCCCATGCCTTCAGCAGAGCCGCAAGCAAAGGCGGAGCCACTTCTTTGTTGCGACCGTCCAGACTTCCCGGGCCTGAATCCGTCGCCCGCAGGACGGCTGTGATGGCGGCGCGGCCGATCCAGTGAGCGGAGCCTTCGTCCGATATTGCGAAGCCCCAGCCTCCGGCGCGCACGGTGTTTCCCCGCGCATCACGACCATAGGCAATCGAACCGGTGCCCGCGATGACGATGACGCCGGGACCGTCGTGAAAGGCGGCGTCCAGAGCGATTTCCATGTCGCCGATAATGTCAATCGCCGTAGGGAGAATCTCCGCTAACGCGCCTCGCACCGTGCTGATGATTTCTGCACGGACCGCACCCGCGGCACCGATGCAGGTATGGGCGACTTCAAGAGGAGTGATTCCGGCGGCGGCACAAGCCTGGCGCACGGATTGGTGCAACGATTCGCGAGCCTTTGCTTCACCCACGCGCACTACGTTGCTCGGTCCCGCAGTCGCGGTGGCGAGAAGCGAGTTTTCGTCGCCGACTGCGCAGGTCGTCTTGCTGCCGCCGCTATCGATGCCGAGGTAGAACGCCACGGATTATTTTTATCACAGGGTAATGGACGCGGGTTCTAAGGTTCGGTGCCGGTTCAGTGATTTGTGCCAGGTTCATAAAGACTCACTCGCGCAGAGCGTGGCTTCCCGCCATAATTGGTGGCTCGGAGTGCAATCGCTTTCGAGCGCCAGGACGAGCTACAACGAACATGAAGATTCAAATCTCAGAACTCAGTAACAGTGGAGATGCGCGGGGCTTCAGCTTTACTGCTCCAGTTGAGGCTCTCGAATACGTGGGGCGCATGGCGGACGTGCACCTGGCATCAACAAAACCGGGCGCGGTGCGCGGCAATCATTATCACCTGAGGCGGCGGGAGGCAATCGTTGTGCTGCCGGGCGCAAAGTGGTCGTTTCATTGGGACTAGGGAAATGAGACGGCGGCGCAGCATCGTGAGTTCGATGGGAGTCGCGGTGTTCTGGTGCTGGTAGCTCCGGGAGCCTCGCACGCGGTGCGCAACGACGCGGAGGATTTGCTGTGGCTGGTGGCGATTTCTTCTGAACGGTATGATCCGGCGGAGAGTGTGGCACGCAAGGTGGTGTAGAAAGCAGCATGTAATGACGGCAGCCATGTTTCAGCGAGGCAGAGCTTTTAACCGCAAAGAGCGCCAGGAAAGCACGCAAAGGACGGGAAGACTACACATGCAGTCGAACCTTTTTTGCGCGTCGCATCGGCTATGGGACTGAACCGTCTCGATCTCGCGATTATCGCGCTCTACCTGGCGGGAATTACGCTGTTTGGGTTGCGCTTTCGAAAGCGGCACCGCACGCTGCGCGACTACTTTCTCGCCGGCCGCGATATTCCATGGTGGGCCATCGCGCTTTCCATTGTTGCCGCCGAGACCAGCACGCTCACCATTATCAGCATTCCCGGGCTGGCCTACGACACTAATCTCACCTTTTTGCAGGTGGTCATGGGATACGTAGTGGGACGGGTGGTGATCAGCTTTGTGCTGCTGCCTCATTACTTTCGTGGAGATCTCTACACTGCGTACGAACTGATTGAACGGCGCTTTGGGCGGACATTGCGGTCGCTGACCGCGGGACTGTTTCTTCTGACACGCGCGGCGGCGGAGGGAGTGCGCGTGTACGCCGTGTCAATCGTGGTGTCGATTGCGTTGGGAACCGGGGAGGTAGCTTCCATCGCCATCATCACTGCATTGACGCTCATCTATACGTTTGAAGGCGGGCTGGCGGCCGTTATCTGGACGGACGTGGTGCAGACGGCAATCTACGTGGGCGGGACGCTGGTTGGGTTAGTGACAATTCTGCATCTGGTGCCGGGCGGGTGGACAGCGATTCACGCCGCCGCGGCGAGCGCGGGCAAGCTGCAGATTTTTGATTTCAGCGCAAATTTCTGGATTCCTTATACGTTCTGGGCAGGCGTGATCGGCGGTGCGTTCTTGACCACGGCGAGCCACGGCACCGATCAACTCATTGTGCAGCGGTTGCTGGCCGCGCGCAGTCAGAAGCAGTCGGTGACGGCGCTGCTTTCGAGCGGGGCGGCCATCCTGTTTCAGTTTGGATTGTTTCTGATGGTCGGAGTGATGCTTTGGGCTTACTACCGAGTGCCCTCGGCGAATTTCGGGCGCGCGGACCGGATTTATCCGACGTTCATCGTGAGCCAGATGCCGCACGGAATTTCGGGGCTGCTGATTGCGGCGATTCTAGCGGCGGCGATGTCGAACCTGAGCGCGGCTCTGAATTCCCTTTCCTCGAGCTCGATCATGGATTTCTATTTGCGCCTGCGGCCGCAGGCGGATGAGCGGAAGCAGATGCGGCTGTCGCGGCTCTCGACGTTGATGTGGGCGCTGCTGCTATTTGGCCTGGCTGTACTTTCATTGCACAAGGTAGGGAGAGTGATCGAGGTTGGGCTGCAGATTGCGTCCGTGGCGTATGGGGCACTGCTTGGAGTCTTCTTGCTGGGCGTTCTTACTCGGCGGGCAAACCAACGCGGTGCAATGGTGGGAATGCTGTTTGGGTTTGGAGTGGAATTGTATCTATGGGGGACGCACGTGCCGTGGACCTGGTGGGTGATGATTGGGACGGTGGTGACGTTTGGCGTCGGTCTTGCCACAAGCCGACTTCTGCGCGAGTAGTCCTTTCTGGCGTCCTTCGCGGCTCTTCTAGGCCAACTTTGCGGGTAAAGTTGCAACGGAATTGAGCCGGACTGCAACTGTTTTCATCTTACGCGAAACCCTAGTCAAGGCTTGGCGCCGGCGTTCAACTGTAACGGCTTTATTTACAGTTATATATGGTTATTATTGAATGTGTTTTGCCAGCCTCCGATTTGGTATGAGCCGTGCACTACTCCTGAGTTAAGGAGTAACTGCAAATGCGCCCATCTTCGAAACTTCTGGTAATTTCGCTTCCTTTGCTGCTGATTCTTTCCGGAGCAGCAATGGCCGACACGTGCAATAGTTTCGCGACCTACACCTGCGCCAAGGGCGTACATGATGGTGCCTTTATCGGCGGTGCCGGAACAGCCATCGCCTCGCCCGGCGCTGGACTTCTTCTCTCGGGCAACATGTTCACCGTTTCCACTCACAATGGTACGGGCGGGGCGGACGTAATTATCCTTGCGGCCTCTGCTAACGGAACACCGACGGGCACGCTGGACGGGATTGCATTCAACAGCTTGAAAACCTTCGCGGAAGGCGGCGCCACCGGCGCCATCGCTACTAATTTACAAACGGCGGGATTCTGTGGATCGACCTGCAATCTGTCATTTGCTTATGTCGACCTGGGTAAAGCGTTGCCCGCCAACGGCAGCATTACCGTCACCGCTAGCGGAGTGGGGGTTGGGACGGCGCTTTACGCCGAAGTGCTGAACAGCAAGGGCCAGATCACTTTCATCACCGCGAACTCGGAATCAGGAGTCACGGGGCGCGGCACAGCCGTCGTCCCCGAACCGGGATCACTGATGCTGATGGGAACGGGGCTGCTGGGCTTGGCTGCCCAAGTACGGCGCAAGCTGCTCGGATAGTCGGATTCGCGATTCTCTTTTTTAGACCTCGGGCGGAAACGCCCGGGGTTTTGTTTTGCTCGTGCAAGAACAACGGCGGCCATCCCCCGTTAAGAACGACGGGTCTTCGATGAACTGGTTGACCAGTGCTAGTACCAGGAAAGCTGCAGGTAAGCTGATAAAAAAGATCTAGCTTGAGAGTTTCGTCCTCCCCGATAAAAAGCCTTCAAACGGGAAGACCGTAAAATTAAGACCGAGGGCATCTCTGCCGTATACTGGCACACTTCGACTATGCCAGAGCCACAGCGACTTCCCTCCCGTCCTGAACTTTCCCGCGACTTGGGGGTGAGCCATGCTGCTGCCATTGTGGTGGGGACCATCATCGGCAGCGGCATTTTTCTGGTTCCGGCTGAGATGATGCAGGCTGTTGGGTCTGCCAAGCTCGTTTATCTGGCATGGCTGGTGGGTGGCGCGCTCTCGTTCTTCGGGGCACTCACCTACGCTGAACTGGGCGCGATGCGACCGCAGGCGGGCGGCGAATATGTTTACGTTCGGGACGCCTATGGGCCACTCGCGGGATTTCTCTACGGCTGGACCTGGTTTGTGATTGCGAAACCGGCGTCAGTGGCAACCGTGGTCACGGGGCTGGTAAGAATCCTGGGGACGTTTTCCGTTTTCTCTTTTTTCTCAGCAAACATTATTTCTTCTCCATTCGCGGTCACGTGGGGACAACTGGTTGCGATTGGCGCGGCCGTCCTCATTTCGTACCTGAATTACATTGGCGTGAAGAAGGCGGGCGAATTTCAACTCGTATTCACGGTGCTGAAGGTGGCAATCATTCTGGGCATCGTGGTCATTTGCTTCAGTGGATGGGGAGATGTCCCAACACGGGGGTGGAGCAACTTTGCCGGAAGCTTTGCCGGGGCGCGGGGCGGCATTGCCGGCTTCATGGCGGCGCTGGTGGCGGCCTTGTGGGCTTATGACGGATGGAATGACCTCAACATGGTGGCGGGTGAGGTGAAGCAGCCCGAGCGAAATATTCCGATTGCGCTGATCGCGGGAGTGGCCACGGTCGGGGTGCTCTATGTGCTGGTCAATGCGGGCGTGCAATACGTGCTTCCCGCTGGCGCGATTGCGGCTTCGCCCCGGCCCGCCTCCGATGCGGTTGCGCTGGTGATGGGACGCACGGGTGCCAGCATCGTTTCGTTGGGCATGGCACTGTCGATGCTAGTGACTTTGAATGGGACAATCATGAGCGGTGCGAGAGTGCCCTTTGCCGTAGCCCGCGATGGATATTTCTTTCGCGCGCTGGCGGAGGTGCATCCGCGGTTTCACACGCCTTCCGTTGCCATCGTGGTGCAGGCAGTGCTATCGATTCTGCTTTTGCTGCTAGGAGGGAATTTTAGGCAGCTGTTTTCCCTCGCCATTTTCGCCGAGTGGCTCTTCTACATGATTGCTGGCAGCACGGTGTTTGTGTTCCGGCTGCGGGAGCCGCAGGCAAAGCGTCCGTATCGCATGTGGGGCTATCCCTGGGTGCCGATCCTGTTCGTAGTGACCTCGGCGTTTTTGCTTTATTACACGTTCACGGAAAATCTGCGGAATTCTGCGTTGGTTACCTAAGGTCAAGAGCCGTGGACACGTTTACCCCCTGTCCTATCTCCCGTATTTTGAAAGCTCCAATCCCAGCGCACTCCCCAGGTGCTGAGATCCCCGTGGAGCACATTGCATGGCACTGCCTGAACGCGGCTTTCAATTAGGAATACTGCCCGAACGCAAGATCGACAAGCGGGCATTGGTGACGAGCTATGGCTTGATCACGTTCGTGTTGATCCTGCTGATCAACCTGTCACTGCTGTTGCCGGAAAAACTTCAGCTCAAGCAGTATCACGTGACCGAACTGATTCCCATGCCGGCGCTGAAGCCGATGCCTGAGCCGGTCAAGCGGACACAGATCAAGGCCAAATTGCTTCCTGCGGTGAAGTTACCTGTGTTCGAGCAGCCGAAGCTGGTGGTTCCGCGCGAAGCGCGTCGCGAGGCTCCGCAGCCTGTCGATGCTCCCAAAGTGGTGGTGAATCAGTTTGCCGCTCCTCAGTTGAGACTAGTGTCGGGCGGAGCGCGTCCGCAACTGGTGCACACAGGAGATTTTGGTGGCAGCTCGCAAACGCCCACCGTGAACGCTGCCGTGCAGAAGGTGCAGACCGGAGGCTTTGGCGATCCCAACGGTCTGAAGGGGACAGGTAAGCAAGGTGCCAAGCTTTACGCGGCTGCGGCCGGAGGCTTCGACATGCCGGTCGGCCCGGGACAGGGCAATGGATTGGGCGGAGCAAAAGGAATTAAGGGCACGGTGGCCAGCGCCGATTTCGGCAATGGCATCGCGACCGGAGGCAAGGGAGACGGGCGCAGCAATGGCCGGGGCAGCGGAGTTTCAACCGGCGGATTTGGTTCTGAGCAAGTGGTACACGGCGGGCCCAAGATTCAGACAGCAGACATGGGACCGGCGACGACTCCGGTAGAGATTACGTTCAAACCAAATCCGGTTTACACCGATGAAGCGCGAAACCTGAAGCTCGAAGGTGAAGTGCTGCTGGAAGTGATGTTCGGGTCAAACGGATCGCTGCATGTGAATCGCGTGGTACGCGGTCTGGGGCACGGGTTGGACGAAGCCGCCACCGCTGCCGCCAACAAGATGCGGTTCAAGCCAGCAGCGCGATACGGCCAGCCGATGGATTCGACGGCCGTGGTACACGTCGTTTTCCAGATCGCGTACTGAGACACAGCAAACGCTTTTAAAAGCTTTGGTTTTTAAAAAACGAACTTGAGCAATCGAAACATGGAGAGACGAGTCATGCGTACTTGGAATTGGATGTTCACCGCGGCTCTGCTGGTATCGCTGAGTGCAGCCGCACAGCAAGCGGCGACTTCACAACCGTCCGCACAGACGGCACAACCGACGCAGCAGGCTGGTCCAGCACAGGCTTCACAGCCCGCGCCCGTGGCTCAGCCAGCGACGCTCGCTGCGCCGACTACCATGGATCAGGTAGTGGATCGCTTCATTGAGCGCGAGCACGAGCTCATGAAGATGCTCGCGAACCGCACGCCGGTGGTCGAGACTTACCTGCAGAATCTGACGGCCGATCCGCAGCTTGGCCCAACTCCCAGCGCGGACCATTATTTTCTTGGCCGCATGGACATGGGTGAGTCCGTCGACCGCAAGGATTATCTGAAAGAGCAGGATAAAGGCATGCAGACGCGCCTGATGGGCGGCTTCCAGAAGCTGTTCAAGGTGCAGTACCAGCCTATGGGCTTCTCCTGGATGGTGTATGCCGACCGCACGGACTTCGACCGCGAACACTACGACTTTCATTACGTTCGCCGGGAATTTCTGGGCGATGTGCGCTGCCTGGTGTTTGATATCACGCCGAAAAAGAGTGCAGGCAAGGGCCGCTTCCTAGGCCGTGTGTGGGTGGAAGACCAGGATTACAACATCGTTCGCCTGAACGGGACTTACGCTCCGGCGCCACGCAACTCCTACTTCTTTCACATGGACAGCTGGCGATTGAACCTGATCCCTGGCTACTGGGTGCCGTCGTACATCTACAGCGAAGAAGGCGATTTCAGCGCTGGGGTGAAGAACAAGACGGCCTTCAAGGCGCAGACCCGCATCTGGGGTTATGACCTGAAGAAGGGTGGCAAGGACGACGAACTCACACAGATTCGCGTGGACAGCGTGAAGGACGAAAGCGCTGCGGCGCAGGATGCTTCTCCACTGCAGGCTGAACGTGTGTGGCAGCAACAGGCGGAAGATAACGTAATCGAGCGCCTGACCAGCGCGGGCCTAGTAGCTCCTGAGGGCGACGTCGACCGGATTCTCCAGACCGTGGTCAACAATCTGGAGGTGACAAACAACATCGACTTGCCGCGGCCGGTGCGCACGCGCGTGCTGCTGACGGCGCCTCTCGAAACCTTCAGCGTAGGAAACACCATCGTGATCAGCCGCGGATTGATTGACGTACTGCCTGACGAGGCCAGCCTGGCTGCCGTGCTCTCGCATGAACTCGCACACATCGTGCTCGGCCACAACCTGGGCAGCAAGTTCGCGTTCAACGATCGCATGCTGTTCAGCGATGATTCCACCTACCAGAACCTGGGCTTCAAGCACATTCCGGAGGAAGAGCAGGCCGCCGACAAGAAAGCTGTCGACCTTCTGAAGAACTCGCCTTACGCGCAGAAACTGGACAACGTGGGCTTGTTCCTGAAAGTTCTGCAAACCCGCGGACTTCAGCTGAACGCGCTGCTGACCACGCACCTGGGCAACCCGCTGGCCGAGAACGGTACGGTCAACCGGTTGTCGGTTCTGGCTACGCAAGGCCCGGCGCTGGACATGAACAAGCTGGATCAGATCGCGGCTTTGCCCCTAGGCGGCCGCATCAAGATCAATCCGTGGGATGACAAAGCGGAGATGGTGAAGACGGCTCCGGTCGCCATCACCTCGGCGCGTGACAAGATGCCGTTTGAAGTCACGCCCTTCTATCCGCGGTTGGCACGTTATGGTTCGTCGAACACACCCGGCACGCCGAGCGCTCCGACGACTGCAGCTGCTAACCCAGGCAACTGAAGCGCAAAGACTCCCACTCTAAGTTGAAGTAAGACGCAGGCCAGGATCCGGAACTTCCTTCCGGGATGCCTGGCCTTCGTTATTTTTGACGCAGCAGCGCCGCAAGGGTTCGGAAAAAATGCTCGGGTGTCGCAATACGTAGCTCGCTTCTCTCAGCTACAGCATGGGTGAAATGCTTTGTATCGTGCGTCAGGAGCCAGTCCGGTTTGCAGGCCATCGCGGACAGAAGAACCGGGACATCGGCAGCATGCCGAATCAAGTGCCGGCTGGAGACAACCACATCTCTCCCAGGATAAGGAACTAGCTCTGGACGGATGAGCTGTAACAGCCTGTGGTAGTCGTCAATCAGGCGGTGGGCGTCGTTTGCGGGCATTCGACCGGCATGAAATAGAAGGTTCTCTTCGACCTCATCCCGAACTACCTCCGCCAACAGTAGCCGGCACACTCTCGCGGCGCATAGTGAAAGAACCGCTTTGTCCAAGCCCCAACGAGAGACAATCCCTCCGGTGAGGACATTGGAGTCGAGGAACAGCCGAATGCGTCTTTGGCCTGTCACTTCCCGCGGTGGCTGCGAGTAGTCTGGCGAGCAGCTTTTTTTGAAACCAGCGAGCCGTAGCGCCGCTCAAAAACGCGATTGCGGGCTTGGGGGAGGGTCTCTAGCAACGCCTGGCGGGAGATGCCCGCGAGAGTCAGCGCGGAACTCACACGCTCGCAGAAATGCTCAAAACGCTTTTGCTCGGGCAAGAGAATGAGGCCGTCGCCCAGACGCAACACGGCAAATGGAGCTCCCATGCCCAACCCGAGATCTTCGCGAAACTGCTTGGGAACCGTGAGCTGCCCTTTTTCGCCGATGCTCGTCGTGGTCAAATATTGGAGTAAACCGTTGTGAGTAGCCATATAGTAATCGGGGTTACAGGGTCCAAGTAGGAATATCCTACCACACAAGAGCACAGCATGCTCAATCAGCACTGCTAAGTTTGTTGGCTGGGGCAGCCCTCACAGCATCAATACTTGACGGGCGAGCGCCCCGAGTTATCCAAAAAATAGGCCGCCATGGACGCTTTAAGCCCATTTGCCTTTATTTAGCTCCCAAATCATCGTGTTCGTGGTAGTTCGGGTAGGTGGGACGCGGGTGCTGTTGAGGCGGATGCTCCTTCAGTTGCTGCATGACGATTTCGATGGCCTTGTCGAGTTGCGCGTCGTGTCCCTGGCGGAATGCTGCCGGATCGAGATCGACATCGTAATCAGGAGGCACGCCGTGGTTCTCGACCTCCCATTCGCCATTGAGGCCATAGATGGCGGCGCGCGGAGACGTGACGCGTCCGCCGTCGAGGAGTTCGGGATAGCCTCCGATACCGACCAGTCCGCCCCATGTTCTCTTTCCCACCAGTGGGCCGAGGGCTGCTTTGCGGAAGTACCAGGGCAGCGCGTCGCCGCCGGAGCCGGCCATTTCGTTGATGATCATCACCTTCGGTCCATAGATGGCTTCAGAAGGGCTGGACCAGTCGTGGCCTTCGCGAGCGACAACTTCGCTCATCAGCGGGCGACGCAGGTAATCGATAATGTAATCGGCAAGTTGACCGCCTTCATTGAAGCGCTCGTCGATAATCGCGGCCTCCTTCCCTACCTGTGAAAAGAAGTAGCGATTGAAGCTGGTGTAGCCCGCACCGGCGGTGTTGGGCACGTGAACGTATGCGACGCGTCCGCCGGTGGCCTGATCGACTTTGCGGCGGTTGTTCTCGATCCAGGCAAGATGACGAAGATTTTCTTCACTGTCGACAGGCACGACTGTTACCTCTCGAGAATCTTTCCCATCCGGATTGGGGCCAACCTTAAGCAGCACTTGCTTGCCGGCCGTCTCTTCGAAAAAGCTGTAGATGTTGTCCGAGGAGTGCACTTCACGGCCATTCACGGCGAGGATGTAGTCGCCGGCTTTGACATTGACTCCGGGTTGCGTGAGCGGCGCCTGCGTGCCTGGATTCCAGTTCTCACCGTCGTACACCTTGGCAATGCGGTAGCGGCCGTTCTCGAGAGTGTAATCCGCGCCGAGCAGGCCACCCTTTACTTTCTTCGGCTCGGGTGCCTCACCTCCACCGACGAACATGTGTCCCACTGTCATTTCGCCGAGACATTCTTGAAATAGATAAGTCAGTTCTTCGCGAGACGCGACGCCTTCCAGATAAGGAGCGTATTTCTTCTTGACCTTGTCGAGGTCGAGGCCGTGATAGTGCGGATCGTAGAAAAAGTCGCGTTCGATGCGCCAAGTCTCGTCATAAATCTGCTTCCACATGGCCCTGGGCTCGACGTAGACCTCCATGGAATCAAGCTTGAGCGGGCCAAATCCAGGCTTGGGTGGGCCGCCGCCGCTGGGAGCTTCGTCGGTGGATGCGGTGGCCCACTGCTCACCCTTGCGGTAGAGGATCTTATCGCCGTCGAAGGAAACGACGTAGTCATTGACCTCTTCGAGAAACTTATCGACTTTGCGTTTGCTGAGGTCGAACTTCTGGATGGTCTGGTTGACGTTAGGCTGATCGTCGTCGGCGATGATGACCATGGGAGCCTCGGCCAGGAACAGGATGCCGGACTTGCCGGGAAGCATGTTGACGTAGTTCTTCCCCGGAATGGGCAAGGAAAGAATGCGCTGGCTGATGCCGTCGAGGTCGATCTTCACGACGACGGGCTCTTCTTTCTTGTCTTTTTCTTTGTCTTTGGTCTTGTCGTCTTTGCTGTCTTTGTCTTTTTCTTTGTCGGTGGCCGCTTTGTCGCTGGCCTTGCCTTTGTCTTTGTCTTTGTTTTTGTCCTTGTCTTTATCTTTATCCTTGGATTGGTCCTTGGATTTTTCTTTGTCCTGCTCGGCTTTCTTTTCGTCCTTCGGCTTCTCCTCATCACTCTCGGGAGCGAGCGGCGATTTCTCGTCCTTGCTCAGGACGGCGACGTAGGCGCTGCGGGAGACACGGTGCTCATCGCTGGACATGTCCAGACCGGCGGTGGAAAGACCTGTGTTGGTCGAGGCGGTGAAGTATAGATATTTGCCATTTTTATCGAAGCTGGGATAGAGCGTATCGCTCATGCCGTCGGTGATTTGAGAAGCTTTGCTCTGCTCCAACGAGAAGACAAATACCGCATGCAGGCCGCTGGGGAGCTGTTTGGTGTAGGCGATCCACTTGCTGTCGGGCGCCCAGGTTTGGTTGAGCTGCGTGGGTCCGAAGCCGCCGAAATAGTCGGCATCAACAAGCTTCGGCGTTGGATGATCGAGATCGACGTACCACAACTGCAAGCGCTTGTCGCTGTAGGCGATCTTTTTGCTGTCGGGCGACCATGTCGGCCCGTAGAAGAAAGACGGCGGGTTGCCTAAATTGATGTGGCGAGGCTGCCCCATGCCGTTCTGATCGCGGATGGTGAGTTCGTACTCTCCAGACTCGTCGGAGAAATAGGCGATGGATTTGCCATCGGGCGACCAGGCTGGATCGCGATCGGCCACAGCGGGGCTATGCGTGAGGTTGCGGATGTCCCCCTTGTCGGTGGGTACGGTGAAGATCTCTCCCCATACCTCGAAGACGGCGCGCACTCCGGTGGGCGAAATGCCGAAATTCTGAATGCGTTTGGGTTCGACCTTGGTGAAGTGAGGGCGGACAGCGGCAATATCGCCGGCAACGCGGATGTGGATATTCTTCACCTGATGGGTATTGAGATCGAAAAGCTTTATGGCGCCGAACTGCTCGACGACGATGGCATCTGGACCGGCGGATGCGTTCTTGAAGTCGAGGCCGTCGCTGTGAAGGATCTCCGAGACTTGCTTCGTCTTTGTGTCGTAGGCAAACAGGCTCACTGGGCCGTTGCGGTCGGAAAGAAAATAGATGGTGTCGCCAATCCACATGGGGGAGTGGTCGTTCGAATTGTCACGCGGAACTTTTGTGAGACTGGAATCCTTGAGGTCCGCGATCCAGATGGGAGTGGTCTGTCCGCCGCGATAGCGCTTCCATGCGGCTTGCCACTGGATGTGAGGGACATAGGCGAGGTGTGAGGCGTCGGGAGATAGTGCAGCTTCCCCTGCGATGGGAAGAGGGAGTTGCGTGGGGAATCCACCTTCCACGGGAACGGTGTAGAGCTGGTTCTCGAAGTGCATGAAGCTGTTGCCCCAGGAAGCGAACAAAATCTTTTTGCCATCCGGGGTCCAGCCGAGAACAATCTCGTCGGCAGGATGGTAGGTTAAACGTCGCGGGACGCCGCCCGCAGCGGGGACCACGTACACATCCTGGTTGCCGTCGTACTCGCCGGTGAAAGCAACCATGGTTCCATCGGGAGAAAAGGCGGGCACGGTCTCGGTGCCGATGCCAGAGGTGAGGCGGGTGGCATCGCCACCGTCGCGGCTCACAATCCACAAATCACTCGCGTAGTTGAAAACGATCTGCGTCTTGCTGACTGTGGGAAAGCGCAGCAAGAGTTGGGGATCATTCTGCGAAACAGCATTTACGGAGAAAAGCGAGACAGCGGTCAGGGCAAGGATCCCCGCGAGAAGCTGGCGCATTTGAGCTCCTAAGAACGGCTGGGACAAAGACGGGGAATCTTAGTGCGGCGGGAGGGTGAGGGTCAACTGGGACATTAAGCAGGGCGTAGTGCAGGATATTCGCAGATGTCATGCCAGTAAAGCGGGATCTTGCGGTAGTTACCCGTCAGTGACGATTCGCCCAGAGAAGATCTTTACTGCTGGGGGGTCGGCAAGTCTGCGACCCTCACGATGGTACATGCTATCTGTCTGCCGCTGGTGTTTTTCAGTTTGCCTTTGTTTCCGTTGATTTGGTATTTCACGTCGCTGCCCACAACGAAATCAGTCGCGCTCAAGGACTTCTTCTCGCTCGTGCGGCAGGTGTACTGTTTGCCCGATGCTGCGAAAGAAAGATCGTATTGCTGATTCTTATGGCCCTTGTCGGTTGTTCCCGTCGGCTGGAAGTCCTTCAGCGTGGTTGTGCCCTCGATCTTCGATCCCGCCGCTGCCGTTATCGCGAGCGTCATTATTAATAGCACGATCGTACGACCCTTACGCATAATCCCACCTCCGAGTTGATTGTACTTTGAGGAAAGCGCTCGCCGCCATAGTTCACGCGGCGTACTCCGAGACAACCCACCCGAACGAAGGAATTGTCCGAGCACCTGGATGCAGACGGTTGTTGAAACCAGGCGCTCAGGACCAGGTCAACGAGTGAAATGACGATATTTCAACAATTTGACTTCACGTAGTACGAAGTCGCCTTGTTTCAAATCTCGTCGTTAGGTCGAGTGAGCCGAAAAATCAGTGCGAAAAGGCAGCCCCAAGCCGCTGAGTACAACCACTAACCACCGGAGAAGGCTTGAACTGATTAAGGCGGCAAGTGCGAAACCGATCGGACTGCCCAATAGCCATATTCCCTTGAATCGTCGATTCCACCACGTCTTCCTGCGCCCTACGAGCTTGACGGATATGCGCTCGGCTAGAAAACAACTGAGTTCAACAATCGTCCAGAAGACCACAACTAGGCCGATAGCGTATGCCACGCTCTGAATCATCTCTTGGAGCCGGACCACTGACGAGTAGAGCTGCGCTCTCGACTCTGGCGCGTATGAATAGAACCGTAATACGTTCAGCCCAAGCCAGAGAGACGCAAGGGCCGGGAGACTCAGAGCGAGCGTGAGGAGTACAAGTCGTTCGCGCGTTCTGGCGTATTTGCGCTGCATGACCCAAGACTGGATCACGAGGGCCAGCGAGAGAACCGATGCTACGGCGCGACCCGGCTCTGACAGCAATATTCCCGATACGACTAGCCCGAAGATCGCGACGACAGCGATCAGGCTCCAACTTCTCGCTAACGCCGGGGAGTTGTACCACGTTCTTTCCGTCATTGTTGGCGGACACCTACGAGGCTCGGCCCGACAATCATGTTAACCCCTTTTGTCGAAGCTGCCGAGTCATGCACCGTCAGTTGACGCTATCAGGCCTTTGCGCTTATTGACCCGTCAACGAGTGATATGGCGATTAACGCCAACGATGCCAGGAACGGGCCAACAACGCTACCGTTGACCGCTCGGCTC
>WNFI01485707.1_pt3 | contig 35547 bp, 25 predicted proteins | sample 5400471 | NCBI WGS metagenome assembly WNFI01 (sample SAMN13153348, study PRJNA577476) | soil metagenome | isolation source: 100 cm saprolite on Douglas fir-dominated hillslope | place: USA:California | collected 2013-09-17 | reverse complement strand
AGAAAAGCCGTCTCAAACGGTTCATGGACCGCCACGGAATCGAGACGTTCGACGAGCTGCTCAAACGCGCGGACGACGACATCGAGTGGTTCTGGGACGCCGCCGTCAGGGACATCGACGTCGCCTTCTACCGCGACTACGACAAGGTGGTCGACCTCTCACGCGGCAAGCAGTGGGCGACGTGGTGGGTCGGGGCTCGCATGAACATCATCCAGAGCTGCCTCGACCGGCACCGCGACGGGGAGCTGCACGACAAGACGGCGATCATCTGGGAAGGCGAGCCGGGCGACACGCGCAGGCTCAGCTATGGCGAGCTCGACCAGCAGGTGTCGCGGCTCGCGGGCGCGCTGCGCAGGCTGGGCGTGAGGCAGGGCGACCGCATCGGGATCTTCATGCCGATGTGCCCGGAGGTCGCCATCTCCGTGCTGGCCGCGGCCAAGATCGGCGCGATCATCATCCCGCTGTTCTCGGGCTACGGTCCTGAGGCGATCGCGACGCGGCTGCGCGACGGCGAGGCGAAGGTGCTGATCTGCGCCGACGGCTTCTACCGCCGCGGGCAGGTCGTGGCGATGAAGGAGACAGCCGACCGGGCCCTTGTCAGCTGCCCGTCGGTCAAGAAGGTCATCGTGCACCGCCGCGATTTCCCGTCAAGGCCGCACAGGACATGGCGCACGGCTTCGACGTCGGGCCCGACGACGTCGTGTTCTGGTACACGGACATCGGCTGGATGATGGGTCCCTGGCTCATCTTCGGCACGCTGCTGCTCGGCGCGACGATGGTGTTGTACGAGGGCACGCCCGACTTTCCCGCTGCCGACCGGCTGTGGCGAATGGTCGAGCGTCACAAGGTCACCGTGCTCGGGGTCTCACCCACTCTGGTGCGCAGCCTGATGACGCACGGCGACGAGGTGCCGGCGCACCACGACCTCTCGAGCCTGCGCATCCTCGGCGGCACCGGTGAGCCGTGGAACCCGGAGCCGTTCCAGTGGTACTTCGAGCACATCGGCGGCGGCCGGATTCCGGTCATCAACTACACGGGCGGGACCGAGATCTCGGGCGGCATCCTGTGCGGCAACGTCATCACGCACCTTCGGCCGTGCTCTTTCGCCGGACCGGTGCCCGGGATGGCGGCCGACGTGCTCGATGCGGACGGGAATTCGGTTCGGGGCGAGGTCGGGGAGCTCGTCATCCGCAATCCATGGCCTGGCATGACGCGCGGCTTCTGGGGCGACCGCCAGCGCTACATCGAGACGTACTGGACCCGGTTCGAGAACCTGTGGCTGCATGGCGACTGGGCGTACGTCGACCCTGAGGACGGCCTCTGGTACGTGCTCGGCCGCTCCGACGACACGATCAAGATCGCGGGCAAGCGGCTTGGACCGGCGGAGGTCGAGTCGGTGCTGGTGGGCAGCCCCGCGGTCGCGGAGGCCGCGGCGATCGGAGTCCCCGACGAGCTGAAGGGCGAGGCGCTGGTGTGCTTCGTCATCCTCCGGCCGAACCAGCAGCCGAGCGATCAGCTCGCCAGAGAGCTGCAAGACCTGGTCGCAAGGACCCGGGCGACCTGTCGTCGCTGGAGAACCCGAGCGCCCTGGCGGCCATCGGCGCGACGCGCAGCTAGAGGCTGAGGACCTTATCCGCCTGCATCGTCAATTGCACCAGGTCGGGGGGCGTGATGTATTTCGCATTCGGTGTGAGCATCTCCGGCAAGACCCCACGGGCCTCGGCACAGCCTTTTCAAACGTAGATCGGAACCTCGTTGTCCAGGCATTTGTCGAGCAGCTCACGCAGCGGCGGCACGCCCAGGCCGACCACGTTGGCGATGACGTCCGGCTTGACGAGCTCGGCGGCGTCGCCGGCAAGAGCAATCGCGACCGGGGTCCCGTCCGGTTTGGCGCCGTTGACCGCGATGTGGAACGGAATGCTGGCGCGCGTCGGATCGGTAGGTCCGGTCGCGGTGACGATCAGCAGGCCTGCCACGGCCATCAGTATGGCGTGAGCGTTTGAGGCTCACGCGCGCCGACTGGGTGCGGCTGCTCCTGCGGATCGCTCCTCATCGCGAAGCTGGGCGTGCGCGGAGCACTTCTCGCAGGCCTCGGCGCGGTCGGGATATTCGGCGCCCTGCGCGGATTTGGGCCAAGCATCCCGGTCCTGTTCAGCGCCACGTTCCTGATGGGACTCGGCGTCGCGGTGACGCAGCCTGCATTTCCATCGCTCGTGCGCGAATGGTTTCCGCGCCGGATCGCCATCGCGACTGCGGTCTACAGCAACGGCATCCTGATCGGCGAGACGCTACCGACGGCCCTCACCACCCCGGTCGGCGTGCTGCCGCTCGCGCACGGCGACTGGCGCTGGGCCCTGGCGACGTGGTCGGTGTTGGTGCTCGTCACCGCAGTGGCAATCGCCGCGGCCGCGCCCGCGCGCTCAACCGGCGCCACCGTCACGTCGCGCTGGTGGCCTGACTGGCGGCAGGGCCAGGCGGTCCGGATCGGGGTCGTGATGGGCATGGCCTCGGCCGTTTACTTCGGCGCCAACGCGTTCATCCCGGATTACCTCGACCAGACCGGACGCCACAACCTGATCTCCCCCACGCTCGCCTTGCTCAACGGCGCGCAGCTCCTGACGGCGCCGGCGGTGGTGCTGTGGCCGAAGCTGCTGACGGGGCGCGCTGGTTTCGTCGGCTCCGCGGCGATCATGGCCGCCGCGCAGCTGGGCCTGGTGCTGACCCCGGGCGCAGGGCCCGTGGTGTGGGCTCCGGTGCTCGGGTTCTCGACAGCGCTTGCGTTCGTGGTCGTATTGAGCATTCCGCCGCGCCTCGCTCCACCCGGCGGCGTGGCGCGCATGAGCGCGGCGATCTTCACCTTGCAGTACGCCACCGCGTTCGTCATCCCGCTCATCGCGGGCGCGCTCTGGGACGCGAGCGGGAGGGCGCTGCTCGCCTTCGTCCCAGGCATCGCTGCCGCCGTGGCGATGGCCTGGGGCGCTTTGTCGCTGCAGATCCCGGACCGCGTGCAGAGCTCTTAGGGAAGCATCCCTGCCTTGTAGTCGGTCACGATCTCGTTGGCAGCGCGCTCTCCCTCCGCGGCTCCGCCTTCCATAAAGCCCTGGAAGCTCGTCGAGCAGTGCTCGCCCGCGAAGTGCCATTTGCCTGTCGTCGGGCTCGGCTGGCGCGCCTTCTCGTAACCGCTGAACTGTGTGTACTGGCCGACCTTCCAGTAGGAGTACGAGCCGAGGAGCAACGGGTTGTTCAACGGGACGTCGAGCGTGGCGCGCCCGTTCCACTGCTGGGTGATCCCGGGGAAGACGGGCTCGATCTGGCTCAAGAACGTCGCTGCGAGCTCGTTGACCGCCTTCTGGTCGTTGGGGTTGCCAGTGAACGAGGCCAGGGGCACGCCCCCGCCTGTGTAGTCGACCAGGATTGCCGTCGCGCCGTCCTGCGCGCGCGTCGCTTCCCACGTGTTCTGGTAGCCCGTGTCGCTGTACGACGTCCCGGTGCTGATGCCCCACGGCCCCTGCTGGTTCCAAAGCCGGCCGTTGAACTGCAGCTGGAGCTTCGCGTTCTTGCCATAGCCGAGCTGCGTGATCGCGGTCTGCTTGAGCGAGTCAAAGCCCGCGGCTCGATATGCCGCGTCCGAGCCGAGGATCGTCCGCAGGACGGAGAACGGGATCGCCATGATCACGCGGTCGAAAACCCTGTTGGTGGTCGCGTTGCCGCTCTTGATGCTGAGCGTGTAGGAGTTGTCGGCGTTGTGGACGATCCCGGTCAGCGAGGTGTTGAGCTGTACGGTGCCGGGCGCGAGCGCCGCTGCCACGGCCTGGGGCAGCCGCTCGTTGCCGCCCGCGATGTGATACCGCTCATCCGACGAGCCGAAGATCCGGAAGTTGCCAGGCACAGGCTGGAATCCGAGCAGGTAGACCAGGTTCAGCGAGCTCTGCTCCGTGGTGACGTTCCCGTACTCGATGTTGTACGCGACGTCGAGGAGCCGGCCCATGTTGGAGGTGTGGCCGCCGGGCACGCGGGTCTCGATCCACTGGTAGAGGCTCAGGTGGTCGAGGTCGAACCCGGCCTGTGTGAAGCTGTTGTAGAGAGTCGGGAAGGGCGCCTCGCCGAGGTCCTTCTTGATCGCGTTCCACACCGGCCCGAAGTCGACGTTGGCCTGGGCCTGCGTGTAGTACTGGCCGAAGAAGAAGTCCGTTTCGGTCGAGTGGTTCGGCTCGGCGGCGAGCAGGTCAACCGTGGGCAGGTGGAAGCGACTCGCGAGGCCGAGGATCGTCTTGTGCTTGGAGTCGATCAGCTCTCCGCAGTGCTCGCTGGTCTGGCCGTTGAGCCACGACGTAGTGTCGGAGTGCATGCGGCCGCCGACCCGGTTGGACGCTTCGAAGATCGTCGAGGTGATGCCGGAGTCCTGCAGCGTCAGCGCGGCGTTCAAGCCCGAGATGCCGCCGCCGATGATCGCGATGCGGCCCTGGGTGCCGGATCGGCGGGCGGTCGAGGCGAACGCTGCGGCCGGTCCGCTGAGCGCGGCGGCGCCCACCGCGGCGCCGGTCGCCTTCAGAAAGTCCCGACGCGTAAACCGCATGTGGCGGCGTGCTTCCTGCACCGCCTCCAGTGACCGGCCGCTTCGAACGGCCTCCTCGAAGTCGTCGAACAGGGCCTGCAAGCGGCTGAGCAGGGGACTCCGCGCCATCGAGACACACTCCTTCGCACAAGAGATAGGGGCCCCCGATTCTATCGTCGTATGTGCTGACCGAAGTTGTGAAGTCCGTCGTGCCTGCCGTGATGTTGCCGTAGTAGTCGCCGATGAATCCCTCGAACCTTCCGATCCCGGCGGGCTTCATCGAGTTGAGCTGCGGATCCCACGTGTGCAGGCTGAGCCGGATGTTGTGGGCGATCGGGGCCAGGCTCGGCGTGTACGCCTGCAGGCTGGCGTTGATGCAGTAGTTGGTCGCGCCCGCCGGATTGTTCGGGTCGAGGCCAAGCCCGGCGGCCGACGCTTCCTCGCCGGTGGGGCACGCGAGGCGCCGGTCGTAGAAGGCGACGAGCACGGTTCCGTCCGCCGCTGCCGTCATGTTCGGCTGGAACGCGTCGACTGACGTGCTCTGGTTGTCGTTGACCTGGATCGGCGCCGACCAGGTGAGGCCGCCATCGAACGAGGCGCTGAGGATCAGGTTGCCGAAGCCGGCGCTGTAATCCTCCCAGGCCGTGTAGAGCGGATACGTGCCGTTGCCGAGCCGGTTCGGGCCGACCGCAAACGTGTCTTCGATGCCGTCTCTGAAGTTGGTGTTGGCGTACTCGAGCGGAGGCGCCGTCACGTTGTGCACGATCGTCGACACGGCCTCCCAGCTCACGCCGCCGTCGGTCGAGCGGTCGAGCAGGATGCTCGTGAGCGTCGACTTGTCGGCGAAGTTGGCGAGTGGCGTGAAGACGTTGCCGTTGCCGTCGACGTGCGGCAGCAGGTAGGTGTCGCCCTGCGGGTTGTTGCCCGCGGTCGGCAGTCGCTGCGGCGTCGACCAGGGCGTGTGCGTACCGTCACCGTTCGCGTCGGCATACGAGGCCCACGGCACCGCGGTGAGGTTGTCGAAGACGACCCACATTGCGTAGATGCGGTTGAAGTGCGGGCTCGCTGGATTCGTGTCGATCGTAATCCACTGCTTGTCCGGCTCGCGGCCCTTCGACGGATAGGAGGCGATGATGTCCTGAGCCCCTGCGCGATTGGACGACCAGTCGTCGGCGGCGGTCGCGCCATGCTTGCGGACCGCGATCGTTATCGCCTCCGCCGCGACGGCGGGGTTGGGCTCGATGTTCTGGTTGGTGTGGAAGTTGTGCGATCCGTCGGGGTTGTAATAGAACTCGTACCCCAGGATCAGCGAGTAGTAGTTGCCGTGCGAGTCGAATGCCCCGACCGGGTCGGTGTTGTCAGTCCAGCCCTCGTAGCCGGGTATGTGGCCCTGCACCTTCCAGGACTTGCCGCCGTCGAACGACTCGAAGAAACCGAGCACGTGGTTGTAGCCCTCGGCGCTGACCGCCCACTTCGAGCTGCCGATGAGGTGCTTGGGGTTCGTGGGGTCGACGCGGATATCGGACTCGGAGTGGTTCTTCACCAGCATCGGTTGCGCCGCCGGGTAGCCTGCATTGCTGCCGGCCTGGGTCGGGTAGGGCGCGGCGCCGGTGTCCTCGCCGGTCGTCGCGGCCGAGCCGCACGGGCTCGTCCCGGTGTAGCCGTTGGCCGGGCCCAGATTGCCGAAATATGGATCCTCCGGGCGGTAGCAGCTGACCCGCTGGGTCGTGGCGAAGACGTTCGCGACGCCGTTGACGGCCGCGCTTGCCGCGTAAGTGGCGTCTGACTGGGTCCCCTGGGGGACATTGCCCACACCGCTCGACGCGCTTGCGGGCGTGCTGCCGAAAAGCGCCGCGACCAGGCTGACCGGTGCGGCAATCGCCAGGAGTCGGTGTCGTCTCATTCGCTAAACCCCCAACAGAACAACCGGCTGGATCTTCAGGACACTAGATGAGCCGATTGAAGAAATCAACCCGCGAACGGGCCGGGCAGAGTGGGGACTATCTTCATGCCGGCGATGAGCGAGTCGATCTTCGAAGCGTCCGAGGACGGCCGGTTCATCCCCACCGAGGCAGCGCTCAGCGGTTCCGCTCGCCGTGACCACCAAGGTGGTTCGCCCGGGTCGAAAGGTCCAGCTCATCGAGTCGTCTCTGTGGAACGGCGAGCAGGAGGTGGCTCGGGCGACCGCGCTGCGGATTCGCCGCGCGCCGGTGAATGTCCCGGAGACCGCCGACACGCTGCCACATCCCCGACCTGACACGCTCGTCGAGTGGTCGGGTGGCTGGCGGGGTGGGCCGGCCTACCACGTCCTCGGAGTCGAGATGCGCGCGCCTCGAACTGGCGACGCGGCGCCAGGCTGGGCGTGGTTTCGGCTCAAGCTGCCGGTGGTTCCGGGCGAAGAGCCGAGCGGCCTGCTGCGCGTTTGCGCGGCCGCTGACTTTCCAAACGGCATCAGCTATGTGGTCGATCCGCGCAAGACGAGCTTCGTCAACCCGGATCTCACCGTTTCCGTGCTCCGCCACCCGATCGACGAATGGGTGCTGGTCGACGCGCGGACGTGGCTCGAGCCGCAGGGAACTGGCCTTGCGGAGGGCGCGCTCTACACGCCCGCTCGGCAGACATCCGATTTTAGGTCTCGACGACCGCCTCCGCCTGCGGGGCCGCCTCGGGGACGACCGATCGCACCAGCTGCGAATACTCCTCCACGAGCCGCTGCGCGTGGCCGGCGTCGAGCGTCGAAGCGATGACGTAGTACTCGGGCCGGTCGGCGTCCGGGGCCACCAGCACCCATCCGTCGTCGACGAACACCTTCACCCCGTCGGTCAGGTCGACGCGGTCCTTGAGGTGTTTCTCCATCATCGTGCGCATGACGCGGCCCTTCACCTCCCATGGACAGAACTCGACCGCGGTGCGATGGGTCACCTGCGGGATCCGTGAGCGAAGGGCTCCCAGCGACGTGCCGCCCTTCGCCAGCAGTTCGAGCACCCGCGCGATGGAGAAGATCGCGTCGAACGAGATCGCGAAGTCGGGCCAGCAGTAACCTCCGTTGCCGTCCGAGGCCAGGACCGCCTCCGCATGCTGGGCCGCGCGCAGCACCGCCCCGGGCGTGATCTTGGTCGGCACGAAACGGCTCGCCAGCTGTTCGGCGATCATCGAAAAGGCGAGCGACGATGAGGCCGGCCCCAGCACCATGCCCGGCTTGGTCGTCAGCGCGAGCTGGGTGAGGACCGCGAACGCCGTGTCGTGGTCGAGCAAGGCGCCGGTCTCGTCGACGATGAAGCACCTCTCCCCCGGCGTGTCGATGAACACGCCGAGTTTGGCCTTCACCGCCGCCGTGATCACCCCCATCTCCTGGAGGTGGGCGCGAAAAGTCGGGTCGTCCTGCTCGAGGACGATCTCGGCCGGCGCCGCATTCAGAGGGATGACCGAGCAGTTCAGCTCGCGCAGGATCTGAGGCAGCACCATCGCGGCCGCGCCGTTGTTGTAGTCGATCACTACCTTGAAGGCCGCGCCTCGCACGACCTCGAGGTCGAGCTTGGCGAGCATGTCCTCCATGTATCGGTCGGTCTGGCCATCGCGTCGCGTCATGCGTCCCATCTCGTAGTGCGACACGCGGCGGATATCTTCGCGGAAGAACAATCCTTCGAGGCGTCGCTCGCTCCGCTTGTCGATGTCGAGGCCGAGGTCGTCGAAGATCCGGACATCCGCCGACCGCGGGTCGACCGGCGACGTCTGCACGTGAATCGCTGACACGTGGTTGTGGCGCGCCCAGTAGCGGCACACGGGTGCAGGCAGCACGGACAGGTCGATCACGTGCGCGCCCGACGAGATCATGCCTGACATCAGCGCCCGCCCGATCATCCGCGCCGACCGCGTGTAATCGCGCGAGATCGCGATCTCCGTTCCCTTCGGCATCAGGGCACCAATAGCCGCGCCGAGCCTTGACGCGAACTCGGGCGTGATCTCGATGTTGATCAGCCCGTTGAGGCCGTAAGAGCTGAAAAGCCCGCGCTTCCAGGAGCCGGCCCAGATGATGGATTCGTGGACGACGGCACCGGGCTCGACCTCCTTGTTCGGCCAGATGCGGACATTCGCGTTGACCGTCGAACCCGCGCCGATCGTCACGTCGCTGCCGATCACGCTGCCCTCTTCGAGCAGGCATCCGTTCTTGATCGTCACCGAGCGGCAGACCACCGCTCCCCGAAGGCGCGAGTTCAAGCCGATGTAGCTGTGGTCCCAAACGATGGAGTTCGAGACCTTCACGCCCGAGTCAACGGTTGTATACGCCCCAACCACCACTGGACCGTTGATCCACGAACCCGCACGGAGCTTGGCGCCGGCGCCGATGAATGCCGGTGCGTCGATGCGCGCCCCCGGATCGACCTCGGCGTCCGGGTGGATCCAGGTGGAATCGCCGACACGGTCGCCCGGGATCTGAACTTTGACCTTGCCCTCGAGGCAGTCGAAGTTCGCCTTCACGTATGCGGCGTGGCTCCCCACGTCTTCCCAGTAGCCGTCCGCGATCCACCCGAAGACGTGCTCGCCCTCTTTCAGTAGCTTCGGAAAAACGTCACCCGACCAGTCAGTTACCTCGCCAGGGCGAAAGAAATCGAAGACTGCCGGGTCGAGGATGTAGATCCCGGTGTTGGCCAGGTCCGAGATGACCTCGCCCCAGCTCGGTTTTTCGATGAAGCGTTGCACGGCGCCGCCTTCGTCGACGACGACCACCCCATACTCGAGTGGGTTCGGGACCGGCTTCAAAACGATGGTCGCGATGGCCTTGCGCTCGCGGTGAAATCGAGCCGCCGCACCGAGGTCGATGTCGGTCAGCGAGTCGCCGGAGATGACGACGAACGGTTCGGTCAGCTGCTGGCGCGCCAGCATCACCGAGCCCGCGGTGCCCAGCGGCGAATCCTCCACCGAGTAGGTGAGCGCCACGCCCTGTTCGGACCCGTCGCCGAAGTAGTTGCGGATCGACGCGCCGAGGTACTGCACCGTCGCCACCACGTCGCGCAGCTGATGGCGACGAAGGTGGAGAAGGATGTGCTCCATGATCGGGCGGCCCGCGACCGGGACCAACGGCTTGGGCATGTTGCTGGTGAGCGGTCGCAAGCGCGACCCCTCGCCGCCGGCCATCACGACCGCCTTCACTTCCCCAATCCCCATAACATCGTAGTTCCGTGCTCGAAGAACTAGGCGAATTCGCTTACGACCTGCTGTGGACATGGCAACCCCGCATCGAAGCTCTGTTCCGCGCGATCGACCCCGAGCGATGGGAGTCGACGCGCGAAAACCCTGTGCTGCTCCTCAAGCAGCTGGGCGAGGAAGGCGTCCAGAAGGCGTGCGAACGCGAGGATGTGCAGCGCGCGTTCGAGGGCGCGAAGGTCGCCCGGCAGGAGTACTACGACCGGCACCCTCGATTCATGGATGCCGAGGCGCCGCTCGCCGTCGCCTACTTCTCGCTCGAGTTCGGCCTGACCGAGTGCCTGCCCATCTACTCGGGCGGTCTCGGCGTGCTGGCCGGCGACCATTTGAAGGCGACGAGCGACCTCGGCCTTCCGCTGGTTGCGGTCGGCTTGCTCTACAAGCAGGGCTTCGGCCGTCAGGACATCGACGCGGGCGGCCGGCAGTTCGAGGTGTACTCGGAGAATCGCGGCGACGAGCTGCCGGTGCGCAAGGTCGAGGGCGTCGAGGTCGAGGCCCCGATCGGCACGCGCAACGTCAAGATCGCAGTCTGGCGCGCGCAGGTCGGCAGGGTGCCGCTGTTTCTCCTCGACACGGACGTCGAGTCGAACCCGCAGGACCTGCGCAACATCACAGACCGCCTGTACGTCCCAGAGCCTGACCGCCGCCTGCGCCAGGAGATCGTGCTCGGCATCGGCGGCGTGCGCGCGCTGCGGGCGCTCGGCATCGACTCGGGCGTGTTTCACCTCAACGAAGGCCACAGCTTTCTATGCGCGATCGAGCGCATCCGCGAGCTGCGCGCCTCGCGCCAGATGACGCTCGAAGAGGCGCGGCTCGTGGCGCGGGCGGGGATCGTTTTCACGACGCACACGCCGATCGCCGCGGGCAGCGACTACTTCGACTCGGGGCTGGTGTGGGACCTGCTCGGGCCGTACCTGAGCCAGGTAGGAATCTCTTTCGACCGGTTCATGGACCTGGGCCGGCAGCGGCCCGGCGACCCGCGTGAGCGGTTGTGCACGACGTACGCTGCGCTGCGGTTGGCGGATCAGTCGGTCGGCGTGAGCCGACTGCACGGCGCGGTCTCGCGGCGTCTGTGGAAGGACGCCTGGCGCGGCCTGCCCGAGAACCAGGTCCCAATCGGCTCGGTGACGAACGGGGTGCACATGCCGACGTGGGTGGCGCCCGAGATCGCCGCGCTGCTCAGCCGCTATGTCGGGCCCGACTGGTGGGACCTCGATCCCGCCGACGGCCGCTGGCACGCCGTCAACGAGATTCCCGCCGCTGAGCTGTGGACGATCCACGGCGAGCTCAAGCGCAAGCTGCTCGCATTCACCGACCAACGCGCTGAAACGCCGAGAGAGCTCGACTTGAACGCTCTGACGATCGGATTCGGCCGGCGTTTTGCGCCTTATAAGCGAGCCAACCTGCTGCTGCGTGACCGTCCGCGCCTGGGAAAGCTCCTGCGCAGCTCGCGGCGCCCGGTGCAGATACTGTTCGCGGGCAAATCGCATCCCGCCGACCAACCCGGAAAGGAGATCGTCGCCGGGATCGTCGGCCTTGCTCGGGAGGAACCGCGCGTCGTCTTCCTCAAGGACTACGACATCACCCTTGCCCGCCACCTCGTCCAGGGCGCCGACGTGTGGCTGAACAACCCACGCAGGTTCCTCGAGGCGAGCGGAACCAGTGGGATGAAGGCGGGCGCCAACGGGGCGCTCAACGTGAGCATCCTCGACGGTTGGTGGGACGAGGCCTATCGACCGGAGCTGGGCTGGGCCATTCCGTCAGGCACCACGCTCGACAGGCAGGAAGTGGATGACGTCGCCGAGGCGGAGGGCCTTTATCGATTGCTCGAGCGCGAAGTCGTACCCGCGTTCTACGACCGCGACGAAGCCGGCATCCCGCGACGCTGGGTCGAGATGATGAAGGCTTCGATCCGCAACGTGGTCACGCAGTTCGCCGCGCGGCGGATGGTGATCGACTACTTCAACGCCGCCTACGCGCCCGGCGCGCGGCGGGTCGAGCAGCTCCGCCTACTCCCTGACTGGGGCGGCTGACGGAGACCGATTTGCGCCCCGTTGGATCGAACGAGGCGTAATTCATCCACTCGAAACACCCCGTTGGCGCCAACGAAGCGAGACCGATGATTTACTTCCCCGCGGACGTAGCGACCGGTACCCCCCGCCGCTCCCGCCGCGACGCCATCGCCGCCAGGTACAGCTGCACGTACTTCTGCGCCGACCGCGACCACGACACATCCTCTTTCATCGCGTGCTGGATCAGCCACGACCACACCGCCGGGTGGCGGAAGTTCTCGGCCGCGCGCACGACCGCGGCGAAGAACTGCCACGCGTCATACGGCCCGAACCGGAACCCGTTCCCCGTGTGCGCGACCGGGTCGTAGTCGCGAATCGTGTCCGCCAGCCCGCCCGTCGCGCGGACCACCGGGATCGTCCCGTAACGCAGCGCGATGAGCTGAGCCAGGCCGCCGGGCTCGAATCGCGACGGCATCCACAGCATGTCCGCGCCCGCGTAGATCCGCTGCGCAAGTGCGGCGTCGAAGCCGACCGAAACCCAGACCTGGTGCGGCAGCTCCGATGCCCAGCGCCGGAACATGTCCTCGTAACGCCGATCGCCGGTGCCGATGACCACGACCTGCAGGCCGAGCTGCACCAGCTCCGGCATCGCCTGCTCGATCAGGTCGAATCCCTTCACGTCGTAGAAGCGCGACACGATCGCGCACAGCGGCTTGTTCACGTCCTCGAGTCCGAGCTCCAAGCGCAGCGCCGCGCGGCACAGCGCCTTGTTCTGTGGCTCGCTAGCCGAGTAGTGATTTGAGATGTTCGGATCGCGAGAGGGATCGAAGATCTCGTAGTCGATACCGTTCAAGATCCCGTGCAGCTTCTGCGTGTTGCGCCGGAGCAGCTCGTCAAGGCCCTCGCCGTATTCCGGCGTCTGGATCTCCGTCGCGTAACGCTCGCTCACGGTGTTCACCACGTCGGCGAAATGAATCCCGCGCCCCAGCACGTTGACGACGTTGTCGAGGCCAGGGATGCCGAGCTGAATGAGCCCCCACTCCTGCAGGCCGGCCAGCATGATCGCGCCGAAACCGAACACTCCCTGGGCGGACAAGTTGTGGATCGTGAGCGTGGTGGCGATGTCCGCGTACTGCTCCGAGTCGTACACGCGGTCGAGGAGGTTCGGTATCAGCGCGCCGTACCAGTCGTGGATGTGGATGACGTCGGGGACGAAATCCAGCCCAGGCAACATCTCCAGCGCCGCGCGGCAGAAATACACCGATCGCGCGTCGTCGTCGCCAAAACCGAACATACCGTCGCGGTCGTAGAGCGGTGGGCAATCGATGAAGTACACGACGATCTCACCCAGCCGGCCCTCGAAGATCGTCGCGGGCAGCTTGTCGGTGCCGAGCGGCACCTCCAGGTTGGCCACAGGTCGCAGTCCATATCGACCGATGTCGACCTGCCGGTAGCGCGGCAGCACCACGCGCACGTCGTGGCCCAGGTGGCGCAGCTCCTTCGACAGCGATGCGGCCACGTCCGAGACGCCGCCCAGCTTGGCGAACGGCGCCAACTCCGCGGTCGCGACCAGCACCTTGAGATGCTCCGCATGCGCGACCTCGACCGCACGCGACTGGCCCGGCACGCGGATGCCCAGCCCGCCCGAGGGCGGCACGACCTCGATGTCGCGCCCTTCCCGGCTCACGACCAGCGCCAGCTCGAGCGCGTCACCGGCCCGTTTGCCGAGGCGGCCGAACGGGATGCCGACCGCGAACGGGTCCTCGACGTCCCAGCTTGCTTCGGTGACCGCTCGCGTCTGCGGCTCGACGACCCTGGCCACCGTCAGCTTGCCGGCCTGCGCGCGCGGCGTGATTCGAACCGCGTACGCGGGCTCGAACCCCATGTCGGTCATCGCGGTCCTCGGCAGCGGCAGTTCGAGGTCGCCCTTGCCATCGAGCGCCGGCGGTCCTGAGATGTACAGCCAGAACTCGATCTTCTGCTGCTCGAGCTCGCTGCCCGAGCGCGGCGAGTCGATCCGGAAATACATCTTCTCGTCGTCGTTGCCGTAGTACACCCGTTCCACGACTCCGGCGGGCCGGTGCAGAGCGCCGAACCCGGAGCCGACCAGGTAGTAGCCCGCTTGCGACCAGGCCGGATCGTGCCTGGAGGCGGGACTGATGGCGGCCGACGGCACGCCGCGCTCCGGCGTTGGCGCGCGCTTGATGATCGGCTGGAAGAGACGCGCCGGCGCCCGGGCGCCCATCAATTTGTAGACGTTGCGCAGGTGGAGCCGAAACTGGTTGTCCCAGATCGGGTCCATGCCCGAGTCGTGCTTGCGGCTGAACCACCAGAACCAGTCGCTGCCCTCGGTGATCAGGATCTCGCGCCACGCCAGCGCGGCCTGCTGCGAGTCTCGCGGCCGCTGCTGCGATTGCGCGTCGAGCCAGTCGCGCGTCTCGGCAAGCAGGTCCCACGCGACGTTGTGCTCCGGGTCGCCGATCCACGTATCGAGGCTGGCGCCGATCCAGCTTCCCGTGTGCAGGTGATGGAGCTGCTGCTGTGGCTCGTGCTCGGCCAGGAAGTCGGAGACGGTCGTGGTGATGACATCGGAGCTCGACTCGAGCTCCGTGTAGAGGGCGTTGAGGAAGTCATGGCCGTCGCGCGGGTAGAACTCCCACGCGTTCTCGCCGTCCAGCGCGATGACTGCGAGGAAATCGCGGTCGCCCTGGACCTCGCGGATCCGGCCCAGCCTCGCCATCAGGTCGCGCGCCGCATCGACCGACGACATGCGCTGGTAGTCGAAGCCGATCACGTTGGAGAGCTGCGAGTCGCGGAACACCATCGACACCGTGCCGCCCTCGCGCGCGATGCGCTTGGGCTCGTACAGGTGGTCGTCGCGGTTGAACTGGCCCTCGAGCGAGCGCGCCAGCACCTCCTCGTCGCTGATCATCCAGTCGAGCTTCGCCTTCTCGGCGAGACCGATCACCGCCTCGCCCACCGCCATCTCCGACGGCCACATGCCCTTCGGCCTGCGGCCGAGCATGCGCTCGAACAGGCCCATGCCCAGCTCGATCTGGCGCTCGGCGTCCTCGCGGTGTGAGAAGTGGCGCTCGGGCAGCTGGATCTGCGGGTTGGCGCTGCGCGCGGAGTCGACGTGGCAGAGCAGGGGCAGGATCGGGTGGTAGTAAGGCGAGAAGGTGAGCTCGGCCTGGCCGCGCTCAGCGAGCTCGCGGTACTTCGGCACGATGCTCCGGATGCGCTCCAGCTGCGCCGCGAACAGGATCGCCTTGTCCTCTTCTACGAAGTCGCGGTCCTTCCGCTTCAGCTCCGCGAGGCGCGGGTCCTGCTCGACCCACACCGGGTCGCACCAGGCGAGGTTGAACCACACCTGCAGGTCGCGGATGTCTGGCGTCGTGAACTGGGCGTCGATGGGGCGGGCGGCAAGCTCCAGGTAGCGCGGCGACTGCTGAACCCGCAGCGCGCGCGGCGACTCGCGCATCCAGCGCAGCACGAAGTCGCGCTCTTCCGCTGACAGGTCCCCCGCCGCGCGCTGGCTGAGGTTGAGGAAGAGGTCGACCGACTCCTCCTTGCCGTAGTCCTCGATCTGTGCGAGGAGCGAGGGAACGAGGTTGAACGTCGCGCGCACCTTCGGGTAGCCGTCGAGAAGGGCAGGCATCTTGAAGTAGTCCTTGGCCGAGCGCAGGCGCACCCACGGCAGCAGGTACGTGCTCGTGAGGTCGTCCTTGTAATACGGCTGGTGCATGTGCCAGACGAACGCGACATTGAGTGGCCTCATCTAGCGCGCGTACTCATCGAGTGCACGGATGAAGTTTAGATAGACCTGCTGGTGCTCCCGGATGATGCCGAGGCTGCCGAGCTCCCACCACTCTGACGGCGTGAAGTACGCGCTCACCTCGGCTTCGGCCCCGGAGCGCCCGAACCACTGGATCAGGTGGAGGTTATCGGACTGCAGCAGCCACTTCGCCAGGTCGATCAGGTGCGGGTCGCCGGTCAAGCGCGCCTTCGAGTACGCGTGGTGCATGAGCCGGAAAATGCCTTGCTGGGCGTGGTTGCCCAGGAAGAACTCCATCCCGCCCTCTCCGGCCCACGTCGTGCCGTACTCGCTGACCGGGACCTGGATGCTCGACTCGCGCAGCTCGGCCACAGCCTCGGACGGGAGCAGCATGCGGACCTTGCGCTTGCGCAGCTGCGTGTTCAGGGCGCGCATGAACTCGAAGATGCCCGACTCCTTGCGATGGTGCTCGCCGAACGTCTCGAAATCCCAACCCAGGGTCACGACGTCGCCCCAGCACTCCCTGACCCAGCGCGCGTACGTCTCGGGCGCGAGCGGCCACATCGGCCATGCCTGGTTCGAGAAGCGATAGCCCACGTCGTCGGAAAGCTCGTGATGCCGGGGCATGAGAGCGAGGTGCTGCCCGGGATGGCAGTACAGGTGGGTCGGCTCCCGCCAGCTCAGCTGCCAGTCGCGCCCCTCCATGAAGGCGCCTGAGAACCCGGTCTGCTGCAGAGCGAAGTAGACGTCGTTCGACATGAACATCTCGGTCGTGTCCGCGATCGCGATAGGCTTCTGGAACACGTCCTCCAGCCTCTTGCGCGCCCAGAGCATCGCCTCCTTGAACGCGACGATGTCGACGTAGAAGAGCCACGAGTGGTACGGCTCGACGCAGACGACCTCCACGTTCGGGCTGGCGCACAGGCGCTGGAATGAATCGAGCACCTTCGTGCCCCATCTCTCGGCCTGGACGAGGAAGGAATTGCTGAACCCGATCGACATCTTCCAGCCGCGTTTGGCAAGCTCCCGAAACGCGGCGGTCGCTGGGAGGTACGAGTACTCGGCGACCTTTTCGAAGTAGTGCCGGTCGAGCGCGTCGTCGAAGAGGTAGGCGGCGAGATCCTCGGGCGGCGTGCGGGCGGGGATGAGCTGCGCCGGGAGCTTCAGCCGCCGCGGCTGATGGACCACCGTGTAGACGACGACGCGTTCAGCCACGCTTGGCCACCGCCTGGCGCGCCGCGGCGAAGTCGGCGCGCAGAAGCAGCTGGTCGATCACCTTCTCCCAAACGTAAGCTCGCGCAGTGGTCCGCCCGTGCCGCCGCATGCCCGCGACCAGGCGCGGCCTCTGCTTGAGCGCGGAGAGCTCGGCGACGATCTCGATCGGATCCTCGGTCTCGAGGACGACCGCATTGCGGTAAGCCTCCGCGTAGTCCTCCCCGGTCGAACCGGTCACCGCGATTCCGCCCGCCGCCATCACCTCGAGGCCGACGAGGCCGAACGGCTCGTGGCCAGAGTTGGCGAGCACCGCGTCGCACGCGGAGTAGATGACCGGTATGAGCTCGTCGCTCACGAAGCTCGTCAGGTTCACGACGTCGGCCTGCTTCGAGTCACGGAGCAGCGCCGCGAGGCCGGAAGCGTCGGACGGCGCCTGGGCGTGCTTCACGACGAGGCCCTGGCGCTGGGCGTGCATCATCACCTCCGCCCCATGCGGCTCGCGCCCTCCGCGCATCAACAGCTTCACCGAGCTGCGGCGCCGCTTCAGCTGAGCTGCGGCTGAGATCGCGGTGAGCCAGCGCTTATCCGGATCGAAGCGGCCGATCTTGAACCAGAAGTGGTCGGCGCGCGCGGCCGACCTCACGCTGTCCACCGCAACCGGGTCGGCGTCGACGATCGACTCGCGCGGGATGCCGTTGGGGATGACGATCGGGTTCTGGCCCAACTCCCACATGCGGAACTTCATGTACCGGCTCACCGTGGTGATCGTGGCGGCGAGGTTCAAGTCTTGCCAATCGATTCGGTTGAAACCGAACGTGTTGTTGGCGTTCCACAGCATCACCACCCGGTCGCGCAGGCCACGGTAGTAGAGGAGGTCCGCGATGATCTTCATCGACCACGAGGTGTGCCACTCTTCGCCCAGCACCACCACGTGCTTCCCCGCGGCCGCCGCGGGCGCGATCACCTCCTCGATCAGTGCCGCCGGGAGGCTCGAGTTCCAGTCCCTGATCTTGCCCTCCTCGCCGTCGTAGACGCCGCCCCGGTGCTGGGCCGAGATCCACTGACCCCACCGGCGGTACTGGAGCCGCCCGCCCTCCTGCTCCTCCTCGCCGGGCAGGTCGGGGTCACCACAGAAATAGAGGTATGTGAGGTACCCCATCCGCGCGAGGGCGCGCGAGAGGCCTTTGACCCGCACCCCGAGGCCGCCCGCCTGGCTGTACTGGTCTGGGCCCTCGAAGCTGAGAATCGCGAAGACCGTCTGGCGCGGATAGAACGTCACGACCCCGTTCCGAGAAGCTTCAGCGCCTCCGCGTGCAGCTCTCGCGTCGGGGCGCAGAGCAGCGTCGACCGGCTGTCGAGATCGCACCGCATGCGAGCCAGTGGCTCGCCCTGGATCGTGGTCGCGACTCCACCGGTCTCGGCGAGGAGCAAGAGGCTCGCCGCCATGTCGAAGACCCTGACCGGGATCGGTGCGCAGAAGACGTCGAAGCCTCCCGCGCTCGTCAGAGCGATCGAGAGGGCCATCGAGCCCAGTATGCGGATCTTGTTCGCGCGCTCGACCAGCGGCCTCGCCACGTTGAGCGCACGGGGCGTGCTCTCGAGCCCGAGCAGCTCGATGCGCCCGCTCTCGGCTCGCTTCATCGCGGTCAAGGGCTTGCCCGCGCGCCACGCGCCCTGCCTGCGGATGGCCCGCCACTCCTCGCCTGTGTTCAGGTTGAGGACCGTGCCTGCGTACGTGTCGGCGACCGTCGGGCCGTCGAGGACCGCGAGCATCAGGCCGAACAGCGGCACCCCTTGCTTGGCGTTGAGGCTCCCGTCGACCGGGTCGACCAGCACGAGGGGATAGTCGGCGCCGAAGTTGCGGAAGCCGGCTTCCTCGGAGAGGACGGAGAATTTCTCGCGGCGCGAAACGAGGCCCGCCAGCTCACTGAAGACGAGCGCCTCGGCGGCGCGGTCGATCTCGATCGTCGTGTCACCGCCGGCGCCGACCCTCAGCGGCGCCCTGCCTGCCTCGGTGCCCGAGAGTGGCAGCACGGCGCGGCGCACACCGACACCGATGCGGGAGAAGGCCTCGAGCCAGTCGACCGGTTTCAGTGAGCTTCGGTCGCGCTGGTTTCCGTCGAGATTTTGCGGCGCCGCCGGCGCCGGCGCTCGACGACGATCGTGATCAGGTAGGGCTGCTGCATCGCCCACACCCGCTCGATCAGCTGCGGGATGGCGATGGAGTGCGGCTGCTCGATGCCGAGCATGACGAGGGCCTCCGCCACGTGATCGGGCAGCTCTGTCTTGTCGTGAAGGTTGAGCTGCTCGAGGCTTTCGAGAATGTCATCGAGGCGGCGCAGCCCACCACGCCGTTCCGACTCTCCCGGGTGCAGCATGGCTGACAGCTTACCTAGTGGTGCTGTCGATGAGGGAGCGGCCCACCTCGGCCGGCCGCTCGAACTGGAGCCAGTGTCCAGCGCCCTCGAAAACCTCGAATCTGTAATCGCCATCTATATATCCCGCGGTGGTCTCAGCTTGCAAACGCCCGAGAGCCGGGTCCTGGTCGCCCCAGATCAACACCGTCGGCGCGCTGACCTTCACCTGCGCGGCGCGTCCCGCCCAGGCTTTCGGATCTGACAGGTTCGCCCGGTAGTAGTTGAGGCCCGCGGTCAGCCGGCCGGGTCGCGACATCGACCTGACGAAGTGCTCGACGACGCTCGGCGGCACCGCGTCAGGCGTCGGCAGGGCGAAGAAGGCGCGCAGCCTGCGGTAGCCGTCTTCGGACATGACGTGCTCTGCCTTGCCCTCGAGCATGAAAAGGCCGATGTAGCGCGAGCGCTCTCGCTGGTCCGCATCCTTCCAACCGGCGTCGGCGACCGCCGCGGGATGTCCGACGGACAGTGCCGTGAGGGTCTTCGTCATCTCGGGATGGGCGCTCGCGAAGAACCACGCCACGATCGCGCCCCAGTCGTGACCGGCGATATGGGCGCTCGTCCGACCGAAGGCCTTGACGATCCCCCCGACGTCCTCCACGAGGTGATCGATCGCGTAGTGGTCGACCGCGCCCGGCGCATCGCTAAGGCCGTATCCCCGCATATCGGGCGCGACGGCCAGGACGCCCGCGCCTGCCAGGGCCTCGACCTGTTTCGACCACGACTCGGCGCCCTCGGGGAAACCGTGGAGCAGGACGGCGAGCTCCCCATCCGCGGGTCCGTCGGCCAGCGTGCGAAAGCGCAGTCCGTTGGCCTGGACCATGTGCTGACTCGCCGTCATTTGATTTTGGTGTTGAGGAAATCGGCTGCCACATCCAGCGCCTGGTCGAGCACCGCGAGCAAGCCGTGGCCCTGGCCCGGGAAGATCTCGAGGCGTGCGTTGGGGATCAGCTTGATCTTCTCCTTCAGCAGCTCGATGCGGGCGAAAGGGTCGCGGTCGCCGCTGAGAAAGAGAGTCGGGCACTTGATGCGTGGCCAGTGCTCGGTCCGGAGCTGGTCGGGGAACCCCGGTCGGTGCAGCGGATAGGAGAAAAGGACGAGGCCGCCGAAGTCTGCCTCGACCGCCGCCATGCTCGCGACCCTTCCTCCGAAAGACTGTCCACCGCCGACAACCTCATGCCCGCGACCGGACGTCTTGATGAAGACAGGGACCGCCTTCTCCGCGCCGCCGCGAGGAAGATCCACCGCGACCGCATCGATGCCGCGTCGTTTGAAACCGACGACGTAGGGCTTCATCGATGCGGCGTTGCCCGATGCGCCATGACCGAGGACGACTCTCATCATCACTATCGTCGCAGTCTTGAGATATCAGTAGCAGACATCGCTGATGGTCGCGATACGACGCGACCTCTGCGGAATTTATCCACAGGTCACGCAAAAAATTTCTCGCGAAGCATTGACGCGAGTGGGGTTCATCGAGTATCAAAGCACTCTGTATGGCGATGCTGCTCGTGGTTGCCACCACAGAGGCGACGGACCCGGCACGAGAAAGGCGTCCATTTCGACTAACCGCCAACGTCTCGGAGTCCTCATCGATGAGGGGTTCGCGGCGAAACCCGATGGAACTATTGGGTCCAGATCTTTAGGAGAAGGAGGTAAAGCATGATGGCAGCGAAGAAGAAGGCCGCGAAGAAGCCGGCAAAGAAGGCAGCGAAGAAGACCTCGAAGAAGAAGTAGGACACTTCTCTTCAGTCGTTTAGTCAATCCGTTACGCGCCGGGGTTCTGTGGAGCCCCGGCTTTTTTGTGAGAGGAAACCCAGATGGTTTCCTCTCATCGCGCAGTGGGCAAAGCCCACCCGGCCTTTGGCCGGGCAAGCTGCGTTGCTCTCCTTCCGAAAGGTTGGGACCTTAATTATTTGGAGCTGTCCTCCCCATTCATGGGGAGGTGTCGGCGCAGCCGACGGAGGGGCTGAAGCAAACCTCCATTCCGTACTTGCCGGCAGAAGCGGGTTTGAACATCGAAACTTGCCTTACCCCTTGACTCCCGAACATTCGTTCGATATGGTCTGTGGTGCCTCCACTCCCTCCCCTGCGTCTCTCTCCTCGCGAGGCAATGAAAGATGCAGGAAGTTGCACTTGAATCCGCCATCAACTCGATTCGGGTCCGCTTCGGCAGCCAGGCGCTGACGAGGGCGGCGGAGATGCCGCCCCCGCAGCCATGGTCGAGCGGAACGCCGGTCGACCACCTCACCGGGATCGGCGGCCTTCCGCGAGGCCGGCTCTCGCTTTTCACCGGGAGCGGAACCTCCGGCAAGCTCACCGTCGCGCTGTCGCTGCTCGCGCGGGCGACTCATGAGTTCGCCCACGCGATCGTCATCGACGCAGTCGGGTTCGATCACTGGACGCTGACTTCCTACTCCCCTGAGCCTGGCGCGCTGACCGTGGTCCGCGCGCCGGCTCTTGAGGTCGCGGGCGAAGCCGCGGCCACGCTTGCCCGCGCGGGCGCGGGTTTCATCCTCTTGCTTGGCGAGGTGCCGGAGCACTGGCTCGGACCGCTCGAGTCAGGCGCCAACCGCTCCGGCACCGTGCTCGTGGGAATTGTCGACGCACCAAACAGAGCGCTCGCCCACGCCTCGAGCTTCAGCCTCGGCTTCTCGCGCCAGGAGTGGATCTGGGAGCGCGGCCAGCTCGTCGGGCTGCGAGTGACGGCAAGGTGCGTGAAAAACCGCGTCGCCCCTCCGCTGGGCGAAACCGAGCTGGAGATTCGCTACCCGCTCGGGACCAAACCGCTGACCGACTACCGCGCCCGGATCACCGAAGTCGCCCTGCGCCTCGAGGAGGTCGAGCCATGCGCGTCTGCTGTGGTCTGACCGGGCACCTCGAGCTCGCTCGACGGCCCGACCTCTACGGCAGGCCGGTCATCGTCGGCCGCTGGGACGAGCACGTGGTCGCGGCGTCGGAGGAGACCCTCCCCTTCGGCGTGACGCCTGGGATGGCGATGCGCCAGGCCGAGCACCTGTGCCCGCAGGCCGTCTTCGTGCTGCCGGACGAAGAAGCCACTGTTCGGATTCGCGAGCTCATCTCCGCCGCCCTATACGACCTCGCACCGGTGGTCGAGGTGCGGGTCGAGGGAATCGCGTGGCTGGACACTAGCGGCGTTGCCGCGGCGGGCATGGCGATCCGCGACGCGCGCCATCGATTATTAAAAGCGATCGGCCGCGAACCACGCCTTGGGCTCGCCCCCGGACCGTTCTCAGCTCGACTCGCCGCGGCGCGCGCGCGGCCAGGTCATCTCCTGCGCGTCGCGGATGCGCGCGAATTCCTCGCCCCTCTTCCCGCCCGCGAGCTGCCGCTCGATGGGGAGCAGCTCGAGCGCCTCGACCTGCTCGGGCTGCGCACGCTGGGCGCGGTTGCGGCGATTGGTCCGCGAGAGCTGGAAAGCCAGCTCGGCCGCGACGGCCGGCACGCGGTGCTTCTCGCGCGGGGGCTCGAGCCCGATCAGCTCGACGCGTGGCGGCCGCCGCTCTTCACCAGCGCACACCGGCAGTTCGAAGAACCGGTCGAGGATCGAGAAGCGCTTCTCTTCGTCGCTCGTGGGCTGTGCAGCGATCTCGCGAGCGAGCTCGGGCTGCGCGGCGCCGGCGCCAAGCACGTGAGGGTGCGGCTCGAGCTCGAATCAACCGATCCTGAAACGCGCGAATCGATCGTGCGCCATCCGCTCAGCAGCACCGCCGAGCTTTTCGGGCTGATCGGCGCGTGGATCAAGGAGTGGCAGCCTAGCGCGCCGATCACCGAGCTGTGGATCGAGCTGCCGGTGCTGGAGGGCGCGGGCCGGCGTCAGCTGAGGTTGTGGGTGGGCGGCGATGGGTCGAGCGAAGAGGTCACCGCGGCGCTGGAGCGACTGCAGGAACGCTTCGGCGACCTGGTTGTTCAGAAACAGCCGTTTGCCGGATAGCTGGGTTGGTTGGATACCTTCTCGAGCACGCCGCCATTGGTCAAGAGGTAGATCCCACCCTGCCCGCTCAACCACGTGCCGTGGGCATCGGTCACTCCACCGCCCACCTCCTGGGCAACCACCCCTTTGAAGATCTGCGTGGGCGAGTCAGGAACCGCCACCAGGATCAATCGCGCATTGGGATCGGCTGTCCAGGAGCCTGTTTCCTGGATCAGCGGCAAGCCTCGGCTGTCGAGGCCTATGACGTTGAGACCTTTACCCGGCTCGTAAAGCCACACGGTCTTCGAGCCCGATCGGAGGTCGACGCGATCGATCTCGTTGGGCAGCGTTCCGATCGACGTGCCCGTGATGACAGGGTGGGGGTCGGCCGGGTTCAGCACCGCGGACCAGAAGACGCCGTTGCCTGCGCTGAGCACCGGGTAGATGTCTTTCGACACCTGCCGGATCGATCCGTCGGTTGGGTTGACCAACCAGAGGCCGGCCAGGAGATGCTCGAACGCGTTCACCAGGTAGATGCCATCCGCCGAATAGTCAAGGACGAGCGGCTGGCCGTTGAACTGTGCCGCGCTCTCGCTGAAAACGTGGTACTGGCCGCTCGCGACGTCAACGACGTGGACCAGGACGTCTCCCGACGGCCCGATTTCTACACCGGCGTAATGGGCTCCGTCCGGGGCAACCGCCGTCCGCGGGACAGGCAGCCACCGCGAGAACGCCAGGTCGTAGTACCTGCCGTTGTTGCCGCTCGGGTCGATGGTCACAACGGCGGAGGGAAACGAGATGAACCAATCCACGATCCGCGCGTGCTGGGTGTAGATCGGCATCCGGCAGCTGAAGCCAACCGTGGTCAAGGGCAGGTCAGGGACCGGAGATGCGTCTGGAATCGGGCTCGCGGATGGCGCCGGGTTTGCGGATGGCGTGGGGTTTGCGGATGGTGTGGTGATCTGAGCCGTCGAGGGAGAAGCGGTCTGGTGGGCGACCGGGACGCCCGAGGCATGCGAGCAGGCGGTGACCAGGAAGGCCAGCGCCGCCAACCACCGCCTCATCTCACCGTTCCAACGTCTGTTCTGGAGGAAGGTTTCGTGGTTTCGGCGCCATGACCAGGCTCCTGTCACCACCAACCGCGATCGACGTCACGCTCGACCACGGCCGCGCGCCGATTGCGATCTCAGGCGCCTTCAACGGATCGATCGACCCCATCGCCCGGTGGAAGGTCGAGACGTCGTGGTGGGACAGGCCGGTGGTCCGCGAGTACTGGAAGGCGCTGCTCAACAACACCCTGCTTTGCGAGCTGTACCGCGACGTCTCGACCAACGAATGGTTCCTGGAGCGGGTTTATGACTGACTGCGCCGTCGGTCTTGGCGCACGTTTTGTGCAAAACACACCTTTGAAGCCTCGCGAAAGGAGCTTTTGCGCAAAAAGCACCTAGTCCACTCAGAAGCAGCCGTTGTTTGGAGAACCAGCCTGATCCGAGACCTTCTTCACTCCGCCGGAATCTGAGTAGAGGTAAATACCGTGGTCGCCACCGAACCAGATGCCGTGGTCGTCGGCGATGAGCTGGTAATTGCCATGTGGCAAGTCGATCACCTTCGTCTCGCTTGGCGACGAAGCGATGCGGATGACGTCTCCGTCCGTGAAGACCGGGGTGCCGGCCAGGTCGGTGCCGAGGACGCGGAGGTCTTTGCCGGGCTCGGTGAACCAGGTTTCCTTCTTGCCGTCGGAAACCGTGAAGCGCTGCATCCTCGCCTGGTAGATCCCACCCATCCCTGGACTCGTTTGCGGATCCAGCCCGCCATCCGTGAACCAGAAGACGCCCGGTCCGCCGGCGACGACCTGGAACATCCCAGGCCCGCCTACGTCGTAGAACTCCGCGGTTCTTGCATCCTGCAACAAGAGACCGCCGCTGGGAGCCTCGTAGCCGCTGTAGCTGAGCCAGATCCCCTCAGGTGCAAAATCGACGACCACGAATGCGCTGCCGTCCATCCCAACGTCTACGACTTTCTCGTTGCCGTTGATCACCTGAGCGATATGGAGCCGCGCCCGGCCGGGCGTGCCCGGCACCTTGTAATCGAGGAACGCGTAGAACATTCCATCGGCCGAAACCGCGTTGCGGGTGACCGGAAGCCACTTCGAGTAAACGCGGTCGTAATACCCGCCGCCGCCGTATGGGTCGATCGACACCTTGCCGCTCGGGTACTCGACGAAAGCACCCTGCGCTTGACCTGTCGCGCCAATCGAGATCGGCAGCCGGCATCCGGCCGGGCTTGGGGCAGCGGTTGGTTGACCGGCCAGGCAGCCAGACAGTGCAAGCACCGCCAGCAGCCACCACCCCTTGCCCATGCAAGTGAAACGGTAGGGCGCTGAAACGGTGTCGCCCTACTTGGCGGAACCGACTGCGCGAGTCTGTCTGGCACGCTAAGTCACCGCTAAACTCGCGAACGGATGGGCAGACCGCCGAAAGTCCCGCATGAAGAACCGCCGCCCTGGGCGCCCGGACCCGTGAACCACGGGCCGACCGTCCCCTCCCTGTCCTCCACCACTCGCGCGCTGTCCGATTTCATCTGCTCGGTCGCCGACCTACTTCGCGGCGACTACAAGCGATCGGAGTATGGCCGGGTCATGCCCGCATCGTGCTCGAGTCACTCAATCCAGACGTGCGATCCATCACTCTTGGCGATGACCGTGGGTTCGGGTAATCGCTGAATTCGTGGCGTCACTCTGACGAAGTGACCGATACGGGCGGAGGCTCGTGGCCCCATGGCGCCTACGACGCCATCGGGCAGACCGGTGAGTTTCTCGTGTGGGCAACACTCATCGGCCAGTCCGGCGGCCGATTCCACATCTTCCTTCCGCTGCTCGACCGCGGCATCGACGGTCTGATACATAGGCTCGACGACGGGACTTATATGCCAGTTCAGGTGAAGGCAAAGTCCGCTGTGGGCCATGGCGAGGCACCGATCACCCTGTACGAGAACCATCTGTTTACTCCTGACCAGATCGTGGTCGGGGTGTTTCTCGAAGGCGAGCGTCTTGGTCAATATGCTCTGGTCGCCGACGCCACCACCCTGAAACGGAAGGCCGCCAGGATCGACGATCGAGGCCGGATCACCCTTGTCGTCGACATGCCTGTGGCCCCCAGGCAAGGCCACAAGTGGAGTGAGGACCTGGTCCCATTGGGAAGCTTGGCAAAGAGACTTGGGGCCAATGACCCGGCGCCGCTGACAGCGGTGGCTCCCTTGCCTGCGATACCCGACGCTGATCGGATCATCGGTTTCTTGGGTGAGCAGGAGGTGTGCAGGCGACTCGCAACGCTGGGCGACTGCGGCTTGTTCCGTCCATTTCCGGACAGCGAGATAGTCGAGGTGGTTGCGCGGCGCCTGGCCGCTGGAAGCACTGTGGGAATACAGGTGAAGACTGTCCAGCTCGACCAGCCACACGGCACTGGGCACGTCTATGTCAACCGAGCGAGTTTCGTCGCGGCTTCGTCGACTTTCGTGGTGGCAATGGCGTGGATACTCTCCGAGTCCCAGTTTCACCAGACCTGTCTGGTCGTTCCCGCCGCCGACATACCTTCCATCGTCGGCAGTAGCGGTCGCTACTACGAGCTGCATTTCCGTCCAGACGGAAGTTCAGAGCCGAGCAGGTTAGACCGCTATCGATTGCCGCTGGATTCGCTTGCTGAGCACGTTTCTGGACTTCTTCCCAGTCGCTGAAAGCGGCCGTTAAGACCCTTGCATCCCGAACAATTGTTCGTACTATGTATGGCATGCAAGGGGTCCCCTATGTCGAGCTCCACTCCCACTCCAACTTCTCGTTCCTCGACGGCGGCTCGCATCCCTTCGAGCTGGCGATGCGGGCGGCCGAGCTGGAGATGCCGGCCCTCGCCATCACGGACCGCGGCGGCGTCTATGGAGCGGTCAAACACCTCCAAGCCTGTCGCAAGCTCGGGGTCAAGCCCCTCATCGGCAGCGCGCTCGAGGTCGACGGCGACGAGCTGATCCTCATCGCGCGCAACCTCCGCGGCTACTCAAACCTCTGCCGCCTCCTCACCATCGCCCACGCAGACCAGCCCAAGGGCGAGGCCCGCACCACGCTGGCGAAGGTCGACGAGCACCGCGGCGACCTCTTTTATCTGAGCCCGACCGACGGCGAGCGGCGCTTGCGCGAGCTCCAGGAGGCGCTTGGCCGAGAGAACGTGTTCAGCGAGCTGCACCACCACCTGCGGCCCGAGGATCCGTGGGTGCTGGAAGGCCGCGCGGCGATGGCCAGGCGATGCGGCGCCGGCGTCGTCGCCACCAACCAGGTCCACTACCACGTCCCCGAGCGCCGCCGCCTGCACGACGTGCTGGTCGCCATCCGCCACCGGGCCACCCTCGAAGAGGCGCGGCCTCACCTCTTCCCCAACTCCGAGCACCACCTCAAGAGCGGTGCCGAGATGCGCCCTCTCTTCGAGCGCCACGCCGAAGCGCTCGCCACGCCGTGGGACATCGCGCGGGAGTGCGACGTCGACCTCGACTTCCGCAAGGTCCGCTTCCCGGGCTATCCGGTGCCCGCCGGCGAAACGCCGTTCTCATATCTCTACAAGCTTTGCTTCGAAGGAGTCCGCGAGCGCTACCAGCCGATCACCATCGAGGTGACGCGACGCCTCCAGCACGAGCTCGAGGTCATCCAGAAGACCGGCCTGGCCGAGTTCTTCCTCATCAACTGGGACCTCATGCGTTTCGCGCGAGAGAAAGGCGTTCCCGGACAGGGACGCGGTTCGGCCGCCGACTCGATCGTCGCCTACGTGCTCGGCATCACTCGCGTCGACCCCATCGAGCACAACCTGCTCTTCGAGCGCTTCCTGCACGAAGAGATGACCAGCACGCCGGACATCGACATCGATTTCTCCACAGCGCATCGCGAGCAGGTCATTCAGTACATCTACGAGAAGTACGGCTGGGAGCGGACGGGGATGGTGTGCAACGTCGTCACCTTCCAGCCGCGGATGGCCATCCGCCAGGTCGGCAAGGCGCTGGGGTTTTCCGACGAGCTGCTCGACCGGCTCGCCAAGGGCGTCGACCGCTGGTTCACCGAGGATGTCGAGGACTCGATGAACGGCGCCGTCCCTCCGCCCGACATGCGGCCGCAGAGCTGGAAGCACTTCCTCGAGCTGTGCCGCGAGGTCATCGAATTTCCACGCCACCTGTCGATCCACAACGGCGGCATGCTCGTCACCGGCGAGCCGCTGGTCGACATCGCCCCCGTCGAGCCGGCGACGATGGAGGGGCGGCGTGTCGTCCAGTTCAACAAGGACGACGTCGAAGACCTCGGCCTGATCAAGATGGACATGCTCGGCCTGCGCACGCTTTCAGTCGTGGCCGAAGCGCTGGACCTGATCAAGGACACCACCGGGGTCCGGCCGGACCTGGACCAACTCCCGCTGAAAGATCCGGCCGTGTTCGAGATGTGCAGCACCGCGGACACGATCGGCGTCTTCCAGATCGAGTCGCGCGCCCAGATGCAGACACTGCCCCGCACGCGACCCAAAGACTTCAACGACCTCGTGGTCGAGGTGGCGATCATCCGGCCAGGACCGATCCAGGGCAACGCCGTGCATCCTTATATCCGACGCAAGCAGGGGCGCGAGCAGGTCACGTACGCGCACCCCCTGCTCGAGCCGATCCTCAAGGACACGCTCGGCGTGATCCTCTACCAGGAGCAGATCATCGAGATCGCGATGTACGTCGCCGGCATGAAGCCCGGCCGCGCCGACGGCTTTCGCCGCGCCATGACCCGCCACCTCAACCGTGTCGAGATGTCATCTCTCGAAGATGAATTCATCGGTGGTTGCCTGGGCAACGGCGTGCCGCGCGAGGTCGCCGACCAGCTGTTCCAGGCGGTGCAGGGTTTTGCCGTCTACGGCTTCTGCCGCTCTCACGCGGCCGCTTTCGCCCGGACGTCGTACGAGACGGCATGGATGAAGCTCCACCACCCGGTCGAGTTCGGTTGCGGCCTCCTGAACAACCAGCCGATGGGCTTCTATCACCCGAGCGTGCTGGTCGAGGACCTGAAGCGTCATGGGATGAAGGCGCTGCCCGTCGACGTCAACCGCTCCGACGTGCGCTGCTTGCCCGAGCGCTTCGACTCGGAGCTTGCGATGCGTATCGGCTTCAACTATGTGCGCGACCTGGGCGAGGATGGCCGCGCCGCGATAGTTACCGAGCGCGGTCGGGGCGGTGCCTACTTGTCTTTCGACGACTTCGTGAACAGGCTCCGCGACCGGCCCATCGGGCCTCAGGCGGTCCGCAACCTGGTCATGGTCGGCGCCTTCGACGCGCTTGGCAGGCCTCGTCGCGAGCTTCTCTGGGGCTGGCAGGAGCGGTGGCACGGCAAGGGTCTCCGGCAGGGCATCCCCAAACAGTCCGAGTTGCGCCTCAACGACACGGCCCCCGCCCTTCCCCACATCGACGAGTTCGACGCCAACCAGCTGGAATACCGGATCTCCGACCTCTCCACCGGACACCACCTGATCCATTTCTGCCGCGACCGCCTGCGCGCGATGGGCGCGCTGGAGAGCGACAAGCTTCCTGGGATCCGCAATGGGCAGCACGTCCGCGTCGCGGGACTGGTCATCACCCGGCAGGCGCCGTCGACGGCGAAGAAGATCCGCTTCTTCACGCTCGAGGACGAGTTCGGCCAGGTCAACGTGACGATCAAGCCAGACGTCTACGACCGCTACCGCCAGGTCGCGAACCGGCAGCCGATCCTGGTCATCGACGGGGTGATGCAGCGCCAGGACGGCGTGTATTCGGTCCTGGCTATCCACATCCAGGCGCTGGACGGTGTGCCCCGCCCGGCGCAGAAGTCACACGACTACAGGTGACGTCCTGAACAACCGGCGGAACCAGGCCGCCGGCTTGCCATCGCGACCCACTCAGGTTTCGCGTCGCCGACCGGCGGGGCCGGCGGTTCTTCCTGGATGATCTGATTGCACAACGCAACGCAGGCGTCGCAGATGAAGACCCCAGGACCGGCCACCAGGCGCTGGACCTTGTCCCTGGACTTGCCGCAGAAAGAGCACCGCGCGTCGATCGGCTTGCGGCCCATGATTGGCCATCGTGTCACGTGAACACTGGGAGAAGCAAGCGTCCAACTGGGCGGCGTGGGCCCGCACACCCGACTTCGACGCTTACTGGAAATATGCTCCGGCGTTCTTTGAGATTGTGCCCCCGCCTCGCGGCGTTTCCCTCGAAGTCGGATGCGGCGAAGGCCGCGTTACGCGTGACCTCGCCAGGCGAGGGTATCGAGTGGTCGCAGTCGACGCGACGCGAGAGCTCATCAAGCTTGCCCGCGACGCCGACCGCACCCACACCTACCTGCGATGCGACGCGGCGGCTCTGCCTTTCGCCGCCGCGGCGTTCGATCTCGTCGTCCTCTACAACTCGCTGATGGACGTCGACGACATGGAAGGCAGCGTGCGCGAGGCGGCTCGTGTGCTGCGACCAGGGGGACACATGTGCGTCTGCGTCACCCATCCAATCGCCGACGCCGGCGCGTTCGAGTCAGGCGAGCCGGACGCGGCGTTCGTAATCAAAGATCGTTACCTCGGCCCTCGCCGCTGGCTCGAGCTGCCGGTGGAGCGGGAGGGCTTGCGGATGGATTTTTCGGGTTGGGCCTATCCGTTGGAGGCGTACTTCACCGCCCTGGAACGGGCCGGTCTGATGGTCGAAGCAATCCGCGAGCCCCGGATCGATGACGAGCTGGACGTCAAGGACCCGAGCGAAGTGCGCTGGCGACGCATTCCCACCTTTCTGATGTGGCGCGCGGTCAAGGCCCGATAAGACGGTTTTGGATCCAAAGACGCCTTTCGGCGCGTGAATTAGACGGTTTTGGCGCCAAAACCGCCCAAAACCCCCCACGACCGATTCCTTACTTTCTGTAGCCAGTCAGGGGGCATTTGCGCCAAGCTATGCGGCTACAGCCCGAATTCATCGCAGCAACCCCAGAGGAAAACACCCCAAATGTCCATCGCCCGAGAAATCGAAGACATCGCCCGGGACCTGATCAAGCACCAGCACGACCATCCCCCGGTGCGTGACCTCAATCGCGAGGTCGAGCGGCGCCTGACCTTCGCGGACCGGGCGGCCGACGACTTCGCCCGGCTGGTCGGCAGCTGGATCTTCGTCCTGGTCCAGGTCGGGATCATGGTCATCTGGGTCGGGCTGAACGCGCTGAACCTCATCCACCCGTGGGACAAGTACCCCTTCCTCTTCCTCAACTTCATCCTCAGCCTCGAGGCAGCGCTATGGGTCTCGGTGGTCCTCATGGCGCTCAACCGGTTCGCCGACCGCGACCGCCTGCGCGCGCAGCATGACTACGAGCTCGACGTCAAGTCCGAGGAAGAGCTCAAGGCGCTGATGAACCACTTGATGCACCAGGACGAGATCCTTCTCCAGATCGTCAACCGCCTCGACCGCGGCGACCGTGAGATGAAGCGCCTCGCGCGACGTCTCGAGCAGGCGATCGAGTCGAGCACACAGCCGCCGGCGCCAAAACCGGCCCCCGCCGAGCGACCCCCGATCAGCGTCCCGGCGCCCTAGCTCTTCACGCGGTACACCGCGTAGCCGCCGCCGTCGTAAACCAGGGTGCCGTGTTCGTCCCAGTAGGCGCGACTCGCCCCGCGCGGAATCTCCTGCGGCCCGATCATCACGTAGTCGACGTGGTACTTGCGCACCAGGTCCAACGCGCTGGGATCGCCGTCCAGGATCAGCTTGAGATCCTCGCCCTTCTTCACGTAGTCAGCCAGCCCACGCGCGGGACAGGTCGAGCGCGCCCGACAGGCAGAGCACGATGATCGCGCCGACCGCCACGATCGCGCTGCCGGCCCCGCCCCTGAGCAAACCCGCCAGCACCCCACCCACCACGATGCTGGCGAGGAGCGCCCAGAAGATGAAGAACTTCGTGTTGTCCCAGACCCACGGCTGCAACACGATGACGTTGGGCACGACGAACCAGAGCCACATCGGCCCAAACCAGTTGGGAAAGGCGGTCGGAAACCACCGCACGAGCGCGTGGCCGGCGAAGGCGAGGGGCAAGAGCAGCGACGTGTTCCAGATCCAGAACCCGACGAAATAGAAGGGAAACAGCCACACCCCATTGCGCTGCCAGTCGGTCCACGCGAGCCATCCCGGCTGGACACAGTAGCGGTCGATCGATGGCATGTCGCCACAGATGCTGGTGTTGTTCGGCGGCCACATCCATAGAAGGATGGGGATGCCGACCACAAGGGCAGGCACGAAGAACGCGATCCATTCCCGGCGCAGGTTGAACAGCGCCCAGAACGCCGGCAGCGCGATCACCGTGCCGTAGGCGTGGACATGGAAGATGGGCAGCACGCCCGCCAGGACACCCGCGAAAAGGAACGGCCGCCATCCCAGCCGATCTCGCAAAGCGATCCACAAAAGGACGAGCAGGATCAGCGCGAGGCTGAAGCTGAACAGGGTCGAGCGCTGCGGCACGATGTAGGCGAGCACCGGGTTGAGCCACTGCATGTCGACGTCGCGGTTGAGCGTGTACTCGCGCGGCAGGGTTCCAAAAACACCCAGGCCGAAGCGTCGGATGTCACCCAGCAGGTAGACGAAGCCGAGCCCGCCGCTCAGCAGGAAGACGAACACCGCTATCGCGGCGGCCGCCCGCCCCGTGGTGAAGCGCACCGCGGCGAGGTAGATGACGCCAGGCAGGGCCAGCCCAAGCATCGCGCTCGTCGCGGTGAGGGCTTCGGTCAGCGAGAGTCCGAGTGGGACGAGGTCCGCGGCGTAGAAGTCGATCATGAACGGATAGCCGAGGCGATGGCCCGGATCGATCGGATACTCGGGCGGGAAGTTGTGGCCGTACGCGAATGAGCCCGCGAAGCTCAGGTGCGCCGCCCAGTCTCCCCAGATGTTGACGTAGCCCGCGTACAGGCCACTCGGCGTGTAGACGTATGCCTGGTGGAAGAAGTGGACCGTCCACGCGCCGCAGAGGACGAGGATGGCAAGCAGCGGCCAGGGGTGACCGAGAGACCGCCAGGGTGACGACCAGCGACGTCGCGCGTCGCTCCAGTCGGCGGCGACCTGAGAGCGCGCGCGGATCAACCCGACGGTTGCGGCCGCACCGGCGGCGGCAAGTCCGACCAGCACCGTGAGGACGGCGACGTCGCGGGCCACGAGGGAAGCAACAAAGCTCGTTCCGGCGGCCGCCATCGCGCCGAGCACCGTTCCGAAGACGACTCGCTCCTCGAAGTTGAACAGGGCGCCCGAGAGGTAGGTGATCCCGAAGCCGGCCGCCGCGCACGCGGCCAGGAAAACGGCGGCCGCTAGTTCCAACAGAAGAGCTGCGGCTGCGACGCAGGCAGGTCGTGGCAGTTCATGAGCCACAGCTTCGGACCCCACAGAGGCGTGCCGGAGCCCTCGATGTACGCAGACTCCGAGATCGGAACACCCGTCCAGACGGGACAGAAGTAGCCGAAGAACAGGACTGACGTGCCGAGAAACCCTGCGACCAACAGCTCACGCCTCGGCCGCGGCAGCTTCTCGGCCAGGTAGGCGAGCACGAAAGCAAGAGCCAGGACCATGAAGATGAGCCCGCCGAACATGTGGTACATGAACAGCACGCGGGTGACCGGAAACCACGGCGCGTACTGGGTGATGAACCCGACCAGGATCACGGCCGCCGGAAAGCTGCGGTGGCGGATGACGAAGTACGGGAGCGCCACAACGCACGGCAGGCTCGCCCACCAGATCCACGGATTGCCCAGGTTCGCCATCCGCGAGATCAGCGGCTGGCCGGTGAACAGGTCCGTGCCAAGGCCCGAGTACTCCGCGTAGTAGAGGACCGGCCGTGAGAGGAACGGCCATGACCACGCCGGAGAGCCGTAGGGATGGGTTGCCGTCAGGTGCGCGTGGTACGAGTACGACTGGACCTGGTACGTCCACAGGTCGGACAGGCCGTGGAACTGCCCGCGCGCAAAGAACGGATACCAGGAGAGCACGTAGATCACGACGGGGATCACGACCAGCGCGATGAGCCCAACCGCAAGGTAGGTCGGCCAGAAGACCTTCGATTTGCCCGAGCCGCCGTTGCGACGCCATGCGAGGAAGGGCGAGCCGGCCGGACCGAAGTCGACGTTCAGGCTGCGCACGACGATTCTTGCGACGAGGAAGAAAACGATGCTCGCCCACGCGGCGAGAACGATCCACTTGGCCGCGATCCCGATGCCGAGCACCGTGCCCAGCCCTACCAGGGACAGCATCGAAGTGTTGAACGACCTGCTCTGGATGTGGACCATGAAAAGGAAGTACGAGAGCAGGATGAAGAAGATCGGAAAGATGTCGATCATCCCGATGCGTGACTGGATGAAGAACATCCCGTCGAAGCATGCGAGCGTTGCCGCGGCGATGGCGAAGAGACGGTTCGGCCACAGCCGCCGGGCGAGCAGGTACATCATCGGGATGCATAGCGTTCCGAAGATGCAGGCGGCGATTCTCCAACCGAAGGTGTTGAACCCGAGGTCGATGTAGTCGCCGGTCGCGCCCTGGAAGTGGGCGCGGAACCAGCCGTATCCCCACTCCCCGGCGCCGATGATCTCCTTGGCCAGAGGCGGCTCGGGGTCGAAGTAGCTGTACCGGCAGTACGTCGAGGTCGGGTGACACGTCTCGATGCCCTTGACGTCGTCGTACGCGTCGACCGGGAAGTAGATCTCGTCGAAGACCTGCCCGTTCGGTGGCGAGAGGACGCCGTTCGTGTCGGCATAGCCGCGGTTGAACGGGTAGGCCAGGCCGCAGAGAGTGCCGGGATGACCTTGAGGATCGATCGGCGTGCTCGAAACGCAGTTGGTGAGAAGCGAGCCGTGGACGAATATGTCGGGCAGGATCGGGCTGAAGAATCGGATCACGAACGCGACCACCGTCAGCGCTAGCACGGCCACCACATCCCACCGGTCGAAGTAGCCGCGCAGGTCGGTCACCTGTGTCGTTTGCGCCGCTTTGCTCCGCCCTGGTTTTGACCGATCCGGTCCGGTAGGTGCGAGCTGATCTCCCACACCACCGTGTCGGCGTCCGGCACTGGGATGGCAATCGTCTCTTCATCCATCAGGCGGCCCTTGAAGATGCCGAGGCGCTTCTTGATGGCCGCCAGCTGCGTTTCGTCGCCGCGGACCCGGATGAAGACCGCCGGCTTGTCGATGTGCTGCTTCATGATCGGAGCGATCATCCGGCTCCGCTTGTCCTGGAAATGCTGGCGCAGCGGCAGCGCTTTCACCGATTTGATCGAGTCGTAGTCGATGACTACGCTCGCGAGGAGGCTCGTGATCCTCAGGCCGTCGTCCTGCACCTGGATGTTGCTGCGCTGCCGGAAGATAAGGATCGCGGCGCCGAGCAGAAGCCCAGTCGGGATGTAG
>WNFI01704620.1_pt2 | contig 35591 bp, 34 predicted proteins | sample 5400471 | NCBI WGS metagenome assembly WNFI01 (sample SAMN13153348, study PRJNA577476) | soil metagenome | isolation source: 100 cm saprolite on Douglas fir-dominated hillslope | place: USA:California | collected 2013-09-17 | reverse complement strand
GCGCACATCGAGGAGGATGACCGCGAAATCGTGCCGCAGCGCGAGCTCCAGCGCCTCCTCGCCGGAGGACGCGACCATGAGGTTCTGCTGGAGCTCGCCCAGAAGCTCCCGCATCGCGAACAGGCCCTTCGCATCATCGTCGACGACCAGGATCTTCGTTTTCGGCACGCCCCCGGCCTGCCCCGCAAGCGCGGCGGCAGCCGGCTCGATGACGCGCTTCGCCGTCACGGCGTCGGAGATGCGCATCAGCTGACCAGCTGGTGCCTCACGGCGTAGTGCACGAGCGCCGCGTTGCTCGTCAGCGCGAGCTTCTTCAGGATCCGCGTGCGGTAAGTGCTGACCGTGCTCGGGCTGAGCCCCAGCTCCCTTGCGATCTCGCTGATCTGCCTGCCGCCGGCGAGCAGCCACATGACGCGATACTCGCGGTCGGAAAGCCTCTCGTGCGGCGCTTTCTGCGGGTCGCTGCCGCATTCGGAGGCGAGGATCTCGGCGAGCGAGGCGCTCACGTACTTGCCGCCGTTCGCCACCTTGCGCACCGCGGTCGCCAGCTCCTGCGGCGCGCTGTCCTTCGTGATGTATCCCGATCCCCCTGCGCGCAGCACGCGTGAGCCGTGAACGTCCTCCGAGTGCATGCTCAGGATCAGCACCGGCCGCCCCGGGAACTCGCGCTTGAAGTCGCCGAGCAGGTCGAGTCCGCTGCGGCCCGGCATGGTGAAGTCGAAAATCGCCACGTCCCACTCGATCTTGCGGGCAAGCTCGAGCGCTTCGTCGCCGTTGGTGGCCTCGCCGACCACGGTAGCGGCGGGATCGGCCGCCAGCATCTGCTTCAACCCCTGGCGCACGATCGGATGGTCGTCGGCAATGAGAATTCGCATGCTGCGCTCCTTCTGCCGCTGGGCTAGCCGGTATCCATGCTGCCCCTAGGCGAAGTATATGCAGCGGCAACCCCATTTGCCACCATGAGCCAGGTCCGTTCGTGCGTTATTTCCTGGGTTGTCGATGCATCGCTACAAAGGTGTCGGATTCGCCCTACACGGCGCCCTTCCGGGTTTCGTTTCAGGCGGCGATCGCGCCCACGACCTCCGGCTTGAAGCGGTAGCCGGAACCGCGCACGGTCTCGATCAGCTTGTCGTGACCGGTCGGCGCCAGCGCCTGGCGCAGCCGACGGATATGGACGTCCACGGTGCGCTCCTCGACGAACACGTTCTCGCCCCAGACCTCGTCGAGCAGCCGGTCGCGCGAGTGCACCCGGCCCGGATGGGTCATGAAGTAGTGCAGCAGCCGCAGCTCCGTGGTCCACAGGTCGATCGGCCTGCCGTCCGCGCTCAGCGTGTGCGCCTCCGGGTCGATGCGCAGCCCCGCGATCTCCACCACGTCGTCGGCGAGCTGCGGCGTGCGCCGGCGCATGACCGCCTTGATGCGGGCGAGCAGCTCGCGTGCGGAGAACGGCTTGGTGACGTAGTCGTCGGCGCCGCTCTCGAACGCGGTGACCTTGTCCTGCTCTTCGGCCCTGGCCGATAGCAGGACGATCGATATGTCCCTGGTGCGCCGGTCGTTGCGCAGGCGCCGCGCAAGGGTCAGCCCCGGCACGCCGGGCAGCACCCAGTCGAGCAGCACCAAGTCGGGCCGGGAGTCGCGCACCAGCGCCTCGGCCTGCGGCACGTCGCCCGCCGTCGTGACCCGGTACCCTGCGCGCTGCAGGTCCGCCGCGAGCAGATCGCGCACCGCTGCTTCGTCGTCCACCACCAGTATCGAGCCGCCCATGACATCTCCAGGCTTGTTAGAGGCGCTGTGATGGTAGGGCGAGGCACGACCCGGGGATGTCGCCGTACCCCTATTTCACAGTCGTGTCATATTGGCCGCCTGTCGTTGATTGCTGACAGGGCCAGGGTTTCACGGTCGAAGCCGGCGATGCGCTGGTAGTTCTCCGAGATGGCCCGGATCTCCTCGAGCGTCATTACGTCCTCGATGCGCGCGAACGGCCGGTCGCCGGTGCGCTCGTGGACGATGCGCAGGATCGTGTCCGGCCCGCTGGAGCGGTTGGCGAGCACGACCTCGTTCGCAGGCGCCAGGCGTTTTTCCTCATAGATTTTCAACCCGGCAAAAACATCCTTTTCCTCGAGCAAGCAACCCGCAAGCGCCCTCGCGTCCAGAATCGCCTGCCCTGCCCCGTTCGACCCCCTGGGATGCATCGGATGCGCGGCGTCGCCCAGCAGCGCGACGCGGCCTCTCGTCCACGCCGCGAGCGGCTCGCGATCCACCATCGGATACTCGTAGACGGCCTCGGCGGCGCGCATCATGGCCGGCACGTCGAGCCAGTCGAAGCGCCAGCTCTCGAAGGCCGGCAGAAAATCCTCCAGCTTTCCCGGCAGGCTCCAGTCCTGCATCACGTTGCGCGGCGACTGGATCTCCGCCACCCAGTTCACCAGCTGATTTCCCCCGGCGTCGACCTGGTCGCGGATCGGGTAGACCACCAGCTTGCCGATCTCGAGCCAGCCGCCGATGATCATGCTGGCGCCGGTGAGGAAGGGCCTGCAGCGCGTCACCCCGCGCCACATGTTGATGCCCTGGTAGGAGAGCTCCGCTTTTCCGGGAAAGAGTATTTTTTGAACGGCGGAATGAATTCCATCGCAGCCGATCGCGGCATCGCCTCGCGCGCTCGAGCCGTCTTCGAAGCGAAGGGATACGGAGCTGCGGTTCTGCTCCATTCCCACGAGTTTCTTATTCAGTTTTATTGAATCGGGGCCGATTCTCTCGCGGACGGCTTCCACCAGAATCCCATGCAAATCCGCCCGATGGATCGACCATTGCGGCCACCGGTGGCCAGCGTGGCGGCCGCGCGGCTCGCGGAAGATGAACTGGCCGAAGCGGTTGACGCCGCACAGCTCGCGCGTCTCGATCGCGACCTGCGCCAGGCGCTGCTCGAGCCCGAGATCGATCAGCTCGCGCGCGCCGTGCGGCAGGATATTGATGCCGACGCCGAGCGGCCGGATCTCGCGCGCCGCCTCGAGCACCCGGCAGCCGATCCCCGCCTGGTGCAGCGACAGCGCGAGGGTCAGCCCGCCGATGCCGCCGCCCACGATTAGGATTTCCACCGGAAGATTGTAGACTCGCCCACTGGAGCACCCGCGTGGTTTCCCTCTCAGACATCAAGGCGGCAGCGGCGCGCATTTCCGGCGCGATCGAGCAGACGCCTTTCGTCCACAGCCACACGCTTTCCCGGCTGACGGGCGCCGAGGTATTCCTCAAATTCGAGAACCTGCAGTTCACCGCCTCTTTCAAGGAGCGCGGCGCGCTCAACAAGCTGCTCTCGCTGGGGGCGCCGGAGCGCAAGCGTGGCGTCATCGCCATGAGCGCGGGCAACCACGCGCAGGCGGTGGCCTACCACTCGGCGCGCCTTGGCATCCCGGCGACCATCGTGATGCCGAGGGGCTCGCCCAATACCAAGGTCAAGAACACCCGCGTGCACGGCGCGCGCGTGGTGCTCGAAGGCGGGTCGCTCCACGAGGCGGCCGCGCACGCGCACGAGCTGGCGGCGCGCGAGCAGCTCGTCTTCGTGCATCCCTACGAGGACCCGCTCGTCATCGCCGGCCAGGGCACCGTGGCGCTCGAGATGCTCGCGGCCGTGCCAGACCTCGACATCCTGGTCGTGCCGGTGGGGGGCGGCGGGTTGATTTCCGGAATAGCTGTTGCAGCGAAATCAATTAATTCAAAAATTCAGGTCTTCGGCGCGGAATCGAAAACCTATCCCGCCATGCACCAGCGGCTCAACGGCCTGCCGGTGAAGGTCGGCGGCGACACCATCGCCGAAGGCATCGCGGTGAAGGATGTCGGGGACCTGGCTTTTTCAATAATTAAATCTCTTGCTACGGAGGTTCTCATCGTAGAGGAGGAAACCATCGAGCGCGGGATCATGGCGCTGATCGAGATCGAGAAAACGGTCGCGGAGGGCGCCGGCGCCGCGGCGCTGGCGGCGCTGATCCAGCACCCGGCCCGCTTCGCCGGCAAGCGCGTTGGCCTGCCGGTCTCCGGCGGCAACATCGACAGCAGCGTGCTCGCCTCGGTGCTGATGCGCGGCCTGGTGCGCGATGCGCGCCTGGTGCGCCTGCGCGTGACCATGCCCGACGTGTCGGGCAGCCTGGCGAAAGTCACGGCGCTGATCGCGGAGGCGGGCGGCAACATCGTCGAGGTCCAGCACCAGCGCATCTTCGGCACCGCCTCGGTGCGCAGCCCGGAGGTGGAGTTCCTCATCGAGACCCGCGACCGCGAGCACACCGACGCGCTCGTCGCCCTGCTTCAGAAGAACGGCATCAAGACGAGCTTTCCGTAGAAAGCTATTTCCCCGCGTAAACCGAGATTTCGACCAGATTCAGGTCCGGATCGCGCACGTAAACCGACTGCATCGGTCCCATCGCGCCGGTTTTCGCCACCGGCCCTTCGACGATCGCGATGTTTTTCGATTTCAGTTTTTTGACGACTTCATTCAGGGGAATCGCTGAAATGAAGCAAAGATCCAGCGAGCCCGGCACCGCCACGTGCGCCCGCGGCTCGAATTCCCTGCCCCATTCGTGCAGGTTTATCTTCTGCCGGCCGAACTTGAGCGCCAGCCGCTCTCCGGTCGGGGTCCTGAATTTCTCCGGCTGCATGCCGAGCACTTCGGAGTAGAAGCGGATGCAGGCGTCCTTGTCGTGTGTAGTGAGGACGATGTGATCGATTCGCTCGATCATTTTTTTCTTTTCAGGAGCCGCAAGGGGTTGTACTCGAGCACGACTTCTCCCCGCTGATTCACCACCTTGTTGGCGAAGCGCACGAGGCCCCGGTCGCCCTTGGCGGTCAGCCGGTGCTCGATGACCTCGGACTCGACGTGGATGGTGTCGCCGACCACGGTCGGAGCGTTCACTTCCAGTGTCGCGTTCAGGAACGCAAGGCCCGTGTCCTGCATGGTCGGCAGCAGCAGGCCCTCGGCGAACGAGTAGACGAGCGCGCCGGGCACGGCCCGCCCCTTGATCGCGCGCGAGGAGTCGTCCGTGGCATTTTCCACCACTGTGAAAAGCTCCTCGGTCATCCAGGTGAGGTTGACGAAGCCGGCGAGATCCGACTCGGTGAGCGTGCGGCGGTGAGTGCGGAAGCGGAAGCCGACCTTCAGGTCCTCGAAGCAGAACCCGCGGCCGACGACCGGGACCGCCCCGGTCATTTCCTGTCGAACTTGGAGCGCGCCCGGTCGAACGCCTCCTGCATGCTCCGGAACGCCGCGTCCGCGCCGCGCATCATCTCGCTCCAGGCGTCGGCGGAGGCGCCCTGCACGCGGCGCAGCTCGGCGAGCGCTTCGTCGCGGCGCTTGTGGAACTGCTCGAGCTGGCGCGCGTACTCCGCCTGCATCCCGGCCTGCGCGTCCTTCGCCTTCGCCTCCCACTTCGCGGCTTCCGCGTTCCACTGGTCGAGCTGGCCCTTCAGCTTCGCTACGTACTCCTCGCGGTTCATCATGGTCGTTCTCCTCGGAATTGCTGTGGCATTCTAGCGCCGATGACGGATTCCCTCGGCTGGCGCGCCAAGTTCGCGGTGCTACTTCGCGCCGCCCGGAGGTGCGAGCTGCAGCAGGTCTTCCAGCCTCACCTCCCCGGGCGACGACTCTCTCAGGGGCTCGCTTCTCGCGATGACGCGCGTCACGCTCGGGACCCATGTGGTTATCTGTTTCCCGATGTCGATGGCGGCCCGCTCCAGGATGGCGCACGTGCTCTGCATCGCCGTGGGCGCGCTGCTGGCGCTGCGATCGAACACTTTGCTCGCCGTCACCTTGCCGTCTTCGATGACGTCCGCTCGAACTACGATGACCTTGGCGCCCGAAACGCTTCCGCCGCGCGAACCTTCCACTTCCAATATGGCAAGCCTCAGGAGATTCGCGGGGGCCGAAGGTTCACCGGGCTTGACCATGCGCGTGCCTGGATATTCAAGGCTGACGCGATGGAACACGTGCGTGGCGAGCACCATGGGTAGCGCGCAGTCCTGCGTAACCCCTTCCGGCATGGGCGCGTTCTTCTCGAACCGGGCGGGAGTCTCCACCGCGATCTGCCGGTTCGGCAGTACTTTCGCCTCGGCGAATGCGCTCGTCGACGCCCATCTCCCGATGTGATTGGCGGCCGCGCGCGAGGCGCGCTCGAACATGTCGCATGCGCCGCCCAACGTACCGAGCACGCCCCCCAGTCGGGTGACCTGCACAACTACCGTCGAGTCGATCACCTTGCCGCCTTCGATGAGATCTGCGCGCAACGTGATCGACTTGGCGCCGGCCCATGCCGTGGCGCCGTGGCCGTACACGGCGAGTATGGTTACCGCGACTACCCTGCCATCTCCGGCCTCTTCGAGCTTTGCGATCTTGCCGGCGCTGCTCCTGCCGCGTCTCAGGTGTCGATTCACGTATTGCAAGGTGTAATCGCCGACCACCTCCGGCAGCCTGCACTCGGCCCGCACGTCATAGGAGATGGGTGCGTCCTGATCGAGGACCGCGGGAACCTGAACCATCAGCTTTCCCGACCTCTGCGCGGCAGCGCCGGCGCACCAGGCGAGCAGGATGAAAAGCAGTGCGAATCTTTTGGTCATCGTCACCTTTGTCGCGCCTAGCGGCAGCCGATTATGCCGTTCTCGGAGAAGTAGCTGGTGCCGCCGGCGCAGATCAGCGGCCTGGAAGGCAGGTTCGGGCGGCAGGTGTAATGCGCGCCCTGCACCGATTCCGGAACGACCCACCAGCCGGCCGGGCAACCCGGCCCCGTCTGCGCAACGGGTTCCGCCGCGGTGCTTGTGCTCGAAGCCGGAGGCGCGGCGTCGGGCTTGGCCAGGATCGTCACGATCACGCTGCGGTTCCCGGTGCATCCGGAGCCGGCGATCGCCTTTAGCTGGTACGAGCCTGGCTTCTGGTAGGTGTGCCGCACGCTCTTGGTCAGCTCGTCGCCGAGGCCGAAGCTGAGCCGCGATGCGCTGCCGCCGTCGCCCGTCTCGACGATCACGTCGCAGGACTGCCGGTCGAACTGGCCGCGGCCGATGGTGACCGCGATCTCGACCTGCGGCGGCGTGCTTCCGGCAAAGGCGGCTGGATTCGGCCGTGCCACCACGTCCTCGACCCGCGTCGCCGCGAACGGCGCTTGCGCAGCGCTGATCAGCATCGCGCCGACTATCCATGCAGATTTGCGTTCCACGTCGCTTCTCTCTCCGGTTTGTCGTCAGTAGGATTTCGGCAAGCCGAGCACGCGCTCGGCGATGAAGCAAAGGATCATATGCGGCGTCACCGGGGCGATGCGCCCGACGAGCGACTCGCGCAGGTAGCGCTCGACGTGATATTCCCTGGCATAGCCGTAGCCGCCGTGGGTCATCACCGCCTGCTGGCAGGCGTCGAAGCAGGCTTCGCCGGCGAGATACTTGGCGGCATTCGCTTCGGCGGCGCACGATTTGCCGGCGTCGTACAGCGAAGCGGCCTTGAATACCATCAGGCCCGCCGCCTCGAGCGCCATCCAGCTCGCCGCGAGCGGGTGCTGGATCGCCTGGTTCTTGCCGATCGGCCGGTCGAAGACGATGCGCTCCTTCGCGTAGGCCGCGGCGCGCAGCACGGCGCAGCGGCCGAGGCCGACCAGCTCGGCGCCGATCAGGATGCGCTCCGGGTTCATGCCGTGCAGGATGTACTCGAAGCCCTTGCCTTCCTCGCCGATGCGGTCTTCCTCGGGGACCGGCAGGCCGTCGAAGAACACCTGGTTGGAGTCCACCGCGTGGCGGCCCATCTTCTCGATCTCGCGCACCTCGATGTGCTTGCGATCGAAGTCGGTATAGAAGAGCGTGAGGCCCGCTTCGGCCCTCGCCAGGAGCAGCACCTTCTCGGCGACCTGAGCGGTCGAGATCCAGACCTTCTGGCCGGAAACAACGTAGCGGTTGTTCTTTTTTTCGGCTTTGACCTTTATTTTCTTCGTGTTGAGGCCGGCGTCGGGCTCCGTTACCGCAAAACAAGCCTTGTGCCTGCCCTCGATCAGCGGAGGCAACATGCGCTTTTTCTGCTCCGCCGTTCCGAAAACAACGACCGGATTCAGGCCGAAGATATTCATGTGCACGGCGGAAGCGCCGGAGAAGCCCGCGCCCGACTCGGCGATCGCCTGCATCATCACCGCGGCCTCCGCAATGCCGAGGCCGGAGCCGCCGAACTCCTCCGGCATGGCGATGCCAAGCCAGCCGTCCTTCGCCAGGGCCTGGTGGAAATCCGCCGGGAAGCCGCCCTCGCGGTCGCGCGCGAGCCAGTAGTCGTCGCCGAAGCGCACGCAGAGCTTGGATATCGCCTCCTGAATCCTCTGCTGTTCGGACGAGAAAGAGAAATCCATCAGGAAAACACGGCCCTTTCCTTCAAAAACCCCGAAATCTCGGAGTCGTCGAATCCCAGCTCGACCAGGATCTCGCGCGAATGCTCGCCGAGCTTCGGCGTGCCGCTGCGCAGCTCGCCGCCGCGCCAGCCGTTCGCGAATACCGGAAAGGTCGCGAAGCCTTTGCTTGCCGCTTTTCTTTCAATTAGCTGGCTATTGGAAACAGCCGCTTCGTCGGGCGTGACGCAAAGATCGGCAGGGATGTCGTTTGCATCGAGCAAGGCAATCCATTCGCCGGCGGATTTGCTCTTCATCTTTTCGGAGAGCTTTCTGGACAATTCATCGCCATTCTTCCGGCGCGATTCGTCCGTGGCGAATTTTTCGGACTCGAAGCCCGCAACGCAGCGCTTGAAGTTTCCCCAGAAGTGCTCCTCGAGGATACCGAGCGTAAGCCGCTTGCCGTCGGCGCACTCGAAGACGTCGTTCACCGGGAAGAGGTGGGCGCGCGGGTCGACGCCCGGATCGAGGCCATGGCGCATCGCCGCCATGAAGAACGCGGATTCAAACAGGGACAGGTCGAGATACGCGCCTTTCCCGGTTTGGTTTCTTTGATGCAAGGACGAAGCAATCGCAATCGCAGCAAAACTTCCTCCTGCCATGTCGGCAATCGGCAAGGAGGAGCGCGCGGGCGGCTGCAGCCACTGCCCGGGGTAAGCTAGCCCGCCGGCGGCGGCGACGTAGTTGACGTCGTGACCGGGGCGCTCGCGCCACGGCCCGGTCTGGCCGTAGCCCGAGATGGAGCAGTAGATGAGAGCGGAATTTACTTTCGACAAAGAGTCGAAATCGATGCGCAGGCGCTTCGCGACGCCCGGACGGAACCCTTCGATCACGACGTCGGCTTTCGAAACGAGCTTCTCTACTACCCGGGGCGAAAGAGAAGACTTCAAATCCAATACCAGGCTTCTCTTGTTTCTGTTCTCGGTATTGAACTGCACCGGCACGTAGGCGCGGCCGGGATCGCCTTTCGGCGGCTCGACCTTTATCACCTCGGCGCCGAGGTCGGCGAGGATCGCCGAGCAGAACGGCCCCGGCACGAACATCGAGAAGTCGACGACCCTGATGCCCTGCAGGGGTTGCCACCCCTCCATTATTTTGGGTCCCCGGCGGGGGCGACCGCCGCACCCTCGATCTTGTGCCGCTCAAGCGCGCGCGCGACGAAGCCCGAGGCCTTCATTTCCTCGACGAACTCGCGCACGTAGCGCGCCCCGGCATCCTTGCCCCTTTGCGAAGCCATCGCCTGGTTGATCACCATGAAGCGCCCAGGCAGCAGCCGCACGCCGCCAGCGCGCTTCGCGTCGGCTTCGAGTTGTTGCTTCACCCCTGCCGCTACTTCAAGATTTTCTTTTAGAAAAAAATCAACGACAATTCCTGAAGTCTGGGTGCGCACGATCTGGGCCTGCTTGATGGTGCGCGTCAGAAAAAGGTCGTAGGCGCTGTTTCGGCCGACAACGACGCGGTTGCCGGCGCGGTCCACCTCGTCGTTGGAGCGCAGCGGGGAATTCTCCCGTACCAGGTACGCGCCCTCGATCACGACGTACGGGGTCGATTGCGCGATCTCAGCCGCGCGCAGCGGATCGAGCGCGACGAAGGCGATGTCCCAGGCTCCGGTCTTGCCTGCCTCGACCACCTTGCCGGCGGCATCGAACGGGATGAGCGCCACCGGAACGCCGAGCCGCCCCGCGAGCTCGCGCGCCATGTCCACCGAGACGCCGCGCGGCTCGCCGCCGGCCGGATCGCGCGAGGCGAGCACCGGGTTGCCGAGGTTGATGGCCGCGCGCAGCTTGCCGCTTGGGGCGAGGTCCGATACCGCATCGGCAGAAGGTTTTTGCATTGAAGTGCAGGAAACGAGGCAAAAGCAAAAAAGAGCGATATATGCGTTGCGCATCGCTATCCTTTCTCGAGGTAGGGAGGCGAGTAGATCACCATCACCCTGGTGCGCTCGCTCGTCGCGCGAAACACATGAAGCTCGTTCGCAGGAAAGAAGCAGGCCTCGCCCGCCTTCATCTCGAATTTCTCGCCTGCCACCTCCACGTGCGCCGTGCCCTCGAGCAGATAGCACACCTGCTCGATGCCCGGATGCGAGTGCGGCGCCGCACCCTTGCCCTTCTCGATCTCGCCGATCAGCACCTCGAGCTGCTTCGCGCCGACCGTCTCGGGCCCGATCAGGCGGTAGTTACGCGTTCCGGTGTGATTCGCCGGGGAGTACGGCTTCAGCTCCGACTGCCGGACCAGGTGCTTCATGGATTTTCCTCCGAGCGAACAGCAGGTACGCCGTCGGGATGACGAACAGGGTGAAGAGCGTGCCGAGAAGCAGGCCGCCGACGATCACCGAGCCGATCTGCTGGCGCGCCTCGGCGCCGGCGCCGCTGGCGAGCGCGAGCGGCAGCGCGCCGAGCACCATCGCGCCGGTGGTCATGAGGATCGGCCGCAGGCGCAGCACCGCCGCCTCGATCACGGCCTCCATGGCGTCGATGCCCCGCTCTCTCATCTGATTGGCGAACTCCACGATCAGGATGCCGTGCTTCGTGATGAGGCCGATGAGCATCACCAGCCCCACCCGGCTGTAGACGTTGAACGTCCCGCCCGGGATCAGGTTGAGCGCGATCAGCGCGCCGGTCATCGCGAGCGGCACCGTCAGCATGATGATGAACGGCGAGATGAAGCTTTCGAACTGTGCCGCCAGAACCAGGTAGATGAACGCCAGAGCCAGAACGAAGATCAGCAGCAGCGCCGCACCCGCCTCGCGGAACTCGCGAGACGGCCCGTCGAGCTCGGTGCGCACCGAGCCCAGGTCGGCGGCCGCCTTGTCCAGGTACTCGAGCCCTTCGCCCAGGGTGAACCCTGGCGCGACGTTCGCCGAAAGGATCGCGGCGCGCAGCCGGTTGAAGTGGTTCAGCTCCTTCGGGCCGACGGTCTCGCGCACCTTGACGAGGTTGGAAAGCTGCACCAGCCGGCCATCGCGCGCGCGCACGAAGACCGAGGTCAGGTCGGTCGGGGTATTGCGGTCCTTCTCCTCGAGCTGGACCATGACGTCGTACTGCTTGCCTTCGCGCTTGAAGCGCGTCACCTGGCGGCCGCCGAACATGGTTTCCAGGGTGCGGCCGATGGTCTCGACCTCGACGCCGATCGCCGCCGCCTTGTCGCGGTCGATGTCGACCGCGAGCTGCGGCTTGTCGAGGCGCAGGTCGGTGTCGGGGTTCATGATGATGCCGGACTCGCGCGCTTTCGCAAGCAGCTTCTGCGCCAGCTGGTCGAGCTCCTCGTAGGAGTTGGCCTCGATTACGTACTGCACCTGCAGGCTGCGGAAGCTCTGGCCGAGCGACGGCGGCGGAATCGCAAAGGCGAGTACGCCGGGCAGCGTCGCGAACATCTTCGGATTCAGCTCGGCCGTGATCTGCTGGGTCTTGCGGCTGCGCTCCTCCCAGCTCTTGAGCTGCGAGAAGCCGACGCCGAAGTTGACCGGGTTGGGCCGGTCGAGCCCCGGCGCCACCACCGTGAAATAGGCGCTGACCTCGGGAATCTGGCTGAACATCTTCTCGACCGAGCGCATGTACTGGTCGGTGTAGGCCATCGACGAGCCTTCCGGGGCCATCACCGACACCAGGAAGAAGCCGCGGTCCTCCATAGGCGAGAGCTCCGATTTCAGCAGCTTGTAGTTGAAGGCGCCGACGATTCCGACACCAAGAAAAACTATTCCGATTGCCAGCTTTCCGGTTTTTCTTGAAAGAAGTTTATTTAGTAAACCCCGGTAGCTCTCCGTCACGCCATGGAAAAACTTCTCCATCGCGAGATACAGCCGGCCGTGGCTCTCGTGCTCTTTCAGGATCAGCGAGCACATCATCGGCGTCAGGGTCAGCGCGACGAAGCCCGACACCAGCACCGCCGAGGTGACGGTGAGGGCGAACTCGGTGAAGAGCTTGCCGGTGTTGCCGCTGATGAAGCCCAGCGGCGCGAACACCGCGGCGAGCGTCAGGGTCATGGCGACCACCGCGAACGCGATCTCGCGCGAGCCTTCCTTCGCCGCCTGCAGCGGCGGCTTCCCCATCTCGATGTGGCGGTGGCAGTTCTCCAGCACCACGATGGCGTCGTCCACCACCAGGCCGATGGCGAGCACCAGGCCGAGCAGCGTCAGCACGTTGACGCTGAAGCCCATCAGGAACATGAAGAAGAAGGCGCCGATGAGCGACACCGGGATGGTGACGAAAGGGATCAGGGTCGCGCGCCACGAGCGCAGGAAAACGAAGATCACCAGCACCACCAGCAGCACCGCCTCGGCCATGGTGCGGTACACCGACCTGATCGAGCGCTCGATGAAGATCGACGAGTCGAACGCCACCTCGAGCTTCATGCCCGCGGGCAGCCCCGAGCGGACCTTCTCCATCTCGGCCTTCGCCGCCTGCGCCACCGACAGGGTGTTGGCGGTGGACTGCTTGACGATGCCCAGGCCCACGCCAGGCTGGCCGTTGCGCCGGATGACGTTGCGTTCGTCGAGCGCGCCGAGGCGCGCCGAGCCGACGTCCTTGAGGCGCACCGCGTAGCCGCCCGACTCGCGGATGATCATGTTGCTGAACTGCTCGGCGTTGCGCAGGTCGGCCTCGGCGAGCACGGTGAACTCGCGCTGCGAGCTCTCGATGCGCCCGGAGGGGATCTCGACGTTCTGCCGCGTCAGCGCCTGCTCGACGTCCTGCGGCGTCAGGCCGTAGGCGGCCAGCCGGTCGCGGTCGATCCAGATGCGCATCGCGTAGCGGCGCTCGCCGCCGATGATCACCGAGGCGACCCCGGGCAGCGTCTTCAGGCGGTCGGCGATGTAGCGGTCGGCGTAATCGGAGATCTCGAGCGCCGAGTGGCTCTGGCTGGAGAGCGCCATCCAGAGGATCGCCTGCGCGTCGGCCTCGATCTTGGCGACCACCGAATCGTCGGCGGCCTCCGGCAGGCGCGCGCGCACGCGCGCCACGCGATCGCGCACGTCGTTGGCGGCGGCGTCGACGTTTCGCTCCGGCACGAATTCCACGGTGATCTGCGACACCTCCTCGCGCGAGGAGGATTTCAGCGTGCGCACCCCCTCGATGCCGGCGATCGAGTCCTCCAGCGGCTGGGTGATCTGCGATTCGATGACCTGCGGGCTCGCGCCCTTGTACACGGTGCGCACCGAGACGATCGGCGTGTCGATCTTCGGATACTCGCGCACCGTCAGCCGGTCGAAGGAGATCACGCCGAGCAGCACGACCATCAGGCTCATTACGGTGGCGAATACCGGGCGCCGGATGCACAGCTCGGGCAGTTGCATGCCTTAGCTTTTCTTTCCCGAAATGTTTACTTCATCTTTCTTCGGATCCGGGATGACGGATACTGCAGATCCCGGCGCAATGCGCTGGGTCCCCTCGGTGACCACGAGGTCTCCCGCCGCGACTCCCTTGAGGATCTCGACCTCGCCCACCCGGCGCATCCCGGTCTGCACCCGCACCAGGTCCGCCTTGCCCTCGACGACGCGGAACACATAAGTGTCCTGGCCGCGCGGCACGATGGCCTCCTCGGGAATCCAGACGGCGTTCTCGCGCACCCCGAGCTGCAGCTGCACGCGCGCGAACATCCCGGGCCGTAGCTTCAGATCGTTGTTGGCGATGCGCGCGCGCACCACCACCGTGCGCGTCTGCTCGTCAATCCCGGGCTCGATCGCATAGATCGCCCCCGAGAAGGTCTCATCAGGATAAGCGTCGACCTGCGCGCGAAGAACTTGTTTTGTTTTCAATTTGCTCAATAATCCCTCTGGGATTCGGAAGTCCAGTTTCAGCTGGTCGATCTTCTCGAGCCGCGCGATGTCGGTCCCGGCGGCGACATAGGCGCCTTCGCTCACCTGGCGCAGCCCCGCCACTCCAGGAAACGGCGCTCGCATCTCGGTCTTCGCGAGCCGCGCCTCGTCCTCGCGCACCTTGGCCGCCGAGCGCGCATAAGTCGAGCGCGCCTCGTCGAGCGCCTGCTGGCTGATGAAGCCTTTCTTGTGGAGATCCGCCGAGCGGTCGAGGCGCTGCTTGTCGAGGCCCGCCTGCACCTTGGAGGAAGCAACCACGGCGCGCAGCTCGCTGGCGTCGAGCGAAGCGAGCAGCGCGCCCTTCTCCACGCGCTGGCCTTCCTCGAACGGCATCTTCTCGATCCGGCCCGCGATCTCGGGCCGGATCATCACCGCTTCGTCGGCGCGCAGGCTGCCCACCGCGCCGGTCTCGATGACCGCTTTCGCGGTTTTTGCGGCGACGGCCTTGACGGGCATCGCCGGCGCGGGTTTGGTACCTTGGCCTTTCGAATCTTCTATGAAGAAGATTATTGAAAACGCAAGGAAAGCGGCGGCAATTCGCACGCCGCATTCTACCGCGTCAGGTCAGCCCGGCCCTCGCCCGTTTTGCCGCGAGGCGCTCGCGGGTCTTCGCGGTGTCGACCACGAAGCGCACGTGCGTGCCCCGCCCCGCTTCCTCTACAGCGTCTTTCACAGAAAAACCGAACACCACTTTGCGCCGATCGACCTCGGTGACCTTTATTTCCACATTCACCTTCATCCCCAAAGGCGTCGGCGCGAGATGATCGATCGACACGTGCGCGCCGACCGAGTCCTCTCCTGCATCGAGATGCTCGAGGAGGAAATCGCGGCAGGTGTACTCCATGTCGCTCACCATCTTCGGCGTCGCGTACACCATGCCTTCCTTGCCCATGAAGCTGATGCAGCGCGCTTCATCGATCAGGATGCTCTTCGAGAACGAAAGGCCCGGCTTGAGAGTGCTTTTCACGGAGCGCCATTGTAGCGGCGCTTGCCGCTTCCGTTTTACAGCGCCGGGCTACTCCTTTATCAGGTTGGCCTGCACAGCGTGGAAAGGCATGCCCAGCGCGCCGGGCAGCGTTGCAATAGAGCTAGGATCGCGCCACGCCGCGAGCCCGATGTCGAGATCGCCCGCCGGCGCTGCGGTGTAGGTACCAAGCAGCCGATCCCAAATAGAGAGGCAGGAGCCGTAGTTGCTGTTCCGCTCGGCCTCGATCACCGAATGGTGGATGCGGTGCATGTCCGGCGTGACGAGCACGCCGCGCACCCGACGCTCGAGCCAGGCGGACAGCGACGCGTTGGCGTGGTTGAACATCGCGCTCGCATTGAGCAGCAGCTCGAAGACGAGCACAGCGATGACCGAGGCGCCGAGCGCCGCTACGGCTGCCATCCTGATGAGCGCCGAGAGCAGGATTTCGAGCGGATGGAAGCGAATGCCAGTGGTGAGGTCGAAATCGGGATCGGCGTGGTGCACGGAGTGCAGGCGGACGAGCAGCGGAACGGAGTGATACAGCACGTGCTGCAGATAGACGGTCAGGTCGAGCAGCACGACGCTTACCAGAATCGCGCTCCAGGCGGGCATTTCCACCCGATGGAGGAGCCCCCAGCCCTCTTTCGCGGCGAGGACCGCGACTGCAACGGCCGATGCGGGCACGATGAAGCGCACGACGAGAGTGCTGACCAGGGCGAGGCCCAGGTTGGCCTGCCAGCGCTGCACGCGTGGCAGCCTCAGAGCCCTGGCGGGCGCCAGGCGCTCCCAGAGGGCGAGCGCGGCGAACGCGGCGAGGAACACGCCCAACCGCAACGCCGGCTCATAATCGATGGGGTTCATCGGCTATATTCAACTATTTAGTTGAATGGTAGAATAGCTGCCATGTCGAAGTCAAGCGACGCCGAGCACAAGCTGCGGCTCTACGAGGCGATCGGCCGGGTGGCGCTCGCCCTGGGCAGCGCCGGCCGCCTGCAGATCCTTGAATTCGTTGCGCAAGGCGAGCGCGGCGTGGATGCCCTAGCCGCCATGACCGGTTTGTCCGTCGCCAACACCTCCAAGCATCTGCAGGCCCTGCGCCAGGCGGGCCTCGTCTCGGCACGCAAGGAAGGCCTGCGAGTCTTCTACTCGATCGCCGGAGACGATGTCTCTGCCCTGCTAACGGCTTTGCGCGACGTGTCTGAACACCGCGTGGCGGACGTGGAGCAATTGTTGCGCACCTGGCTCGCGCACCGCGACGAGATGGAGGCGATACCCGCCAAGGAAGTCCTGGAACGGGCGAAAAAGGGACTGGTGGTCGTGCTGGACGTGCGGCCATCGGAGGAGTTTGCCGCCGGCCATTTGCCCGGCGCGGTCAACATACCCATTCACGAGCTCGAGAAGCGCTTGAAGGAGCTGCCCAAGCGCAAGGAAGTCATCGCGTACTGTCGCGGACCCTATTGCCTGATGTCTTACGACGCGGTTTCGCTTCTTCGCAAGAAGGGACGCAATGCGCGACGGCTGGAAGCCGGCCTGCCGGAATGGCGCGCGGCGGGATTGCCGATCGAGCGCACCATGGTAGAAAGGAGCAATCATGAATCCAAATAAAGTACTGTGGGAAAAAGGCGACTTCACCGAGATTGCCGCCTTGATGCGGCAATCTGGAGAGGCGGTGGTCAAGTCTCTCGGGATAACGACGCCGCTGCGGGCTTTGGACCTGGGCTGCGGAGATGGCACTACGGCGGTTCCCATGGCCCGATTGGGAGTTGAAGTTGTGGGAATCGACATTGCTAAGAACCTCGTTGAGGCCGGAAACAAACGAGCTGCGGCGGCGGGCCTCAATCGGCTGAAATTTCAAGAGGGAGATGCGTGCAACTTGCAAGGGGTCGACGATCATTCGTTCGATCTCACCCTCTCTGTATTCGGCGCAATGTTTGCTCCCAAGCCCCTCGACGTAGCCAAGGAGATGGTCCGGGTCACAAAGCCGGGCGGCCGTATCGTGATGGGCAACTGGATCCCGAACGATCCGTCTTCATTCGTTTCGCAGTTGCTGAAGATAAGCTCATCGTTCACGCCTCCACCCCCGGAAGGCTTCGTCAGTCCAATGACCTGGGGTGTCGACACTCACATCGTCGAGCGTTTTGGTCAGGCCGGAGTGCCCAAGGAGAAGATCTCCATGGTCAAGGACACCTACTCTTTCATATCGCCTGACAAAACCCCGTCGGATGTCATCGACCTGTTCAGACGATTCTATGGGCCGACGATGAACGCTTTCGAAGCGGCTCAGAAGACGGGAAAGGTAGAAGAGCTCCACAAGCAGCTTTCGGAGCTGGCGACCGCACAGAACAAGACCACTGGCGGTGGCACTTCAATACCCGCTACCTTCTTGCGAGTGACTGTCCGCCTTTGAGTTCAGTGCCTTCGGTCACGGACAGGACTGTTTGATCGTCTCGCTGATCTCCTTCGGTGACGCGAATACGATCGACGCACGGTCGCCCTGCATACCGGCACCGACGACGACCGGCTTGCCGGGGGCAGGCCCGACCTTGCTCGAGTCGGACTTGAAGCGCAGGTTGAACTCCCAGATTTTTTCGACCTTTCCGTCCGCCGTCTCCACAGTGTAGGTATCGCCGCAGTACTTGATCGAGCGGACCTGCCCGGCAGGTGGAGCGTTCTTCAGATCGAGCTTCGCGCGCCCCATGCCCATCATGCCTCCGCCGCCCTTCGTGGCGGGCGGCGCCTTGCTCTCGTCGACTGCCTTTAGGTAGGCGATCACATCCTGCCGGGCCTGTGCATCCTTAATACCGGGGAAGGTCATGCTGTTGCCGGGAATGAGCTGCGCGGGGTTCGCAAGCCACTTGTCGAGAGCGGCCGCGTTCCATGTGATGCCCGATTGTTTGACCGGATCGGAATAGCGCATGAAGTCTGGAATTGTTCCGGCCTTGCGATTCCAGACGTGCGCGAGGCTTGGCCCGGTCTGGTGCTCGCCGGGCTGCACCGAATGGCAGGCCATGCACTGGCCGAAGAGCTGGGCACCGCGTTTCGGGTCGCCGGCCGCGCTCGCCGGATCGATCAAGAGAGCCACGAAAGGAGCGACGAGAAAAATCCGGGATCGCATGATGGGCTCCGCGGGCTATTTCACCGAGGTGATGACGTAGTCCTTGCCCTCTTCCATGAATTCGAAGTCGACCTTCTTGTCCTTGGCGAGCTTGTCGAGCATCGTCTTGTCCTTGGCCTTGAAGGTCATGGTCATCGCCGGCCAGTTCATGGTTTGCACCGGCCCGTGCTTGATCGTGACCTTGTCCTTATCCACCTTGGTGACTGTGCCCGTCGCTTTGTGAACCGAGCCCTTCGCGCCCTTCTCCATCTTCATGTCCATGCCCTTCATTTGGGCGAAGGCGGGTCCAGTCAGCGCTGCGGCCAGCAAAGCGATTGCGAGATGTTTCATTTCAGCTTCCTTTCGTATCAAGGTTGAAAGACTGTTGCGCTTTCCCGGATGACCGGGTGCGGAACTCGCGGCGGCGTATCAGGAGATAGGCTGCCGGAATGACGAACATGGAAAGCAGCGGCGCTGTGACCATGCCGCCCACCATCGGCGCCGCGATGCGCTGCATCACCTCGGAGCCGGTGCCGCTGCCGAACATGATGGGCAGCAGACCCGCGATGATCACCGCCACCGTCATCGCGATCGGCCGCACGCGCAGCGCAGCGCCTTCGATGATCGCGTCGCGAAGATCCTCGCTGCTGCTGAGGCGACTATCGCCGTCCCGCGCGGACACTGCCTGGTTGATGTAGAGCAGCATGACCACCCCGATCTCGGCTGCGACGCCGCCGAGGGCGATGAAGCCGACGGCCGCGGCGATGGACATGTGGTAGCTCAGCAGGAAGAGCAGCCAGAATCCGCCTACAAGCGCGAACGGCAGCGTCGCCATAATGAGCAGCGCGTCGTCGAAGCGCCGGAACGTGAGATAGAGCAGCACCACGATGATGAGCAGCGTCGCTGGCACGACGATCTTCAGCTTGGCGGTCGCGCGCTCCAGAAACTCGAACTGGCCCGACCAGGCGATCGAATAGGTCGCTGATCCCGATCGCCGCCACGTCGCCGAGCCGGATCTGCGCCCCGCGCTCGGTGAGCACCGGCAATCCCCGGATCTTCTCGACCGAGTCGCGGATCTCGCGCGGATAACGGAGGTTGATCGGGAAGCGCTGCAGCCCTTCGACGGTTTCGCCGATGTTGTCGCCGCCGATCGCCGCCGACACGATGCTCTGGACGTCGGCGATGTTGAGACCGTAACGCGCGGCCCGGTCGCGGTCGATCTTGACATCGATGTAGCGCCCGCCGCTCAGCCGCTCAGCGAATGCCGAGCTGACGCCCGGCACCTGCTTCACCACGCGCTGGACATCGGCGGCCACGCGATCGACTTCCTGCAGGCTCGTCCCGGCGACCTTCACGCCCACCGGGCTCTTGATGCCCGTCGCCAGCATGTCGATGCGGTTGCGTATCGGCGGCACCCAGATGTTCGACAACCCGGGCAGCTTGACCGTGCGATCCAGCTCTTCGACCAGCTTCTCCGGCGTCATGCCGGGCCGCCACTGATCGCGCGGCTTGAACTGGATCGTGGTTTCGAACATTTCGAGCGGCGCGGGATCGGTCGCAGTCTCCGCGCGTCCGGCTTTGCCGAAGACGCTCGCCACCTCCGGCACCATCTTGATGAGGCGGTTCGTCTGCTGCAGCAGCTCGGCGGCCTTGCCTGCCGAAATGCCCGGCAGCGCGGAAGGCATGTAGAGCAGATCGCCCTCGTCGAGCGGTGGCATGAATTCGCCGCCGACGTGCGTTGCAGGATAGATCGTCGCGACGAGGACAACCAGTGCGATGGCTAGAGTGCTTTTTGGATAAGTCAAAACCTTATTGAGCAACGGCTGATACAGCGCGATCAGCCCCCGGTTCAACGGATTCTTCTTCTCCTCCGGGATTCTGCCGCGGATGAGATAGCCCATCAGCACCGGGATCAGCGTGACGGCGAGTCCGGCCGCCGCCGCCATCGCGTACGTCTTGGTGTACGCGAGCGGCGAGAACAGGCGCCCTTCCTGCGCCTCCAGCGTGAACACCGGCACGAAGGAAAGCGTGATGATCAGGAGCGAGGAGAAAAGCGCCGGGCCGACCTGCGCGGCGGCGTCGCCGATCACGCGCCACTGCTCCGTACCTTCGAGCTTGCGGCCGGGCTGCGCGCGGTGCCACGCCTCGATGTGCTTATGCGCGTTCTCGATCATCACCACCGCCGCGTCCACCATCGCGCCGATGGCGATGGCGATGCCGCCAAGAGACATGATGTTGGCGTTCACCCCCTGGTAGTACATGACGATGAAGGCGATCAGCACGCCGAGCGGCAGCGACACGATGGCGACGAATGCCGAGCGCAGGTGAAAAAGGAACGCGAGGCACACCAGCGCGACGACGACGAATTCCTCGATCAGCTTCTGCTGCAGGTTCGACACCGCCCGCTTGATGAGGCTGGAGCGATCGTAGACCGGGACGATCTCGACGCCGGCCGGCAGGCTGGATTTGAGGGCCTGGAGCTTCTTCTTCACCGCGTCGATCGTCTCCAGGGCGTTCTTGCCTGAGCGCATCACGATGATGCCGCCCGCGACCTCGCCTTCGCCGTCCAGCTCCGCGATGCCGCGGCGCATCTCCGGTCCGACTTGGATGCGCGCCACGTCGCCAAGGCGTACCGACACGCCGGCATCGGTCGTGGCAAGCGGAATCTTGCGAAAGTCGTCGAGCGACTGGAGGTAGCCCGAAGCGCGCACCATGTATTCCGCTTCGCCCAGCTCGAGCACCGAGCCGCCGGTTTCCTGGTTGGCGCGCTGCACCGCCTCGATCACCTTCATTTGGGGAATACCGAAGGCGCGTATCCGGTCGGGATCGAGCACGATCTGGTACTGGCGCACCATGCCGCCCACGCTCGCCACCTCCGAGACGTTCGGCACCGCTTTCAGCTCGTACTTGAGGAACCAGTCCTGCAGCGCGCGCAACTGCGACAGGTCGAGCCTGCCGCTGCGGTCGACCAGCGCGTATTCGTAGACCCAGCCAACGCCGGTGGCGTCAGGGCCGAGCGATGTTCTGGCCTGGGCCGGAAGGCGCGACTGGACCTGGTTCAGGTATTCCAGGACGCGCGAGCGCGCCCAGTACGGATCCGTGCCGTCCTCGAAGAGGATGTACACGAACGAGTCGCCGAACATCGAGTAGCCGCGCACCGCGCGCGCGCCGGGCACCGACAGCATGGTGGTGGCGAGCGGATAAGTGATCTGGTTCTCGACGATCTGCGGCGCCTGTCCCGGATACGTGGTGCGGATGATGACCTGGACATCGGACAGGTCCGGAATGGCATCGAGCGGCGTTCGCAGCATCGCCCATGTGCCCCACGCCGATACCATGAGGGTCGCGAGCAGCACGAGCGCCCGGTTGTGAATCGACCATCGGATCAGGTTGGCGATCATTTGGCGCCTCCACGCTGGATGCTGCGCAGGACGAAATCGCCGTCCTTGTTCGGCTTCGCGTACAGCTCGAAGTCCACGCGGTCGCCCGCCTTGATCGAAGCGAGTTGGCTTTTATCCTCGGCCTGGAAGCCCATGCTCATCCGCGGCCATTGCAGCGAAGCGATAGGATCGTGATCCAGCTCGACATGGCCCGAAGGCGGGTCCACCGACAGCACTTTTCCCGTGCCTTTATGCAAACTGTCTTTCGATGACGCTTCCGGGCTTGCCTCGCCCATGCGCGTTTCGCTCGCTCTCAGGCTGGACTCCGAATCGATCAGGAACTGGCCGGAAACCACCACCTTCTGGCCGGCCTCGAGGCCCTTGCGGATCTCGGTCTGGCCGCTCGCCTCCATCCCGATTTCGACTTCGACCGGCGTAAACCTGCCGTCGGCCTGGGCGACGATCACCACGCTTCGCTTCCCGGTCTGAATGACCGCTTCGGAGGGAACGACGAGAACCTCCTTGCGCGCGGCAGGAGTGAAATTCACAGAGGCGAACATACCGGGCTTGAGCTCGGCGCCAGGATTGGCGACTTCCACGCGTGCTTTGAGCGTACGGGTCGCCGGATTCACTTCCGGAAGGATGGCGCTGACCCTGCCTTTGAAGACTTTTCCCGGCAGCGCCGCGGCGCGCGCTTCGACAGCGCTGCCGACCCGCACCTGGGCCGCCTCGCCCTCGCGAACCTCCGCATTCACCCAGACCGTGCGCAAGCCATTGATGCGGTAGAGCGCCGCTCCCGACATGACTGTCATGCCTTCGCGCGCCGCCAGCTCCGCGACCACTCCGTCGATCGGCGCATAGACCACCAGGCGCGCCTGCACCTCGCCGCTGGATTCGACGGTCCGGATCTGCTCCTCGCTCATCCCGGCGAGCCGCATGCGCTGGCGCGCGCCGTCGACCAGGCCCTCCATGCGCGTGCCGGCAAGACGCCGTGCGGACAGATATTCCTCCTGTGCCGCGACCCAGTCCGGAACGTAGAGTTCGGCGAGGGGCTGGCCCTTGCGCACCGGATCGAGCGGAGCACGGACAAAGAGCTTTTCTACGAAACCGTTGCTGCGCGCCTGCACCACCGCCACGTCGCGCTCGTTGTAGGCAACGCTCCCCACCGCTTCGACCACGGGCGCAACCGAGCCCTTGGTGACTTCGGCGGTGCGCATTCCGAGGCTTTGCCGCATGCGCGGATCGATCGATACCCCGCCGTCTGTGCTGCCGCCGTCTTCGTACTTCGGTACGAGCTGCATATCCATGAAAGGCGACTTGCCCGGCTTGTCGAACTTCTGTCCCGGCACCATCGGGTCATACCAGTACAGAACTTTCTTCCCCGGGCTGCTGCCGGAAGCGCCTTCCGTCATCTGCATGCCGCGGCTCATGCCGAACGAGTACAGGCCGTACCCCGCGCCGCCGGCAACTGTGAGCACAACAATCGAAACGATCAGCGATTTCATCTTCATTTTGTCTGGCTCGAATGAGATGCGGGGTCCGGTATGAGGAACTCGAGCTGCGCCCAGAGCCGGGCCGTCTCTGCCTCGAGCTGCACCGCCTGCATGCGCACGTCGGTCTCGTTCCGGCGCGCGAGCAGAAGATCCGTGACTCCCGCTTTGCCGCCCTGGTAGCCGGCGAGCGCCGCCTTGCTGCGCTCGGCGGCCAGAGGGAGAAGATCCTTTTCAAAGCGCGCAAGCCTCTCCCGGCCGTTCTGCCACTCGGCGAGCATCACTCGCACCTCGCCGGTGTGCGCTCTGAGCATTTCCTCGCGCTCGTCGCGCGCCTGTTCCGCCATCGCGAGCTTCGATGTGATCTCGCGATCCTGCCGGTTGCCGCGGTCCCACGGCAGCGGCACCGACACGCCGATCGAGACCATGTTCGAGAACATCGGACCCCGCTGTTGGTACGCGACTTCCACGCTCCAGTCTGGCGTGCGGCTTGCCTGCGCGATCTTGGCTTCGGTGGTCGCAATCTCCTCGCGCTTCGCGAGGATCGCGATCTGCGGATGCTGCGCGAGATGGTTCTCGAGGGTACCGGTGTCGAGGTGCACCGTGTCGATGGAAGGGCGCGCCGCGAGCGGAGCGTCGGCGCCTTCGCCGATCCAGCGTCCGAGATTCGTCTTGGCGACAAGAACACGGCGCCTCAGCTCGCTTGCGCGGTCCTCGAGCGCGGCGAGCGTGCTGTGCGCGCCGATGACATCCGCCTGGCTGCCGCGGCCGCCGCGGTACACGCCCTCAGCAGCGACGATCTCGCCCTTTACCTGCTCGATCTGCTCGGCGATGACCCTCGCCATCGCCTCCGCGTAGTAGCGGTCGAGCCAGGCAATCGCGCTATCGCGCTGGATCGAGGCGACCGCCGCCGCCTTCTCCGCGACGGACTTCTCGGCCTCGCGGTCGAAGCGCTGCGCGCGGAGCTCCAGCTTCTCGCTGCGCGTCAGCTCCTGCATGACGCCGATGCGGCGCATGGTCATGAAATCCCGCGTGACGCTGAATCGGTCCTCGCCGTTGATCGGCAGATTATCAACGCCCATCTTCAGCACCGGATCGGGCAACTGGCCCGCGGCGACGGCCATCTCGCGCGACGAGCGCACCGCGGAATCCTGCGCCGCGAGCTGCCGCGAACGATCGAGCGCGCGACGCTGCGCCTCTTCAAGCGAAAGCGCCTGCCCCAAGGCCGGAGCGGCCATGAAGACCAGGGCGAAAGCCAAATACCTGCGTACTGCCATCATCCGATTCTCCCAACGTCATTGAAACGTTCGCGGCACCATCTGCCGCAAAAAACGCGAACGCTATCGAGGACCGCCGAGCGGCGGCCGGGAGATCAGATCAGGTAGGAATGAAGCAGGATGCGCGAAGGAACCGTGCGCGGCGGGGAGGCCTTGATGCCGGGCGGCGATATAGCGGCCGGCCAGGGATCGGACAGAACCGGAAGCGGCGCGCTTGCCGGCACGGCCAGGTCTCGCACCGGGGCATTCGACAACTGAAGGTCCGACGTGCAATGCGCGACGCAAGCGCTCGCGACAACGGAATCATTTGGATTCACCGTGACCGGAGTGCCGCAATCACCGCAGGGCTCTTCGGGCTGGGCGGCCATCGCCTGCGACATTGTCCCGCGGTCCATCTGGCACGCGGCGAGCGCTGCGCTCGCCTGCGCAAAGCCGAGAACGGCGATGAGCAGAACGGCGACGCGGCGCGGGAGGGTTCGGTTCATAGAGGCCCGGGTCCGCATTCTATCCCTATTGAATAGGGGATGCTCAATGGCCGCCCAGGCCGCGGCCGGTGAGGTGCAAGATCGCAAAATGCAGAACGAGGACGACGGCGACGATTCCATACATATGTGTCCGGCGTAGCGTGATGGTGATCGATCCGCCGAAGGGTTGCGACGGCGCACGTTGCTCGCCCTGTCCAATCCGCCCATATGGCGTTAAACCCTGTGGTTTGTACACCGAGAATACTGTAGCTACGAGCAACACCAACAGGCCGCCGGCGGCGTGCACCGCGAGCTCGATCCCGGCCGCGCGGAGATCGGCACGAGGCAGAATTATCTCTGCGGCGAGGCTGGCTGCATAGCTGATTAGCTCCATCTTCACGAGCAAGACGGTAGTGGCGAAGGCGGTCAGCAAGAGTTTCGCCACGACCCAGTAGTGCCGGAACAAGCCCCACGTAGTACCCAGCGACTGGATAAGCCCGGTCAGCAGCGAACCGAACGCCAACGGGACGATGACGAATCGGGCGGTCAATTCCATCGCCAGATAGGCGGCACGGACGATCTGTGCATCCTGGCTGGTCAGACCTGCGACGGCGAGAGCCAGGAAGGCAGCGATCGAGCCGAGCAAGCCGACCGAAGAAGTGACGTGCACGATGAGCGCGAATTTTCGCAGGCTGGGCGTCATGGTCATGGCTGGACGCTATTTTACGGGCTCGATCTTCGTCACGACAAAGGCTCCGCCGATCTTCTCCGCCTCGAACTTCACCTTGTCGCCTGCCTTGGCTCTATCGAGCAGCGCCGCATCCTTGACCTGATACACCATGGTCATCGCGGAAGGCATGTCCAGGGCCGGCATCGGCCCATGCCGGATAGTGATCTTCTTCGCTTCCTTGTCGACCTTGCGCACTACCCCGTCAACGAGCGATGCGCCCTCCTGGTCGCCGTGCGGCGGGGTCGCCTGCGCCACCGCGTAGCCGCGCAGCCTGTCGTAGCGCGCGACCTGTTCATCCGTGAGGAGCGCTCGCATCTGCCGATGGGTCTCCAGGTGCGATAGGCGGTAGTCGCCCTCCAATGAGGCCGCAGCGTGCACCGCCGCCGCGAGCTGAGCCTGATCGGCCTTGCCCTCGCGGAACAGAGCTTCAAGGGCTTGCTCGGACGCCACGCGCTTTGCACCGATGGCCTTGGCCTGCGCGCGGTGCCGTTGCATCAGCAGGCGCGTTGCCTCGCGCTGCACGGAAGTCAGGCTGAGTGGTTCGGCGAGCTCGAGCACGTGAGCCGGGCCCGGATAGTGGTTGAGCTCGGCTGCCCTGGCGTAGCCCATGCCGGCACCGGAAAGGTATTGCTCGATCTCCTGCGCGGAGAGCGCTTTGACATCGCGCAGCTGCTCTCCCGCATATGGCTGGTGCTGGTGCTGAGCTTGGACGGCGCTGGCAAAGGCAAGCGCGATGACCGCGAGTTGCACCTTCATTTCGCTTCTCCTTTTGCGATGACTCGAATCCTGCCGAGCATTCCCGCCTCGAAGTGGCCAGGCACCAGGCAGCCGTAGTGAAACTCTCCGGGCTTGGTGAACTGCCACACCATGGTTTCGGTTTTGCCGGGCGCTACGTGCGCCATGAAGGGCTCGTCGTGCTCCATGCCGGGATGCTTTTGCATCATCTCGGCGTGCTGCTTCAGCTCGTCCATCGTGCCGAGCACCATCTCGTGCATCGTCTCACCCGAGTTCTTCACGCGGAAGCGCACGGTTTCTCCCTGCTTTACCGTCAAGGCGGCCGGCGTGAAGCGCATCTTGTCGCTCATGTCCACATTCACGGTTCGCGTGGCCTTTTTCGGATCGCCTTCGCGGCCGAACGCGCTTTCCCCGGTCGAGATCTGTTTCTCCGCCTTCTTTCCGCTCTTGGCAGGCTCGTGCGCCTGAGCGGCGAATGCAGCCAGCAGAACGGCTGTGAAGATGAATCGGGGCACGTTCTCTCTTGGTGTCACAGCCGCGCCCGCCGCAGCCTGAGCGCATTTGTGACCACCGACACCGAGCTCATCGCCATCGCCGCGCCCGCGAAGATGGGCGAGAGCAGCACGCCGAGGGCCGGGTACAGTACGCCCGCGGCAATCGGGATGCCGAGCGCGTTGTAGCCGAATGCGAACGCAAGATTCTGGCGGATGTTGCGCATGGTGGCGCGCGAGAGCTTGATTGCACGGGCGATGCCCCGCAGGTCGCCTTTCACGAGCGTAACGCCGGCGCTTTCCATCGCGATGTCGGTCCCGGTGCCCATGGCGATGCCGACATCCGCCTGGGCAAGGGCTGGAGCGTCGTTGATGCCGTCGCCGGCCATCGCGACCTTGCAGCCCTCGGCCTGCAGGCGCTTGACGTGTTTCGCCTTGTCCTCGGGAAGCACTTCGCCGACCGCTTCGTCGATGCCCAGTTCGCGCGCGACTGCCTCCGCGGTGCGCTTGCCGTCGCCGGTAAGCATCACGACGCGCACCCCTTCGCCTTTCAGCCTGGCGATCGCCTCCGGCGTCGTTTCCTTGATCGGGTCGGCGACCGCCGCGACGCCGCGGGCCTGGCCGTCGACGGCGAAGAACACGACCGTCTTCGCTTGCGCGCGCCAGGCGTCCGACTGGGTTTCCCAGCGGCTGGCGTCGATGCCCGAGCGCGCGAGGAACGCGCGGCTGCCGACAAGAATCTTTTTTCCATTCACCGCAGCAGTAACTCCGAGGCCGTTTACGGCGTTGAAATCCCGTACGGCCGCCGGCGCGACGCCGCGCGCCTTGGCGCCCTCGACGATCGCCGTCGCGATCGGATGCTCCGATGGCTGCTCGGCGCCGGCGACCAGCGCGAGCGCATCGGTCTCCGGCATGCCTTCGCTAAGGAAATCGGTAAGCGCCGGGCGGCCGAGCGTCAGGGTTCCGGTCTTGTCCACTACCAGCGTATCGATCTCGCGCATGCGCTCGATCGCCTCGGCATTGCGGAACAGGATTCCGGACAGGGCGCCCTGCCCCATCGCCACGGTCATCGAGATCGGGGTCGCGAGGCCGACCGCGCAGGGGCAGGCAATGATGAGCACGGCAACCGCATTGATAAGCCCATAGGCGAGCCGCGGCTCGGGGCCGAACAATCCCCAGACGAGCGCAGTCAGCACGGCGATCGCCACCACCGCCTCGACGAAATAGACCGCGATCAGGTCGGCAAGGCGCTGGATCGGCGCGCGCGTGCGCTGCGCCTCGCCCACCATTTGCACGATGCGCGCGAGCAGCGTGTCGGACCCGACGCGCTCGGCGCGGAACACGAGCGAGCCCGAGCCATTGATGGTTGCGCCGGTGACGCGGTCGCCGGCCGTCTTGGCGACCGGTGCCGGCTCGCCGGTCACCATCGATTCGTCGATGCGGCTCGAGCCTTCCAGGACGGTGCCGTCCACGGGCACCTTCTCCCCGGGCTTCACGCGCAGGCGGTCGCCAACCTTCACCTCCTCCAGCTTCACCTGCTCTTCCGTGCCGTCCGCGCGCACCCGCCAGGCGAGGTTGGGCGCGAGCTTGAGCAGGTCGCGCACCGCCTGGCTGGTGCGGCCCATCGCGCGCAGCTGCAGCACGTCGCCAAGGTTCACGAGCGCAACGATGACCGCCGCCGCCTCGAAATAGGTGCCGACCGCGCCGCCGTGCTCGCGAAACGCTTCCGGGAACAGCCCGGGCGCGAGGATCGCGGCCAGGCTGAAGAGGTATGCGAGGCCCACGCCCAGGCCGATCAGCGTGTACATGTTGAGCGACCAGTGCGCGAGCGAGAGCCAGAACTTCCTTAGGATCGGCCAGCCGGCCCACAGCACGGCCGGAGTCGCAAGGGCGAATTCAAGAAAATTTCTTCCGGAAAAATCGAAACCGCCCAGCATCGGCGCCATGGCGATGACGATGAGCGGCGCGGACAATGCGGCGCCCACCCAGAACCTGCGGGTCAGGTCCCGCAGCGCGCTGTCGTCGGCCTCTCCCGTACCGGCGATCGGCACCAGCGCCATGCCGCATTTGGGACACGAGCCCGGCCCGGCCCGCACGATCTCGGGATGCATCGGGCAGGTGTACTGCGCTTTTTTGTTTTTGACTTTGGAGGGAGGCGCCTTTTTCGAAACGAGAAACTTTTCGGGATCCGCCTTGAAGGCGTGCATGCAATGCTGCGAGCAAAAGAAGTAGCTCGTGTCGTTGTAGTCGGCCTTCCCCGCCGCTTTCGCGGGGTCGACGGTCATGCCGCAGACGGGATCGAGCGCCATGGTCAGCGCGCGAGGTCGTCGAGGATGGGACAGTCGGGGCGGTGGTCGCCGTGGCAATGGCGCGCCAGGTGCTCCAGCGTATCGGCCATAGTCTGCAGCTCGCCAATCTTGCGCTTGAGCTCGTCGATATGCCGGCGGGCGATCCTCTTCACCGATGCGCTGGAGCGGGATTTGCTCTGCCACAAGCTCAGCAGCTCCCTGATGTCCGCCACTGAGAACCCCAGCGTTCGCGCTCGCTTGATGAAGCGCAGCACGTGCAAGTCGTTCTCGGAGTAGGAGCGATAGTTCGACAGGCTGCGCGTCGGCTCCCGCGTCAGCCCTATCTGCTCGTAATGGCGAATCATCTTTGCCGAAACGCCGGAAGCGGTGGAAGCCTGGCCAATGTTCATGAGGCAGAGATTGAACCTTCCCATGATGGGAAGGTCAAGTAAGGCCTGCAGACTCCTTAGGGAGCGAAGGGCAGCTTCGCCGAGCGCGCTGCGAGAGCAAAGGCGGCGAGCGCCACGAAGTAGCTCGCGACGCCGGTCCAGAAGCTCGCGGAGATGCCGAAGATCATGGCGATCACGACCGCGAGGACTGAAGCCAGGACCGACATGGCGCCGTTCACGCCCCACAGCCAGGGCGCGAGCTCCGGGCGGGAGCCGGTGGCGATCCGCATGCCGATGGGGAAAGCCATTCCGAGGAAAAGCCCCATCACCGCCAGCAGCGCCGCGCAAGCCGCGATGCGCACGGGCGTTTCGGCGGTGCTGAACGCCTCGACCAGCGGCAGGGTAACGAGGCCCGCAACCACGAGAACGGCAGCCAGCGCGGCGAGCACCCGCAGACCACGGCTGCGCAGGCGATCGTCTGCGATGCGGCCCGAAAGGTAGCTTCCCGCGCCGCCGGCCAGAAGCAGGACGAACAGAATCACCGTCAGGCTGTAGATGGGATGCCCGAGGAAGATGATCAGGCGCTGCAGCATCGAGACCTCGATCAACATGAACCCGGTTCCGATCGCCGCAAAGTAGCTAAGGAGCGCCGCGTCGCCGCGCGCGAGGCGCGTTCGTGCAAGGAGGAGCGGCAACACGACAAAGGCGAGCGTCAGCCCGCTCACCGTGAACAGAAGGGCCGCAAGCACGGCGGTCACCCCGCTCAGGGGGGAGTCGATATCACCGAGCAGACGCAGCCATACCGATGGGCGGCTCATATAGAAAAAGAACGGCTGATTGTCGGTGGACGCGTCATAGTTAAGACCCGAGGCGGTCACCGCTTCCGTGTCCCGTCCGGTGGCAAGCGCGAGCAGCAGCCTGTTCTTGGCCGCCCCCGGCTGCACCTCGATTTCGAAATTCATCCGCTGCGCCAGGCCGCGGATGCGCACGAGCTCCTCTTCACGGAAGGGGGTCTTGCGCACGAGCAGCACGCCCATCGGGTAGACGGACAGCGCGGTGTGGTGCGGATTGGTGACCAGCACCATGTGCTGCTCCGGGTTCTTCGCGCCCATTCTCAGGAGCGCGGCGCGCCCGAGGGCGACGAGCCGCCCCAGCTCGGGGCTCTCGGCCCGCGACACGGCAAGCAGCCCGTCTTCGTCGAGGCGGTCGAGAAAGACGTTCCACCCTTCGACGGTGTAGAGCGAATTCTCGGTGAGCGCATAGGCGCCGGCCGCGGTCGCGGCGAAGGTGTCGACGAAGGTGATCACGACGATGTCGAAACGCTCTTTCGCGCGCGCGAGGTAGCTGCGCGCCTCGTCGTTGACGAACGTCACCCCCGGCGTGCGCTCGAGGTGGCCGGTGAAGTCGCCGAAGCGCTCGTTGACGACGCGCATGATGTCGCGATTGATCTCCACCGCCATTACGCGCTTCTGCCCAAACAGCATGGCGGTCACGACGTCGCGCGCGCCGCCGGCGCCGACCACCGCCACGCGAGCGTTCGGCCGCAGGTGCTGCACGAAGTTCGGCAGGTCCCAGCGCAGAAACTCGACCTTCTTCAGGTCGCCGTCGAAGCCGATGAGCTGCGTGCCGGCGTGGCCGTCGATGCGCAGGTAGCGGCTCTCGATGTCCAGCTTCTCTTTGAACTCGGTGCTAAGGTTCCATGCCTGCTTGCCGAGCCGCGTCGGCTTCAAGACCGCGATCCGCGAAAACGAGTTCCAGTGCTCGTACTCGATCTCCGGCTCCTCGGAGCCCTTGATGTGCTGGATCTTGAAAGCGGCGATCTCGTTCTGCGCCAGGTACGCGCCGCTCCAGACCGCCGTTCCGGCCAGGCCGGCGGTCACCATCACCGCTAGGGCCTTGCGCAGGCCGCCCAGGAGACAGACGGCCGCTGCGGAAGCGAGCGAGGCGCAGGCGAGAACGGCTCCGACGCCATCGAGCCAGTGCAGCGCGGCGATCACGGCGAGGCAGCCGATCGCCGCGCCCGCGAGGTCGGCGGCGTACAGCTTGCCGATGCGCGACGGAAACCTGGTGAGCGCCAGGCAGACGAAGATGCCGCTGAACACGAAGGGCACCGTCACGATGAGGAACGTCAGGATCATCGGCAGGATGGCGATGTGCGGCAGGGGAATGTAGGACGTGATGTGAGCGAAGATCGCCACCGCCATGCAGATCGCGAGCAGCAATGCGCACGCGCCCATCGCGCGGGGCAGCCTCGCCTCCGGCCACCATTCCGGGCGCAGGAAAACGAGCAGCGCTCCGACCGTCAGCCCGAGCATGGCGATCGAGATCGCCATGAACGCGAAGTGATACCACAGGGTTAGCGAGAAGATCCTCGTCAGCAGCACCTCGAACATAACCGTCGCCAGCGCGACGAGGAACAGCGCAGGCAGCAGGTCGCGGTCCCGCACCGGAACGGAATTCATCGGAGAAGAGGCCCCTTTTGTTGTCGGTGTAGCTGTTGCGGGTATGGCGTAAGCATGCTAACAGATGATTTTTGCCCGGCAGCCCTTATATAGACCCGCATGAAATACAAGGACTACTACAAGACCCTCGGCGTGGCGCGCGGCGCGAGCGACGAGGAGATCAAGAAGGCTTACCGCAAGCTCGCGCGCAAGTACCACCCGGACGTCTCGAAGGAAGCCAACGCCAAGGAGAAGTTCCAGGACGTGTCCGAGGCTTACGAGACTCTGAAGGACAAGGAGAAGCGCGCCGCCTACGACAACCTCGGCAAGTTCACCCCCGGCGAGGACTTCCGCCCCTCTGGAGACTGGTACCAGCGGTTCGGAGAGCGCTTCGGCGCAACCGAGACCGAGGATCTCGGCGGCATCGACCTCTCTGACCTGTTCGAGTCGCTCGGTCTCAGGGGAAGAAAACAGGGGTTCAGGAGGGGAAACATTCCCATTCCCGGCGAGGACTACACGGTCAGCGTGCGCCTCACGCTCGAGGAGGCCTTTCGCGGCGCCGAGCGCGAGTTCCAGATCGGGCCGAGCCGCGTCCGCGCGCGCATCCCGAAAGGCGCCACCGACGGCCAGCAGCTCAAGCTGCGCGGCAAGGGCGGCCCCGGCGCCAACGGCGGTCCGGCGGGCGACCTCTTCCTGCACATCGCGCTCGCGCCGCATCCGTTGTTCCGGGTGAGCGGCCACGACCTCGATCTCGAGGTGCCGATCGCGCCGTGGGAAGCGGCGCTCGGCGCCCAGGTGGAAGTTCCGACCCTCGAGGGCCGGGTGACGATGAAGGTGCCGACGGGCTCGCAGGCCGGCCAGAAGCTGCGCCTCGCCGGGAAAGGCCTGCCCAAGCCCGGCGGCGGCGCCGGCGATCTTTACGCGCTGCTGGCAATAGTCGTGCCGGCAACGCTCTCGGAGAGGGAGAAAAAGCTCTACGAAGAGCTGCGCGACGCCTCGCGGTTCGATCCCCGCGGCCGCTTCAAGCGCTGACGCGGCTCAGGCTTTCTGCACGCACTTTTCGTAAAGCCCGGGGAATGCGCCGCCCGGGTCGTACTTCGCCTTCAGCTTTTCAAATAATCCTCCGCCATAAAGCCTGGAGAATTCCGGCTCGGAAAAAAAGCTGTCCGAGTAGAGCGACTTGATGCCGCCGAGCTCGGCCACCTTGCGCTCGATCAGGCGGTTGAAATGCCCCGGCAGATGCGCCTCGCGCGTGCGCTTCACGTCCCAGAAGCCGAAATTCACGTACCACTCGTGCCGCACGGGGTACAAGGTGAATTTTGCTTTTTGAGAATCAAAACCGATCGGGCAGATCCATTGCGGCCAGAGTGCGATTTCTTTCGAGTAGAAGTCCAGGAATTCCGCCGCCCGCGGCAGCGGAATGTCGACGTCCTGGATCACGGACTCCGAATGCAGACCGAGGACCCGCTCGAGTATCTTCGTGGCGCCGACGCGGCTGTTCCAGCGCATGATCTTGGTGTAAGTTTTCGACCCCAATCTTTCTCTGCCAAAAAGAAACTTTCGGAAAAACCAACTCTGGGCCATCACGTTCTTCGAGCACCAGAACCAGTCGGTGTCCCAGCGCCACAGGTAGTCCTTCACCGTCAGGTAGTCCTCGCTCCTCTCGGCGATCGAGCGGTAGTAGATGTTCTCGAAGGTGTAGTCGCTGGTGTAAGGCGCCTCGTCGACGAAACTGCCGACGGTAATGAAGAGCTTGTCTTTCTCAAAAATTGTTCCATCGATGAAGGTCGCTGCGCTTGCCTGCAGATGCCGCTCAAGTTGGTTGAAAAAAACCTTCGAATCAGTAAAAGGCAGATGCGCGAGATGCACGTAAGGCTTCACCGGGACTGTTTTCGCCTTGACCCGCAGCGCGTAGCCGAGGGTGCCGTAGGAATTGGGGAAGCCGTAGAAAAGGTCGGAGTGCTCGTTGTCCCGCGTGCAGGTGACGATGCGGCCGTCCCCGAGCAGCACCTCGATCTCCAGAACCGTGTCGTGGACCAGGCCGTAGCGGTGCGAGGAGGATTCGATGCCGACGCCGGCGAGCGCACCGCCCAGCGTGATGGTCTTGAGCTGCGGCACCACCGCCGGCATGACGCCGTGGGCGAGGCACTCGTCCACCAGTGCCTCGTAGCTGACCAACCGGGCCCGCGCCTTCCCTAAGCCGAGCGGATAACGCTTCTTTTTTCCTGCTGTAGCGGTCCGGCATGTTCCCTGTAGAGGAAGTCGCGCGTCATCGGATAGCTCGCGCGGGTGACATTGCCCTTCGAGAACACGATCTGGAAAAGGTGCGTCTGCGACACCGGCGAGCGGAACATCTCGGCGCAGCCATAGAGGTAGACCCGCCAGATGCGCCGGAAGCGCTCGTTGAAGCGCTGCGGGTCGAGCGCCCGGATCCTGTCCCAGTTGCGGTCGAAGCGCTCCGCCCAGTGGTCGAGCGTGATCGCGTAGTGCCGGCGCAGGTTCTCGATGTCGAGCACTTCCAGGCCGGCGCGCTCCATCTCGACGATGACCTCGGCGAGGCTCGGGATCCAGCCGCCCGGGAACACGTATTTGCGGATGAAGTAGTCGGTCTCGTGCTGGCCGACGTGGCCGATGAAATGGATCAATCCAAGGCCGCCCTTCTTCAGCAGCCGCGCGTGCGAGCGGATCAGCTCGGCCAGCTGATTGCGCCCGGCGTGCTCGAGGCACCCGATCGACACCACCTTGTCGAACTCGCGGTCGATTTTCCCCTCGGGGTCGCGGAAGTCGGTGTGCAGCTGGATCGAGTTTCCCAGCCCGCGGCGTTCGATCTCGGCCCGGGCATGGTTTGCCTGCGAAGCAGTAGTGTTGATCGCGGTCACCCGGACGCCGTAATGCTCCTGCGCGTGCAGCAGGAAGCCGCCGAAGCCGCTGCCGACATCGACCACGTCGTCACCCGGCTTGAGCATCACTTTGCGCGCGACGTGGTCGCACTTATTGCGCTGCGCTTCCTCGAGCGTGCGCGTCTCGTCCTTCCAGTACGCGCAGGTGTAGAGCATCAGCGGATCGTCCAGCCAGAGGCGGTAGAACTCCGGCCCGAGCGCGTAGTGGAACTCGGCGTTGCGCTTCGCCCGCGACCAGTCGGCGTTGTTGTACAGGAACTCGTGCCAGCGGTTGAGCAGCACCAGCAGGCGGTTGGGCCGGTCGAGCCCCCCTTGCATGCCGGCCGCCATGGCCTTCGCCAGACTGCCCTCGATTTCGATATCGCCGTCGAAGTACGACTCGAGCAGGCCGACGTGGCCGAACAGCGTGATGCGCCAGTACGCGAGCGGCTTGCGGAACACGAGGGTAAACGCCGGCTCGCGTCGGGGCCCGTCGGACGGGAAGGCGACCGAGTCCCCGTCCGCAAAGCGCACTGCAAACGGGATGCCGGAGCGCGCCTCGAGCTCGCGCAGCGTGCTTTCGACGTAGGCTTTCACGGGACAGTGATTTTAGCGCCCCATTGATCCGGGAAGCGATTGACGCGGACAATGGCGGCTATATGTATTTCCCATTTGATCTATCGGTGGGCCGGTCGTAGGCTGGATTCCCTTTGCAGGAGGACCCATGAAAGCCCTTAAAGGCAGCAAGACCCACGACAACCTCA
>WNFI01141590.1_pt1 | contig 35605 bp, 30 predicted proteins | sample 5400471 | NCBI WGS metagenome assembly WNFI01 (sample SAMN13153348, study PRJNA577476) | soil metagenome | isolation source: 100 cm saprolite on Douglas fir-dominated hillslope | place: USA:California | collected 2013-09-17 | reverse complement strand
TTCTTAGGGAAGTGTTCGTGAACATGGCTGATGAACAATTTTGTAAACCTTTAGCTGCCAACTATATTCTTAATATGTTGATAATCTTTATTTTATCAATCAAAAACACAAACTCATGAACCCAACACACTGTATTCTTGTTAAATAATGACCAATGTATATAATGTTCATAATTACTCGGTTCAGCTTGAATTACCTTTACCATCAATGCTAAGGCCCGTTCTTTTTAGTATGATTATTCCCTACCCCGGCTGTCGGGCGATGATGTCGTCAATAACCGTAACTTAGCATTCTACTATGAGACAAATCATTTATCTTTTACTCTTCGTGCTGCCCGGTTTTACGGGCTTTGCCCAACAATTCCTTACCGGAAAGGTCCGTAAGAAAGAAAACCTGGAGGTCCTGAGTTCCGTAAGTGTATATAATCAGACGCAGCGGAAGCACAAACTTTCGGACGAAGAGGGCAATTACAGGATCATGGTGCAGCCGGGTGATATCGTGATATTCTCCTGCGTCGGCTACCGTGCGGACACCATTGCGGTCTCAGCGAAGATCCTGGGCGCGGAATTTCCCATCTGGCTGGATTTGCGACCTGTTTCGCTGCAAGCTGTAACGGTAAGCAGTCTGAGCAATTATCAGCTGGACAGCCTGGAGCGCAGACAGGTATACGGCTGGATCTACGAGCAGGAGCCTCAGCCGGTGGTCGAGCGCCAGCGTCAGGGCGACGGTGTAGGCGTCGAGCTGAATGTCATACCGCATGGCTCTTCCGAAGTCCGCCAACGCCTGCAGCTGAAGAAACGCATTCTGCGGGAAGAGCAGCAGCACTATGTGAACTTCCGCTTTTCCGCTGATTATATATCCCGTCTCACGCATCTCGATGGTGACTTGCTGAAGCAATTCATGGCGCGCTACCGTCCTACCTATGATTTTTGTCGAAAGGCCGCCAACGTGGATATCCTGGTCTATATCAACGACAGTTTCAAAAAATTTGAGAACAGGGAATAGTAAGATATGGGGCCTGTCTTGTCCTGGTTCAGCCCCCCAGGGGTCAGCCTCGGGAGCTGAAAGGTTACTTTTATATTTAAGAATGAACTTAAAGAGATCCGGCATACCCTTTTAGTGGTATTTTGAAATTCAAACCGAAATAAAAAATGCACCGATAATTTCCTTTTTCCTTCCACCTGCCACAAATAAGCCTTCGCTAATTTATTAAGCAACAGTCTTATAGTTTTTGTAACGCATCGATCACCGCTTGTCGTCAAATTTTTTTTTGGACGTGCTCTCTCGAAATAGCCTACCCAACCTCTTGGTTATGTGAAATTTCCTTTTTAATTTGTACTTGCATTTGTGAATCATCGATCTGCGACCCGACTCTTCGAATTAGTAGCCCGACTCTTCTAACCGATCACCTGCACTTCAAATCCGTGTCCCGCCCGGACGATCTCCAAATTATCCTGTTTCCCCCCATTTAATGTAAGCAACACTGTGAGTTACATTAGCGATAGCTCTGCACGTTCGCCAAAGATAAAGACCATCCTTATTATTCTAAATCCCATTAAGCTATGAATAATTTCAAGACAGGTTGGTTCGTCATTTACACAAAACCGCGCCATGAAAAAAAAGTCAGCGAACAATTGCACAAGGCTGATGTATCCGCATTCCTGCCGATGATAAAGACCCTGAAGACCTGGTGCGATCGCAAGAAATACGTCGAGATGCCCGTATTCCCTTCCTATGTATTCGTAAAATTACCGGACAACCAAAGCTATTACCGAACGCTGCAAATAGACGGAATGCTCTATTATCTGAGGACGGGTAAAGAAATTGCCACCGTCAGCGAGACCGTCATCAGCAATATCAAAATGCTGCTCCTTCACCCGCAGCACATTGAAGTATGCCATGAGCACTTCCAACCGGGATTGAGCCTCGTGGTCAAAGAAGGCCCTTTCACAGGATTCAGCTGTGAAGTGGTTAACTACAAGGGCAAGGAAAAGATCCTGGTCAGGATCGAGTTACTAAAGCGGAGCCTCATACTCAACCTGCCTGTCGATCATCTTTTCCAGCCCGTTTCCTGCAATGACGCAACCTATTCAGATCTCAAAATTTAAAAAATATGCCAGTTCAACCTACTTATCCGGGGGTCTATATTACGGAAATTCCCAGCGGCGTCCGCACCATCACCGGTGTGGCCACATCCATCACTGCCTTCATCGGACGGGCCCTGAGCGGACCGGTCGACGATCCCGTGCTCATCAACAGTTTTGCCGATTATGAACGGATATTTGGCGGCCTCTGGACACTGAGCACCATGAGCTATGCTGTACGGGATTTCTACCTCAACGGGGGCAGCACGGCCGTTATCGTGCGGATATTCAACGACACCAATCCCGACAACCTGCCGGACTTCAGCACAGTAGCAAAACTCGAGTTGCCCGCAGGCCTGCCGGGCGAATTCCTGGTATTAAATGCTGTTAGCCCCGGCTCCTGGGGCAACGCACTCAGTGCTTCCGTGAATTATAAGACACAGGACCCGACCAAGCCTCCCTCCTCGCCTCTCGGCGGTCCCACCACCACATTCAATCTCATCCTGTCCCTGAGTGGCACCAAAGCAGAACAATTTTTGAATGTCACGCTGGACCCTAACAGCATCAATTTCCTCCCACGGGTGCTGGCGCAGACCTCCAACCTCGTGAAAATACCAAAAGACAAAAGCACAGGCAACTGGATCCTGCCTGACAACATCCCGGACGCTACCGCTTCAGATGTCATAGCCAGCGGTGGAAGCGACGGTGACGACCTGACCCCTGATCAATACATGGGCGGTGAACATGGACAGGACGATAAGAAAGGACTTTACGCCCTGGAAAGAACGGATCTCTTCAACCTGCTTTGTATCCCTCCGGCAACACGGCCCGGAAACACAGATATCAATGTCTACAGCGCCGCCATGGGTTATTGTGTATCCCGGAGGGCCGTACTCATTGTCGATCCGCCCAATGAATGGGGCCTCAATAGCCAGCCGGCCAATACGGCCTTTGAGCAACTGAGCAGCCTGAACCTGAACGGTGAGAATGCCCGCAATACAGCCCTCTATTTTCCGAGAGTGCTGGCGGCGGACCCGCTGAGAAAGAACCAGGTCGATACTTTCGTGCCCTGTGGCATGATCGCCGGGGTCATGGCCAGGACGGACACCAACCGGGGCGTATGGAAATCGCCTGCAGGGACCGATGCCTCGCTGAATGGCATCCAGGGTCTGCAAGCCAAACTCACGGATAAGGAGAACGGGCAGCTCAACCCGGTCGGCATCAACTGTCTGCGGACCTTCCCTTTGACAGGCAGCGTTGTCTGGGGCGCCCGCACCCTGCGGGGTGCCGACCAATTGGCGGATGAATATAAATACCTCGCCGTGCGGCGCACAGCCCTCTTCATCGAAGAAAGCCTCTACAGAGGGACGCAGTGGGTGGTCTTCGAACCAAACGATGAACCGCTGTGGGCACAGATTCGGCTGAACATCGGAGCCTTTATGCACAACCTGTTCCGCCAGGGAGCCTTCCAGGGCTCGACGCCAAAAGACGCCTACCTGGTGAAATGCGACAGCGAGACCACGACCCAGAACGATATCAACCTGGGCATCGTGAACATCCTGGTTGGTTTTGCCCCCCTTAAACCCGCCGAATTCGTCATCATTCAAATCCAGCAATTAGCAGGAAAAATAGACACTTAAACTAAATTATATGGCACAATTTACCGTCAACGCACAACGCTTTGATCCATACAAGAACTTTAAATTCCGCGTAAAATGGGATGGCCGCTATGTAGCCGGTGTGAGTAAGGTAGGAGGCCTGAAGAAAACGACAGAAGTCGTCAAACACCGGGAAGGCGGCGATCCCAGCAGCAGCCGCAAGTCCCCCGGACGCACCGAATACGATGCCATCACGCTGGAAAGGGGCGTAACCCACGACTTGGAGTTCGAACAGTGGGCCAATAAGGTTTGGAATTTCGGCGCGGGCCTGGGTTCCGAAGTATCATTGGCCGACTTCAGAAAGGAGATCATCATCGAGGTCTACAACGAGGCAGGACAACTGGCCATCGCCTACAATGTCTTCCGGTGCTGGGTATCCGAATTCCTGGCATTGCCTGACCTGGACGCCAATGCGAATGCCATTGCCATTCAGCATATCAAACTGGAAAATGAGGGATGGGTAAGGGACACATCCGTCACAGAACCCAAAGAACCTACTTATACCGAGCCATAAGCCCCCGCTTAATGCCCGGTTCATCACCATCCAAGCCAGACTATGCGACCGCTCAACACCATCGAACTACTTGACATCTGGCAGGCCGGCTCCCGTCAACCCCTGATCGAAAAGACATTGCGGCTGATAGGCGTATCCTGCGACAATTCCTCCATAGACGAGATGGCCAGGCTCAGCATCGGCGAACGCGACCTACGCCTTCTGCAATTACGGGAGTGGATCTTTGGCGTCCGGCTCCACAATACCGTGCATTGCCCCCGCTGTTCCGAACTCACCGAATGGGAGGCAAAGCTGGATGACCTCCGCCTGCAGCCTCCCCGGCCGGACGACGGCAAAAAGACTTTTATAGCTAACATTGATGGATATGAACTGGCTTACCGGCTTCCCAACAGCGAAGACCTGTATTCCCTCCTGCCCTACGGCGTCCCGGTGAAAGACCCGAAGACGCTGCTGAGCCGGTGCATCCTTTCCCTGCACCAGAACCAACGGCCTTGTATGCCCGATGAACTGCCCGATACCGTGTTCAACTCGCTGGCGCAACAGATGGAACAGGAAGATCCCCAGGCCGATATCCGGATCGAAGTACATTGCCCCGCCTGCACCCACTCCTGGGAGGCGGTTTTTGATATCATCACCTACCTCTGGACCGAGATCGACGGCTGGGCACGGCGAACACTGGAAGAAGTGTATCTGCTGGCGCTGAATTTCGGCTGGTCCGAACACGCTATTTTAACCATGCCACCACAACGGCGGCAACTCTATATTCACCTGCTCCGGTCATGACTCCTTTTTTCAACCATCTGATCGCACGTGTCACGCCCTCTCCCGCAAACGTATTGCCACGGCAGCGGAGCCGCTTCGAGCCCGATGGTGGCACTGTTGACCTCACACAACAAATTAATTCGCCCGGGGAACAGGAAAGTCATGTCAAAGGATCAACAATAAGACATAACCGCTATCCGGCAGCGCGGCATTCCGTAGCAGAAGAACGGCTGACGCCGGAGGAGCCAGTTTCGCCCCGGCACGGCGATCCCTCAACAGCATTAGATCCGGCAGCAGGACATCCGTTCTCCCCTTCCCCGGTGATGCCTTTTTCTCCGGCTGCCATGACAGAACATAAGCCACTCAATAGCGGCAACAATCCGGCTGGCAAAGGTGGTCAGGACGAACATCTCATTTTTACACCGGAAAGACAGGAAAGGGGTCCGGGCGAAAAGATATTCCCCCGGGAAAAAAATAGCCCCGGAGACGATAGCTTCGCAGCCACAGCGCTTCCTGCTCAATACGCGGTGCTGCATGAGGACGCCGGCGGCAGAGAAAAAAAGGAAGAAGACCTGATGAACAGCTACCCGGCTGCTGTCATGGGTTCCGGGCTGCTGCCGGATGAGTTGGCCTGGTTGCAGGACATCAAAAAGAGTCTGGCAGCTGAACGGCCACAGCCCCAGGATTATGCCGCTGCGCTGCCGCCCGTTATCAGGGTCACGATCGGCAGGATAGAAGTAAAGGCTGCCAATCCCGTGGCCCCCGCCGTCCGCGAGCACGCAATACAGCAAAAGCCCAGGCTTTCCCTGAATGAATTCCTGAGACCGAAAAAAAATACAGCTTCATGAGCACGGCCCTGGCTATCGCCTCTGTCAGTATGGTGTTGAAAGATCTCCTGAACAACGGCATCATCGACCAGAACATTAACGCAACGCTTAACGTGGACGTGAAGGTGACCGCACTTTCCCCGGATCGCGTCGACACCACTCCCCTCGGTGAAAAAAGTCAGCTGAATCTGTTCATGTATATGGCAACCCCCAACCAGGGGTGGCGTAATGAAGCGCTTCCTTCCCTGAACGCCAGGGGCGAAAGGATCAGCAATCCTTACCTGGCGCTAGACCTGCATTATCTGTTGTCAGCCTATAGTCCAAATGAACTGCATCCGGAGATCCTTCTGGGATATGCCATGCAGCTGCTTTTTGAAACGCCTGTGCTGCCCCGGGCAGCCATCCGCCGAAGCCTGAGCAGTGCGAATGTAGGAGGTGATGGGCTCCCTTCTAATCTACGGGCATTATCTACTTCCGGTCTGGCCGACCAGGTAGAGATGATCAAGATTATTCCCCAGCCACTGAGCACCGAGGAGATGTCCAAACTCTGGACCGCCTTTCAGACCAGATATCGGCCGACTACAGCCTACAAGGCGACCGTGGTGCTCATCGAAAGCACCAGGTCCTTCTCTTCGCCGCTGCCGGTACAAAAGAGAAAGATCGTGGTCAGCCCTTTTCAAAACCCCGTCATCGACAGGATCCTTTCGCAGGCAACCCCGACTGCGCCAATCCTGGCCAATCAAAAGATCTACCCCGGCTTCCGGCTGATCCTCGAGGGCAGCCAGTTGAATGCCGGTGTGGTGCAGGTTGGCATAAGCAGGCTAGCCCCCGTTACACCGGCTTCAGGAGATATCAGCAATATACAGATCACGATACCCCTGCCCCCTGGTCTCACGGCCGGCGTGAACAGCGTCCAGGTGATCCAGTCCGTTCTATTGGGAGAACCACAGGTGGCACACAATGGGGTTAGTTCGAATGCAGAGGTATTCATCCTGAGCCCTGTCCTGCAAAACAGTGAGGTGTTAAACCCACAGGGTACAGGCGATGACCTGCGTTCCGCCGATATTCACCTGACCGTGAACCCCGCCATTGCCCCCGGACAGGAGGTGATCTTATTGTTGAATGAGTCCGTTACCAATCCCATTACCACCCCGCCCCTTGCCTATACTTTTATGGCGCTGCCTCCGCCCAGCCCGCCCCCGGCGCCCTCTCCCGATATTACGATTCCCGTGACCGGGGTTCGCAAAGGGAGCTACCTTGTTCGGCTTCGCATAGACGGCGCCGAGAGCCCATTGAGCACAGACGCAGGAGGACAGCCCAATGACCTGTTGATCACCATACCGTAAGGTTACATACACCATGAGTCAACCCACAATAGAGGATATGGATCAGTCCGCATTACTGCAATGGCAGATGGCCAACCAGCAATACCTGATGGATTGCATCCGGGAAGTGCAGGAGGAATTGGAGACCCATCGTCCCGCATCAGATACCGCAGACCGCTCCCCGCACGTACAGGACACCGCAGCCCTCCGGCACGGACAAGACGCCGGACACGACCCGGCAACGCTGCAGGGCGAATACCCCGCCTTCGAGGTTCCCGGAGAGGACGCCGCCACCGGCATAGCTGCTTACGCCCTGGACACCCTCGTCCACCTGTTTCATCTCTCGTCCTTCGAACGCAGCATCCTGCTCCTATGCGCCGGCATCGAACTCGACGCCCGCATAGGGCAACTGGTTGCCGTGCTGCAAGGCAGCCCATCCCGTATGCTTCCTTCCTTCGGCCTGGCCCTTGCAGCTTTCTCGGACGCCCATTGGAGCGCCCTATCGCCCAACGCCCCGCTCCGGTACTGGAAGCTCGTAGAGCCCGTGGAGTCTTCCGTCCATCAGCTGCTCACGACCATGCCGCTAAGGATAGATGAGAATATCCTGTTCTATCTCACCGGTGTGCACTACCAGGACGAGCGGCTGGGCGAGCTGGTATATCCCGGCCCCCGGGAGACCTGGCTGGTCCCTTCTCAACAGGCAACGGCAGAGGAGATGTCCCAGGGCTTTATCCGCACCCCGCATCGCTTCCCTCCCCCGGTAATGCAATTACAGGGCGATGGGGGAGCCGATAAGATCGCCATTGCATCCTACACCTGCGAACAAAACGGCTTACACCTGTATACATTATCCACCCTGGCTATCCCCCACTCCGCCGCGGCCATCACCGAATGGACGCGGCTATGGAACCGGCATGCAGCCATTCATGGCTGCGCGCTCTACCTGGATAACTACGGCGCGGAGAGCCGAGACCCGTCGAGAGCGGCCGAACTGTCCCATTTCATAGAGAATATCCAGGGATGGATCTTTATAGGCGCCGATGAATGGTCGCCTGTATTGAAGAGGTCCAAAATCACCATTACGATCAACAAGCCCGGCTATGACGAGCAGATCATGCTCTGGCAATCCAGTCTGGGGCTGGAACAGGTAGCAGCGAAAGATCTTGTTTCCCAGTTTCACCTTGGCGTGGACACCATCCGGTCCGTCAGCCATGAAATAATGGACAAACAACTACCCGCCGGCGACACCGCTGCGGAAAAAGAACAGTCGGCCGAAGTGGCTAAAAGAGTATGGAAGGCCTGCTGTGTCGCCACACGGCCGCAAATGGACGATCTCGTCCGGCGCATCGAACCCGTGGCTAAATGGGAAGACATCGTCCTGCCGCCGGACCAGCTGGATATACTGAAAGAACTGGCTATGCAGGTCAAACAGCGTTCGAAGGTTTACGGGGAATGGGGCTTCGGCGCCGTCAGTTCACGGGGCTTGGGCATCAGCGCCCTCTTCACAGGAGACAGCGGCACCGGCAAGACCATGGCGTCGGAAGTCCTGGCCAATGAGCTGCAACTGGACCTTTACCGGGTCGACCTCAGCCAGGTCGTCAACAAATATATAGGCGAGACCGAAAAGAATCTCAAACGCATTTTCGACGCCGCTGAAGATGGCGGGTCGATCCTTTTATTCGATGAAGCGGATGCCCTGTTCGGCAAACGCAGCGAAGTGAAAGATAGCCATGACCGTTATGGCAACATCGAGGTCAGCTACCTGTTGCAGCGCATGGAAGCCTATCGTGGCCTGGCCATTCTCACCACCAATCTGAAAAGCGCCCTGGACCAGGCTTTTCACCGGCGTATCCGCTTTATCGTGCAATTTCCCTTCCCGGACGCACAAATGCGGACAGCCATCTGGAGAAAAGTATTTCCTCCCGCTACCCCTACCAGGGACCTCGACCCGGGAAAACTGTCCCGGTTGAACATCCCCGGCGGCAATATCCGCAACATCGCGCTGAATGCGGCCTTCATCGCTGCACATGAAGGCCGGGCCGTACAGATGTCCCATATCTCCCGCGCAGTCCGGGGAGAATATAACAAATTGGAAAAGCCTTTAAATACATTAGAAACAGGAGGACTCGTATGACCCCATCCATCGAATTGCACATCGAAGAATTGGTACTCACGGATATACCGGCCCGTGACACCCACCGGCTGGAAGCGGCGATCCGTCAGAAGCTCACCCGGCTGCTGCTACAACAAGGCCTTCCGCCTGCCCTGAAGAAAGAGGTTGGATGGCCCGAACTGCGCACCGGCCCTATCGATCTGAGCAGACATCGTAGCCCTGAATCCCTGGGCAATGGGCTCGCCCGATCCATCTTTTCAGCATTTAAACGGGATCCGGAATGAGCAGTAATCTTTCGCCTTTCCCGGGATCACCCATGGTCATCAAGGGCGGGATCGTGCTGATCGACCCGAACACCTCAGCCATCCAGCGGATAATTGTCCTGCAATATAACCCGGACGGCCTGTCCAGGACCCTGCAGGTACAAGGTGTGGGAGCTGCCAGCTCGCACCGCTCAGAAGCCTTGCGACTGACAGGCCCGCCGGTCGAGACGATCAAACTGGATGCAGAGATCGACGCCACCGACCAGTTGGAAGTCTCTGACAAGACCACCATCGCATCGGGTATACTGACCCAACTGGCCGCGCTGGAAACGATCATCTACCCGCCCAGCAGCCAGCTGATCACTAATAATAGCCTGGCTGCCATCGGCACCCTGGAGATCGCCCCGATGGAGACAGCCCTGACGCTCTTCATCTGGAACAAGAACAGGATCCTGCCCGTCCGCATCACCGAATTCAGCATTACAGAAGAAGCCTTCGACGTCAATCTCAATCCTACCCGGGCGAAGGTGAGCCTGGGTCTGAGAGTGCTCACCGTCGATGACCTCGACTTCAGTCATAAGGGCAGCAGCCTCTATCTCAGTTACCAGCAGAATAAAGAGCGGCTTGCAGGACTCTTCGCAGGCGGCACCCTCAGTCAATTGGGCATCCAAACCATCCCCTGACCATACATTCATAATCTATGAGCAGCATCACCAACAATCCATTACAGGCCCTCCTGCAGCAGACAGGACAACTCACCAGTTATTTTAATCCGGGCAGCAGGTATTATACCACCGAGGTCGCAACCTACACCGGTACCGACGGCAACGAAGTAAAGTACATCCGGCGCAGATTTGTCCCTTCCGCCGATGAGTTCGTCCTGTTGCGGACACATACCGTGACGGAGGGTGAACGCCTGGATAATATCGCCAACCAGTATCTCGGCGACCCCTTGCAGTTCTGGCAGCTCTGCGATGCCAACAATGCCCTGGATCCCGAAGAACTGACAGATCCCGCAGGACGGAAAATTCGTATCACTTTACCACGGGGTATCCCCGGCAATCCGAACAATGCTTAAGGGAATCTATCTTACGCTGATGATCGGTCCTGCCGTACCGGTAGTCGCCCCCAAACCGGTAGTAGACGCGCTGACCAGCGTTCAGGTGACGAGCTCCAAAGAAAGGAGTGGTTTCCAGCTGACCTTCAGCATCGCCAAAAACTCATTGCTCCTGACCACACTGCTGCCTGCAGGATTCTTTGACCCGATAATCACCCGCGTCGTCATCATCGTCACACTGAACGGGGTTCCGCAAGTGCTTATGGACGGGTTGGTCACCAATCAGGAGCTTTCGCCCTCCAGCGACCCGGGTCAGTCCACCCTGGTCATCACGGGTGAAGACCTCAGCGTGGCCATGAGCCTTGTGCAAAAGGTGATCCCTTACCCCGGCCTCACTGAACAGGCCCAGGTGTATGCGGCCCTTGCACCTTATGCCGCCCTGGGTATTATCCCCCTGGTGATCCCGCCCATTATTCCCAAAACACCGGATATTGAACGGAAATGGTATACGCAACGTTCGACGGACCGGGATTTTATTAAAGGGCTTGCCACCCAGTGCGGGTACATATTTTTCGTAGAGCCGGGCCCCTTGCCGGGACAAAGCATCGCCTACTTCGGACCGGACACCAACCTGCCGGTACCCCAGCCCGCTCTGTCCGTGAACATGGACGCGCTGACCAATGTGGAAACCCTTAGCTTTTCCATGGACGGGCTGGCCAAAGAGATCGGCATCTTCACCATCCTTGTTCCTGACGGCGGCACTTTCACCGTGCCGATACCCGTCCCCAATATAGATCCTTTCAAGCCTCCGCTGGGACTGAGGCCCACGCCCACGGTCAGGGTAACTTTCCCTACCACCGCGGCAGGTATGAGCCCCGATGAGGCGGCACAGTCCATCATCGGCTATCTTTTGAACAACAAGCCGGCCATTACGGCCAACGGTTCCCTGGACGTAATGCGGTATAACGGCATCCTGCGCGCGCGGTTATTGGTCGGGGTGAGAGGCGCAGGCATTGCCTATGACGGTATGTACTATGTAGACAGCGTCACACACAATATCAAGGCCGGGGAGTATAAACAAAGTTTCGCTTTATCGAGGGATGGATTTATTGCTAACACACCACTTGTCCTGCCATGAATGAAGATGGAAAATATTACGGAAAATTCCGCGGCTCGGTCATCAGCAATATAGATCCCGAATTCCGCGGGCGGCTGCTTGTCAGCGTGCCCGATGTCCTGTCCCTCCTGCCTTCCACCTGGGCCGAACCCTGTATCCCGCTGGCAGGCCCGCCGGGGCCCGGAATGGGGTCGTATTTCGTTCCGCCGATAGGCGCCGGATTATGGGTGGAATTCGAGTATGGCGACCCCAGCCGCCCCATCTGGGTAGGATGCCGCTGGGGACAATCGGCGCCTGTACCTCCTTTGGCCATGACTGGTCTGCCGACCTCCCCCAATATCGTCCTGCAGACCCTGGGACAAAATTCCCTGGTCGTCAGCGACCTTCCCGGCCCCACAGGCGGGATCATGCTGAAAAGCGCAAGCGGAGCGACACTCATCGTAAATGACACAGGCATCTACCTGCAAAACGGAAAAGGCGCCAGCGTCACATTGGTCGGCAGCAGCGTGATCATCAATGAAGGCGCCCTGATGGTAACCTAAACCTGATCATACACCATGCCCGGATTTTTATTACATGTGGGAGCGACTGTACAATGTACGCATGCCGGCACTGCCCAACCTACCGCTCCGAATCCACGTGTGACGGTAAGCGGACAGCCTGTCACCACGCAACCGGCGCCTTATGTCATTGCCGGCTGCCCATTCAATGTTCTTGGCGCCCCTTCTCCCTGTGTCACCGCGCAATGGATGACGGCGGCTACTCGTGTAATGGCACTAGGACAGCCGGTCCTGCTTTTCGACAGCCAGGCAACCTGCATTCCCAATGGAACACCTGTATTGATCGTAACCACTCAAACCCGCGTCACCGGGATCTAACCTCCCCGGAACACCACCCATGAACATACAATTCCCTTTACAGTTTGATGCCATCGGGCATACGGCCACCGCCACAGACAACGGCCATATCCGGGATATGATAGAACAGGTGCTGTTCACCTCGCCCGGTGAACGCGTCAACCGCCCGACCTTCGGCAGCGGACTGATGCAGCTGGTCTTCCAGCCCAACAGCGATGCGCTGTCCAGCACTACACAATTTCTTGTCCAGGGAGCGCTGCTGCAATGGTTGGGGGATATCATCATCGTCAACGAGGTGCAGGTCATCCACCAGGATTCCACCCTGCAGATCACGGTCTCCTATACGGTGCGTGCCAGCCAGCAAACCTTTTCTGCCACCTTTTCCAACCAGCCCAACCAGCCAACGCCATGATCTACTCCTGCTGCGACCCTTACCGCCGTACTGCCGTGCTGGAGAGCCGGGACTTCAACGGGATAGATTTCCTGGAAGTCCGGGACAATCCTACCGACCCATACGCGGAGCGCCAGACTGTATTGTATGTCCATTTCCTGAAACCCATTGTTCCGGGCAGCCTGGACGTACATAATATCATCATCACCGGCGGAGAACGCATTCAAAATATCCGGGTTCTCAGTGCGACGGTCAGTTATTCCGCCGCCCCCCTCTCCCCCCCTGACGCACCGCTGTCTCCGCCCGATGGGAATGCCAGCAACGTCCTGGTCGTCAAAGTCTCCGAAGCAGGTGATTTCTCCACCTATACCTTACAGTTAATTACGGACACCGGAGATGCTGCGCCGCCGCCGGGTTATGACATAGTACTTTCCTCGGTGGATTTCTCCTTCAAAGTATTATGCCCCACTGATTTCGACTGCCTGCCTTCCTGCGATTGCGGGGACGATCCTATCCCGGCTCCCCCCATTAACTACCTGGCAAAGGACTATCTCAGCTTTCGCCAGCTGATGCTCGACAGAATGGCTTTTCTTACCCCCGGCTGGCAGGAACGTCACGCTGCGGATGAAGGAATCGCCCTGGTAGAGCTGCTTGCCTATGCCGCCGACTACCTGAGTTACCGGCAGGATGCCATCGCCACAGAAGCATACCTGGGTACGGCGCGCAGGCGGGTATCCGTAAAACGGCATGTCCGGCTTGTGGATTATTTTCTTCATGACGGCAGCAATGCCAGGGTATGGGTGCAGGTAAGAGTGAAGCCGGGCATCGCTATAAAAACCACCCTGAAAAAAGGCGACAATACGGATAGCAGTACGATCACCCGCTTCCTCACCAGAGTGAACGGCTTCGCCGGCAAGCCCTTGCTCCACCTTGATTCGCCGGACTACCAATCAGCACTGGACCAGGGAGCTCAGGTATTCGAGCCTATGTACGACACCGATCTGTACGCCGATCACAATGAAATTCATTTCTATACCTGGGGCAACCAGAATTGCTGTCTTCCGAAAGGAGCCACCAGCGCCACCCTGCTGGGTTGCTATCCTCACCTGCAGCCGGGTAATGTTCTCATCCTGAAAGAAGTGCTGGGCCCGGAGACCGGGGTGCCGGAAGACGCCGATCCCGCCCATCGTCACGCCGTATGTCTTGTAGCGGTGACGCCAGGTACCGATCCACTATATCCCATAGCCGATGATGCGTCCTACCCCGTTTGCGGATCGGACCAACCGGGAATACCCGTCACCGGTATACAATGGGCCGCGGCTGATGCACTGCCTTTTCCGCTATGCCTCTCTTCCCGGCAGGGCAACGCCTATTACGACACCGTGAGCATTGCGCTGGGCAATATCGTATTGGCTGACCACGGCCTCAGCTCTGTGGATACGACGACAAGCTCGCTGATCCCTGCAAGGGTCCCCGCACTGGACCCGGCACTGACACCTGTCGAAGCCGATTGCGACCGCTGCCATCCATCTCCTCCGGTGTCCAAAGCTCCCCGGTATTATCCCCAGCTGGCGGGTACTCCCCTGACTCAGGCCGCGCCTCTCGATAGCCTGGCATCGGCCAGTTCGGCTATGCAATGGCAGGTCAGCAGCACTTTACCGGCCATCGTTCTCTTCGAGCGACCCTTACTCGGTGAAGATACCGGCATCGAATGGACGCCCCTCAAAGATCTGCTGAAGAGCAACGCCAGTGACCGGGAGTTTGTCGTAGAGACAGAGTCCGATGGAACGTCCTGGCTGCGATTTGGGGATGGTATCACAGGAGCAAGACCGGCCCCCGGCACAATCTTTACGGCGGCATACCGGACCGGCAATGGAAAGATCGGCAACATCGGCGCCGGATCACTGGCATATATTGCAACGGCAGATCCGGATATCATATCAGTTATTCCTGACAGTGATATCATCAACAACCCGATGCCGGCGCAGGGCGGAGCGGAACCGGAAACGATCGCACATGCCCGGCAAAATGCTCCGTCAGCCTTCCGCACACAGGAGCGCGGCGTCATTGCGGCTGACTACGAGATGCTGGCCAGACAGATCGACTCCACCGTACAGCGGGCGGCCTGCACCTATCGCTGGACAGGCAGCTGGCGGACGGCCTTTGTATCCATCGATCGCCTCAACGGGGCGCCTGTGGACCAGGCCTTTGAAGACAGCATGCGCAATGGACTGGAACCTTTCCGGATGGCCGGACAGGACCTGGAAGTCAACGGTCCGGTATATGTCTCCCTGAAAATAAAAATGGATGTCTGCGTCAACATGGATTTTTTCACCGGCGACGTGGAAAAGGCGCTGTTAAAAGTATTCAGCGACAGGCGACTGCCTGATGGGACACCGGGCGTCTTCCATCCCGATAATTTTACATTCGGGCAGACCCTCTACCTGAGCCCCCTATACGCTGCCGCACAAAGCGTTCCCGGAGTGGATTCCGTGAAGATCACCCAATTCCACCGCCAGCAGAACCCGATACCGGCCCTGCCGCCGGGCGGCCAGCTGCAACTGGGCAAGCTCGAGATAGCCCGTGTCGACAACGATCGTAATCACCCTGAACATGGCGTATTCAAACTAAGTATGCAAGGGGGAAAAAAATAAGTAAGTATGCAAACCTTGTCTGACTGTCATTGCTGCGAAGGATTGTCGGTGGAAGTCCCGGCCGGGATCACCAACCGGCCCGGGCTGAAGGCCCTTGCCTACCGGGTGGGTACTCAACCCCAGTTCAGGCAAAGCCTGCTGGCGCAACTTACAGCTTCGGGACAACCGGCGCTCTATGGATTGACGACCCGCGAGGACGATGATCTCACGATTGCCCTGCTCGATGCCTGGGCCGTCACTGCCGACGTATTGACCTTCTACCAGGAACGCATCGTCAATGAATCTTATTTACGGACGGCAACAGAGCGGTTATCCATCCTGCAGCTGGCACGTCTGACAGGATATGAACTGGGGCCAGGGGTAGCAGCCGACACCTATCTGAGCTTTACCCTCAACAATAGTTCCGGCGCCCTCGGCCCAATACTGAGCGTTGCCGCCACACCGGACGCACAGGTGGGACTGCCTCCTGTGACCATCCCGGCCGGCACTCCTATCAAGAGCATTCCCGGTCCCGGCGAACAGTCGCAGACCTTTGAGACTTCCGCCCCCATCGTGGCACGTGCGGAATGGAATGCTATCCCGCCGCGCCTTACACAACCCCAGCTATTCACCGTCACTACCGACCTGCTGATCGTCAGCGGCACTTCCACCGGTATCCGGAGCGGGGATGTCCTGCTGATCAATGCAGGCGGTAGCAGCAAAATGCGGAAAGTACTGAAAGTCACGACCAATGAGGATACAAAGACCACCCGTCTCGACCTCACCGACGAAGCCAGCCTGCCACACTATACTCCTGCCGTATGGCCGATAGCCACCATCTATGCTGTGAGTAATAAAAGCATACTGCAGACCGGCACCATGCAACTGATGATCGGCAAGACCTGGGCCGGGCCGGACCTGTCCGCCCTGGTTAGGTTGCAGCAATGGTCCCGGAGGGATGTAGAAAAGGCTTTTCCGCAGGCCGTCGCAAAAGCCGCCGTCATTACCGACCAAAATGCCTATGTCTTCCGCAAGCGTGCGACCGTCTTCGGATACAATGCCCCAAAAAAGATCGATCCGACGAAGGCGGCATCAGACTGGGACGACTGGCCGCTGGCCAATGAAAATGCCGGTACGCTCTGGCTGGACAACGCCTATGACCAGCTGCTTCCCAAGAGCTGGATCGGAGTGCAGGGCCCCGGACAGGAAGTCGAAACGAGCGCCGCCATCCAGGTAAGTACAGCCGACAGCCGGTCGCGGACCGATTATGGGATCAGCTCAAAATCTACGGTCGTTACCTTCGACCCCGTGAGCAGCTGGGACCAGCCACTGCCTCCGGATCTCCTGAGCACGATCCGCGGCATTACCGTATACGCCCAGAGTGAGCAGCTGGATCTGCCGGACCTGCCGATCCCCGATGACGTAAAAGACAAAGTGATCGAATTGAATGGTCTCTACCTGGACCTCGTTCCGGGACAGAATATGATCCTCACCGGCAAACGCACCGATCTGCCGGGCGTCAGCGCCAGTGAACTGGTGACGCTGGATGAGGTCACGGTGCAAAATGGCTTCACCACCCTTACCTTACTGCGTAACCTGTCGTTTACCTACCAGCGTGACACGGTGACCCTGAACGGCAATGTAGCGCCGGCCAATCATGGATCTACCGTTTCAGAGGTCCTGGGTAATGGAGACGCCACGCAGCAGTTCCAGCAATTCGTCCTCAAACAAACCCCGCTGACTTATACCAGCGCTAACAGTGCTTCCGGCTCCGCGTCCAGCCTCTCCGTCCGGGTGAACGACCTCTTATGGAAGGAAGTACCTTACTTTTTCGGGCATGCACCGGGTGAAAAGATCTTCATCACGCGGAGGGACAATGCCGGCAATACGGCCGTGATCTTCGGAGACGGCCTTACAGGTGCACGCCTGCCGACAGGGCAGAGCAATATCAAGGCAACCTACCGGGTAGGCACAGGTGTAGCAGGCCTGCTCCAGGCCAACCAGCTCTCTCAGCTGATGAATGCTCCCGCGGGCGTTAAATCGGCCGTCAATCCCCTGGCGCCGGCCGGGGCGGAAGACCCCGAAGACCTGGCCCACGCACGCAGCAATGCCACCCTGACGATCATGACCCTGGACCGGGTCGTGTCGTTACAAGACTACGCGGACTTCGCCAGGGCCTTCGCCGGCATCGGAAAATCCCTCGCGACCTGGACCTGGAACGGACAAAGACGTTGTATCTATCTCACCGTGGCCGGCGCCGGAGGAGCAGCGGTAGACAGCGACCTGATCAGTAAGCTGACAGACGCCATCCTGGAGAACGGCGACCCCAATGTTCCGTTGACCATCGTCTCTTATCAGCCGGTGTATTTCCAGCTGTCAGTCTACATCGTTAAAGACCCCGCCTATCTCGCCGATAAAGTAACGGACGCTATCGGGCAGGCCCTGCGGGACCGTTTCTCTTTTGACAACCGAGCCTTTGGGCAGCAGGTGCCGTTCAGCGAGGTGGTGTCCGTTATACAGAACGTGCCGGGCGTCCTGGCGACCGATATACGCCAGTTCTATATTTCCGGGCAAGACCCGGATACACCCCTTACTTCCCATCTGCCGGCGAAAATACCGCAACCTGGTACCGGAACTCCCTTACCGGCGGAATTGCTGACGCTTGATCCAAGACCATTGAACCTGAATATTCTCCCATGAGCTTCAACACCGAAAAACTATACGAGCTGCTGCCGGCTTTTTATCGCCTGCGCGATATAAGCCTGGGCGATGCAGTAATGACCCCCGCCACCCGATCCAGGCTGCAACAGTTGCAGCAGGACCTGCAAGCCGTGGCAGATCCCGATAGCGATGAGGCCGTACGACTCAGGGAATCGATCGACCTGCTGCAGCGAGGCCCCCTGAAGGCCCTGCTTTCACTCATCGCCGGGCAGATGGCTGTGCTGGAAGACAATCTTGATCAGCTCTATGACGACCAGTTCATCGAGACTTGCGCCGAATGGGTTGTTCCCTATATCGGGGACCTGGTCGGAGCCCGCGGCGTACACTCTATCAGCAATGCACCGTTCAGTCAAAGGGCTGAAGTGGCCAATACCATCGGCTACCGGCGCAGGAAGGGTACGGCCTCCGTCATACAGCAACTGGCACAGGATGCCACGGGTTATGACGCCGCCGTCGTCGAATATTTTCTGCTGCTGGCGACCACGCAGTACATGAAACATATACGAAACGGCAACCTGTCTTTTGCCAGCCTGCGAAAAGGCGATCCGCTCATCTGGTCAAATTCCCCTTTTGACGCCCTGGCCCATACGGCCGATGTCCGTCGGATCGCCCGTAAAAGAGGCAAATACAATATCCCGAACATCGGGATATTCCTCTGGCGTGTCCAAAGTTTTCCTTCGACACAGGCCGCTGCCTTTAAGGTAGACAATTTGACAAATTGTTACCGCTATCGTTTTGATCCTCTCGGTAAGGATCATCCATTATACCAGAAGGCCCATAAGGAGACGAAAGTAACACAGGCAGCGGCGCCTGCCGATGTGCCCATGCCCGTTCCGCGAAGAGTGCTCAGCGAAAATCTTTCATCGTATTACGGTCCGACCGCAAGTCTCAGGATCTTCTCCGACGGAGTAGCCCTGACACCTGAGCAGATAAGCATTTGCAACCTCAGCGATCTGGTGGACGGCTGGGGAAATATCATCGGGTGGAATCACCTGCCGCAGGAAAAGGTATCCGTGGATCCCGTGCTGGGGAGACTGGCCTTCCCAGCGGCCCATGCCGCTCCGGCCCGGGTGCATGTAAGTTACTATTATGGTTTCAGCGCCGAAATGGGAGGCGGTGAATACGAGCGGACAGGCAGTTTCACCACCGGGTTGCCGCATCTGATCCAGGTACCGGGAGATGAGCCAACCATCCAGGCCGCCCTGACCGCCCTGCCTGCTGAAGGGGGAGTCATCGAGATACAGAACAGCAATTATTATATGGAGACCCCGGTGATCCGGGCCAATGCCGGAACCACCATCGAAATACGTGCCGCGGAGCAATGCCGGCCGGTACTCGTACCCGACGGACCGCTTGCCATCACAGGCGGCGCCGGCGCAACAGTCTCCCTGAACGGCCTGTGGATCAGCGGTAGTTACCTTCACCTGCCGGCAACAGACAGCAGCGGGGCTGACAACCAACTGCATACGCTGCAATTGCAACATTGCACCCTGGCCCCCGGCGATTCGCCGGCCATCGGCAGCGTAGCTGCAGCACCGGCCAGGCCCCGGATCATCGTCGAATCTCCCAATACTACCCTGACGACAGACCAATGCATCATTGGGGGACTACGGGCTTCGGACAGCGCCATCGTAACGATCAGCAACAGCATCCTCGATGCCGGAGAAGAGACGGCCATCCTCTTTGCAGGACTTACCGGCGACGATCCCGGTGCACCGCTTACCGTCGATAACAGTACGCTTATCGGCAAAGTATATACGCGGATACTCAATGCCAGCAATACCATTTTCCTGGGTGCGCTCGCAGCCTGGGACGGCTGGCCTGCTCCGCTGACGGCGGAGCAGATCCAGACAGGTTGTGTCCGCTTCTGCTATTTACCGCCCGGGGCCCACGTACCCCGCCCCTATCATTGTCAGCAGGGGAATGCGGCAAACGCGGGAAGCACGCGCCCCGTGTTCACTTCCCTGATCTACGGGGATGCCGGCTATTGCCAGCTCAGCACGGCCTGCCCTGATGCCATCGCCCAAGGCGCCGACGACGGGAGTGAGATCGGGTGCTTTCATCAGCTGTACCAACCGCAACGGCTGTCCAACCTGCAGACCAGACTGGATGAATACCTGCGTTTCGGTTTGGAAGCCGGAATCTTTTTAGCCTCTTAATCGACATCATTTAAACCTTTTTATTATGCCAGGGGATTATTCGCGCAGGTCCTTCGAACGGGAAAAACACTACAGTGGCGTACTCATGCAGCAAGGCCGCGTACAATTGGATGCTGACTGGAATGAGCAATGGGATATCCAGCAGCACCGGACGAGGAAGGAGACGATCGATGTGATCGGGTCTACCGGCGTCCCGAAAAAAGGAGAGAGTTTCCTGATCGCCATCTCGCCGGGCGGGACCGATCTGCTCATTCTGCCGGGCCGCATTTATGTGGACGGACTGCTATTCGAACTGGAGAAAGATTCCGGTCCGACCTCTTATTTCTATCAACCCTATTACCCGCAGCCCGACGGCAGCTACTTCCTGTCCGGTCTGCCGGACGCTCCCTTCAGCCCACCCGATAGTCCGCCTGCCGAAACAGGCTCCCTGGGTCTGAAGGACGGCACCTACCTGGCCTACCTCGAAGGATGGCAACGGGAGATCACCTGGCTCGAGGACGCACATATCCACGAGGTGGCGCTGGGTGAGGTAGACACAGCCACCCGCATCCAAAACGTATGGCAGGTGAAATTGCTGCGGGTGCAGCCGAAGACAGGTGGGAAGATAAAATGCGACAGTTACTTTCCCGAATGGCAGCAGCTGATAGCACCCGGCACGGGCACCCTCAAGGCGAGGACCAATCCTGCGCCTGATCCGACAACGCCCTGTTGTCTCCCGCCGGAAGCCGGCTACACAGGAGTAGAGAATCAGTTATACAGGGTGGAAGTACAGACAAAAGGCACGGCGGCTACCGCAACGTTCAAATGGTCCCGGGAAAATGCCAGCGTCGCCACGAAGATATTGGATATCGATACCAACATACTCACGGTCGCCGACCTGGGAAAAGACACGGTACTGGGCTTCCTCCCGGGGCAATGGGTGGAGATCGTCGACGAAACATCCGAACTACTGGGCATTCCCAACCCCCTTGTGCAGATAGAAAAGCTGGGCGCAACACCCAATACACTGGTGCTGACGACCGATGCAGGCATCTATGCCGGAAGGCCGAATCGCCGGTTACGGCGCTGGGACCAGAGCGTGAGTACGGCCACCTCGGCGGGACTCACGATGACCGGAGGTTGGATCGAACTGGAGGATGGTATCCAGGTCTATTTCGGGGACGGGAATTACAAAGCCGGCGATTATTGGCTTATCCCCGCCCGAACGGCAACGGCCGCTATCGAATGGCCCCGCTATCCTGGCACCGACATGTCTATCCCCAGGCCACCTGTGGGCACCCGCCATCATTATTGCCGCCTGGCCCTGCTGGAAGCCGGGAACAGCCAGGTCGTAATCACGGACTGCCGGCCATTATTTCCCAGCCTCACCGGCATCTGTGCAGAGGATATCTGCTTCGATAACAACAACTGCCTGCTGCCCGGGGCCGACAATGTCCAGGAGGCGCTGGACATGCTCTGTGCCTCCAATAATTTGCGCGAGCACAACAAATACCTGCATGGTTTCGGTGTGGTATGCGGGCTGACGGTGAATTGCGGAGACGACCGTTCAAAAATAAAGGTCAACCAGGGTTATGCGCTCGACTGTGAAGGCAATCCCATCAAGCTCAGTAAAGAGCTCTCCTACGATCTCATCAGCAATGCCGCCGCAATCAATGTGCAGGAGGGCAAGGTCTGCCTGGTACTGTCGGGGACTTCCGCGGCCCCGGTCCTCTCCGTGGAGAACTATACGCCGGAAAGCTTCTGGGAAGAAGTGTTGGATGGGACGCTGATCAAGGATTTCTACGATAAGTACATCCTGGATTTTATCAATTTCGCTAAAAAACAGCTGGGTTTACCGCTGAAGGATATTGCCCCCGTACCCATCGAACAGAGAACACTTACGGCCCTGATCAATATACTGGCCCAGACCTTTAATCCCGCCAGCGGCAAATATGTATTCATTTCCGGAAACAAGAAGCAGCGATCCTGCGACCCTGCCGGACGGGATACGACGACCGAAGACGAATTGCTGTACTGCCTGTTCACCCAGCTAAGAACGGTCATCGGCGGAAAAACATTTTGCGGAATGTTCGACGGTGACAAAGGATTTCCGGATTACAATATCGATCCCGGACTCAGCACGATCTTCGGAACGCCCCTGAGAACGCATCACAGGTTGCGGATCAGTGTCGACGGCAAGTTCCTGTACACCTGCGGGCTTGACAACAGGATCTGTATCTATAACACGGACACCGGGCAGCTGGTGCAGGTCCTGGAAGATCTGGCCAACACAGGCATCACCTTCCAGGACATAGCCACCGTCCCGAACGATATCGGCCATATCCATGTCGTGGGCATCGTAAACAACCTCCATTCCGTGTTCGTGGTCATCACGAGGAATGCGGCGGGTAGCCATGCTTGGGGCAATAGCGCCACCGTGAACAATGTCTTATGCGTACGCCTGGCCTACTCTCCTTCCAAACATACGCCTTATGGTATTTTTAAATCGCAAGGCTTATTTGATCTGACTGGTCTCGGTTCTCCGGCCTTCCAGCAAAAGCTGGTCGGTGCCGGCCTCAATGCGACGGGGCTGATGGCCTTCGGCCCGGAGGATACGACCATCCTCATTTCCATTAACGCTTCTACGGCTGTAGCCACCACAGCATTTACCCACCTGAAATACATCCGTTCCGCCGGCCAGCCATCACCCGACTGTCCCTTCACAGGTGACGCGTTTAATGACGACCTGCTCGTTTACAGGGAATTCTTTTATATTACCGGTACATCCGGCGGCAGAGTGCTCGGGAAACTGCCCGTCAACAACTCCAGCAACATTGCTCCGGCGTCGACCCCGCTGGAGAACAGTTCGGTAATCCGGCTGGCAGTCCCGCAGAAACAAACTTCGAATTATATATTGGTGACGCTGTCCGATGCCTGCAAGGTGGTGTTAACCGATCTGCACGCCTTTAAAGTAGTCCCCAGATGGCGGATACCGGTACAGCTCTTTCCCATGGGCATTGTCTTCGGTTCCGAAGACAAGATCGGCTATGTGCTGAATACGACCTGCAATACCATTACGGCGATAGAGTTCAGCGTCCTCTTAAAGAGTTTCAGCTCCAGTCCCTTCTCGGGCAAACAGCCGAATTTCACGGTGGAGCCGCCGGCCGTCCTCGCTACCTACCACGCCGGAGTGCTCAACGCCTATAAGGAATTGTTCGGTCACCTCCTGCAATACCTGAAAGATAGCTTCTGCGGGCAATACCTGATCGACTGCCCCGCCTGCGGCCCAAATGAAAAAATTTATCTGGGCTGTGTAGAAATTCGTAACGGCATGGTATACCATATCTGCAATTTTACCAAACGGAAATATGTAAAGACCTTCCGGACGGTAGATTACTGGATGTCTACCGTGCCTATTTTACCAATGATCAGCACAGCTTTTAAAAGATTCTGCTGCACCGTGCTGAATAAAAAATAATCAATAAGGAAATCAAGTATATGGAAAGTTTTACCGTCGTAGAAATCACCGGGCAGGTAATCGACAATGCCAGCGACACCGGAATGACCGGGCTTACCGTAGAGGTCTGGGATACCGACCCGGCCAGGAAGCAGGCTTTGGCCAGCGGACCAACGGATGCGAACGGCCGCTTCAGCCTGCGCTTCGAACCGATCCAGTTCAAGATGGAGACCATCCCGGATCTGTTTTTTAAAGTACTGGAAGGGGACAATCTTCTCACCAGCACAGAAGACCAGATCGTATGGAATGCTCAACTGCAGGAAAATGTCACCATTTACATCGTTGCCCCCCCGGACGACGAGGCCGGGAAGGATAAATACACCGGGCTGCAGATGCTGACCATCACGAATTTCGTCCGGCAGTCGGATTTCAAAGGCCTGGTCAGCCAACTGACAGGCACGGCCGGAACAAGCCTGGGACTCGCCCGCGACATGTTCGTGAACACCCTGAGCCTGGGTTCGCTGGAGCGTGCGCCCATCACCTTCACGACCAAAAGGGAAGATATTCTGGGTCAACCGGTGGAAGTCGCTTCCCGAAATCTCAAGGGTCAGAACATCGGCGTCGGCCAGATTTTGGATTATAGTCCGGGATTGAACAAGGCCTCTTTCTCCCTGCTACACTCCATGCCCCTGAATATCCGGTCCGGCCAGACGGTCGATCTCTACCAGAAGGATGGCATCGTAAAATATTATGCGCTGTCATCTTCCGGTACCACCAGCTCCGGCAGCACTTCCGTCCCGGGGGCCGCAGAAAAAGACAAGCAGATCTCGAAGTTGCAGGATGAACTGGCTTCCCTGCGCAAGGATCATGATGATCTAAGGACCCTGATCCAGTCGAAATTCCCGGGATAAACTCACCCAACATGCCATCCACGTCTGCCCGGCAGCCATTCTCCCGGCCTGCCCCGCACCTGCCCCCACCGGGTCAGGCGCTGATCTCCTGCATCATGCCCACCTATAACCGGCGGGAATTCATACCGCATGCCATCCGCTATTTCCTCAGACAGGATTATCCCAACAAGGAGCTGATCGTGATCGACGACGGCGAAGATCCTGTACGGGACCTGGTCCCCGTACAGGAAGGTATCCGTTACTACCGGCTGGAACGCAAGCTGACACTGGGGGCCAAACTCAATCTTGGCTGCGAATACGCGCAGGGGGACCTGATCGCCCATTGGGACGACGACGACTGGTATGCGCCCAGACGGCTTCAATACCAGGAAGGCGAACTGCAAAAAAGCCACAAGTCCCTCTGCGGTATCAACCGGCTGCTGTATTATGACCTGCGGCACCATCATGCCTTGCAATACGTTTATCCGCAGGATCAGCGTGTTTGGCTCATCGGTAGCTCTCTGTTTTACCGGAAGGAGCTATGGTTGACCCATCGCTTTGCCGATATCAACATAGGCATGGATGGGTTGTTCGTCTGGTCGGTGCCGAAGGAACATATTGCCGTGTCGCAGGACCCGACGATCTCGGTCCACATGATCCATGATCGCAATGTAAGTCCCAAAAAGACGGAAGGCATCTGGTGGACCTCCCATCCCGTCGCGGAGATACAGAAGATCATGGATGCGGACTATCCCTTTTATAGTAGCTGGGGGCTGGCCACGACGAAAAACGACCCGGCTCCGGCTGACATCCAACATCAGCCTCCCCCGGCCAAAAAGCTCATGAAAAATATATTCGCCTGCCTGGTGCACGAGCGGCCGGATTGCATTGCCGACCTGGTGAACAACCTCCGTTACCAGGATCCTTCTTCCATTATTCTCCTCTATAACGGCGGACCACAGCCGGACCTGCTGCCCCCTTCCTTGGCACGCGATACACCGGGTGTCTTCATTCACCCTGCCCCCAAGGTAATGCAGCACGGATACCTTCATGACTTTGCATTACAATGCATGGAATTCGCCCTGGAGCAATTCGATTTCGACACACTCACGATAGTGGATTCGGATCAGCTATGCCTGCGCAAAGGATATACGGAACACCTGACGGACTTCTTCAGGTCCCGGCAAGGTCCGGCGGCGCCCGGCCTGTTATCCGGCGAGCCCTGGCGGGTAACCCCGGCCAATAAGACCAACCTCGTGGCTATCCAGGCCTTTAAAGAATATGACCTGTGGCAATCTTTCGTACAAACATTTCCAGATGGCGAACAGAAGTTTGTCCATTGGACCTTTTGGCCTTCGACCGTATTCACGCGCGATGCCATCCGCGATCTCGTGAAATTGTTCCGGGAGAACAGGCAGTTGCAGGAGATCATGATCAGGACCAAAATATGGGCGACCGAGGAGGTGATCCTGCCTACCCTGATACGACTGCTGGGATATGAGATCGCGGCAAACCCCTGTAGCTACGAGTACGTACGCTATAAGAGGCCATACACCCTCCAGGATATCCAGGCTGCATGCAGGCAGGAGGACGCATTCTGGATACATCCCATAGAGCGGGCCTACGACGATCCCCTGCGTAAATATGCAAGGCAACAATGTAACAACTATAGTATAAAAAATGATGTCCCTCACAGCGTTAAAAAGAGCTTGCATGAGTAAGAGAGCGAGGTCACATCGACAGCATCAACCGCAGCGGAACCAGCCTGATCAGGCTTCCCTGAGCAGGCGCCGTCCGGGGTCTAAACCCGGGCGATTGGAAGAAGACTTTCCGGCGAGTGGGATAGAGGGCCTGTCACATGATTTTAGCAGCGTACAGGTATTCACCAGGCCACTTCGGCAACTTCCATTTGCTACCGGCGCCGTTTCGGTTGGAGCAAGGGGAACAGACGGAACTTCCGAAATCACCGGCTTCGAAAGTGTCCATGAATCGGAAGCCGCCCGCACGGCAGAAGAAGTAGTACGTCGTTTGGATAAGGAGCGCCCTGTCGGACAGGAAGAGGTGCAGCCGGCTGGGCCGGACCTGGCAGGTCCCGGCGATGGCAGGCCCTTATCGGCCGGCTTACGCCGGCGCTTCGAGGGAGTGTTCGGGATCGACTTTTCAGGGGTGCGTCTGCATACAGGATCGACCGCCGCCGCCGCAGTGGACCGGGTAGGCGCCCATGCTTTTACCCAGGGCCAGAACATCGTCTTTGGAGATAGGATCTCCGATCCTGAAGGGAGTGACCACCGCCGGCTGCTCGCCCATGAATTGACACATGTCGTTCAACAGGGTATGGGCGCCGGCGCAGCGGCTTCGCTCACTTTTTCTACCCTGTCGCCTGCCGCGCCTTCCCGTGTACAGGCAGCGCCCCGGGTCACCAATGTGGTGCCCTCCGCAGTCGAGCTGGGCGTCGGTGGCAGGAACATTACGGCAACGGCAACGATCGCCGGTGCAGGACCCCGGCTTACCTGGAGCATCAATCCGGGTGGCGCCCCGCCCGCCGGCGTAAGTGTGATCGGGAGTGGGCGCCGGGTGACCATCCGCTCCACACAGCCGCCTGCCGGCGCGGTCATCGGCGGTGCACCCATCGTGATACGGGCAGCCGTCACCGGTAGTCCAGGAGACTTTTCCGACTCACCGAATGTTATGCTGGTGCAGGTGACAAACGCCACCTACACCAATGCCCCTGCTTTGGCCGCTGTCCCTTCGCAAGTCTTGACCCCCTTTCCTCCCAATACAGCCGAGCCCAACCGGGACGGCATCGCAGGCAATACAGCTGTGGTCGGCGTCACCACGGCGCCGGCTGGCCGGCCTACTACCATCGCCTTTCGCCGTAGCCTCGGGGCCGCTATCGCGGGTAATGTCATTAGGCCGGGGCGTACAACCGGTAATATGCAGCTCCGGATAACGGATACCGCGACAGGGGCAAGGCTCAATGAAACGGCGCCTACGACTGTAGCGGGGGCAGCAGGGCGAATGGCGGACCTAACGGTCAACCCGGTGCCATTAAAGGTCATACGGCTCGTTAATACTGGCGCGCTCGCAAATCCTTACGGATTCCTGAGCGCGATCACCTTTTCACGCTCCGACGCGACGGCCAATCCATTGTCCCGCATTGTCGGTGAACAGGTAACATTGATCAACGACCAATTGGGACGGCCACCGGTCAATGCGGCCAGTGGCGGATTTAATCCCGCACCCAGGTTTAATCCCCTCTCAGCCCCGGCCAATGGATGGACAGACCAGATCGGGGCCGGTGCCATGACCCTTGTTCCCGGAACTGCCACGGTGTCTATTGATGTCAACCGTTTCGTCGGACCAGGTGTACCGCACCTTCCCCGAGCCGTTACGCTGCGACAGGAATTTATATACGCCTCATGGCAGGGCGGCGGAGCCGTTTTCAGCAATGTAATGGACAGGGGCCGTCATATAAAGAGTCTTGTCGAGGATGGACCCGGTAGATTCAGGTTCACGACCGAACATGATTTCCCGCTTGCAAGACTCACGCCGATAGGCTTTGAACCATATGTGGGACCACCCCTTATCGTATTTAGCAATATAAGGGCCACCCCCGCGGCAGCCGGTGCGACGGATCTCGCTGCAGACGGCGCCGCCACAGCCAACCTGTCAGTGACTTCGTCGGTGGTAGCCCCGGCCCGCACAGCTAATTGGACGGTGCTCACCGGGGACACTGTCATTGCAGGCGGCAATCCGGCCGTGTTGCCGGCAACGGCAACATTGCAGGCCGGTGTGCGGGCAGGCACCTTTCGCTTGCGGGCTGCAGATTCACTCTTTCCTAATCGCCGGGTAGACGGTAACGTTCGTCTGGTGCCGGTGCGACTGCGCAACCTGCGCGCTGCACCGGGCCGGGTACCTGCCGGCACCTTGTCGAGTGTCGTCAGTATCAATGCCGATCCGGGAGGCCGCACAATAGACTGGACTGTGGATGCCGCTGCCACAGCAGCTGGCGTCACCCTCGCACCTGCCGTCACCGGCCCGGGGCTTGCCATGAATACGACGGTGACAAGGCCTGCCGGATTCCACGGTCGTGTAACCGTCACCGCTACAGACAGGGTGTTGGCAGTACGTACGGCTGCTGTGCAAATAAATTTTTTATGAGCACAGGAGATCCTGAAATACATGAGCAGGCCATCGAATTAGCCGGAGAGAATATCAGCTTGCATACCGGTTTCCGGTTGGCAACCACTAACCCGCTCGCCGGCGGTCCGATCGAGATAGAATTTTTCATAGACAATAATGGTTCGTCATCTTTTCCCCTTGCCCTGGTTGGCGACCGCTCGCGTCAGCGGCCCGGGAAATTCAGCTTTACAGCCAGCCTGGAAGGGGTGACACTGGAAGACCCGATGGCAATGATGGACCATACGGGCGGCCCTGCTACAGTCGTAGAAGTATTGCCCGGCAGTTCCTGGCGGCAGCTCCTCGTACTGGGAGAGTTCATCAGGCTGGAAGACAGCCTTGCCGTACTCGGTCAGAATACGACAGGCCGGATGAAGCTGGTCTGCCGCCGGCCCCTGATCCTCGCTTCTACAAAGGCTGCCGCCTTGTCGGGCAAGGAGGTACGGACAGTTGCAGCAGACCTCGTCTTTGACCTGCTCCGCAACGACCAGGCCCTGACAACATTGGCAGCAGAACTCATGAAGGCCGTCATGGATGGACCTCAGGACCAGCGCGAACGGCCGCTATCCCTACTGCTTGCCATGCGAACCGCTGCACATAACCAGATCGAAGGACTCACCCATCACCCGGACAGGTTCGTAATAATGCGGGCAAAATATGCGATCTCCACATTCCGAAATGAAGGATAATTATTTCATAGCCGTTTACACCAATAAGGTAAAGGACTACTGCGACGAGGTCTTCTTCACAAACCTCTACAGCCTGTCACAGGGAGAGCCTGTATATATCATCGACAATACGAGTGGAAAGAATTATTGTACTGCCCTGCAGAAAAGATTCCTGGACAGGAACTATCATAATTTCAGTGTGTCTCACCTGGATGTCCCGGAACATCCGGCACAAAGCCGGTTTCAGAGAAATGTATGTGAGTCGGTGAGTCACCTCAGGCACCTGTTTCTTACGTCGACGGATATACCTTATTTCCTGATCATCGAGTCGGATGTGGTGCCGCCGGCAGATCTGTTGCAAAAATTCAACGACGCCATCGACTGCCTGAATAGCCGGAATCCCGGCTGGGGGATCATCGGGGGATTGTATTACCCGGAGTTCCATAACTATACTTTCAGCACGACCACCACTTCCCTGTATAGCACCCATCATTGCCTGTCCGGCTGTACGGTCTATAAAAGGGAACTCCTTGAAAAATATCCTTTCCGGTATGATCCTGCCAACCTTGTACCCTTTCCGGACGCATTCATATGCTTTGATTCCAAAAAAGAGTTTAGTTTTTGGAATGATCACCGCATCCATTGCAGGCACCTGCACAATCCGGTCAACGGTCTGAGAGTAAGCTAAAGCGGGGGCTATTTATTCCTCCAATATTCGTCGTTGCAGAAATCCACGTTCCTGCAGACGAGCGACAACAGGCGCGGAGTCTTCCTGGAGGAGCCGATCCAGAATTCACAGCTCAGCCGCTTGTCATTGAAGGGATCACGGATGAAGTAGCGCGGGTCCTCATAATAGCGGTTAAAATCTGCCAGCTGCCGCAAATAGCGGGTGGAGGCATACCAGAAATTACCACAGAAATGGGAAATAGGAGGCATGTCCCTCCAGTTGACCCCGACCAGATCGTATTTGGGTAACTGAAGCAGGCATTTTTCCCAGTTCTCTACCAGCTCGCGCATCATCAGGCGGCGCCATTTTGCCTTGGGTTCGTGAGCCGGATGGCTCACCCCCTTACTATGGAGGTATAACACATAGCCGTCGGATTCACGGGCATAGGCCTCGATGGCTTTCATAGCCGGGGATTCAAAACAGGACAGCTCTGTGGCATTGAACAGGATCTCGAGTTCCAGGTGTAGTCTTGCGCCGAGAGACCGGACCCACTCCAGGTTTTCATGAGTGCCCAGGACCGTGAGCTTGATCCGGAGGAAGCCGTTCTGCTGAAGTTGCAGCACTTGTTCTTCGAACACCTGGCGCCAGTTACCCATGCATGCCAGGTGATAGAATACGGTCACCTGTTCGCGAAACCAGGCGGCGACCGATTTCCGGTACCGAAGCAGCCTGGGATAATGTACCGCGTAATCCAACTGAACTGGCAGAGCAAAGGATGCGGGAACCTGGCGCCGGGAAGTATCGATCACCCCGCAGCCCCAGTCCATGTCAAGGAGATAGCAGTTATAGGTCGATTCATTAAAGATACGGAGAGCAGCTTTCCAGCTGGAGCCTGTCCAGTTCTCTCCTTCATGATATTCTTCCGGACTGCGCTGGTGCCAGGCATCGGGAGGCATGCAATCATGCAGGACTATTACACCGCCTTCCGTAAGATGGTCAAAAGCGTTGCGAATATCTTTCAGCGTTTGTTCCTCGGTGTGGATGCCATCGATGAAGATGATGTCAAAGCTTTCTTCCCGGTTGCGTTCAAAGAATTCATCAGACCCGCGGGGAAAGCTGGTTGCCTTGTAAGCACATTGTATTTGTGAGCAGGTGTGATGCTGCCCGTGTATGCTTATTTCCAGGTAACGCTTCAGCTTGCGTTGATGGGAAAAATAATTGATTAGCTCGATCCGGTTCATTGTTAACGTTATTGATTTACAATTTTACAACACTCATTCGATCATAAATCAACACCCGTATTACTAATCCAAAATTATGCAAACTTAAGCAACTGTAAAAGGGAATAGGTCATTAAAAAAAGCAAAGCACGGTCCCCGGATATTCCGGAGGCTGGGGTTAGGATTTTGAAATTTGTGTACCAATTATGGGCAATCAAACGCGAAAAAAAGACAGACAGAAACAGCCGGGCCAGGATGCGGGGAATACAGCGACCAGGAAACCTGCGCCTGATACGCTACCGGGCAAAGATCAGGAGGTAACGGACCACCCGGTGCTGGCCCATGACTTCGGGAAGATCCCTTTGTTCGGCAAAGCGCCCGGCCATAGTATCCTCAGCATGCGAAAAGACGAGACGGTTGCTGCAACAACGTCGGATACACCCACCAAGCCTGCAGAGAAGCCGGTGGAAGATCCACTGACGGCTGCGGCCAGCAGTTCCCTGCTCGTCTATAAAGTTGACAAAACAGGGCGTATCCTGGGATTCAACATCGATGCAATTTCCAAATTGGTATTTGCCAGGTTACAGGCATCTGAGCGGGCCCACATCATAGTACGCGGGTTTTATCCCCGGGGTGATACGGATTTTGAAGTCGCCAAGCCGGGGAATGATATAGCAAAGGCGCTGGTACAATGGATAGGCAAAAAGCGGATACCCAGGATCGAGGACCGTATACAGTCCGACTACGAGGATTCCGGGCCGCTGCCGCAGGGACAAGGCGGGAGGATCGAAGTGGAGGTTTTTTACGATCCCGTAGTCCAGTCGTATGGAAAAGAACTTACCGGCGCAAAAGAAATTCCCGGAGTAAAGGATGACACGAAGAAGGAAGAGAAAAAAAAGGAGCCGGAAGTGGAGAGGTCCCTCGTGGTCGATCCTCTGTCCGGGACGGTGGAGACACAGATAGAAATGACCTGGGATGCACCGGTAAAGGTCGTCAAAGAGTTTAAGATTACTTTGCATATCGGTCCCAAAGGCTTTGACCAGATTGAGGCGGACCTCGCTGTCCTGAAGCACGAGATCTCCCTACGAAAATATGGGATGGGCGACTCCAAACTGACCATTACAGCCGGCCTCAACCTGGGCGTCGACTTCGACCGCGACCGCAAACAGCGCCTGAACACCGAATTCTCCGCAGCCCTCAAATCGGCAGTGGAACTTGAACTTGCCATCCCTGGCCTGCCCAGCCCTCCCAGCATCGAGCTCTCCGGCAGCATCAATCACGAAGGGAAACCCTCGTGGGAATTACAGGTTACGATATTCAAATGGAAATAAGTAAGTGTTAGAAATATTTTATTGGTTTTACAATATTAAAAGACATGAATATCCTTTATTGAAGGTAATAATTCTTACCTTTATGATGTAAAATATCTCAACTATGAATGATATTCACACTGAAGGGGATATAGAGACGCTGGTGTATACTTTTTATGCAAAAGTAAGGACCGATGAAATGTTATCTCCCGTTTTTAATGCGGTAATCAAAGGTAATTGGGATGAACATTTACGAAAAATGTGTGATTTCTGGAGCACACTTCTATTATATACCCGAAAATATATGTCTGACCCTATGGCAAAGCATATGCCGCTGCCACTGGAAAGGGGGCATTTCGAAAGGTGGCTTACCCTTTTTAATGATACAATCGCTCAATTGTTTGAAGGGACTACTGCCAATGAAGCCAAAAGGAGAGCAGCCAATATCGCAAGGCTAATACAAAGCATGAAGAATAATATTTAATATCTAAGAGAAGACGCCAATGAAAATCAAAAGAGTATATGAAAAGCCGGGCAAAGAGGACGGTAAACGTATCCTTGTAGACAGGCTCTGGCCACGGGGCCTCACAAAAGAAAAAGCAAGTATTGATTTATGGCTGAAGGAGATTGCTCCCAGCACAGAACTTCGAAAATGGTTTGGCCATGATCCTGACAAATGGAAAGAATTTCAAAAAAGATATCACCAGGAACTCAAAAATAATAAAGACCAGGTCTCAATATTGAAAGAAGAGATTAAAAAAGGAGTAGTTACATTGGTTTATGGTGCAAAGGATGAAGAACACAATGAAGCCCTTGTTCTTAAAGAGTGGTTTAATCGTTAGCTTCCGGTAAATAGTACTTCTGCCTTTTTATCCTTTAATTGACTAAAAAAAAATCACCTTTTTAGAAAACTTAGGCCCAAGTCCAGCTTTTCATTAAACTCCCCTACCGTAGCCGTTTGTAACATTACTTTGATCCTTTCCCGTATAGCCTTGAATTCGTCGTGAAGGGGGCATGGCTTTTTCTCTGAACAATTCTCCAATCCTAATCCACATCCGTTAAATAGTTTATCACCATCTATTACCTTTACAATATCCGCCAACGTATATTTCAGGTGACGATCATCTAAATAGAATCCTCCATTCGGCCCCTTCGCCGATTGCAGCAATTCCTTTCTGCTCAGTTCCTGCAAGATCTTCGCCATAAAATGCTCAGGGGAGTTAATCCCTTTAGCAATTGCCTTGATTCCAACCTTTTCCCCATCTTTAGACTTTTGGGCTATATACATCATCGCACGTATGGCATATTCGCAAGTTTTAGAAAGCATGCTTATGTTTTATGAAGCAAAAATAGCAATAAAACCTAAATAAAGAGTAAAATGTCTTTTATTTTTCCGGAACGCTCCCATCATCCACTCCTGGGGTTGATATAAACTGTCTTAATTTTTCCGGATCGTCGATCCGGATGCTTTTGCCAGAGGTAGAAATAATCTTTGCCTGAATCAGTTCCGTAAAGAATTTAAATATTGTCTCATAGGTGGTGCCGTCCAATAAGACGAATCAGCCTTATTTATATGCATCCGATGATGCCAGCCTTGCTGCCGAAATGATGGGGAAACACCATACGGATACCTTACTGGTACTCGATAACAAGGAGGCGAGGAACAGAATCGGGATCATTACATCGGCCTCTATCCTTGCTTATTACAGCAAGCAAAAGAGGAAGGAGCACACTTATAATTCGCCGGGCAAGACGCGGAGGATCCTGGTGCGGGGCAGGAAGTTATTGCAAAAAGGCAGGGTCGGCAAATGCAAGTCCAACCCTTGACAACCGATCAGTGATACAGCTTATTCACCACGTATTTGACCGAGTTGGCCGTTAATCTGTGCTATTTGGGTATTGGCCAAATTTATAACATTCTGCAAGGCCAGTTTTTGCATTTCCAGACCGGATTTATTGTTTATTGCCGTTGCCAGACGATATTCCGCCAGGCTGACGAGGTATGCCCACAGGGGCCCGGGATCTCCGGGGCCGACAATATGGATATGGCCCTGGCCATCAATATAAGCTCCGCCGCCGTCATTGATTATCCCGAATAAAATTATTATTATTATACCTGCGATATCCCGCGAAGGGATTTTTATCGTTGGGGGAATGAACCCGGTCTTAAAAAAGAACGGATCTATAGACACGGCGACTGGAGTGAACCCATCGAGGTTGAATAAGGTTGCTGTAGTGAAGTCATGGTTCCGCTGATACTTTACTCCCTGTGGAAAATTAAGTAAGGAAGGAGTATTGTTAGCGCAGAATACACCATAGAAAGTATCGCCTACCGCCATGATATTTGCATAATCTCCTATATACGGGAAGAATTGCAGGAGCGGAGTATCAGCGGGCACAGTGGCCAGCACTACGTCGTTCCAGTGGGCGGCATCTTCAGAAAATGCAAGGTGCGTCTCCCATTGCTGGCTGCCGGCGGGACCCGTTAATTGTTGATAAAGAAAGCCTATCTGTCCGTTGTCATTTATAGCTAACCCGGGATTCTTGCCATTGGGGATAGCCAACAAATCCGAATGTGCCCAGGTCTGCCCCTTGTCGATGGACCTGCGGAGATGCAACATATATATCTATTTCGCCGCCGCCGCCGTCATCTATCAGCTCAGCCCAGGCAACATATACAATTGAGCTATTTGTCGGATCGACAGCAATCGCCAATTCTCCCCCTACCCGTTCCTGACCCAGGCGACCATAAAA
>WNFI01413542.1_pt1 | contig 35609 bp, 36 predicted proteins | sample 5400471 | NCBI WGS metagenome assembly WNFI01 (sample SAMN13153348, study PRJNA577476) | soil metagenome | isolation source: 100 cm saprolite on Douglas fir-dominated hillslope | place: USA:California | collected 2013-09-17 | reverse complement strand
CCGAAAGGGAATGCTGGGTGCCGAAACCCAGTGTTCATCATTCCTTTTAGAGCATCCTTTCTTTTTTGGCTAGAGACTTGGTGAATAATCCAGGCTAGGCGTTGACCATCGCGACCTGATAGCACGTAGAATTGTGCTGCAGGTATCTGTCTGCTTCGTATGAAAAGAAATATCACGGTCGAACTGGACGCTGATCTGCTGCGCGAGCTTCGGGTACTAACGGGCGAAATTCGCGCCTTGCTTGCAGCCTTGGAGACACTTACAGATCGGGACTAACATCCATGCGTACCCACATTGATATTGATGACCACTTGATGCGCCGGGCAATGCGGTGCAGTGGCGTTCCTACGAAAAAGGCCGCCGTAGAAGCGGGCCTCCGGTTATTGGCGGAGATGCACTCTCAAGCTTCGATCCGCCGACTCCGCGGAAAAGTACGCTGGCAGGGCGATCTTGATCAGTCACGCACGGGCCGGGCTCGATCGTAGGAGGTTACGGTAAGCGCGAAGAGAGCTGGAGGGCTTGACGCGCTCTAGCGTTTGAAGGCCCTTGTCCACGGCGCGAAAGGATGGGCGCCCGGCGCCAGGTAGTTAGTTGTTTTCGCGGCGGAAGGCCCCATCGTGTTCTGCCGCCAGCATCCGGGCTTCCTTCAGATCTATCCTTGCCTTGTGTCCGTGTTTAGCGAGCAAGTATAAAAGTTCGCTACCGCTTATGAGTGTGAGCGGCTTCCCTTTTGCAAATTCGTAAGCATCTGCGCCATAGTCTCACGCTCTTCGAGCCACTGGCTCTTCTTGGCCTCCCATGCGGCTAGTTTTTTCTTAAGATCCTCAGTAGCTTTTTCGACCCGTTGCCAGCGGGCAGCCATCTCTTCAGACCATTTTTTCTTTGCCTCGCCGAACTTAGCAGCCAACCGTGCTCTTTCCTTATCGCGCACGGATGGAATGATGCGCGCAATAAAGCTCAGATGGGCTCTGAATTCTGGGTCATTTACATCCGGTTCTCGGGGTATCGCTTCCTCCTCAGGCCTCGTCGGCATCGGTGCCGGGTAGTCGGAATTGTCGATAAGTAGCGACCAGTCGATTGCACTGTCCACTTCCAGCACACTCGTTAGAATAGTTTCGAGGGCATCCAGTTTATCTTGTGCCTCTTTCGTCTGCTGCCAGGCAAGATGTTTCTTCGTTTCTTTGTTGTAAGCCGCCTTAAGCTGTGCTTCTCGCTTCGTCCGGACGGCCTGGGCTCGTGCCCATTGTTCGTTCCACGAACGCACCTGCATCTCTGCGCGCAGCTGCATTATCTCTCGCGTCTGACCCTGTACGACGCGGTACTTATGAAGGCCGGCGTGACTGATCTCACATTGCCACATAACAGTCTTGACACCCACGAACGTGCGAATGTAGCGCGTATGGGCACGAACTTCAACATTGTTCGTCAGAATGAGCAGACAGCTGGTGCCCGTCGCGATAGACTGACCTCATGACCACCACCACCCTCAACTCCCTTGCCCGCGCTTCCTCCGCTTACCTGCGCTCGGCCATGCACCAGCCGATTCAGTGGCACGAGTGGGGTGAAGAGGCTTTCGCCGCGGCGCAGCGGGAGAACAAGCCGGTGCTGCTTGATATTGGCGCGGTGTGGTGCCACTGGTGCCATGTGATGGACCGCGAGTCTTATGACGATCCGGAAACTGCAGCGCTCGTGAATGAGCACTTCATTGCGGTGAAGGTGGATCGCGACGAGCGTCCGGACATTGACAGCCGCTACCAGGCGGCGGTGCAGGCCGTCAGCGGCCAGGGAGGCTGGCCGCTTACCGCATTTCTCACGCCTGACGGCAAGCCGTTTTACGGCGGCACGTATTTTCCGCCCAACGATGGCTATGGTCGTCCCAGCTTCCGGCGCGTGCTGTTGAGCATCGCCAACGCTTACAAAGAAAAAAATGGCGATGTAGTCGAGCAAGCCAAGATGCTCGAAGGCGCGATCGCGCAGTCCGAATCTTTTGCGGGACGTAGCGGCCGCGTTTCAGCCAGCATCATTGAGGCCGTCAAGAAGTCAGCCTTCAGCATGTTTGACGCACATCATGGTGGCTTCGGGCAAGCGCCGAAGTTTCCCCATCCCTCGGCGCTCGATTTGCTGATTGAGCAGTATGCGCGGACGGCTAGCGGAGCTTCGCTCCGCCGGGCGGCCGAGGGCGGCCGTCCCCACATGGACCGTGCCCGCACCGACACAGCCCAAAATGAAGAGGATCTCCGGAACTTAATTGTCACCACGCTCGAGCACATGGCCAACGGCGGTGTGTACGACCAGCTTGCCGGAGGATTTCACCGTTACTCAGTCGATGAGCGCTGGGTGGTGCCGCATTTCGAAAAGATGTGCTACGACAATTCTGAACTGCTGAAGAACTACGTCCACGCCTATCAGGCTACAGGCTCGGAGTTTTTCGCGGATGTGGCTCGCGACATCATCCGCTGGATGGACGAGTGGCTGAGTGATCGCGAGCGCGGTGGTTTTTATGCTTCGCAAGACGCCGACATTTCCATGGACGATGACGGCGACTACTTCACCTGGACGCTCGACGAGGCCCGCGCCGTTTTAACCGATGAAGAAGCGCAGGTCGCAGCGCTGCACTACGACGTCAACGAAGTTGGCGAGATGCATCACAATCCGGCGAAGAATGTGCTCTACGTCCGCTCTCCGATCGAAGAAATCACACGCCGGATGAGCCTCGGCGCCGATCGTGTGGAAGCTCTGCTCGAATCGGCCAAGAAGAAAATGTACGCGGCGCGCCTGCAGCGGCCAACCCCGTATGTCGACAAGACGGTTTATGTGGGCTGGAACAGCATGTGCATCTCGGCGTACCTCGAAGCGGCGAAGGTGTTGAATCTCGAGGGCACGCGCCGTTTCGCACTGCTCTCGCTCGATCGGGTTCTGGCGGAAGCGTGGAAGCCGGAGCGGGGAGCACCGGTAAACGCAGGCAAGGGCGGCCACGCCGGACAGCTGCTGCACGTGGTCGCTTACTCTGACCCCAAGGCCGCGCACCGCGAAGTCCCCGGCCTGCTTGACGACTACGCGGCTACCGCGATCGCCTGCCTCGACGCTTATGAAGCCACTGCTGACCTTAGCTACTTCAAATTCGCGCAGGCCATCACAGATGCCATGATCGCAAATTTTTTCGATGCGACTTCGGGTGGCGCCGCCATTGCCCTGTTGCGAATGCATCACTACACCGGTGAAGCCGGGCATCGGGAGAAGGCGGAACTCACGCTGGAAACGTTCGCTGGGATCGCGGAGCAATTTGGCATTTTCGCCGCGACCTATGGCATCGCGGTGATCTATCTGTTGGAGAATCCGGTGCAGGTCGTTGTGGTGGCGGACAGCGGGCGGGAGGAATCGACTGGCGCACTCTACGCCGCAGCTGCGGCACCCTTTGCCTTTAACAAGAGCACATTGCGGTTAACCGCGAACCAGGCGGTGGCCTCCAATTTGCCTCCCGCGCTGGCATCCACAATCCCGAACCTGCCGCAATTGAAGGCCGGAAAACCCTTCGCGGTGCTGTGCTCTGGATTCGCCTGCCAGCCGCCAGTGACCGATGTCGCTGAACTGCGACGGGGGCTGGAATCCGCGCTCTGCAAGTAAGGTTAGAAGCGTTTCCGCAAATAAAACGGGGCTGACGGGTTAATAAGGTCCCGTCAGCCCAAAGATTGCAAGCCCTAGTTTTCGGCCCAGTTACCGCTAGTTACTCAAACTGGGTGGGCACAATGGAATCGAGCCTCCGTCCAAGGCGGGAACCTGAGGGACGGCAGCTGCTACATATGTGCCCACTAGTCCTAACATCAGGATTGAAGTCCTGATTGCGAGTTTCATGGTTTTCTCCTATTCGCGGCATGGCCGTCAACATTCCGGCCCCATGGCGCGGAGCCGCATTATAAGGCACACTGTCAACCCTTCTTGCAATAAATTTCACTCCGGTGCCCTGACGCTTCAACCTAGAGGCGCGCTCGGGCTCTTACCATGCCTACAAAAGGCCGGTAAATACAGCGAATGCTGTAGTTTGGCGGGGATTTTCCCTCAGGATCTGAGGGCGTAATGGCCGTAACCCAGAAGGACACTCTGGCGGGAAGACGTTTACAAAATCCGAACAAGGCGCCTGAAGCGAGGAAAAGGGACGAGGATGCGCGATCTCCAGTTTCTATGTTTTGGTGCCCATAGTCTCCGGCAATTGCGGAATATTCACGCGGCTCGGAGCTCCAAGTCCTGTCCGGGCCCCTGGGCTAACTGGGTCGGCTGCAGAACGGGACGGGGTGGCATGTGTGCGCGAGAGCGCGCGATCAACCATCCCTTCAAACATTGGAATCAAGGAATCGGCAGCTACCGGGTAATGGATGTCAGAGAGGCTCTGCTCCCAGCGCTGCGGCTGCAGCAAAACCGCCGTAGATTCGCGAGCCGGGCTCTTGGCAAGCATGTAGCCGAGCCAGGTCAGCAAAGCCACATTGAAGGCAGCCATATTAACCAGGTCCATGGCCAGATTGTCGAGGTAGTGGCCTAACCAGGATGCAATCAGTGCCAACTCGACCATGGCGTACCCACCCAGGCCCAGGGCAATTCCAAAACTGTGCTGCTTCCGGCTGACTCCCAGGTAGTTGGCAAAGAACAAGAGGAACAAGACCATCCCCACCTGAATAGTACGTACGCAACGCTGGGTGGTGGTAATGGCGAGCATCCAGGGCAGCATCTCGGAGGAATTACTGGAAACCGAGACGACGCCAGCCACCAATAGCATCACCAGGCCGGCCCACTTGAAGAGGACGGTGCCCAGATCCCGCAGGGTGTGAAAGGGACGGAAAACATCCAGAAAGACTTCGTGAATGATCTTGAAACCAAGAAACACGCCAATCGCGTTGCTGATCCAGTACAAGTAAAAATACGTAGCGTAGTTGTGCCGCAGGTGCGCAGGATAGATTAAGGCAAAGATCAGGATCTGAGTGATGACGTAAGCAAAGAAAAACTTGAATTTCTTGTGCAACCCGCGCCGGAGCATGACTGCGGCAATGACCGCCTGCACCACGGGGTGCGCTATCCAGAGAGCGTTATAGAAGATCGTGATTTTTTCGCTCATCGGAATAATACCCTGCGCTCCGTAAGGCACGGAACTACGTTTGACTATGACTATACGGAGGTTAAGCCCAAGCTAATTGTTTTGGCCCCGATGATCAATGTACTCAGGTAACTGCAGAGTAACGTTACCTTTGCAGGTAACCAAAAGCAACGTTACCTTCGTGCCATTTGAGGCCGGGGCTCCACAAGGATGGCGAATTCAGCAATGGAGAGAGAAAATGCAGCAGGCGGCAGGTTGCATTCAAAAAAGAACCCGGACAATTCAAGAACTGGCCGGGCGCACGGGCTGGGTTGCGTCTTGCTAAACCTGCTATGCGTCGGGGACGGAGTGGATGTAGGCGCGCATCATGCGCACCTCGTCGTCTTTCTCGCTCAAATCGTGCAACAGGATGTCACGGAGGGATACGATGCCAACCAGATATCCATCCTTGCAGACGGGTACGTGACGGAAACCGTGCCGCCGCATCAGGGTCATACAGCCTTCCAGATCCTCATTTGTGCTGACGGTGAGGGGATCTTCGGTCATGACCTCTGCCAGGCACGTGCTCCGGGGGTCGCGGCTTTCGGCCACTACCCGCTTCATGAGATCGCGTTCAGAAAAGATTCCCATCAGTTTGCCGTTGTGCATGACTGGTACCGCACCAATGTTCCGTTCCACCATAGCCTGCACGGTTTCAAGTACGGTTTGACCGAGTTCCGCCTGATACGTTTCCTGAGTCTTAATCAGGTCGCAGATACGCATTTGATACCTCCCGGGAAGCCAACATCCGAGTTGTCCAAAGCATCCATCGGGGTCGGAGTATATGCCGAAAACTAGGGGAGGGGAATAGGCAAGAGGCTGGAGGATCAGAGAATAAACCCCACAATGGGAAGAATGGCCGGTGCCAGTGCATGGGCCCTTTTCTCTGGCATCTGAAGGGAAGTGCAGGGTTTATTGGAGAAGTGAAGGGTTTATTTGGGGGAGGAGTCTGCGCTGCGGTGCCCGCCTTCTTCGCCGATAAAGAAGAAATACGAGCAGTTCCACAACGCCGTGGGGACGCTGCCCCGCGCGCGAGCGGTGAGAACAATGTTGTACTGATCCAAGCCTCCCGAGCTGAGGTCAAAAAAGACATCCGCCGTCCGCGCTGGTGTGACAGCTTTTTTCCCGGGTACGGGAAACTCCGCCTTCCCGTCCCCCAACGGCTGGATGACTGCCAGGCATCTCAAGAATTCGTGGAGATCCTGGCTTTGAATGCCGCCGGGAATAACAAATGAAACTTCAGCATCGTGCTCCTCCGAGAAGTGCCAGGCCAGTGACGCCGCCAGATTTACCGCCCGCTCATAGGCTGGACCAGAAATCACACCACTCGCAGGATTATCGAAGACAATTCGCAGCCTGCGCTCATCCTCGCGGCTGAACTCGCGAACCTTCAGCGAGCCGGACTTAGCCGTCGCCTTCCAGTCGACGTGCCGCGCTGAGTCGTCGGGCATGTATTCGCGGATAAGGTATAGGTCTGAACCGCGTCCGCGCACAAAACTCTCCCACTCCCCGCGCACCAGGGGCAATATTTCAAACAGCTCCTCCGTGGGCTCGATCCGTGGATATACCAGCACTTCTCTTTGCAGGGGCACGTGCCGCGTCTTGGTCAGAAATGCGAATGGAAAGCGTGTGGCCACGCCGAAGCTGTCTTCGCGATACTGTCCGCGCTCTTCGAATTTCAGCTCCAGATCCGCCGACCGTTCAGCGTGAGGCGGCAGATAGGGAAAATAGGCCATTCCCTCGAAGATGCCGGGCGGACCCGGAGTAACCGGCACTCGGCGCACGCGACGGTCGGGCAGCCGCAGCCACTGCTCATCGCGAGGACGGTTGAAGGGGAAGGCGAAAGTCGCCGACTCCCATTTCCACTGCTTGACGGGCCTCTTTTTTTTCTTGGGACGGGCTGAGACTACCTGGATGGAAAACGACGGCAAGAAGCGATTTGGATTGCGCAGCGCGATGCGTCCCGCAACCGCGCGCCCGGCGAAGACGTGCTCAGGCAGGCGGACGTCCAATTCCAACCACCGCAGAACCAGCGCCGACACCAGGCCGGACACCAGGATCGCCGCCAGCATGGCCGCCACCACGATGTAGAGAAGATTGTTGCCCGTATTCAACGCCGCGATGGCGATCACCAGCGTGACCAGTACGTACACCACGCCGGCGCGCGTGACTTCGTAGTTAAACGTTTCGCGCAACCGCTCCAGCGCCACGCGCCGCGCCAAATATGGCACAGTGACCAGCCCCACCAGCGCGGCCAACAGCAGCGAAATCGAGGCCAGAATGACTGTGCCCCACAGGTTGCCGGCATCGCGCGACACGGTCGAAAAGAGCGCTGCCGCGAAAGCCAATCCTAATCCGACGAGGGCGAGCAGAAATTTGGCCCATACTTCTCCGGTGGCCGACTGCAGCCAATGCGCCAGGCGAGAGATGCCCGACCGGCTGGCCTTCAGTGTATTTGCGGAATGTGCGTAGGCGGAGGGCACCTGTTTCGAGCCTAGCATCGCAGGAAGGAACGATCAATCCGGATTAGCTCGAAGAGGAAGCCTTCGTAACCAGCACCAGCGCCGTCAGAGGCAGCGACTGAAAGCTAGTACTCCGCCAATTCCTTCATCGCGAGGAACAGGTCGTTCGCCTGCGGCAAGATGGCGTCTTCCAGAATCGGCTGGTAGGCTACGAACGTGTCTTTGGCAGCGGCACGGCGCACGGGCGCATCGAGATGATCGAAGAGCTGGTCGGCGATTCGGGCTGCGATCTCGGCTCCGTAGCCCCAACTTAAAGTGTCTTCGTAGGCCACGAGGGCACGGTTCGTCTTTGCGACAGACGCTGCAATGGTCTCCCAGTCAAACGGATTCAGGCAGCGCAAGTCGATCAGCTCGACTTTCACTCCCTGTTCGCGCTCCAGCTTCTGCGCCGCCTGCAGCGCGCGGGGCACGACCGCGCCGTAGGTGATCACCGTCACGTCGGTGCCGGGATGCACGATCTTGGCCTTGCCGAACGGAATCATGTACTCCGGTCCCGGATACGGCGCGCGGCCATAAGTCTCGCGATACAGTCGCTTGTGTTCCAGAAACAACACCGGATCGTCGCAGCGGATTGCGGTGCGAAGCAGGCCAGCCGCGTCCAGAGCATTCGACGGAAACACCACGCGCAGTCCTGGAATATGGGTGAAGATGCTCTCTCCGCATTGGGAGTGGTAAATGGCGCCGCCGGTCAGATAGCCGCCAATCGCCACGCGGATCACCAGCGGCGCAGAGAAGCCGTTGTTCGAGCGCCAGCGAATGATCGGAAGCTCGTCGCGCAACTGCATCATGGCTGGCCAGATGTAGTCGAAGAACTGAATCTCCACCACCGGCTTGAGTCCGCGCGTTGCCATGCCCGTAGCCCGGCCGACGATGGCAGCCTCGGCCAAGGGCGAGTTGAATACGCGCTCAGCCCCGAACTCGTTCTGTAGGCCGAAGGTGAGCTTGAAGACTCCGCCCTTGCCCTTGACCAGCTTGCGCTTCAAATATTCCTCGCGGCTGCAATCGGCCACGTCCTCGCCGAAGATCACAATGCGCTCGTCGCGCTTCATTTCGTCGCGCAGAGTCGTGTTGATCAGGTCCGCCATTGTCTTGGCGGCCGGCTTCTTGCCGTCTGGTGTATCCGCGCCCACCGCGGGTTGCGTCTCGAATACAGAAGAAGTCGGGTCGAGCACCGGCGAATATATATATTTTGTGATGGTCTCCGGCGCCGCAGGCAGGGCTTCGAGGGCACGGTCCACCGCGGCCTGCAGTTCGTCTTCTACCTGCTTTTCCAGCTGCGTGATGCCCTTCTCGTCGAGGATACCCTCGCGCAGCAGGAACATCTGGGTACGCGAAACCGGATCGCGGGCCGCGTCCCGCTCGCGCTCTGCCTCAGGACGATAAAGCCGCTCATCATCGGAAAGCGAGTGCGAATACGGACGAATCACATGCGCGTGCACGAATGCCGGTCCGTTTCCCTCGCGGCAATGTCGCGCCGCTCGCTGAAACGCGGCGTAGCTTGCCACCGGGTCGGTACCGTCAACCTCTTCAAAATGAAAATTAGGAAAGCCCGAGACCAGCCGAGAGATGCTTCCCCCTGCGGTCTGCGCCTCCACGGGCACTGAGATGGCGTAGCCGTTGTCCTGCACGCAGAAGATCACACGGACTTTGCCCAGAGCGGCCGCGTTCATCGCCTCCCAGAACTCGCCTTCGCTCGAAGTGCCATCGCCCAGCGAAACATAGGTCACTTCGTCGCCCTGAAAAGCCACCTCTTTGAACTGGCGATAATCGGGTGCGCTATTTCTCGCGTCATTTGCGAGGACCGGAATCTCCGTAGCTTTGGGATGTTGCGCGAAATAGCGTCCGGCCTCAGCACAACCTACGGCCTGCAGAATCTGCGATCCCGTCGGCGAGGACTGCGTGACGACATGCAGACTGGGATAGCTCCAGTGCGAGGGCATCTGGCGTCCGCCGGAACTTGGGTCGTCGGCCGCGCCCACCGCCTGCAGAAACATTTCATACGGCTTGGCACCCAGGGTCAGGCACAACGCGCGATCGCGGTAATACGGGTAGAACCAGTCATAGCCCGGCCTGAGCGCCAGGCCAGCGGCCACACCAATGGCTTCGTGTCCAGCTCCCGACATTTGGAAGTAGATCTTCTGTTGGCGCTTCAGCAGGATTTCCCGGTCATCAATGCGCCGGGACGTGAACATGTAGCGGTAGGCCTGGACGAGCTGGTCGCGAGTAAGCCCTTCATAGGTCTTCGCCTTCTTCGCGCCATTGGCCGCAAGGGCCAGTTTGGGGTCAGTTCTTGTCGTCGCCATCCGGTTCCCGGGGTCTTAACCTGCTGCTCTTACCATATTAGATTCTCACGGTCGTGCTGTGGTTTCAGTGGACCAGAACTTGGGCGCGCTAGAACCACCGAGACTGAGGTGCCGGATCACAGCAAACCTGTTGCATTGTAAATGGTGACTGGGGTCGAAAACATACCGGATTTCGAGAAAAAATTCTACTTGCGAATAGGTTGTGTGGCGCGGGCACTCCCTTCGGCAGGCTCAGGGCAGGCTCTGCCCGCGGGGGATTACCCCGGGTGCCGCTCATTCGAATAGTTGTAAATGCTTGTAAAGCGCAGCAGTTTCCGCTCTCGAACCACAGAGGACAAAATCTTGGGAGATTTCTGGTTTCGTGCCTTCCACAGCATTTCGCGGGCAAGAGTGCCCGCGCCACACGTTCAAGTCGCGTTTAGGGGGATGCCGCCCGATGTTTGGCCAGGGCACGAGCCAGACGTGGATTGCCGCCAACCAACTGCTCAAGCTGCCTTGTGACCTCAACCGAAGGCGCCGACCGAACAATGGCTTCGATGGCAGTCTCGGCATCCAGGGACTCGGTTCGAACGAGATCTAGCAGGAAATCAGCGGCCTCCGGCTGACGGGTGAGCGATATGGCAGAGAGCAGGACGGACCGAAACCACGGATCAGGCTGGGGATCCTCAAGGAAGCGTTTGTGCAAGGCGCTGAAAGCTTCTGGAGAGCGATCGGCGGCGATGGCCAGCGCGGCCTCACCGGCAATGTCATCGCCCGTCGCCAGAAAGCGGCTGACCCAGGAAAGCGCGCTTCTACCCTCGATGTTCATGACGCCGCTGAAACATGCGCCCAGAACTTCCGGCTCGTCGGCGGCAAGAATCGCGCGCAAACGAAGTAAAAGCGCGGCAGAAGGTGAGCCGACCTGCTCGATGGCGCGGACAGCCTCCAGGCGAACCGATTTATCCTTGTCGCTAAAGAGTTCTATCAAAAAGTTGAGCAAATCGGTTTCTGACAGACTGCGGCATTGCACCAGCGCAAGAGCGCAGGTGCCGCGCAGTGTGCCAGCCGTATCGGATCGGCCTCCCCACACAGGTTCCAGCTGGATGTGGCGCATGCCGCGAAGAAAAACGGCAGCGTCGTGATACTCAAACGCGGCGAGCGCTCGGCTCAACGCATTTTTGGCCCAGCACTGGGGATCGGTCTTCACCGGGTCCGTAAAGAAACGGTCGAAAGCAACGAGTAACTGCGGGACCAATTCGGACAGGGCGAGTTCGCGCACCAGATCAGCAGCCTTTGCCACGACGTAATTATTACGATGTGTCAGCGCCTTGCGCAGCGGTTCGAGGGCAGCTTCGGGCGCTTGATGACGGAGCTCGTCCAAGGCGGCGAGCTGGTCCTCAAAGCTGCGCTTGGCGGGCATGAATGGCAGTGTAACGCCAGCTCGGCCTAGCCCCGCGGGAAGGTTCGTAAATATTCGCGGATATTGTCCCGCACCTCGCGGAAAACGGTGAGGCGTCCTTCCTCCGAGCCACTCACGGCTGCAGGATCTGCAAAGTTGTGATGAATCGAGACAGTTCCACCGGGAAAGATCGGGCAGTTTTCCCGGGCGTTGTTGCAAACGGTCAGTACGTAGTCGAAGGTCTGTCCCGAAAATTCGCTTACATGCTTCGAGCGCTGTCCGCTTAGGTCAATGCCCAATTCCCGCATGACCGCAATTGCCTCTGGACGAACACCGCTCGGCTTGACCCCAGCGCTGAACACTTCGAATCGGTCGCCGGCGTCGTGACGCAACAATCCTTCCGCCATCTGGCTACGGGCTGAATTCCCCGTGCAAAGAATCAACACGCGTTCCCTCTTCATGCGGGGCTTTCTGTCTCGCTCGGTTCGAGTTGGGCGGGAACCAACCAGCGAAAGAACCACGTCGCCGCCAACACCGCAGCAAATTGCACAGCGATGAATGCCGGAGCGTCGGCGGGTCGAATACCGGCGAACGTATCGCTCGCAGCCCGGGCCAATGTGACGGCAGGGTTCGCGAACGACGTGGACGCGGTGAACCAGTACGCTGCGGTGATGTAAGCGCCCACCGCAACGGGAACGGCAGATGAGCGGGCACGAGAACATCCCCAGATCACCGACAGCAATCCGAAGGTGGCGATGAACTCGCTCCACAGCTGAGCTCCGCCGCTCCTCACATGATGCGACGCAAAGAATAGCGGCAGGCCAAACATCAGGTGAGCTGCCGCCACGCCGCCGAACGCTCCCACAATTTGAGCAACCATGTATGCGGGCGCTTCCCGCCATGCGATTCCGCCTTGCATCGCATCAGCCAGCGTGACCGCGGGATTGAAGTGCGCGCCCGAGATCGGGCCAAATGCCAGAATCAGCGCTACGAGCGCTGCTCCGGTCGCAACCGCGTTCGCGAGGAGCGCGATCGCGACGTTGCCGCCAGCCAGGCGCTCGCCCATAATGCCCGAACCCACGACCGCCATCAGCAGGAAGGCTGTGCCCAATGCTTCAGTTGCAGCACGTCGGACCACAGCAAGCCTCCTGTGCACGAGCGGGTTTGACAGCGCGCACGAAAGCGCTCATGAATTTTCCATCCACCTGCGGCGCAAGCGCGTCGACGTCAATTCCCTGCCCCGCTAGAAATTCGCGGGCGTCTTCCGCGCGGTAGATCCGAGTCGGCTCCAGATTAATCTGCTCGAATCCCGCGGTGGCCAGCTTAGCGAGATACTCTTTCTCTTCCAGCGCTCCTGCGATGCAGCCCACCCACGCCAACACGCTTTGGCGAATCTCTGGCAACATTTCGCCCCGGGTCACCACATCGGAGACGGCGAAGCGGCCGCCCGGCTTGAGTACACGGAACGCCTCGCGCAGTACGCGGTCTTTATCCGCCGAAAGGTTGATGACGCAGTTGGAAATGATGACGTCGACAGAGTTGTCGGGCAGCGGGATATTCTCGATCTCGCCCTTGAGAAACTCAACATTGTCGATCCGTGCCTTGCGCTTGTTGTCGTTGGCTAACGCAAGCATTTCATCGGTCATGTCAAGGCCGTACGCCTTGCCCGCCGGACCCACGCGCCGGGCGGAAAGCAGCACGTCAATGCCGCCGCCGGAGCCAAGATCAAGCACGATCTCTCCCGGATTCAGTTGGGCCAGCGCCGTCGGATTGCCGCACCCGAGCGAAGCCAGCAACGCTTCCTCGGGAATCTGTCCTGCCTGGAGAGCGTCGTAAAGATTGGTGGTGATCGGATCTCCGCAGCCGTTGCCGGCGGTAGCACCGCAACAGGAACTGCCCCCTGCCTTCACCCGCAGGGCAGCCTGCCCGTACTTCTCTTTCACAACTTCCTTAATGTTGACGCTCGTCGTGCTCATGGCAATCTCCTATCTGCAGGTTCGTACGATCGCTTCCGGTTTGAGTGCCTTGTTGCGGGTGCAGCACTCGGCATACAGAAATTGCAGCAATTCCTGAAGTGCTTCCGTGTTCGCGGTGTAGCGCAGAAATGTCCCTTCGCGCTGCACGTCGACCAGCCCTTCGTTCTTCAGCTTGTCCAGATGGTGGGAGAGGGTGGAATTTGGAATCTCGATCTCACCCTGAATGTCGCCCACCACCAGCCCCTCGGGGTGTGCCGACAGCAACAGCTGCATGATGCGCAACCGTGGCTCGGTCCCCATGGCGGAGAACATGTCGGCATATTTGGCCACGCGCTCGCTGGCTTTGCTCGGTGAGGCTACTGACATGTTTCGATATTACTAGAAATATCGTTGACAAGCAAGGAGTGACTGCTAATGGGGGGTTCGGCCTTTTGTCGAGACCTTGCCAGCAACTCTCTCACGGCTGCAATCGTTTATCCTAAAAGCACATGATCCGTACCCTCCGCGACTTCGACCCCCACGCAATCAAGCTCGTAATCTTCGATCTTGACGGCACGTTGATCGACTCCCGTCTCGATCTGGTGCACTCCGTAAACGCCGCCCTCCGCCACATTGGCAGGCCGGAGCTGCCCGACGAAGTGATTGCCAGCTACGTAGGCGACGGAGCGCCCATCCTGATTCAGCGCGCGCTCGGCGGAGAGGTAGTCGACGAAGCGCTTGTCCGGAAGGGCCTCGAATTCTTTCTTGCCTACTACCGCGAGCACAAACTCGATCACACCACCGTGTACGCAGGCATCGAGGATGCTCTGGCGGCGATTCAGCATTCTTCGAACGGAGGCTCGCGGGCTGTCGCACGGAAGATGGCGGTGCTCAGCAATAAGCCGGTGATTCCATCACGCGCCATCGTCGAAGCGCTCGGCTTGGGACCGTTCTTCACGCAGATCTATGGGGGAAACAGTTTTGCGACGAAGAAGCCCGATCCCGAAGGCGCGCGCAAATTGCTCGAGGAAACTGGCGTGCTCCCCGAACACGCGGCGATTATCGGCGACTCGCATGTCGACATACGCACCGGGCGCAACGCGGGTCTGTGGACGTTGGGGGTTACCTACGGCTTCGCACCACATACCCTGGGCGAGTGCCCTCCCGATGTTCTGGTGGACTCACCTCAGGAGTTGGCGGAAGCATTTGCCTGAAGTACTTACTCAGTGACGAATCCGCAATAGCTATTCTCGAACAGACGGTTTCGAAATACACGGTCGCGCATAAACGCGAAGCTACGCTACACTCTCGCTGACAGAGTACAAGCGACCACCGACACGAATGAACCCTGACAACTCTGGCTCCGCCCACGGTTTTACTGCAAAGGAACTGCGTAAGCTCCGCAGCCTGAAAGATCCTCATGGCATCCAGAAGTTTCTCGATGATGCTCCCTATCACCTCGCTGATACCGCGTGGTCTCCGCGACGCGTGCTCGCCGAAGAGACGGCGCATTGTCTTGAGGGCGCCATCTTTGCTGCTGCGGCCTTGCGAGCGAACGGCTATCCTCCGCTGCTGCTTGATTTTGAGGCGGACCACGATACCGACCACGTGATCGCAGTTTTTCGCCACAACGGCTGCTGGGGCGCCGTTGCCAAATCAAATTACACCGGCTGCCGCTGGCGTGAGCCGGTCTATCGCACGCTACGCGAACTGGCCTTGAGTTATTTCAACATTTACTGCAACTTGCGGCGGGAGAGGACGCTGCGGCGTTTCTCGCGTCCGGTAAACCTGGCCCGCTTCGACCGTCAGAATTGGATGATCACCGACAAGCCAGTCTGGTTCATTGTCTATCATTTATTCGACATCAAGCACTACGAGTTGCTCACACCGGCGATGAAGAGGCAACTGCATCGCGTGGACGAGCGACTGTTTCAGGCGGAGTGTCTGGGAAAGGCGTTGAGGAGCAAGGATTAGAAGGATCGCGAGAAGAACGGGCGCCCGCCCTAACCGCACTATGCCGAGCGCCCAGCGCTTGATTTTTAGCCCTAATGGCGTTATCGATCAGGCCGCAATACCGCAATTTCAGCCTTGGGTCGGGTGCCGTTGAGGCTTGCCCAGGCAACTTCCTTCTCAGCCTTCGACTTGGGGAGTTCCCGTCCGGTATCGCCACTGCCGTTCCAGACTTGGGCCAGGAAATAGGAGTCTCCGTAGCGATGGAAAACCAGCTTGGGACTTTCAGGCAGGCCGTGTTGCACGTTGTGCACCATTACAAACGTCTGGTTTTTGGAATCCTGCGGATTGAAGATGCGAAGGACACCGGACGCCTGCGGGGCAACGATGTAACGTCCCGGCTCCATCTGGTGGTTTGCCACAACAAATGGAAAGGGAACATTTACAATCACGTCGCCGGGTTTGGTTTGAGCGACGGCGGCCGAAACCGCGAGAAGCCCTATTACAAATACAGCCTTTCGAAGCAGTCGAGTTTTCATGTCATCCTCCCGAGGCGGTGTTGACCGCCTGTTGTTACGTCATGTCCACGGGGGGCCTGGATGACTGGTTGTGATAAGCCGCTGATTGCTGGCGGGACCCGTTACGGCGATGCTGCAAGATCCGCGCTATAAGATTGTGAATCTCGGGGCGGCTTCGTTTCACGAGGGAGCAAGCACGTGGGACATGATCTGCTGGGCTACTTTAATCCGCTGCTGACCTGGCAGACTGGCAGCACCCGCATGGAGCCGCGCACCTGCCGGCGAAAAACAAACGGTTCCGAACCGATTGCCACGTTCCACGGCTGCATGCAGTTCGCTAAGAGCGAGATACAAGTGATCCAGCTGGACGTCGAGGGCATTGATGCAGTTTAGTGCGGAACTTCGCGCCTTCTAGCGACGTAAAATCAGTTATGAGCATCCGGAGTGGCGGTCTGATCGTAGTGCTCTTGTGTCTTCCTCTTCCTCTCTTCGGCCAGAAAGAAGAGCCAACGGGCGCACCCGCAGCCGCCGAGATTTCACGTCCCGCCCAGAAACCTGGCGCCGCAGCGGCTGGTGTTTCGCCGCAGTCCAACAGCACTTCTCCCGCTGTGTTGGACCTCAAGCCCAACGCGAATGGCGCGCTTTCGCAGGAGCAGATGCAACAGCTCCTTCACGTCGTCGCCGAGAAAGACATCGAGAACGACAAGCGGCAGCGCGACTACACCTACATCGAACGCAACGTGGAACGCAAGCTCGATGGCAAAGGCCAGATCAAGTCGACCGAAGCGAAGACCTACGAAGTAATGGAGCTTTACGGCGAGCAGGTGATGCGGCTGATTGAGAAAGACGACAAGCCGCTTACGGAAAAAGAAGCGGCCAAAGAAGAAGAAAGAATTCGGAAGCTGACTGACAAACGCAAGAACGAATCGGAAGACGAACGCAGGAAACGCGAAGAGAAAGAAGAAAAAGATCGCGAACAGGGGCGGAAATTCGTGCGCGAAGTCGCCGATGCCTACAACTTCAGGCTGGTTGGGATCGAGCAGGTGGACGGGCGCGATGCCTGGGTGATCGACGGCGAACCGCGTCCGGGATACGAGCCTCACATGAAGGATGCGAAGTTCCTGCCCAAGTTCCACGGCCGCGTGTGGATCGATAAGAACGATCTGCAATGGATGAAGCTCGACGTGGAATGCATTGACACCGTTTCCCTGGGATGGGTTCTGGCTCGCATCCACAAAGGCACGCGCGTTGTGATCGAGCAAACGCGGATAAACGACGAAGTCTGGCTGCCGCGCCACTTAGCGTTCAAGTTCAACGCCCGCGTCGCCCTGTTCAAGGGCTACAACGTCGACGGGGAGCAGAGTTACCGCGACTACAAGAAATTCCGGGCTTCCGCGAAGGTTGTAGGAGTGGGGGATGTTAAGCAGTAAGGAGCGCCAGCAATCTCTGCCAACAAACGCGTAGTAGCACACGAGAATTGGTCGCATAATGGTTAAGAAGAGCAGGGCTTCACAGGCTGCGGAAAAACTGTTTTTGATTTTGTTTTGAAAGGGTGCGGCTTGAGCCGCGCCGTCAGTGCCGCAAATCAATCCCGGCTTTAGCCGCTGAGGGTGCCCTCAGGCTACAATGCCACTTATTCCCTTCAGCCGTGCCACTATCGGGGCAATATGAATGCGGGCTTTAGCCTCTGAGCGATCGTGACTTCTCTCACAAACTCCTTACTCCATATGACAGAGCGATTCGCCGTCCGATCACAAGTGGACAATCCCTCGCATTTCACCGCGGTATAATAAAAAGATTCGCAATCGTTGAAATTCGCCTCTGTGGTGGTCGGAGCCGCAAGCAAACCGAGCCGAGCGTTGCTCGGCTGGACAGCCGAGGCGGCCGTCCCTACACGAGCTTCCAGATTGCGGCTTGTTCTGACGGCCTCAGCTAAAGGCCAAGAGCTTCTTGCATGGACTTCAAACTCGTTTCTGATTACAAGCCGCAGGGGGACCAGGGCCGCGCCATCGAGGCGCTGCTGCGCGGGGTGTATGACCGCGAACAGCATCAGGTTTTGCTGGGCGTAACTGGGTCGGGCAAGACTTACACCATGGCCAAGGTGATTGAGGCGGTAAACCGTCCGGCGCTGGTCATGGCGCATAACAAGACGCTGGCGGCGCAGCTTTATCACGAGTTCAAGAATTTTTTCCCGCACAATGCCGTCGAATATTTCGTTTCGTACTACGACTACTACCAGCCTGAGGCTTACGTTCCCGCCGCCGATTTGTTCATTGAAAAAGAGGCAACCATCAATGACGAGCTTGACAAGCTGCGGCTGTCAGCGACGCGATCGTTGTTTGAACGGCGCGATTCTTTAATTGTGGCGTCGGTGAGTTGCATCTACGGGTTGGGATCTCCGGAAGCTTATTACGGCATGATGCTGTTTCTCGAAAAAGGCCAGAAGATCAAGCGCGAGGACATCACGCGCAAGCTGGTCGACATTCTTTACGAGCGCACCAATGGCGAGTTCCGGCGTGGAACGTTTCGTGTGCGCGGCGACGTAATCGAGGTCTTCCCTACTTATGACGACATGGCGTACCGCATCGAGCTGTGGGGAGATGAGATTTCATCGCTGACGCAGATTGATCCGCTGTTCGGTACGGTGAAGCAGAAGTATGGGCGGCTGCCGATCTATCCCAAGACGCATTATGTGATGAAGGAGGAAACTCGGGCGTCGGCGGTGGACTCGATCAAGAAAGAGCTGGCGTGGTGGGAGGTGGAACTCGAAAAGCAGGGTCGGCTCGTAGAAGCGCAACGCATTCATCAGCGGACCATGTTTGATCTGGAGATGATCCGGGCCATGGGCTACTGCCACGGCATTGAGAATTATTCGCGGCACTTTACCGGACGGCTGCCGGGCGAGCCTCCGCCGACGCTGCTGGATTATTTTCCCCGCGACTTTCTGATGTTCATTGACGAATCGCACCAGACCGTCCCCCAATTGCGCGGGATGCATGCCGGCGACCGCTCGCGCAAGGAAACGCTGGTCGAGTATGGCTTTCGCATGCCCTCGGCCCTCGATAACCGTCCCCTAACGTTTGAAGAGTTTGAGCATCGCACCAACCAGCTGGTTTATGTTTCGGCGACGCCGGGGCCGTATGAGCTGACTAAGTCGGCAGGCGTGGTGGTGGAGCAGATCATCCGTCCAACCGGACTGATTGATCCTGAAGTCGAAGTGCGTCAGGTCAAGGGACAGATTGACGACCTGTTGCATGAAATTCGCGACCGTGTAAGCCGTGGCGAGCGAGTGCTGGTGACGACCTTGACCAAGCGCATGTCTGAGGACCTGGCCGAGTACTACGGCGAGGTGGGCGTCAAGTGCCGCTATATGCATTCGGAGATCGAGACGCTCGAACGGGTCAAGATTCTACGCGACTTGCGCAAGGGCGAGTTCGACGTATTGATTGGCATCAATCTTCTGCGCGAGGGGCTGGACTTGCCGGAAGTGTCGCTGGTGGCGATTCTCGATGCCGATAAGGAAGGATTCCTGCGGTCGTCGGGGTCGTTGATTCAGACCATCGGCCGCTGCGCCCGCCATCTGCGCGGACGCGCGATTCTGTACGCCGACCGCATGACCGACTCGATGAAACGCGCTATGGGCGAGACTGACCGGCGGCGGGCGATCCAGACCGCCTACAACGAAGAAAATGGGATCACGCCCGAGTCGATTGTGCGTCCGCTGGATATGACGCTGGCCGGAATCGTGGCCGCCGATTACGCCGATCTGACCGGCGGCGAAGCAGAGGGCATACCGGAGTTCACATCGCAGCAAGAAGTGAACGCGTATATCGCCAAACTCGAGAGCGATATGCGCGAGGCGGCCAAACGATTTGAGTTCGAGAAGGCCGCGAAGTTAAGGGACACGATAAAGGAATTGCGGACGAAGGAGTTTTTGTTCGCGTAAAGACTGTCTATTTTCGCTCCGTGACCTTTTCATTCACGAGAACGGCGATGTGTTCCGCGGCGACTTCTCCAATATTCACAGGGAGCATATCGGGACTAGTTATGCCCCTTTAGGTAAACAGTTGGCGATAGAATCGCAATCTCCCGCCACGGATGCAGCACCAGCAAATCCGCATCGCCCGTAACGATCACATCTGCCCTTCCATTCAGTGCAACTTCCAGAAACTTGTCGTCCTTCGGATCGCGGCATTCGCGGACAAGCTGAACGATAGGCACGAACTCGGCGGTGCTCGCGAGTTGCCTGAGAAAGAGTTGACGCTCTTCCCGGCTGACGTAAGCATCCAGCTTTCGCCGGAAGAGAACGTCAGCAAGTTCGCTCATTGTGGTTTCGGAAAAAAGGAGCACGCCCGCGTCCAATGCTTTGTCAACAGCTTGGCGTGGAACGGAGAGGGGCAAGACAATTGCGCTGACGAATACATTGATGTCAACGACAATGCGATCGGTGGTACGCATCGCTCGTTTGACATCAGTCTTTCAAGATGTCGGCAAGAATCTCCTCAGTCATTCCGCGCGCTGCGGCTTGGGCGCCGATACGATCCATAATTCGCTTGAGTTCGGCATTGTTAATGCCACGAATCCGCTCGTACTCCGCCGCAGACATGATCACCGCAACATCGCGATTCTGGCGGCGAATCAGCACCGGTTCGCGCTGGGCAGCATCGAGCAGCGCGGCGAGGCGCTGTTTGGCATCCGTGGCAGAGACAGTTCGCATCTGTCTATAATAGACAAAATAGACAAATCGCGCAAACAGGAGGGTTTTCTAGTTCAGGTAACACGAGTTTCGTGTTACACTGTTTTCGTGTCACAAGCTAATCGCTTACGCAACGTCACCGTGACTCTGGAAGAAGACGTCGCCCAGTGGGCTCGGATCGAGGCGGCGCGGCGGGATACCAGCGTTTCGCGGCTGCTGGGAGAGCTTTTGAAGGAGCGCATGTCCGCCCAGGATGGGTATGAGCGGGCCATGCGCCGGGCGCTGGAGCGCAAGCCTTTTCTGCGCAGCGACGGGCGCTACCTGACGCGCGAGGAGGCTCATGACCGCGCCCGCCTCCGCTAAGCGTCCCTCGGTTGGGAGGCGCTCGCTTCGTCCGGCCACGGATGAATCGCCAGTCTTTGTCGACTCGAATGTATTCCTTTACGCGATTGACGAGGCGGATCCCAAGAAACAGCAAGCGGCGCGGCACTGGCGGTCGGAGTTGTGGAGAAGCCGGCGTGGGCGGATCAGCTTTCAAGTGCTGGGAGAGTTCTACGTGAACGCGGTAAGGAAGCAGCCCGCGGCCCGTGAAGAAGCACGCTCCGAGGTGCGGGACCTGCTAGCGTGGAAGCCGGTAGTCGCAGACGCGGCGCTCCTGGAGCGTGGATGGAAAATTCAGGACCGCTACCGGCTCTCTTATTGGGACGCGCTAATCGTGGCAGCGGCTAAGGCCGCATCCTGCCATTACCTGCTCACGGAAGATTTGCAAGCCGGACAAGAGTTGGACGGAGTCGAAGTGGTGAATCCATTTCTGCGAGATCCGGAGTCTGTGTTGTGAAGGCATTCCGGACGACGCATTCTTCTGTGCTCGGGCGTGCTTGACAGCTTTACTTCTGCATTCTGATTTCTTATTTCTGACTTCCCTAGCGGCCGTACGCGGCTGATGCAGCAAGAGGCTTGCGGTGGAAGGTGTAGCCGTCGAAAGTTTCGGGGCGGAAGTTAAGGTTGGGAGCGGAAAGTTTTTCGGTCTGGCTCAAGAAGAGGTATCCGCCGGGCTCGAGGTAGAGATGCAGACGCTCGAGCAGGGCGGTGCGCTGGGCGCGGGAGAGGTGTGGCAGAACGTCCATGCAGAAGATGCAGTCGAAGCGTCCGATATAGACAGGCCGAACCAGGTTCATGGTATTAAACGTCACCAGACTACGCAGGCGCGGCTTGACCAGCAGATGGGAACCGTTCGCTGATCCATTCCCTGATCCATTCCCTGACCCATTCGAAGAGCCATTGGAAGCACCCGCCCCGGGCGTTCCAATTTTTGAAAAGCAGGAGCGGATAGTGGCAGGAGGCAGTCCCGCCAGGGCCGATTGCGGATAAAGTCCGCGCTCTGCCACTTCGATGGCGGCAGGAAGCAGGTCGCTGCCTACGATGTGGATCGACCAATCTCTTGCAGTTTGGGCGGCAACTTCGCCCGGTGTGGAAGGCGGGACATCGGTGATGCCTCCGTTTCGGGTTGGGCCGTTCTTGCCATTGCTCCCGTTGCTGGCGCGATTGGCGGCAGGGTTTCCATTCCCGTTGCCATTGCCCGCACCGTTTGCGTTATTGCCGGCCGCGACCGCGTCGGAGATCGCCATGGCAATCGAGTAGGCTTCTTCGCCTGTGGCGCATCCCGCGCTCCAGATGCGCAGCGCGTACGGACCATCGCCCGATTTGCGGGCGAAGAGTTGCGGCAACACCTGCCGGGCGAGCGCATTCATGGCCCCGGGATGCCGGAAGAAGCTGGTGTTCATGTTGAGCAGACCGTCGAGAAATTGCGGAAGAACAATGGGATCCTGATCGGACGCGCGTAGACCGTCGAGCAGGGCCGCGGCCGACTCAAGCTGCCGGCTCTCGAGATATTCGGCCACGTGCGCGGCTAGCGCGCTATTGGGACAGTCGAGCAAAAGTCCGGCCTGGCGCTCAACCAGCAAGCGAAGCTCGGAGAGTTCGTGCTCGAGAATGGTTCCGCCTACCACCAATTTATGCATTTCCCAGTTCTCAGTTCCCCAGTTCTCGATGCCTCAGTCGCCCCCGGCTACGGCAGCGTAGGACCTTCCTGTGTCCTGCTCGGCCTGGATGGCGGCGACGTTCATTTCTTTCTCCAGCGAGGAAAAACGCTGCAGGATCTCGTGGATGCGCAACGTCATATTGCGAATGGTTTCAATCTGCGCGCGGGCCAGTGCCGACAATGATCCGGGCTCCAGCAGCAACAGATCGGAGTTTCCTAATACTGAGGTCAGCGCATTGTTCAGATTGTGGCGCATCTCGAGCATGTAGCGGCCGAGCATGGCCTGGCGCTCAAGGGTGGCACAGGAAAGTTCGGCGGCGCGAGCGCGAGCTTCGGCACGAGAACGGTGTACCGCTTCGGACGCCGCCAGCACCAAAACCTCGAGCCAGTTCTCCTCACGGCGCAGAGCGGAGATGCGAGGCCATCGCTCGCGCACAAGCTGGATTGTGTTGCGGTCTTCGAGGACACAGAAAATCGGCTGTCCGGTGGAGTGCAGAGGTTCGAGAACCACCGAAAGCACCTCCCTGCGCAAATCTCCCACAATGGCCACATCGAAAGTATCAACCGCGAAACGAGGCCAGAGGTCTCCGCTCAGCAAGGTGAACGTGGGCACGGTGCGCTCCATCTGCCAGCGAGCGGTGACCCGGCGGGAAAAATCGACGTCGTCGGAAATAATCAGTGCGGTCGGTTGATCCACGTTCCAAATCCTTTTCTGTTTATCATTCGGAGTTGCACTACTTCTTCTTGCCGGGTTGCGCGCCGGCTTCCGGGTCCCACTCGGGGGTGCTCGAAACGTCAAACTCCAGAGCATCGGCGGCCGGGGCGGCAAATTTTCCCTTGGGCTTCGCCGCCGAAGCCACTGGTACAGTGTTTCCTTTTGACTCTGCCGCACTCTCCTGCATGGCAGACGCGGGCGCGGCGGCCCCGGCGGCCGTCGCCTTTGCCGACGCAGCAGGCTCGGACTTGGCGGACGCGGCCGGCGAGGCCTTCGCAGCGGCAGGTTGAGCGGATGCGGAGGTTTTCGCAACACCCTCGGCCGCACTGCCACGACCGAGAGCGTGATCGACGGAAGCGCGCAGGTCTACCAGCATGCGCAGCGGCTGGCCGGAGGAGTATTCAGCCTGGAACATCACTTTCCACGACTGGCAGATCATGCGCAGACGTGCAACCGGTTCTTCCGCCGAGAACTGAGCGCGGCGGCAGTCGATCACGGCGACGCCTTTCTCCTCAAGTTCGTTCAATCCGTCGAGAATCGCGTTCAGGTCTCCGTGCATGAGACGGAAAAAAGCCCGGCGCATGAGATATCCGAAGCGTGTAAAGGCGACCAGCGCGATGGGAAGGAAGAACAGATCCCCAGCCTGCAACTTGGCTTTGCGCCCCTGTGCCAGCACGCCTCCATGAAGCAGTTCGTCGAGTGAGCGGCAGCGGCGCGCGGATTCGAGAACGCGGTCGAGGGCGTTAAGCCACACGGGCGCTTTCAGGTCCACTTCGCCCAGAGCCGGTTCGAGCGACTGCGCCACGTAACCCAGATCAACATCGTCGTCATCCAGGCGCGACGGAGCGATCTGACTGAAGTACTGCACCAGAAGAAAATCAATCTTGTCGCGGACGGCTTCGGTCTTGGCGGAGTTGGTCAGGAAGTGCTTCAGCAGGCTCAGCAGCCCCTCCTGATCCACCACGGAACTGGTCTGAAGGAACTGACGCAACTGGTGGACCTGGATACGCTGGTCCATCTCTTCCAGCCAGTGGAGCGCTTGCTCGACACGCTCGGGTTCTGGTGTGTCGATGCCGGACTCGAGGTCAGGGCACGCCTGCACATCGATGACGAACTCGCGCGCGAGTTCAAAGTAAATGGGATAGAGCCGGCGGGCCGAATTCCACTGGGCCAAAAGGTCTTGTTCGGACGAAGGAGTCATGGTTTTACGATCCAGTGGGACACTTCTCGGAGAAAGCGTGCTGCAACCACCGTCTTGTCGGGATGGTATTGCACAGCCACCACCGCGGCTTCGACATCGAGCGAACCGTCCGAGTTGCGCAGACGCAATACGTCAGCGAACTCGAGCGACGTGGTGCAGCAGAAAAGAACTTCGCGCGGAGTGCCAAATTCAATGACGGTGCTTTCGGTGAAGTTGCTCGGATGCGAGCCCACTTCGCCGTTGCTGAGGGCAAGTTGAACAGGAATGCGTACCGGCGTAGCGTCGGGGAAAAAGCGAGCTAGCCCGGCTACTGGGCTGGCGCTCTGCGCCGTGCGTCCGATGGCTGTAGCTGAGTGTGCCAAACGATGAAGTCCCTTTGCCCCGATTCACTCGACACGAAAGGCGGTTGGGCTCCCCTCTTCCCGGTTAGGAAGAGCATTGGGGAGCCAGAATCCGCAGTTATGCAAGAAGGAGAAGCAACGTGGCGGCCAATGCGAAACACGAAAGGACTAGTACTCAGTTGCCCGCGTTTTCAATAAGTTAGGGAATCTGAGGAATAGCGTTCGAATCGCTCAAGAGAATCACGTCTCACAATGACACACCGTCTCACCGTGGACGCCGGGACGTGTCGCTCGACCTCTTATTCGAGGATCATCTTCCGAGGATCGAAGGTGAAATCCTGGCCCGGTTGCAATGCTGGCCAAGAGTCCGGACACCTGGGTTGTTCGTCAGTTTCCGGGTGGGCCTGATACAGCCGCGTCCAGCGTTCATCGTTTGGCTTTCGTTGACTTAAGGGGCAGGCGTCCCTAACATTGCTTCCCGTCGGGCAAGACCATCATGATCGGCCAGACCATCTCGCATTACCGCGTCATCGAGAAGCTGGGTGGCGGTGGGATGGGTGTGGTCTACAAAGCAGAAGACCTCAGACTCCATCGATTTGTAGCTCTGAAATTTCTGCCGGAAGATCTGGTCAAGGATCGTCAAGCGTTAGAGCGCTTCGAGCGCGAGGCGCAAGCCGCCTCCGCGTTGAATCACCCGAATATTTGCACCATTCACGAGATCGGTGAGCACGAAGGGCAACCATTTATCGCGATGGAGTTCCTGGACGGCGCTACGCTGAAGCACTTGATCGGGAACCGTCCCATGGAGTTGGAAACGCTGCTTTCGGTTGCGATTGAAATTGCCGATGCCCTGGATGCAGCGCACTCCGAAGGCATCATCCATCGTGATATCAAACCTGCCAATATTTTCGTCACCAAACGTGGTCATGCCAAGGTTTTGGATTTCGGCTTGGCGAAAGTGAAGCCGGTCAGCATCCGGATGATGGAAGGGGCTGGGGTATCAGCGCAACCGACGGCAGTCAGTGAGGAGCATCTCACTACCCCCGGCTCGGCCTTAGGCACGGTGGCTTATATGTCTCCCGAGCAGGCGAAAGGAAAAGAGCTCGATACCCGAACCGACCTGTTCTCCTTCGGCGCTGTTCTCTACGAGATGGCCACAGGCACCGTGCCGTTCCGAGGTGACACGTCTGCTGTAATCTTTCACGCCATTCTCGAACGTGCCCCGACTGCCCCCATTCGTCTGAATCCCGATATCCCTCCCGAATTGGAGCGCATCATCAACAAGGCGCTCGAGAAGGACCGCAACCTTCGCTACCAGCACGCCGCCGATTCCCGGGCTGATCTCCAGCGATTGAAGCGCGATACGGAATCAGGGAAGAGCGCGGCGGTTGAGGACAGGTCTGTTCCTGTTGCATCGGGCGCGACTCACTCGGCTACGGCATCGCCAGTAGGACCGGCGGTAAGCGAACCGAGCGGCCTCTTTGAGGCTCAGGCACCAGCCGCACCAATCACGGGCGCAGCGCCCGCGGCGTTCGTCGCCAGATACAGGTGGTGGCTTGTATCTGCGGGCGCGGTGTTGATCGTTGCAATGGCTGCATGGTTCTGGGCGTTCCGTGGCCGGACCTCACGCCCCAACGTCACTCAGCAGCACAAGAGCGTTGCGGTTCTTTATTTTTCCAATCTGTCGCAGGACCCGTCACTGAACTGGCTGGATAACGGCCTCACTGACATGCTGACCACGAATCTGGCCCAGGTGAAAGGACTGGACGTGCTGTCCACAGAGCGGGTGCAAAGCGTGGCGCAGCGTGCCAGCAAAGACGGAAAGTCGTTCGATCCGGCGCAGGCGCAACAGGTCGCGCGGGATGCTGGAGCTGACGCCTATGTCACTGGCGCGCTGCTGAAGGTCGGGCCCACGCAACTGCGGCTCGATGTGCGCGTCCAGGATACCGGCACGGGGCAGATTCTGTTCTCCGACAAGCTGGATGGGCAGGATGTGCAGAGCATCTTCGGAATGGTGGACCGGCTGACAGCGAGCATCGCCGGCAACTTCCTGCCTGCGTCTGAACTGCCGCAACGCGCGCCGGAGATCGAGCAGGCTTCCACCTCCAACGTCGAGGCCTACCGCCACTATCAGCTAGGGAGGGATTACCAGAGGCGCTTTCTGGAAGCCGAGGCGGCGCGTGAATTCGGCGAGGCTCTCCGCCTGGACCCGCAGTTCGCGCTCGCCTATATGCGCCTGGCCGACGTATTTTTCGTTGATGGCGACCTGCGGCAGAGCAACGAGATGATCGCCAAAGCGGAGCAATTGCAATCGCGCCTGCCTCGTTATGAGCAGTTGCTGTTGCAAGCACTCAGGGCCGGTCGTTCCCGCGACCTGGAAGCACAGATGCGCGCCAGTCAAGACTTGATGGCCGAATTTCCCCGCGATGGCGACAATCGGGGTACGCTGGCGACGATCCAGTCAGTATTAGGGCAACCGGAACAAGCTCGTGAAGTCTATCGGCAGGGCCTCGTGCTGGATCCAAAGGACGAGGAACTCCTCAACCTGGAATCCTACGATCTGGCGGGATGGGGCGACTTTAACGGTGCTCTCGCGGCCAACGACCGCTACTTGGCACTGCGTCCCACCGATCCCAATCCGGTCGACAGTCGGGGCGACATCCTTTTCATCGCTGGCCGCGATGACGAGGCGGCCGCCGCCTACCGCAAAACCACTGAGCTGAAACCAGACTTCAGCGACTTCGGCGACTACCTTAAGCTCGCCATTGTCTACACCGACCAGAAGAAACACGACATGGCCGAAGATGCCTTCCGACAATTCGTGCAGCGTACCAATCCGCTCCTTCAGTTGAACGTGCCGGGATTCCAAGCCCATCTCCAGCAGGCGCGGGGCGATTTCGAGGGCGCACTGCCGAACTACCGCAAGGCGGTCACCCAACTCGGGCATGCCGGGCAATACGAGGCCGCCGGGATCTTTTTAGAGCAATTTGCCAGGCTTTCCTTGATGCTGGGGCAGGGCCCGAGTGCCCTTTCTTTTGCCCAGCAACAGAAGCTCGGTGGCGAGGAACTGCAAGCGATCGCATTTCTACAGACCATGACCCGAAACCCCACCGCCGCCCAGCAGAGTCTGCAACGATTTGTTTCCACTCATCCCGGGGTCAGCGCCCGCTTCACCGAGATCCAAAAGACCATCAACGACGCGCAGGCCGCGATGGAAAACAATGACGGACAAACAGCCCTGAACTTGGCAGCCAGCATTCCCGATTTGCAGTTCCCCGAGCTGCTTTTCTTGAAGGGTCGCTCCCACCTCCTGATCAATGACTACGCCGCAGCCGAAGGCGAATTTCGTCGCGTGCCTTTGAGAACTCGCGGCCGGGTGTCGAACCTTACTTTCATAAAGCGGCGCTTCCCGGCGATTGAGCTCCTCTCCCACTATTATCTCGGCCAGGTCTACGAGCACACCGGGAAACGTGACCAGGCCATTAATGAGTACCAGGAATTTCTCTCTCACTTCGAAGGTTCGCACATCCGTCTGCCACAGGTCGCCGAAGCTCGCACCACACTCAAGCGACTGATGCAGTGACACCTTCATAGATGACCCACTACCGCCCCCTCCGGTTCGTTGACGGCTATCGTAGAGATGATCAGTGCAGTCTTGTCGGCGTTGGTAAGGGAAGGTTCAGTGGTGTGGTGGTGCTTGGAGCGGAGGGGAAGGAAAAAAATGCGGGGCTGAAAGCAGTGACCCTAATCGCCACTCTCAACCCCGTCTCCCAGGTTCTGTGGTAGGTGAGGCGAGTATGCTTCCGCCTCGCAACTCAGACAAGATAACGAAGGTAATTGCCCCCACGTAACCGCTGGAGGGCTGCTTCCCATGGTCTAGCTAGAAGCCAGAAGCTGCCCTATTTCGTCGCCACCAGCGAATGCGTAATCGCATGAACCGACAATGCGATCCGGTTCTGCACTCCGACCTTACGCATCAACTTCGCGACGTGCGCCTTCACCGTGCGTTCTTCAATTCCCAGCGAAGCGCCAATCTCCTTGTTCGAGCGGCCGGCCACCAGCATCTCCAGCACTTCCTTTTCGCGGTCGGTAAATGTGACTCGCCCCGCGGGAAAGATCCTTCCCGGAGACGACGACACGCGCTCAATGAACATCGACAAGACCCGCCGCGGAGCCCACACGGATCCCTGGTTTACAATACGAATTGCCTGCGCAAACTCTGCCGGAGAAGCGGCCTCGTCCACGTATCCTTTAGCGCCCGAAGCAATGGCCTTTAGAATCGTCTCTTCGTCGATTCCCGAGCCAGTTACGATGATGCGCAGGTCAGGCCGCGTCGCCTTCAGGCTGGCCATCACATCAAACAGATTCTGTCCCGAGCGGTTGCCCAGCAGGACGAGATCAATATTCTGTAATGTGCTGATCTCGGGCAGTGTGGCGGAGACTAGTTCAAACTCCGGTTCGGAGTCGAACAGAGCGCGAAATCCGACAAAACGCAGAGGGTCGCTCTCCACCACGGCAATTCGGATGATCGGTTTACGGGCTACGGCTGCTTTCATAGTTGTTCCCTGTAGGGTTGAATTCTTAAATCCAGCATAGACATAAATCGAACCCATGCATAGAGAAGGTGACCGAGCTGAATTACGGGAGTAACATGGAAAAGATCGCGCTGACAGGCAGTTTTGAGGGGAAAACGGCCGCTCAACGAAAACATCCTGAACATTCACGGCAGAAGGGGCGACTGAAGGCCGGCTTAGATCGGCGAACCACGGCCAGTTAACAACGATCAGTTAGCGGCGATCCGTTAACAACGGACTGATTTCATTCGGATTGGGAGACAGACTCATCATGCAGAAGTGTCGCACGCAATTTCTTGCGGTTCTTATCCTACTGATGGTTACGACGATTGCCCTTTCAGCGCCCATGCAGTACGGGCATTTCGCCACATCCCTGGCAGAGTTGGTCCATTCCGGCTCATTTACGAAACGCATGGTTAATCCCACCCGCGGGGACTATACGGCCAGCTTCACGGGCAAGAAAGACAGCTTCGTCCTCACCATGACGCCCGCGCATCTCGACGCGCAGCACCGTTCGTTTTATGCGGAGGATGACGGCAAGATCCACGCCGAGGAAGAAAAACTCGCCGACGCCAGTTCGCCGGTAGTGAAATAACTTCGCCCAGAAGCGGTAGAATGCAATCTTCACGGAGGAATCATGTCAGCATCGATCGGCGCACCGGCTCCCGAATTTTCGCTCAAAGACCAGAACCAGCAGGACGTAAAGCTGAGTGATTTCCGTGGCAAGAAACGAGTGGTTTTAGTCTTCTATCCGCTCGACTGGAGTCCGGTCTGCACCAAGGAGCACGCCTGCTTCGTGAACGACATGAAACAGTTCGACCAGCTTGACGCACAGGTCCTCGGAGTAAGCGTCGACAGCATCTGGTCGCACAAGGCCTACGCTGAGAAGATGGGCATTCACTATCCGCTGCTCGCCGACTTCCATCCGCGCGGCGCTGTCGCCCACAAGTACGGAGTCTATCTGGAAGAAAAAGGAATCACCGGCCGCGCCATTTCAATCATCGACCGCGAGGGAAAACTTGCCTGGCACAAGAACTACGACATCCCCGTCGTGCCCGATATCAGCGAGGTTTCGAAAGCGCTGGCCGGCGTGAAGTGAAATCAGCTTCCGTCGAGGCGGTGCCCATTTCGTCGTTCTGTTATTTGGCAGATAGCGGACTTCGTGTCTCCTACGCACCGGCCGCGCCCGCTTTGATCTCGACGGCCTTCCCGTCTCGATAGATAACCACCAGCGGCTTCCCTCCATTAGGGTAGCGCACAGTTTTCTCTGAAGAAGAATTGCCCGCATCCGGGACGCCCATTCCTACTGCAAAGTCGGCTTGCATCTCGTTCATTCCTGGCTTCACTTCGTGCTGCTCCACGGCCTGCCACACCTCCGGCGGCCAGTGCTTGTACAGTTCGTGCGGGTCTTCGATGAAGAACATTTCGTCGGAATAAATTTTGTACTGACCATCCGACTCGAAACCGATGGGCACGGAATAGCTCTTTCCATCCTTCTGAAAGACGGCCATCATTTGCCGCCGGCCTCCCGGAGAAGTCTCCACCTCTACGTTTTTGATCTCCAGCCGTTCGATCGGCAGCAGCAGTCCCGCCTCGCGCCCAAAGTCGGTGCGCCTCGCCGCCACGCTGTACGGATAGTACGTATAGCGATAGCCCTCCTTCACCCAGACCGGCTGCTGCGTGATTTGCTTTGCCGACTTCAGATCGTAGGGATGGAGCTTCTTCGGCGCGACGTAGTAATCGGGATTGGAATAGCCAACATTCTTCGCCTGCTTCTGCTTCTCGGCCGCGAGATACTCTTCATGCCGCTGGTAGAGAATGTATCCCGTCCGCAGCCCCGCCACCACAACTGCCAAAGTAAGCGCCAGCCGCAATCTTTGCTTCGCTTCTGGACTCATATGCGCAGACTCTACCAGATTGTTTGCCGAGGACGAACTCTACCGCGATCTCCCGGTTGATGGATTGAAAATCGCTGCCGCTCGTTCGCGTCGCCACGCTGAGGTAAACTGGAACAGAAGGAGTTCCACGATGCCTGCAGTCACCGAACAAGACGTTTTGAGCGCTCTGAAAAGCTGCTACGACCCTGAGATCCCAGTCAACATTGTCGACCTGGGCCTGATCTACACCGTGCGCTTCGAACCGATCCCTGAAGATAAGCAGGACGTTACCGTGGACATGACGCTCACCGCGCAGGGCTGCCCAGAGCACGTCAACATCAGCGCGCAGGTGAAATCACGTCTGGAACAGTTGCCCGGCATCCGCAACGCCAGTGTGAATATCGTCTGGACTCCACCCTGGACCCCGGAGCGCCTCAGCCCCGACGCCAAAAAACAACTCGGCATCGATTAGCCGGCTTCCGGCACCCGGAGTTTCATTCATTCGATCGTGGTGCAGATTCCTAGGGATTCATCTTCCGGAAGCCGGAAGCCGGAAGCCGAACGCCGGAAGCCGCCTTTCTAACCCCCAATCTCTTCCCACGCACCCGCCGCGCCCTGCCCTGCCGCCTCGGTAATCCGTCTTCCGGCGCGCGCAGCCATCTCCATTACACGCATGCCCCGGTCGAAATAGTCCGGCAGCGCCTGGCGAACCTTCTCGAATTTCTCCGGATACTCGGACGCCAGCACCGCCAGCCCGACACCAGTCGCCAGCACTCCCGCCGGATACTTCTTCTTCAAAAACAATATCGTCGCTGCACCCATCGAACCCGTAACCAGCGCCTTCTTCCAGCCTTCCATGTTTCACCCCGTAAAAACAATTTGCTCTGCGAGCGATTATACTTCTTCGTTCCCCGGGGAGGCCCCATGTTCAAGCATCGCGAGCGCTGCGTCATCCTGCTCGCACGAGTTTTCTTTCTCACCCTTACGGCTCTCGCACTCGCAACCTTCACTTTCCCACTTGCCATGTCAGCTCAGACCAAGCCCCGCGCCCGCAATCTCGGAGTCCCCTTCGATGGCAATCCCGGCCGCAACAACGCCATCACCGACGTGAAAGGCGTCGAGGTCGGCCACACCACGCTCATCTCCGGCGCAGGCAAACTCGAAGTTGGCAAGGGACCGGTGCGCACCGGCGTCACCGCTATCCATCCCCGTGGAAAAACTTCCAACGACGCCGTCTTCGCCGCCTGGTTCACCCTCAACGGCAATGGCGAGATGACCGGCACCACCTGGGTCGACGACTCCGGCTTCCTCAACAGCCCCGTGATGATCACCAATACACACAGCGTCGGCGTTGTCCGCGACGCCGTCATTGCCTGGAAAATCAAACACGGCACGCCTGATATGGAAGGCTACTTCTGGTCTTTGCCCGTGGTCGCCGAAACCTGGGACGGCTGGCTCAACGACATCAACGGATTCCACGTCCATCCCGAAGACGCTTTCCACGCCCTCGACGTCGCCCACTCTGGCCCGGTCGAAGAAGGCAACGTTGGCGGAGGCACGGGCATGGTCTGCAATGAATTCAAGGGCGGCATCGGCACCGCCTCCCGCGTCATCGACGCAAAGGCCGGAGGCTATACTGTCGGCGTCCTCGTCCAATGCAACTACGGGCGCCGCGACCAGCTCCGCATCGCCGGCGTTCCCGTCGGCAAAGAAATTTCCGAGCGCCCCGCTTACGGAAAAGGCAATGACACCGGCTCCATCATCGTCGTCGTCGCAACGGATGCCCCCCTGATTCCCACGCAGCTCAAGCGCATAGCCAAGAAAGTCTCGCTAGGCCTCGGCCGCGACGGCAGTTATTCCGGCGACGGCTCCGGCGACATCTTCCTCGCCTTCTCGACCGCCAATCCCGGCGCGGTTGGCACCAAGGGTCTCCACCAACTCGCCATGCTGCCTAACGATTCTCTCGACCCCATCTTCCTCGCCACGGTGCAAGCCACCGAAGAAGCGGTGGTCAACGCCATGGTTGCTGCCGAAACTATGAAAGGCATCAACGACCACGAAGTTATCGCGATACCTCACGACCGCCTGCGCGAAGTCCTGAAGAAGTACAACCGGCTTGTAAAGTAGGGACGCCAAGTCACGAGTAGGAAGTCAGAAGTCAGAAGTCAGAAGTCGGAAGTCGGAAGTCAGAAGTCAGAAGTCAGAAGTCAGAAGTCGGAAGTCAGAAGTCGGAAGTCAGAAGTCGGAAGTCAGAAGTCGGAAGTCAGAAGTCGGAAGTCAGAAGTCGGAAGTCAGAAGTCGGAAGTCAGAAGTCAGAATGCAGAAGTAAGACCATAAACGGTTAGTTCTGCATTCTTACCTCTAACTTCTGCATTCGCTCTTCTGACTTCTGCACTCCCTTCCCGCAATGGAAACCTCCGCAAACTCACCCCTGCATTACCTTCGTCACCCCACTCTCGTGCGAATCGTTCCTTCGCCGAAGGATTACACTAAGAACTGTGAAACACTACACCATCGATCGCATCAAGGGCGGCATGCGATTCACATGCACCCGCTGCGAGCACAGCGTGAGCACCCTGGAATACGACGCGAGGAACGGCAACCTCCGCACGCAAGCCGCGACCGCCATCAACCAGCACGCCACCAAGGAACACCAGCAGCCTCTGATGTATTCCTCGCTAGATCCCCAGCAACGCATCTGGCGCGCGTAATTCTCGCTTTCACACTTCCTCGCACTCACCACGTTGTCATCCTGAGCGAAGTCGACACATTGGTGAAGCCAATGCCGCGGCGCAGTCGAAGGACCCGATGTATGCCCTGAAGCTCCTGCGGCCTTGCAGGAATTCTCCCAGCGCACTCGACCGCATCGTGAGAATGCCTTGACGCGTTATCGATGCTACCTGCACCACCGGGGTCCGTTCGACTGCGTTAGCCTTCGCTTCGCGAACGCCAACTTCGCTCAGGATGACAGCTTATAAATCGACTCGCTTGCAAACAGCATCTCTACTCCCCACTTCTCGGCCATATCTTCCCAGCGTGGATTCTTTGCTTCGATCAACGCAAGCTTCTTCGCCCGGCTCCAGCCCTTCAATTGCTTCTCGCGACCAATCGCCTTATGAACGTCGTCGAAGCTTTCGTAGTACACCAGCCGGTCGGAATGGTATTTGTTGCTGAAGCCTTCGGTTTCGCCGGCCTTATGTTGAAGCACGCGCCGATAGACGCTGTTCGTCCTGCCAATGTAAAGCGTCCCCGAACGGCTGCCGATGATGTAAACGAAATACTCGTGATCTCTCCTAGGCCACTCACGCTGTCATCCTGAGCGCAGTCGAGGCATTGGCGAAGCCAATGCCTCGCGCAGTCGAAGGACCCCATGCCTGCTGGCGCAAGCACCGGCCTCGCAAGGAGTTTCCACCACGGTGCATCGGGCGCGCATACAGTGTTCGCGGTGCATGGGTTCTATTGCGGGAGCCGGGTACCCCATCCACGCGTGATTTCGCCAATTGAGACACACAAGCTTCAAAAATCGGGCCTCTCACGGGGACACGCTGTTACCCCATTTCGGAGATAATTTTGAAATGACGGATCGACATAATCGGACACGCAGGAACCATTGGCAAAAGTAATCGTCGGGATGACCATCTCGCTTGACGGGTTTGTAGCCGATCAAAATGGCAACGCAGGTCGCCTTTATCCCGACTTGGCGGCGCTCAGACACACCGCTTACATGAAGGACGCTATCGAGCAGACTGGTGCAGTCCTCATGGGGAGAAGGACGTTCGAGATGGGGGACCCCGACTCGTACGTTGGCAACTACGAATTCCAAGTGCCGCTTTTCGTGCTGACCCATCACCCGCCGAGCGTTGCACCCAAACAAGACGAGCACCTGAGCTTCACGTTCGTAACCGACGGTGTCGAATCAGCAGTCGCCCAAGCAAAAGCTGCCGCCCGCGATAAGGCAGTTCAGGTGGTCGGCGGCGTCAGCAAAGCCCAACAGCTCTTGGGTGCGGGACTCGTCGACGAGCTTCATGTTGATATCATGCCGGTGTTCTTCGGCATCGGTCTCCGGTCGTTTGAAAGCTCCAGCCTTGAGCGGGTCCGGCTCGAGAAGATCAGCGTGCAGGAAGTCGGCGCGAGAACAAGCCTCAGATTCCGCGTAAAGCAGTAGTTTGACCTTCTGGGCTGACTTCAAGGAATGCACAGCGCTCAGTTTCTCGAACAAAACCGCCAGCTACCGCCACAACCTCGTCGGGACCTTACCTTTCGCCAATTGGCGAAATATCGCAATTACGCTCAAAACTCCTCGATGAGCGCTATGGCCCTGTTAACAACATCTCTAACGACGCCGGTCCTGTCAAGGGACTTGGGCTCTGGTTTTTGTAAGTCCGGACATACTTCCTCGACAGCGCAGACGCACTG
>WNFI01369144.1_pt1 | contig 35620 bp, 36 predicted proteins | sample 5400471 | NCBI WGS metagenome assembly WNFI01 (sample SAMN13153348, study PRJNA577476) | soil metagenome | isolation source: 100 cm saprolite on Douglas fir-dominated hillslope | place: USA:California | collected 2013-09-17 | reverse complement strand
GCCGAGATGAATGACGGCAGGTTGTACATGTCGCAACGCTGGGTCAAGGCCGCGGGGGGCTGCTCCGCGCCCAACGGCAAAAAGCTGTCCGAATCGCTGCTGGGCAAAATGAAGCTGCGTTTCGACGACGACCAGATCACCTATCACAAACCGAATCTGGTGCAGCTCATGATCCGCCACCCGAACGAATCCCCGCTCGCGGCGGACTTCGAAGCGGGCCAGGTGCCCCAATTCGTGCGCAGCGTGAAAGTCACTTACGGCGGCAAGACGGTGATGAATGCGGAGGTGGACTTTTCGGTTTCGGACAACCCGAATTTCCGCTTCTTTTTCACACCCGAGGAAAAGGGTCAGTTGAAGATCGAGGTCGAAGACACCCACGACCGCAAGTTCAGCCATTCGCTGGACATCTCCGAAGGCGTGCCGCTGCCCGGCGGCTGACGCGTCATGCCACGGCGCGAGCGTTGACCGGCCAGCGCGCTTCGGATAAAGTTGCGCGGTTTTTTGGTCCCGATCGAGTATCCCGAACCGAGGAAAGTTTTACGCCATGAATATCCGCACTTTCGCCATCGCCGGTCTGTCCGCTTTCCTGTCAATCCTTGCCACTCCGCTGTACGCCGAGGGGGATGCCGCGGCAGGCAAGAACAAGACGGCCATGTGCGCGGGATGCCACGGCATAGCCGGTTTCCACACCGCCTATCCGGAGGTCTATCGCGTCCCCAAGCTCGGCGGACAGAATGCGGGTTATATCGTGAATGCGTTGAAGGCCTACAAGGCCGGCGACCGCCAGCATCCGACCATGAAGGCCATTGCCGCCAGCCTGTCCGTGCAGGACATGGCCGACCTGGCTGCGTACTATTCGGGCAATTAGGTCCGTTCGAGAGTTGAAAAGGAAGCTATGAAAAACAAGTTGTGGATCGCGATGATTGCCGTAGCCGGATTGGCCGCCTCGGGCAATGCGCTCGCCGGAGGGGACGCGGCCAAAGGCAAGGAAAAATCTGCCATCTGCGGTACCTGTCACGGGCCGGACGGCAATACGCCGATCATGCCGGAATATCCTAGACTGGCCGGCCAGCCGGACGACTATCTGGAAAAGGCGCTGCGCGACTACAAGTCCGGCAAGCGCAAGAACCCGCTGATGGCCCCGATGGCGCAAAACCTTTCAAAGCAGGACATCAAGGATCTGGCTGCGTATTTCTCCAGTTTGAGTGGCGACCTCAAGGTCAAATACTGACCCTTCAATCGCCTGAATTAAAAAAAGGAGCCTGTGGCTCCTTTTTTTTGGCTATTCGGACATTCGCGTCGGTATTGGGCAGACAGCGGCCGGGCGATTGAGCGCTCGAAAAAAGCATTCACCACGGAGGACACGGAGGAAAACCAGAAACGAGGAAGAACATGTGCGATTGAAAAGCAGGCCCGATGCCGAAGTTATCTCCGATGGCAGGTTCCCACTTTCCAAGGTTTTTTTCTGCCTCTGCCTTTCCTCCGTGCCCTCCGTGGTGAGCGCTTTTATAGTTCGAGGAATTTTTTTCGTTTCTCCCACCCAAACTGAATACCGGCGCTGCGCGCGGCTATCCGAGTCCGCGGCGGATGCACTCGAGATAGGCGGCCTCGTCGGGCGCGGCGCGATCGCGTTGCGCGCGCCAGACGACCTCACCGAGACACTCCAGCAGAACATGCAAGGCATTGTGCTCCGATGCGGCGCGGCCGGCCAGTTCGCGAAATGCGGCGCTGATGCCGCGCGGTTGGTCGATTGACACTTGCTCCGCTATCGCGAGATGCAGCGACATATGCAGAAAGGGATTGACCGCGCCGTTTTCCGGCGAGAAGTCCCGATCGAGACTGCGCTCCGGATCGTCGAGCAGAACATGGTGCTCGGGGTGCAGCAGGATGATCTCGATCGCGGTGCGTTCCAGTCCTTCGAGCGGCGCCTGCGAGCGATACTTGCCCCAGGTTTCGAAGAAAAAGCGACGGACGTCAGCGCGCGACGGATTGAACATCGGCTTTGGTCTTGGGCCTGAATTCGCAAAGGTCGCGGATCAGGCAGTTCGGGCAATCCGGCCGCCGTGCCTTGCACAGGTAGCGTCCGTGCAGGATCAGCCAGTGGTGCGCGTCGCGCCGGAATTCTTCTGGCACGAATTTGAGCAGGCGCTTCTCCACCTCGACGACGTTCCTGCCCGGTGCGATGCCGGTGCGATTGGCGACGCGGAAGATGTGGGTGTCTACCGCAATCGTCGGCTGGCCGAAGGCCGTGTTGAGGACGACATTCGCGGTTTTCCTGCCCACACCCGGCAGGCTTTCGAGGTCCTCGCGGTTCGACGGCACTTGCGCGTCGAACTTTTCCACCAGAAGGGCGCAGGCCGCGATCACGTTCTTCGCCTTCGTACGATACAGGCCGATGCGCCGGATATAAGGCGTCAATCCAGATTCGCCAAGCGCGAGGATTTTCTGCGGCGTGTTAGCCACCGGAAAAAGCTGCGCAGTGGCAAGGTTGACGCTCCTGTCGGTCGCCTGCGCCGACAGGATCACCGAGATCAGCAGCTCGAACGGCGTCTGATGCGCCAGTTCGGTGGTCGGCGCCGGATTGGCGGCGCGCAACCTGCGGAAAATTTCCGTCCTTTTCGCGGCATTCATATTTGAAAGCCGAAATCGAACGTCTCACCACGAAGGCACGAAGGACACGAAGGGATACAAAGAAGACAAAAAGAAGGCGACGAAATGCCCAATCCGGATACTCCGCATGCTCTTGTTCCGTGACATGGAGAGATTTGGTTCATTGCTCGTTTTTCTTCGTGCAACTTCGTGTCCTTCGTGCCTTAAGGTGAAAACACTTACGGCTGAAGCTGTCGTGGTGAGATTTCGGAATTCGTTTTGGCGGTTCAGCTTATTTTCTGTCCGGCACGGCGCGCGCGGGCGCGCTCGATTGCGGCATGCACTGCGGCTATTTTCCGGCTGCGGTCGTGGCTGCCTGGCAGTTGTTCGAGGTCAGCGAGCTTGTCGCGCGCTTTCTTTGCCAGTCGCTCGCTGCGCTCTTCCTGCTCGCGCGCGACGCGCAACTCATGAAAGCCGAATCGCTCGCGCGCAATTGCCGCCATGCTTTCGATCGATTGCGCCGCCAGTCCCGCGGAATGACGATTGCCGCGTTGCGCCAGCGTATCGAGTTCGACCATGTCAATGCAATCCACCGGACAGGGTGGAAGGCACAGTTCACAGCCGGTGCAGAATTCGGTGAGCACGGTGTGCATGCGTTTCGAGGTGCCGACGATCGCATCGACCGGACAAGCCTTGATGCATAGCATGCAGCCGATGCAGCGCGACTCGTCGATCAACGCGGCCGCGCGAGGCGTCTCGGAGCCGTTGGACGGATTGAGTGGTTTTTCCGTGCGGCCGAGCAGCCGTGCCAGCTTGCGAATTCCCGCCGCACCGCCCGGCGGGCACTGGTTGATTTCCGCTTCCCCTCGCGCGATTGCCTCGGCGTAAGGCCGGCAACCCTGGTAGCCGCATTTAGTGCACTGAGTCTGCGGCAGCAGCGCGTCGATTGCTTCGATGAGTTCAGCCTTCACAAACGCAGTTTAACCGCGATGGCGTCAAGGGATTAAAACAAACCTCTTTTAACACGAAGGACACGAAAGGACATGACCGGGATCGACTTCTGTGGTCAGGAGCGACAGTGATCCCGCAACGAATCGCACGATTACAGCGACCATTCTTTACGTTACGCTCCGTCTCGCCTTCGTGTTAAAAGAGTTTCGCCTTTTTTCAGCGTCTCGATGGCGGGAGCTTGCCTCCGGTTGTCTGACGGTGGCCGGTGTGAATGAGACAACGGTCGATCCATTGCGCGGTCAGCTTTTCCTGCACCGAGTTCTGTGTGAGCCGCGCGGCGAGGCCGCCGAAATCGACGCGGTCAAGCGGCTGATCCTGGTTGAAACAGGAGAACACGTAGGAGCGCTCGCCCGTGGCCGGATCCACCTGCGGCTGCAGGCACTGTGCGCAGATTTCCTTCATCATGCATTGCATCGGCGAGTTGATCGAGCCGATCGCGAAATGATGCGGCTTCATGTGACCCGCCAGTACGCCGTGGCGCGCCGCGGCCACCGCGGCCATCATGCGATCGGAGCCGATCGCAATGAGGCGATCCGCCGCATCGAATGCAATGGGTTGTTCGCCGAGCTTGCCGGAGGCGTAGGCGGTCATGGCCTGCACGATATTGCCGACGAAGCTGCGGTCTCCGGGGCGAGCCGGGGCGAATCCGGGTGCCTCGTCGCAGCACCAGATGACGACGTCCGCGGCGGCTTCGATTTCCGCGACCTTGTAGCGGTCGATGATTTTCTTGTAGCCGGCGAAGTAGAGCACGCGCGAGCCGGCAGCGCGCAATGCCTGCCCGATTGAAAACAGTACGGCATTGCCCAAGCCACCGCCGACCAGCGCCACCGTCTCGTTCGCGTGGATTTCGGTCGGTGAGCCGGTGGGACCCATGAGAATGCCCGGTTCGCCGGGCTTGAGCAGTGCGCACAGATCCGAAGACCCGCCCATTTCCAGCACGATCGTGGAAACCAGTCCCTTTTCACGGTCTACCCAGGCTCCGGTCAATGCGAGCCCTTCCATGGCCAGCCGTGTGCCGTCCGCTGTCTTGGCCAGCGACTCGAAATTCTGGAGCCGATAGAACTGTCCGGGCTGGAACTTCCTGGCGGCTTGCCGTGCCTGCACTACCACTTCGACGATGGTCGGGGTCAGGCGGATGACTTCATGCACGGTGGCCCGCAGTTCGCTGTTGAGCCGGCCGAAGAATTCGGCATCGTCGCCCGGATAGGCAGGTTGTACCTTGGCGAGCACGCGGCTTACCGACGGATAGCCCTGCTTGGCACCGCCCATGGCCTTGACCACATTGCCGAAGAAAGAAGGATGCAGGTCGCCGAAGAAGCTGACGAAACGTCCGTCCGGACGCCGGGACAGCAATACATGCGGGGTGGCCGGCTTGGCGCTCCTTTCGGGTTTGATTGGATCTCCGTTGTCGTCGCAAGCCTGAAAATAGCGGCCGTCGAGATGAAAGTTATCTGCATCCTCGCGTGCCAGTACGGTGTTGGGTTGCGTGCCGGCGGCAACCAGCACGACCCGCGCCGGCAACGTCACGGTGATGGCTTCGGAGGTACCGTCCTCTCGCATCGTCTTGCTCGTTACGGTCAGTCCGCTGGCAAATCCAAACTCGTCCACTTCGACGGCGACGGGCGTGAGGTTCTCGGCGAAGCGAATGCCTTCTTCCAGCGCTTTTTCGACTTCCTCGTGATTGAGCGTGTAGGAAGGACTGTCGATCAGGCGCTTGCGATAGGCGATGGTGACCCCGCCCCAGGACTGCAGCAGTTCGAGCAGGTGCGGTTCCCGGCCTTCCCCGGCCGCCCTGGCGCGTTCCGCACGCAGCAAACGCGCGTGGTTCAGCCACTCCTCGGCGATGATCTTTTCGGACGCACTCCACGAGCTGCGCACTTCGTCTTCGCTGCGCTCGGCGCACAGGATATCGAAGCGGCGCAGGAATTTCTCGACTTGGAGCGGGTAATAAGCGAGCGACTCGGTGGCGGTATCGATTGCGGTCAGGCCGCCGCCGATCACGACGACAGGCAGCCGCAATTGCATGTTGGCGATCGAATCGATCTTGGCCGCGCCGGTCAGTTGCAGCGCCATCAGGAAATCGGACGCGGTGCGCACACCCGGCGCCAGGCCGTTGGGGATGTCGAGCACGGTTGGGCGGCCAGCGCCCGCGGCCAGCACGACGTGATCGAAGCCCAGGGAAAAAGCATCATCGACTTGCAGCGTGCCGCCGAAGCGCACGCCGCCGAATAATGCGAACTCCTCGCGCCGTTGCAACAGCAGGCGGATCAGCTTCAGGAAATTCTTGTCCCAGCGCACGGTGATGCCGTACTCGGCGACACCGCCGAAGCCGGCCATGATGCGGTCGTCCAGGGATTCGTAAAGAGACTCGACGTCGTGAATCGGTTCGAAGGCCACACGTGTGCCCGCGGTATCGACTCCGCAGAGCGGTGCCGGCAGCGGTTCGATCTTCAGGCCGTCGACCCCCACGACGGTATGGCCGTCGTTCATCAGGTGGTGCGCGACGGTGAAGCCCGCAGGACCCATCCCGGCGATGAGCACGCGGCGGCCGCTCGCCGCGCGCGGAAACGGCCGTTTCAGGTCGAGCGGATTCCAGCGCGTGAGCAACGAGTAGATCTCGAAGCCCCAGGGCAGTTCCAGCACATCCTTGAGCGTGCGCGTTTCGGCCTGCGGGATGTTGACCGGTTCCTGTTTCTGGTAGATGCAGGATTTCATGCAGTCATTGCAGATGCGATGGCCAGTCGCTGCGACCATCGGATTGTCCAGCACGATCATCGCCAATGCACCGAGGGTTACGCCTTCAGTCTTGAGTTTCTGGAATTCGGAGATGCGTTCTTCCAGCGGGCAACCGGCCAGCGGTACACCGAAGACGGTCTTTTTGAACGCCGGTCCGGCTTGCGGGGCCGAGGCCTTCTCCTTCAATCCGTGCGAGCAGGAATCCTTTTCCTGCTCATGGCACCAGATGCAGTAATTGGTCTCGTTCAGCGCACCGATCAGGTCGGTGCCGGAATCCGTGAGCGCGAACCCGTGCCGCCGGCGAACATGGGAGAGCGTGTGCACGATAACGCCGTCCTCGTCGTGCGTCTCGACCGGTACCAGGCGCCGGAAGTCCAGCTTCTTCGGCAGCTTGAACAGCACGCCGGCCCGGTGCCTGCGCTGTCCGTCCTGCGTATGCACCGCCCAGGCCGCGTAGCGCAACGCCGCATCGATTCTGTTCGCATTGGCGGCTTCATCCTTCAACCAGTCGATCACATGACGCGCAAACACCAGTTCGCTGAAATCCGCATCGAACCATGCGGCGAGTTCTGCTTCGAGCCGGGCTCCGTCGAACCCCGCGGCAACCTCGGCCTTGTACAGGTTGACAGCCTTGCGCTGCACGAACAATCGCTTACAGGCATACAGCGGCGCGAGTTCGAAGTGACGTGCCGACAGTGCCACGGCTTCGTCTTCGATGCCGAACAGGCGGGCGATGAAATCGTCGAGATGGCCGGCCACCGCGATCAGGAATTCGGATTCCTGCTTCGGTGGCAGCCGCGGGTGACTCTCGCGCTGGGATTCCAGGCGTTCACGCAACTCGGGTTGCGCCTGACCCAGAAAATCCACAAAAGCCGCATCCACCCGCAACAGGCCGTCCCGGCGATAAAGGTCCTCGAATCGCAGGTCGAACTGGAGCCTCAGGGTCGGTGAATCGGGCAGGTCGGCACGGATATTCATGCGCAAGGTTTCACGGCAAAGGCCTGGACAAAGCCGCGAATTATAACGCCGCGGGCTTCGTATCTTATGCGAGCTGGTGCTAAGGAAATAACCGGTTCAGGTTTTTGCGCCGGCTCGCGCGAGCGCATGGCCCGGGTCGCTCGCCAGCGCATTGGCAACTTTACCGACCAGGGCGGGCCCTTCGTAGACCAGGCCGCTGTACAACTGGAGCAGGCTTGCCCCGGCGGCCATTTTTTCGCGTGCGTCCGCCGGCGACATGATGCCCCCGGCGGCAATGATCGGAAGCCGTCCCGCAGATACGGAGGCAAACTGGCGGACGATTTCGGTGGAGCGGGCTTTGAGCGGGGCTCCACTCAGTCCGCCGGCCTGCTCCGACTCCGGCAGGCCGCTCACCCCTTCCCGCGAGATCGTGGTGTTGGTGGCAATCACTGCATCGATACCGTGCTCGATGAACAAATTTGCCATACCGGCAATCTCGTCTTGCGTCAGGTCGGGCGCGATTTTGACGGCCAGCGGAACGTGTTTGCCGTGCTGGTCGTTGAGTTTGCGCCGTTCCCTGGCAAGGCTGCCGAGCAGGCGGTCGAGTTCCCCGGCCCGTTGCAGTTGGCGCAGATTGGCGGTATTGGGCGATGAAATGTTGACCGTTATGTAGCTTGCAGCCGCATAGACCTTGCGCATGCAAACCAGGTAATCCTCCGCAGCGCGTTCGAGCGGCGTGTCGAAATTCTTGCCGATGTTGATGCCGAGGATGCCGCGATAGCGTGCGCGCGAGACATTCATCAGCAGGCGTTCGACGCCGTCGTTGTTGAAGCCCATGCGGTTGATGATCGCGCGCGCGCGCGCGATGCGGAACAGGCGCGGCGCCGGATTGCCGGGCTGCGGCCGCGGCGTAACGGTGCCGACCTCGATGAATCCGAAGCCAAGGGCGCCGAGCGCATCGATGTGTTCGCCGTTCTTGTCGAGGCCGGCGGCCAGTCCCACCGGGTTGGGAAATTCCAGGCCCATGATTTTGCGCGGAGAGGCGGGAGAACGGCCGGCGATCAGGGCGGTCAATCCTGCCCGGTAGGCTAGGTCGAGCGCGCGCAGGGTGCCGTGGTGGGCGCGTTCCGGATCGAGCTGAAACAGCAAGGGCCGGACGAGGCCGTAAAGCATCAGCGCCGCGCGCGTGCGCACGACCTTGCGGCGAACACGGGGCGCAGCGTCAAACCGCCTCGGGAGGCGAAGCGTCGCGGGGCAATCGCCGCCACTGGCCGTCTATCAACCCTTCCAGTGGCTGGAAGTTGATCTTGTAGGCCATCTTGCGGCTTTGCGCGATCCAGTAACCGAGATAGAGGTAGGGCAGCCGCAGGCGCCGGCACAGGTCGACTTGCCAGACGACATTGAAAGTGCCAAGGCTCGAACCGGCGACCTCCGGCTCGAAAAACGTATACACCGACGACAGGCCGTCTTCGAGCCGGTCGACGATGCTGACCATGCGCAGCCTGCCCTCCTCACGGAACTCGACCAGGCTGGAGCGCACGTTGCTTTGCAGGAGAAAGTGACGGTATTGCTCGCGGCTGTCGTGATCCATGCCGCCGCCGCTGTGGCGCTGTGATTGATAACGCAGGTACAACGCGTAGTGCTCGGGATGGTATTTGAGCTCGAGCATGCGTGCTTCCAGCCGATCGTGGCGCGTATGAGCGCGGCGCTGTGAACGATTGGCGACGAAGTCCTCCGCGACGATGCGCACCGGCACGCAGGCGCGGCAATGATCGCAGTAAGGGCGATAGGTAAAGGCGCCGCTGCGCCGGAATCCGACTTTGACGAGCTCGCTGTAGACCTGGCTGTCGATGGCGTGGCTCGGCGTCGCGACCTGCGAACGCGCCAGCTTGTCCGGCAGGTAGCTGCACGGGTAGGGCGCAGTCGCATAGAACTGCAATACCGAAAAGGGCAGGTCGTTGAGCTGTGTCATCGCAATGGCGCCATTCGCCACGGAGCCGGGACCGGCGGATAGTGTATCAATTCCCGAAGGCGGCGCGTGAAATCGGTGCGCGGTATTTCGCGCGCCCCGAAAGACGCCAGGTGGGCGGTGTTCATCTGGCAGTCGACTAATCCGAAGCCCCAGCGCTCGAGCTGGCGCACCAGCACAACCAGCGCGACCTTGGAAGCGTCGGTTGCGCGCGTGAACATGGATTCACCGAAGAATGCACGCCCCAGGGCGACGCCATACAGCCCGCCGACCAGTTCTCCGTCGAGCCAGGTTTCGACGCTGTGCGCGATGCCGGCCCGGTGCAACTCGCAGTAGGCCTCGACCATGGGCGCGCTGATCCAGGTGCCATCCTGATCCTGTCTTGGCAGGCCGCAGCCCGCGATCACATCGCGAAACGCCGTATCGGCGCGCACTTCGAAACGGCATTTGCGCAGCGTTTTTGCCAGCGAACGCGACACTTTCAGTTCGGCGGGGAACAAGACCATTCTGGGATCCGGGCTCCACCAAAGAATCGGCTGGTCCCCGCTGAACCAGGGAAAGATGCCATTGCGATAGGCCTCGACCAGGCGCGCCACGGAAAGGTCCCCGCCCGCGGCAAGCAATCCATTCGGATATGCGGTCGCCTGTTCGACCGGCGGGAAACGAGTGTCCGAACCCAGCCAGGGGACCAACGGTCGATCCGCGGCCGGCAGGACGACGTTCAGAAGAACTTGTCCGGATTCTTGCTGATCAGCCCGCAAGCCACGCGAGCTCCGGAGTTGCCGGACGGCGGGGTCTTGAGATCGTCGGCGCCGGCATGCACGATCACAGCCTTGCCGGTAATGCTGTTGGGTCCGGTGCCCAGTGAAACGCCGCCTACTTCGATCGACATCTGCGCAAAACCGTTTGCGTCTGCCTTCAGATTGCCCAGATCGCCGCCGTGGCGTGTCGCCCCGGAGGGGCCGCCGTGCTGGGACGAGGACGGATTGAAATGGCCGCCGGCACTGGAGGCGTCAGCGGCACTGCAATTGCCTTTCTCGTGAACGTGGATGCCGTTGGTCCCATTGGGTTTGAGGCCGTTTACCTTGGCTTCGACCAATACCATGTCGCCCTTCTGGGTGAAGTTTACGGTGCCGCTGACCGAATTGCCCTTGGTCGGGGCGAGGACGGCGGTAGCGGACTGTTTCTTGCTGAAGATATTGTTGCCGCCACTGCAAGCTGCCAGCACTACGCTGCCACAGATCAAAATCCAGACGGATTTCATTGCGTTCTCCCGAGTGTTGCACAGGGCCGGTGCGCCGAAGACAGCACGGTTTTTAGCACTCGCCTCCCGAGGTGTCAAATCAGCGCCGCGCGACCCCACTGCAAACGCAGCGGCGCGCTGCCGTAGAATCCGCGAACAATAAGGGGTACGCAGATGATTTCCGCATCGACACAGACCGGGGTTTCCGGGGCGGATCGGCCTTCGGAGTGGGTTGTACGCTGGGCGCACAGCATCGTGCCGCATGGCGCGGTGCTGGATCTGGCCTGCGGCGCCGGCCGCCATAGCCGTTTTCTGGCTGCGCTGGGTTTGCGGGTCTGCGCTGTCGACCGCGATCCACAGGTTCTCGGGAGTCTGGACGGTATTGCCGGCATTACGGTCCGGCTGGCTGATCTGGAAAATGGGCCCTGGCCGCTCCAGGGCATGGTATTCGATGGCGTCGTGGTCACCAACTATCTGCACCGACCGCTTTTCCCGTGCATTCTCGATGCGCTCGCGCCGGCCGGCGTACTCGTTTACGAGACTTTCGCCACGGGCAATGAATGCTTCGGCAAACCATCGAATCCGGATTTTCTGCTGCGGCCAGGCGAACTTCTCGACGTCGTTCGCGGCCGATTGCGCGTAACCGCGTACGAAGATCTCGAAGTAACGGCGCCGAAGCCCGCGAGAATTCAGCGCATCTGCGCGTCCGGTCTGTCCGACAAATCGTGATGCGCCTGCGACGGGGGGGAATCGGTTAAAATCCGGCTTTCTTGTTGAGGGAAGCCGCCATGCTCAAGGGCAGCCTCGTCGCCATCGTCACACCCATGTTCGAGGACGGCAGTCTGGATCTGCAACGACTGCGGGCTCTGATCGATTTCCATATTCGCGAAGGCACAAACGGCATCGTCATCGTCGGCACCACCGGCGAATCGCCGACGGTGGATTTCGAAGAGCACTGCCTGCTGATTCGCACCGCGGTCGAACATGCAGCCGGGCGCGTGCCGGTCATCGCCGGTACCGGCGCGAATTCCACCCGCGAGGCAATCGAGTTGTCCGCTTACGCCAGGCAGGCCGGGGCCGGGATGAGCCTGTCGGTCGTGCCGTACTACAACAAGCCGACCCAGGAAGGGCTGTACCGCCATTTCCGCGCAATCGCAGAGGCCGTGGACCTGCCACAGATCCTGTACAACGTGCCTAGCCGCACGGTTGCGGATATGCAGAACGATACGGCGCTGCGGCTCGCGCAAGTCCCGAACATCGTCGGGATCAAGGATGCGACCGGTAACATGGAGCGCGGTGCGGAACTTTTGCGCCGCGCTCCAAAGAACTTCGCCGTCTACAGCGGTGATGACGGCACCGGTCTGGCGCTGCTGATGCTGGGCGCCCATGGCGTGATTTCCGTGACCGCCAACGTGGCGCCCAGGCTGATGCAGGAAATGTGTGCCGCGGTGCTTGCCGGAGACTTTACCAGGGCAAGGTCGCATAACAACAAGCTGCTCGGGTTGCACCGCCATCTGTTTGTCGAGGCCAATCCGATTCCGGTCAAGTGGGTGCTGCAGCAGATGGGTCTGATGGAAGGCGGCATCCGGCTGCCTCTGACGTTGCTTTCGTCTTCCTTCCATGACCTGCTGCGCGGCGCAATGGAGCAGGCCGATATCAAGGCCGCCGTTTCGATGCCTGCAATGGCGAAGTGAATCCGTTGCGGCCGCGGTGGCCGCAATTCTGAATTGAAAGATCCCCAAGAATGAATTCTTCGCGGTTACTCGCTGCCGGCATGACGGCGGTGTTTGCTCTTGCCGGTTGCTCGGGCAGTCTGATCGAAGGCAAAAAAATCGATTACAAATCGGCAGGCAACGTCAAGCCGTTGGACGTTCCGAAAGACCTGTCGGCTCCGCCGACCAGTGATCGCTACAACATTCCGGAATCGTCCGCGGGATCGGCAACGGCGTCCGAATACGCCGATGGCCAGGGTAATCGCGCCGCGCCGGGGCCGGCGCCCGTGCTGGCGCCGCAGGACAAGGTCCGGTTCGATCGCGGTGGCAGCCAGCGCTGGCTGGTGGTCGATGCCGAGCCGGAAGCATTGTGGCCGGTGATCAAGGAGTTCTGGCAGGACAACGGTTTCCTCATCGACACCGAATCGCAACCGACCGGGATCATGGAAACCGACTGGGCCGAAAACCGCGCCAAGATTCCGGACAGTTTGATACGCAAACTGATTGGCAAGGTTCTCGATAGCGCCTATTCCTATCCCGAACGCGACAGGTTCCGCACGCGACTGGAACGCGGCGAGCAACCCGGCGTGACGGAAATCTACATCAGCCACCGTGGCATGGCGCAGACCAATATTTCCAAAGACCGCTTCACCGAGAAAGCCGTCTGGCAGGTTCGCCCCGTCGATCCGGATCTCGAGGCGGAAATGCTGTCGCGTCTCGCGATTCGCCTGGGTGCGCGCGACGAACAGATCAGGGCGCAGGCGAAGGGGCCGGAACAGCCGAAGGCGACCATTTCGAAGAATGGCGAACTCCCTGAGGCACTGCTGCTGGTGGACAGTTTCGATCGCGCATGGAGGCGCGTCGGTCTTGCGCTGGATCGCGTCGGCTTTACCGTCGAGGATCGCGACCGCTCGAAAGGGTTGTACTACGTGCGCTACGTCGACGCCGATGCGTCCGACAAGGCCGAAAAAGGTTTCTGGTCGAAACTGGCGTTCTGGAGCGGCGACAGCGGATCGAAGAAGGACGGACAGTATCGCATCAGCGTGGCGGGTGCCACGCAGGGCAGCGAGGTCAAGGTGCTCGATGCCCAGGGGGCGAAATCGACTTCGCCGACGGCCGGACGCATTCTGGCGCTGCTGCAGCAGGAATTGAAATAGCGATCGTTTCGATGCCCACGATGCCGGGAACCTGAATGCGGTTCGCTTCTCTGGGCAGCGGCAGTCAGGGCAATTCGCTGGTCGTCGAGGCGGGAGGCACGCGGCTGCTGCTCGACTGCGGTTTTGGACTTGCCGCTACCGTGGCCAGGCTTGCCCGTCTCGGGCTCGTTCCCGAAGACATCTCGGCCATCGTCGTCACGCATGAGCACGACGATCACATTGGCGGCGTGGTCCGTCTCGCGCGCCGCCACAACATTCCGGTCTGGCTTACGCCCGGGACGCTGGCCGGGTTCGAGGCGCTGTTCGCCGATGTTGCCGACGTCAGGATGATTCGCAATTACGAAGCTTTCGCGGTCGACGACCTGCAGGTGCAGCCTTTTCCGGTGCCGCACGATGCGCGCGAACCTGCCCAATTCGTATTCGGCGACGGCGCGCGCCGGCTGGGCGTGCTTACCGATGTCGGTTGTTCGACCCGGCATATCGAGGCCGTGCTGAGCGGATGCGATGCGCTGGTTCTGGAATGCAATCACGATGCCGAGATGCTGCGTACGGGAAGCTACCCGAAAAAATTGCGCGAGCGAATAGCGGGCCGCTTTGGACACCTCGACAACGCTGCAGCGGCCGAATTATTGGGACGCCTGGACAAACGCAGGCTCAAACACCTGGTCGCGGCGCATCTGAGCCAGGAAAACAATCGTCCCGGTCTGGCGCGTGCCGCGCTGTCGGCGGTGATGCAGTGCGAGCCGGACTGGATCGCGATCGCGGACCAGGACGAAGGGCTCGCCTGGCGGCAAATCAGCTGAGAAGCGCGCTCAAAGACCCAGCGTCGTGGCGGATACCGCCGGTGAAGACGCTTCGCGGATTTCCCCGAAACGTTCGATGAACGCGTACGTACCGATCGGATCGTCCAGCCCGAGCAATCCTCTCATCTCGTCGAAGTGGAAGCGATGCACGAAACAACGGTCATCGACGATGACGAAAGGATCATAGACGGACTTGGCCGCCGGATGGGTTTCGTGAATGCTGATCGAATGCCCGTATGTGCGCAGCAAATGCAATATCCGCGGACAGTCGCGATCCAATGTCCGGACCTCGTGAAGCACGATCTGCAGGCAGTTGCGCCGGCTCGCGAGCAGAAAGCTCCGCAGCCGTTCGGCGCGGCGCGGGGAGTTGTATTCCCGGCCCAGCGTGTGGTCGAAAATACGGATCGTGCTGGTGGCCTTCTGCAAAACGGTGTCGATCGCAGTTTCGTATTCGGCATTGCCAAAAATCGGCGAGTGTAGCGGGTTGGGCTCGTCTGTCATCGCTGTCGGCCTGCGGCGCCTGATCCGGACAGGTAAATATAACCGGCGCGATACCAGCGGTAAAGCGTATCGACAAGCGGACCATTCAATGTTATCCGCCAACCCGGCAACCGGCGCGCATCGGCAAGACAGCGCATCGGCTTTGCCAGTCCCGCGTCCATTCTGTGTTGCTCGCCGTTGATGAAAAGATTCGCTCGTGCGTAGAGCATCATGGAGGCGAGGGCCAGGTCCACTCCATTGCGGCGCGCCGCACGTGAAAAGGCGATTTCCGAAAGCGGTTTGCGCGGCGGCGCGAACAGGACGTGCGGCTTGGGCTCGGTCAGATAGCTGCCCAGAAAAACGGCCACGTCGCGCCGTGTCCAGCGGATGCCGCCCAGAATGTGCTCGACTTTCTCGATCATGCCTGCACCGAGTTGCGCCGGGCGGATCTGCGGGGACAAATCCGGGTCGCCGTAGCGACCGCCGCTCTGAAGCTTCTCCTCCAGGAAAATCAGGAATTGGGACATGAGTTCGCGGTGCGAAGGGGCGCGAAAGCCTATCGAATACGTATAGCAGGCGCTGACGGCGGCACCATCGTGGGCAAACTCCGGCGGCAAGTACAGCATGTCGCCCGTTGACAACAGGCATTGCCCGTCGGGCCTGAAGCGCTTGAGGATTTTCAGCGGCGCGTTTTCCAACAGTGTCAGATCCCGTTGCCGGCCCACCTGCCAGAGCCGCTGGCCCGGACCTTGCAACAGGAACACATCGTAGGAATCGAAGTGCGCACCGACGCCGCCCCCTGACGGGGCGTAACTGACCATGAGGTCATCGAGCCGGCTATACGGAATGAAGTCGAAATGCGACAACAGGAGCCGGGCAGCCGGCAGCCGCTGTTCGAGACCCTGCAACAACAGCGTCCAGTTGCGCCGCGGCAGCCTGGAAAACCTTTTGCGGTCGAATGGACCGTGTTCGACGGTCCAGCGATCGGCGTGGCGCACGACCAGCCGCGACTCGCAATCGTCGCGGCAGGCCAGATCGACCATGCCGCCGAAATCGACCATCCCTTCAAAACCGGGAATGGCGCCGCGCACGAGCAACGGCTGTTTTTGCCAGTGCCGTCGCAGAAACGCCGAAGCTGTCAGGCCGCCGAGAAGTAGTTTGTCCACGTTCGCCATTTTATCGCCACGCGCCTGAGCGAAGGCGCGATATTCGTGCATTCGAAATCGGTTAGAATTCAACCTGAATGTGATCGGAGTTGTTCATGCTGAAAGTAGGCCAATCCGCACCCACCTTCGAACTGCCCGATGGCGACATGAACGTAGTGAGTCTGAGCGGCTATCGCGGCGTCAATAACGTAGTGTTGTATTTTTATCCCAAGGATGGCACGCCGGGATGCACGCTGGAAGCCATCGATTTCAGCGACCTTCAAGATGAGTTTCTCGTTCTCGACACCGTGGTGCTGGGCGTGAGCATGGACGACTGCATGAGCCATGGCACCTTCCGCGACAAACACGGCCTCGCGGTTCAACTGCTGGCGGACGCGGAGGGCGAAGTCTGCGAGCAGTACGGCGTGCTGCAGGAAAAGGAAGTGGACGGGAAAACGAAGAAGCGCTGCATCGTGCGCTCGACTTTCGTCATCGACAAGAACGGCGCGGTGCGGCACATTCTGTACGGAGTCAATGCGCGCGGCCACGCGAACGAAGTCTTAAACCTGGTCAAGGAGTTGAACTGAGCATGCAGATCGGCAAGGACACGGTGGTGTCGCTGAACTATGAATTGATGGACACCAGCGGCAAGGTAATCGAGAAAACCCAGGCGCCGATTATTTATCTGCATGGCGGATACGACGGCATCTTTCCGCTGGTGGAAACCGCCCTTCAGGGCAAGAGCGTCGGCGATAAGTGCAAGGTGACGCTCGAGCCGGACGACGCCTTCGGGGAATACGAGGCGAACATGGTGCGCACCGAACCGAAAAAACTGTTTCCGGAAAGCATTTCGGTCGGCATGCAATTTGAAGGGGCGATCGAGGGCTCCGACGATTACACCCTTTACACCGTAACGAAAATTGCCGGTGACGAGGTCGTTGTCGATGGCAATCACCCGCTGGCAGGGCAGACATTGGTATTTTCGGGCACCGTGATCGAAGTGCGGGCCGCCACGCACGAAGAACTTCATCATGGCCATGTGCATGGGCCGGAAGGGCATCACCATTGATTGCCGCGCTGGCGCGGTGCGCCGGCCGGATATCCAGGGTTCAGCCGTCGCGCTTTCCGGTCAGGATGCGGATCATCGGTTCGTATGCGCTCTCACGTGAGAATCGCCAGCTCGCAATCAGGAGCGCGGCTGCAGTGAAGACGGCCAATACCGCGATGTCGGTCGACGTCGCGAAATCCGCTCCCATTCCGGATGGAAGCACGCCGAGCACGGCGTGCTTGAGCAGGTCCACGCCGTAGGTGTAAGGATTGACCAGGGCCGCGACCTTGAGCGCCGCGGGAAGATGGCTTACCGGATACAGCGACCCGGAGAGGAAAAACACCGGGAAGATCACGAAATTCATGATCGCCGCGAAGTTGTCCAGCGTGCGTGTGAACGCGGCCACGAGCATGCCGATGCCCGCGCAAGCCGCCGAGGTCGCGATCAACGCCAGCGCAAGCAGGCCAAAGCGCATTTTCCAGTCCAGATAGCCCAACACGGCGAGCAATATCAGCAGTAATACGGCCTGCAGGATGGCGGCGAGCGCAGCCGCCAGCATCTTGGCGACGACGATCCAGTAGTGGGGGAAGGGCGCAATGATCAGCATGCGCATGACGCCCGATTCCTTATCGTAAACCATCGTCAGCGCCGCAAGCATGGCACCGAACAGCATCGTCATTCCCAGTACGCCGGGTACGAGGAATTGCTGGTAGCTGATGCCGCCGGCCTGCTGCAATACCGCGCCGAATCCTGCACCGATCACGAACAGCCAGATCAACGGGCGCACCATTGCGGACACCAGCCGGGTGCGCTGGCGGACCATGCGCACCACTTCGCGTTCCAGAACGGCGTAGACCGGCCGCCAGTGCACCATCATGCCTTGCCTTCCGCGACCCACAGGAATACGTCGTTGAGATTCGGTTGCCGCCAGCGCAGCGCGGCTACCTGAATGCCGGGTTCGGATTGCAGGCGGGCGAGGCGACCGACGTCCTCGTCCGCGTAACGGAAATGGGCGACATTGCCGTCGCGCAGGCAGGTTCCGAGCACCGGAGCCAGATTTCGCGCAAGCGATTCGACATCGGAACTTTCGATTTCGATGATGTACCGTCCGAGATTCGCAATCATTTCGGCCGGGGTACCGCTTTTCACGAGTTTGCCGTTCTTGATGAAAGCGACTCGGTCGCAACTGTCCGCTTCCTCGAGATAATGCGTGGTCAGCAGGACGGTCATACCGGTCTGCGCACGCAGATTTTCGATGAAGCGCCAGATCTTGCGGCGGTTCGGCAGGTCGAGTCCTATGGTTGGCTCGTCGAGAAATAAGATCTTCGGATGATGAATGACGCCGCGCACGATATCCAGAGCACGGCGCATGCCGCCCGAGAGCGATCCGACCGGGCGGTTGCGTTTGTCCGCGAGCCCGAACAGGTCGAGCAGTTCCCCAGAGCGCTGCTCGATGATCCTGGCGGGCAGGTTGTAGAGCAGGCCGGCGAAGCGAAGGTTTTCCGCGATGGACAACGTGCGGTCGAGCGCGGATTCCTGGAACACGAGGCCGATCGAAGCACGGGTCGCCACCGCATCGCGCACGACATCGTTCCCGAATACGCGGGCATTGCCGCCGCTCGGACGAATCAGCGTGGCCAGCATGTGGATCGTGGAGGTCTTGCCGGAGCCGTTTGGTCCCAGCAGTCCGAAGAATTGCCCGGGCGGTATGTCGAGATCGAGGCCGTCGACGGCGAGTACATCGCCGTAACGCTTGACGAGTCCGCTGGCATTCACGGCCAGCAGGGTAGCGGCCGCCGGGTTCATGGCGCGAGAGTGTGAACTAGGCGGGTGTCTTGCTCAAGGCGCGGGAATTCTTGTCGTCGCGGAACAGGATTGGCTTGACTTCGACTTTCGGGGCCACCGGCATCTGTGCCTTGTCGACGACGTCGGTGACCAGGTGATGCAAAGGCGACAGCCCGCATACCGGGTCGGTGCTGGTCGCATCTCCTGTCAGCATGTAGGCCTGGCAGCGGCAGCCGCCGAAGTCCTTGACCTTTTCCGGACAGGACCGGCAGGGCTCCTTCATCCAGGCGTCGCCGCGATAGGCATTGAACCCGGGGGAGTCGTACCAGATCCAGCCCAGGTCGTGATCGCGCACATTCGGAAAGGCGAGCCCCGGCAGCATGCGTGCCTCATGACAGGGCAGCGCCAGGCCATCGGCGGTGACGGTCAGAAACAAGGCGCCCCAGCCGTTCATGCATGCTTTCGGGCGTTCTTCGTAATAGTCAGGAACGACAAAGAAGATCCGCATCTTGTTGCCGACCCGTTCGCGGAACTTGTTGGTCACTTCTTCGGCGCGTTTCAGTTGTTCGCGGGTGGGCAGCAGTTGATCCCGGTTGACGTAGGCCCAGCCGTAGTACTGGGTGTTGGCCAGCTCCACGTACTCGGCATCCATGGCTTCGGCCATTTCCAGGATCTGCTGCACATGGTCGATGTTGTGTCGGTGCAGCACACAGTTGAGCACCATCGGATAGTCGTATTTCTTGATCAGTTTCGCCACTCTCTGCTTCAAATCGAAGGTCTTGGTGCTCGACAGGAAATCGTTCATTTCGCGCGTCGAGTCCTGGAACGAAAGCTGGATGTGATCGAGGCCGCCTTGCTTGAACGCGGCAATGCGTTTCTCGTTGAGACCGACCCCGGAAGTGATCAGGTTCGAGTAATAGCCGAGTTTGCGCGATTCGGAAACCATGATCTCGAGATCGTCGCGTACCAGCGGTTCGCCGCCGGAGAACCCCAGCTGGGTCGCTCCAAGCTCCCGCCCTTGCCTCAGCACCCGCAGCCAGTCGTCGGTCGACAACTCTTCGCCATAACGCGTGTAGTCCACCGGGTTGTAACAGAATACGCAGTGCAACGGACACTTGTAGGTCACTTCAGCCAGCAGCCAGAGCGGATTACCCGGCTTGCTTGGTTCGAATCCAGCCTTTTCCATGTACATGCTCCAGAAATCCGATGACGTCCCCTCGCAGGTCCGTACCGGGAAATGCGGTTTGCAGGTCTTCGACAATACCGCGCACGGTCAGTTTGCCGTCGATGCGTTTCATTATTTCTCCGGAACTGCCGGGCAGTTTCACCATGCCTTCCGGGTAGAGCAGGACAAAACCCTGTTGCGCCGGTTCCCACTGAAAGCGGAAGTGGCGCTGGAGTTCGAATACGGTGTCGTCGGTGAATTGTGCGGCTTCAGACATAACGCGTTTCGCCGATTCCGTAGTTGATCTGCATTGCGTCGAGCATGCTCCACAATACATCGAGCTTGAACTGCAGGATGCCCAGTGCGCGCTCCTGCTCCGAGCGGGTCCGGAAATAGTCGAGCGTGATCTGCAGACCGTGTTCGACATCGCGGCGGGCTTCCGACAGGCGCTTGCGGAAATAGGCATAACCTTCGGGCTCTATCCACGGATAGTGCACCGGCCAGCCCTCCAGGCGCTTCTGGTGAATTTCCGGCGCGAACAATTCGGTGAGCGAGGAACAGGCGGCCTCCTGCCAGGGAGCGCGGCGCGCGAAGTTTACATAGGCATCCACGGCGAAGCGCACGCCGGGCAAAACGTACTTCAGGCAGGTGACGTCTTCGCGCTTGAGCCCGCAGGCCTCGGCGAGGCGCAACCAGGCTTCGATGCCTCCTTCATGGCCTTCGATGCCATCGTGATCGATGATGCGCTGAATCCATTTTCGCCGCTGTTCGCGATCGGGCATGTTGGCGAGCACGGCCGCATCTTTGACGGGAATGCTGATCTGATAATAGAAGCGGTTATAAACCCAACCCTGCACCTGTTCCCTGGTGCACTTGCCGCTGTTCATGGCAATGTGGAAGGGGTGGTAGATGTGATAGCGCTTGCCCTTGGCGCGCAGTTCAGCTTCGAATTCCTGCTTGTTCCACGCCAGATTGTCGGCGGCGCCCATGTCGTCCTCCCGGTCAGAGCTTCACGTCCATGCCGTCGTACGCGACTTCGATGCCGGCGCCGGCGAGTTGCCTGCGTTCGTCCGAGTCTTCGTCGAGGATGGGATTGGTGTTATTGATGTGGATGAGGATCTTGCGCGCCGCTTTCAGGGGCTTCAGCACATCGATCATGCCACCGGCTCCCGATTGCGGCAGGTGGCCGATGTCGCGGGCGTGCTTTTTGGACAGGCCCAGGCTGATCATCTCGTCGTCGGTCCAGAACGTGCCGTCCACCAGCAGGACATCGGCCTCTTCCAGGAACGGCTTCAAGTGGGACTCGATCTCGCCCAGTCCCGGTGCATAGAACAACACCTTCCCCGAGCGCGGGTCGGCGATGCGCATGCCGATATTATCGCCTTCCAACGGATGATCCCGGTGCGGGGAATAAGGCGGCGCATTGCTCTTCAACGGTACTGCGGTGAAGATGAGTTCCTCGGCACCGATTACGGGAAAGCTGTTGCCGGGTGTGGTCGGGACCTTGTGCCAGTTGACGCCGCAATAGTGGCCGAGAATCTTGAACAGGGGATTGCCGGTGCTCAGGTCCTCGCGTGCCATGTCCGTGCAATAAATTTCCAGCGGGCGCCCTTCGCGCAGCATCAGCAGGCCGGTCGTGTGGTCGATTTGCGCATCCATCAGCACGACGGAGCGGATTGCCGTATCGCGGATCGCGCGTGCGGGTTGCAGTTCCGCGAAACTCTTGTATTGGGCGAGCAGGTCGGGGGAAGCATTGAACAGGATCCAGTTGATATTGTCTGCGCTGACCGCAATTGAAGATTGCGTGCGAGGTGTGGCACGCAGGCTGCCCTTGCGTACACCGTCGCAATTGCGGCAATTGCAATTCCACTGCGGGAACCCTCCGCCAGCCGCCGCACCCAATACCCTGATTCTCATTTCAATCGATTCGCAGAAACGCCCCGCAAGAAAGACAAAAGCCCCGTTATGGGGCCTTTGTCCAAGCCCAACGCTGATGACTTAGCGGTTGGCGATATACATCGTGACTTCGAAGCCGAAACGCATTTCGGTGTACTCAGGCTTGGTCCACATAATTTTTCTCCAAAAGTTTAGGTTGTAAAATCAGCGGGATGTTCCCCGACGTTGCCGAATCACCGGACCCGTTCCGTTGCCGGCGGGGCGACGGGAGCATTGCCCGGCGAGTCGCAGACATTCTCCGGGATGACCTCACTCCCGGCCCTATGAAAATCACCAATTCGGCATCATGATTTTCATTAGTTTGGCGGCCAAACTTTACTTATCTCAACACCTTGCACTACCCTTCGGGCATGTCTGACGCTGCCCTCGACAGGGGTTTTAATTTTGGCCCGACGATGACCGACTGGACCCGCGATCGGCCCTTCAAGGTGGCGTTTGCGGTATCGGTCATGATTCACGCGGCTTTGATCGCCTTTATACCCGGCTTGCGCGCCGTCCCGATCGAGACACCGCGGGTATTGGAGGTGGAGATCGCGCCGCAGGATGCACCGCCGAATTCACGCGTTCAGGATAAGCCGGTCCGTCAGCTCAAAGCCGTCGAGCCCAAAACCGAACCCGCGGTCACGCAACCCCGGCCCGAGCCAGCGCCCGAACCGGTCGTGCGACAGGCGCAGCCCGAGCCCCCTCCGGTTGCTCGTGCCGACATCGTCCGGGTACCGAGTGAGGAACCGAAGCCGGAGTTCGTGGTGCCCAAGCCCGAGCCGCGTCCGGAGCCCCGGGTGGAGCCCAGGCTGGAAACCATACCCGAGCCAAAAATCGAACCCCGACCAGAGCCGCCGCTGGTTGCACGAGTCGAGCCTCGCCTGGAGCCGCGCCCGTCACCGGCAGTCGAACCACGGCCTGAACCAAGGCCCGAACCGCGCGTGGAACCGAGCATCGAAGTCAGGCCGGAGGTAAGACCGGCCCCACGCGAAACGCCGCCGGTCGTCCAGCCCCGTGCTGAACCTGCCGTTGTCGCGCCGACTGTCCCGCGACCCGCGCCAGTGGCGAACGTGCAACCTCCGCCGGTCATAGCAGCGCAGCCCAATGCCGTGGATGAAATCCGGGAGCGGACGCTGCTCGAGCAATATCGGCATATCATCTCCGCCAGGATTAAACAGTATGAGGAATACCCGCCGGTCGCAAAACGGCGCCATTGGGAGGGAACTACCGTGGTGCAGCTGCGGCTGACTCCCGAGGGTAAGGTAACGGATATCTTCGTTGTTGAAAAAAGCGGATATGAAATCCTGGATGAATCGGCTGTAAAGATGATCCGCAAGGCGTCGCCGCTACCGCTCCCGCCGGAGGGTCTGAGGGGGCGCGACCAGACTGTCCTCGTTCCCATCAAGTTCAGATTGGACTCCTGAGTTCTTGCACCTTCGGGCCATGGTCGCAGACCAGAATCAGGCCGCCGGCGACATTTTGTACCCGCCGTTGGAACCTCATCACCACGGCTTCCTTAATGTCGGCGGCGGCCATCGAATCCATTTCGAGCAGAGCGGAAATCCGGACGGGTTTCCAGTGCTGTTCATTCATGGCGGCCCGGGAAGCCGGTCGCGCCCGGATCATCGCCGCTTTTTCGATGCCGCCTTTTATCGCATCGTGCTGTTCGATCAGCGTGGGTGCGGCCAGAGCACGCCGGCGGGCTCGCTTGTCGAAAACACCACTTCGCACCTGGTGGCCGATATCGAGAAACTGCGCCAGCACATAGGCGTGGATCAATGGCTGATTTTCGGAGGCTCATGGGGGAGTACGCTGGGCCTGGCCTATGCCATCGCGCATGCAGATCGGGTTGCCGGGATGGTGTTGCGTGGCGTGTTTCTCGGTGGTGCCGCCGAAGTCGAATGGTATCTTTCGGGAATTCGGCGCTTTATCCCCGAGGTTTGGGGTGACTTTGCCAAGGATGCGGGCGACTCTGTCGTCGGGCGCTATCAGCGGCTCATCGATCACTGCGATGAGCCAACAGCACTGGCAGCGGCGAGGCGCTGGTGCGACTATGAGGCGAGAGTAATGGAACCTGGAAATCCGTTTGCTTCCGGAGGTGCCGGGGCGGCTTCGGAAATTCTGGCCCGCGTAAAGGTCCAACTGCACTTCCTTGCCAATGACTTCTTCCTGCGCCCGAATGAATTGCTCGATAATCTCTGGAGGATGGGAAATCGGCCCGTGATCGTAGTGCAGGGAAGACTGGACATGGTTTGTCCCCCTGTGACCGCGTGGGCGGTGGCTCAGGCGATCGAAGGCTCCGAACTGTGCATGATAGAAAAAGGGGGCCATTCAGCGCTGCAACCGGAAATCGCGGCGCAATTGTGCGCGGCGACCCGACGCATGCAAGCTTGCCTCCGGCGGTGAATTAGATGCGCGCCATGAGTTTGCGTTTTCGAATCAACCTGGTGATCACACTTGTGATCGCGGCATTCACCATTGCGACGGGAAATCTGCTGATCGAGGAAACGCGGCGCTCGATCCGCGAGGAGATGGAGGCGGGAACCCGGATTACCGCACAACTGCTGGAAACGGTGATTGCGAACACGCACTCCAGTATTCAGGATGCGCCACACAATCAGATACTGTTGTCCTTCCTGCAGCGCGTGGGCCGGGTGCGGGCAAACGAGATAAGGCTCTATGACGGCAATGACAACCTGTTGTATACCTCACCTCCGCCAGTGTACAAGCGCGGGCGTTGGGCGCCACAGTGGTTTACCGACCTTGTCAAACCCCGCCTGACCGATTTCCGTCTGAATCTTCCGAACGGGACCGTGGTAATTACACCGGATCCGTCGCGTTCCGTGCTGGACGCATGGGACGACCTCAAACAATTTTTCTGGCTGATACTCGGCTTTTTCGTGCTGGTCAATGCCATGGTTTTCTGGCTACTGGGACGCTCGTTGCGGCCGGTCGGCAAGATCCTCGGCGGGCTATCGCTGATGGAAAAAGGGCGCTTCGAGTCGCGCCTGCCATTGTTCGGTTCGCCTGAATTCGATTCGATCGGCCACGTTTTCAACCGCATGGCGCAGACCCTGGAAGAGAGTCTTGCCGAAAACAGAAGGCTGGCCCTGGTGGCAAAGCAATCCAGCGATGCGATCATCATCCATGATCTGGAGGGCCGGATTTCCTTCTGGAATCCCGCCGCAGAGCGGATGTTTGGCTATCGGATGGAAGACATTGTCGGGCGTTCCGCCACGCTTTTGACTACTCCTGACCGGCATGGAGAGGTTCAGGAAAATCTCGATACCGTGAAGCGCCGTGTCGTGATCGAAATGATTGAAACCCAGCGCGTCACCGAGGACGGACGCGTGGTCGACGTTGCCCTCTCCGCGGCGCCACTGATCGATCCGGTCAGCGATGATGTCATCGGCGAAATCTGCAGCATGCGCGACATCACGGAGCACAAATTGGCCCAGCAGGCCGAGCTCGAGCTGGAACAGAATCGCCAGTTGACCCGCGCGATACAGAGTCGCCTGGAGGAAGAGCGCCGCAGCATTGCACGGGAACTACACGACGAACTCGGACAATGCGTTACCGCGATCAAGACCATAGGCACTGCGATATCCAATCGGACGCGGGAGACCGCGCCGGATACTCACGCCAATGCACTGACCATCGTGTCCGTTGCCTCCCACATTTACGATGTCGTGCACGGCATTATTCGTCAGCTCCGGCCTAGCGCGCTCGATCATCTGGGATTGAGCGAAACGCTCAGGGAGACCGTCTCGGCATGGCGTGAAAGACACCCGGATATCGCATGCGAACTGCGGCTCGAAGGTGCGCTCGAAGGATTGGGCGAGACCATCAACATCACCGTGTACCGGATCGTTCAGGAATGTCTGACTAACGTTGCGCGGCATGCCGTGGCGACGCGCTCGGACGTTGACGTGGCAAGATGCGATGACCCGCAGCGCGGGGATGCAGTAAAAGTGGTTGTTCGCGACAACGGCAAAGGGTTTGCTCATCAGCTCGAACGCGAGGCCAACCGCTTCGGCCTGATCGGCATGCGTGAGCGCGTGCAGGCACTTGACGGAGAATTCCGGATCGACAGCCGACCGGGAGAGGGCGCGACCGTGGTGGCGGTCGTGCCAGTAAGAGTGCCGGTATCGGCCTCGCGCGGCGCGCAAGCCGCTTAATGGAAGGAATTGAATTGGAGAGCAAATTGGCAATCGGGAGCATCAGCGTGATGCTTGTCGACGATCACGCCGTAGTGCGCATGGGTTTTCGGTTGCTTCTGGAGGGCTCGTCGGATATCAGGGTCGTCGCCGAGGCGGAAAGCGGCGAAGATGCCTGCCGCAAATTTCCAGAACTCAGGCCGGACGTGGTGGTCATGGACATATCGATGCCTGGAATCGGCGGCCTCGAGGCGATCGATCGAATTCTCGCGCGCGAGCCTGGAGCACGCATCCTGGTTCTTTCCGCGCACGAGGATGCGATGCATGCACGAAGAGTGCTGAAGGCCGGTGCCGCTGGCTATCTCACCAAGCGCAGCGCGGCGGAGGCCCTGATGCACGCAATCCGGCAGGTCCATCAGGGCAAAACGTTCCTGGAGCCGGAAATTGCGCAGCAGCTTGCCATGCAGCAACTCAACGGCGAGCGCAACCCGCTCGATATGCTGAGTGAAAAGGAATTCAAGGTCTTCCTTGCGCTGGCAAAGGGCCAGTCGGTTGCCGATATCGCAACCGTGATGTCGCTCAGCCCGCGCACGATCGGCACCCATCTGTACAACATCAAACAGAAGCTGGGCGCTTCAAATTCCGCCGAATTGGCTATCATCGCGATCCGCGCCGGTCTTATAGAGCCCTGATTTCATTGCGAATATGAGGTTGATGATCAGGCGTCAAAATCTAATGAAAATCATGAGTCGGATTTCAGGGTTTTCTTGTGAGGCGCGGCGATTGGGTTGACCCAGAATGCAGTCCATGGTCGTGATGAGCGGCCTCGATGCCCGATCAGGTGGATTAACTCTCTTATAAGGAGCTTTACCATGTGGACCAAACCCGAATACACCGAAATGCGCTTTGGCTTTGAAGTGACGATGTACATCGCCAACCGCTAATAGCACAGCGTGAATCAAAGGGCTGCTTTCGAGCAGCCCTTTTTTATTTTTGAGTGCGCCTATCGGCACGCGCACGACACGCGCAGGAAGACCCGGTGCGCCTGGCACCGATTGTGGTGACGCCGACCCGCGTCGAACAATCCAGTTTCGACCTGCCCGTATCGATCGACGCTTTCGACAAGGAGCAGATCCAGCAAGGACAATCCCAGGTCAACCTGTCGGAAACGCTGGTTCGCGCCCCAGGCGTCGTTGCCAACACGCGCCAGAACTACGCGCAGGATCTGCAGGTTTCGATACGCGGGTTTGGGGCCCGCTCGACATTCGGAATCCGGGGCATCCGGTTGTACGCGGACGGCATCCCGCTGACGATGCCCGATGGACAGGGGCAGGCGGCTAACATCGATCTGAGTTCCGCCAGGCAGATCGAAGTCATGCGCGGACCATTCTCCGCTCTTTACGGAAACTCTTCCGGCGGCGTCATCAATGTCTTTACCGAGGACGGCCCGCAGGACTTCACAATTGCAGGTTCCGCCTGGGCGGGCAGTTTCGATTCCAGCCGGGTCGGACTGAAACTTGGCGGGCAACAGGGTGCCGTCAATTACATTTTTGACGTCTCCCGCTTCGACACCGAGGGATTCCGCGATCACAGCGCCGCGACGCGGGATACCGTCAACGGCAAGGTCAGGCTGAACGTTGGCGACGATACCAGGGTCACCCTGATCGCCAACTATCTGAACCAGCCCGATACCCAAGATCCGCTCGGTCTGACCCAGGCCCAGATGCAACAGAATCGGGAGCAGGCCGGTACCGGTGCTATTGCGCAAAATACACGCAAGAGCATCGAGAACTCCCAGGCCGGTGCGATTCTGGAAAAGAAGCTTTCCTCCGAAGATTCTATCCGGGTACTTGGCTACGCCGGCAAGCGTACGGTGCAGCAATTTCTGGCCCTCACCTTTGCCGGACGCGGCGTCGTCGACTTGAACCGGGATTTCGAGGGCGTGGATCTGCGCTGGACCCGGCAGACTGAACTGGCGGACAGGCCGTTCACTTTCACGGCTGGCGTAAATTACGACGTCATGAACGAGACTCGCAAGGGTTTTACCAATATTGCCGGTCAGATCGGTGCGCTCGGCCGTGACGAAGACGACAAAGTATTCGATTTCGATCAATTCATGCAGGCGCAGTGGGATCTGACGGACCGCTGGAGCGCGAGTGGCGGCGTGCGGCACAGCGTAGTGAAGTTCGGGAGCGAAGACCACTTCATCACCGGAACGAATGGCGACGACAGCGGCAACATTCAATTCAGCAAGACAACGCCGGTCGCGGGTGTCGTGTACAAGGTCAACCCGGTATTCAACCTCTATGCCAACGCCGGCAAAGGCTTCGAAACGCCGACGTTCGCGGAACTGGCCTACAAATCGGTCTCGGCGACAAGTACCGGGCTGAACTTTGCGCTCAAGCCCGCCGAAAGCACCAATTACGAGATTGGCGCCAAGACTTACATCGGATCCAATACCCGATTGAACGCGGCGGTTTTCAAGACCGACACCAAGAACGAGATCGTCGTCCTGATCAACAGCAGCGGCCGGGCGGTATACCAGAACGTCGACAGCACCAGCCGAAAGGGCCTCGAACTCGCAGTCGATACGCGGTTCGGCGAGGGTTTTACCGGCCTGCTTGCCTATACCTACCTCGATGCCAAGTTTGAAAATGCATACCTGACTTGCGGCACCAGCGCAGCTTGCACGGTACCAAATGTGAATGTCCCGGCGGGCAACAAGATACCGGGAGTGCCCGCAAACTCCGTATATGCCGAGCTTGGCTGGTCCTACAACCGGTTGGGATTCGCCAGCGCGATCGAAGGGCGCTGGATCGACAAGGTGTTCGTGAATGACTTGAACAGCGAGTCCGCCGACGCCTATACGCTGGTGAATCTGCGGGCCAGCCTTGAACAGAAGGTCAATGGCTGGAAATTCAGCGAGTTTGCGCGTGCTGACAATATTTTTGACGAACAGTACGTGGGTTCGGTAATCGTGAACGCGTCAAACGGACAATATTACGAACCTGCACCGGGGACCAACTACACCGTTGGCGCGTCGGTAAGCTATCAGTTCTGATCACGCGCATTTGCCTGCGGCACTCGCAGGAATACTGCGCGGCATCAACGACCGGGTATCGGGGGTGCGATCGAACTTTCCGATCCGGGTTTGTCCGAATCGGAAGGGATGGCGCAAAAAATTTGGTTGATAATTTCATGCATAGAGAGAGAAAAATGAAAATGGCTTGTTTGACATTCGCGAGCACGATCGTTGGTGCGCTGGCCCTTGCCGCCACGGCGGCTCCCTTTGCCTACATTCCGAACGAGGAAAGCGGGACTATTTCCGTGATCGATACCAGTACCGATCAGGTTGTGAAGGAAATCAAGGCGGGAGACAAGCCGCGCGGCCTGGCTGTCGGCAAGGACGGGAAGAAGCTGTATGTCAGCGATCAGCCGCATAATTCCCTCGTGGTCATCAGTCTGGAAAAGCTCGAGCCGATCGACAGCATTTTTTTGGGGGAATCCCCGGAAGGCGTCGGCATTTCGCCTGACGGGAAGTGGGTAGTGGCGGCTGTCGAAGTCAGCAATTCGATTGCGTTCATCAACACCGAGACCGGCAAGAAGGAATTCCTGGTGAAGGTGCGTGGCGAGAATCCCGAACACGCTGTCTTCAGTCCGGACGGAAAATGGGTTTTCTCCAGCGCGGAAGAAGCACATCAGATCGATGTGATCGATGTTGCCCAGAGGAAGCAGGTGAATCAGATTGAAGTTGGAAAACGGCCGCGCGGCATCGGCTTCACGCCGGATGGTAAAACCGCGTACGCCGCATCCGAATTCGTCAGCACCGTCTATGCGATTGACGTCGAGAAACAACTGGTGAAAGCGGTCATTCCCGGCGGCCAGTTTTCCAATGGCGTGACCGTGCATCCGGATGGGTCCAAGGTCTATATCTCGAATGGGAAGGATGGGACGGTTTCGGTGATCGATACGTCGACCAACAAGATTGTGGCCACGATCGAGGTAGGCAAACGGCCATGGAACATGGCAATCACCCCCGATGGCGGGAAACTCTACGTTGCCAACGGCCGTTCCGACTCCGTCTCGGTGATCGATACCGCTACCAATGCGAAGATCAAGGACATTCCCGTGGGAAAACGACCCTGGGGGGTTGTGATCCGTTAGCGGATGCGTAATATGACGCGATAATTAATGCGCAAGCCGTATAGGGGAGGGGAATTGAATATCTACAGCAGCAGTTCGCGCTACACGACGACATCGATGGCATTCCACTGGCTCGTGGCGATCCTGGCTCTTTCGATGATCGGTTTGGGCCTGTACATGACGGACATTCCCAAAGGGTCGCCCGATCGCGCGTTTTATTTCAATCTGCATAAGTCGATTGGAGTCACGACAGCACTGTTGGTCTTGGCGCGGCTGTGGTGGCGTGCGAAGAATCCGCCGCCGACGCTCCCGGCATCAATGCCAGGCTGGGAGATTCAGGCGTCGAAGATCAGTCACGCGTTGCTATACATGTGCCTGGTCGTCATGCCGCTTTCGGGATTTGCCGCGACTCAGTTTACGAAATACGGCGTAAATTATTTTGGCCTCTTCAAGATTCCGCCGATGGGATCGGAGAACAAGGTCGTCTACGACTTGTTACAGGGAATTCACGGCGTAACCGCGACACTCCTGATTGCCCTGATCGTCATCCACATCCTGGCCGCGTTCAAGCACCTTCTGATTAATCGCGATAATGTGTTCCAGCGCATGTTGCCTGGCGAATAGACTTGGAGCCCAACCCGATGGCTCGCGACTATTGGCTTGTCTGATCGGTAAATTTTGAGCCCGATCGACCCGGCCAAACAAAAAAGCCACCGCAAGGGTGGCTTTTTCATTTGGTGGAGGCGGCGGGAATCGAACCCGCGTCCGCAAGTCCTCTACAGGCAGCACTACATGCTTAGTCAGGTCATTTGATCTAACCGCTCCCACGCCGGCCGACAGGCTGGGAAGCGGCGAGTTACCTTGGTTTTAATACCGCAGCAAGTAACCCGCTACAGCACGATCTCACGTATATGGCTCCACCGCTGGTTGCCCAGCCCGGCCCATGAGAGAACCGGTGTGGAGTCCAGCCGGTATTAAGCGGCTAGAGCGTAACGTTCGTCGTTTGCGACTATACGTTTTCCAGCTGTATTAACAAGGTAACTGGGCCTTGGCATGCACTGCACTGCTTTGCAACCCACGTCGAAACCAGGTCGCCCCCAATGAACTCAAGATGGTGCCATTGCGCAACAAATCAATCACACCGATGTCGCATTCTAGCAGATCACAGTCGCAGCCCCTCGAACAGGATCGCGCCCAGTTCCGCGACGGAATCGACAAATGCGTCAGCGCCCCACTCTTCAGGCGGGCGGCCGCTTCCCAGATAACCGTAGCGCACCACGACGACGCTCATCCCGGCGGCATGCCCTGCCTGTACGTCACGCTCATCGTCCCCGACATAGATGCACCGGGCAGCCGTCGTCCTGATCCGGGACAGCGCTTCGATCAGCGGTGCGGGGTGAGGTTTTGAGTGGGGCGTAGTATCGCCGCAGATGACGCATGTCGCGCGATCCAGCAAGTGCAGTGCGCGCAGAAGTGGAAAGGTAAAGCGTTCCGATTTGTTGGTAACTACACCCCAGGCCATTCCGCGCTGCTCGATCGCATCCAGCAAGGCGGGAATTCCGGGAAACAAGGCGCTGCTGCGCGAAAGATTCTGTTCATAAAGGTCCAGAAACTCATCGCGCAATTGCACATAACCGGAATCGTCGGGGCAAATTCCGAAACCGGCATGGAGCAGGCCGCGGGCGCCGGACGAGGCATGGGTTCTGAGCTCGTCTATCGAAAGCTCGGGCATCCCGCGGGCCAGTCGCTGCTGATTCAGTGCAAATCCGAGATCGGGCGCCGTGTCGGCAAGCGTGCCGTCGAGGTCGAACAATGTGCTGTCCAGAGGCGCACTCCCCGATCGTCGAACTGCAAAATTCATCGCGCCAGCAAGGCAAGCAACTCGTCATCCGCGAGCAAATCTTCGAGTGCCTGGGATACGGCGGTATTAACGAGCTGCGTGCTGTCTTTTTCGTACGGGGGGGCGGCACCTTCCTTGCGCGTCTTTACATTGAATTGGCGGTCATAAAACGCAGTGGGATTGGCCGCGTGGGCAGAGACCTCCGCCCGGAGTTCCGTCTCAAAAGTCAGAGGCGTCTTTAACGATTGCAATTGAAGATTGCGAATCGTAATGTCCAGGGTGTGATCCGTTGTTTCGCCGTAAGGTTGCACCGAAAACCCCAGTGTGGTGAGTGCCTGTTTTACCCGCTCGTAGATCGCCGGGCCCGGATCTTCCTCGATGCTTACATCGACCATTTTCCGGTCGGGGTCACCCACCTCTCCCAATTTCTTGTCCGGACGTGCGTCCGAGACCCGGAGCCCCACCGCTTGACCATTGCCAACTTGCGTCTGCTTTACTTTCACTTCCGGGTCGATTCGCAGGTTCTGGGGGGTCAGTGAGCAGCCCTGCATGCTTGTTGACAATGCAACCGCCGCCGTGGCCAGCAGGATCTTTATTTTCATCGACATCTCCTTGAATTTTACGAGGTGATCGGAGCACAAAACGCGCGTGCCCCGCAATTACCCAATGTTGCTCAACTCACCCGCGCGCTCAAAACGTAATTGACCGATGTGTCCGCTACCAGCGAATAAACCTTGGTAAGGGGGTTGTAACTCATACCGGTCAGATGCCCGGCTTGTAATCCCGCACGGCGGCAGAAACGTGCAAGTTCCGCAGGCTTGATGAACCGCGCGTAGTCGTGCGTCCCGCGCGGAAGCAGATTTAATATGTATTCGGCACCCAGTATCGCGAAAAGGTATGACTTCGGATTGCGGTTGATCGTGGAAAAAAAACACCATCCCCCGGGTTTCAGCAGACGCGCACACGCATCTGTTGCACTGGCGGGATCAGGCACATGCTCCAGCATCTCCATGCAGGTGACGAGATCGAACGATGCCCGTCACCCTGGCGCCCAACGCCGACATGGCCTCGGAAAGAATGCCCCCGCCGCAGCCGACATCGAGGACACGCTTGCCTTTGAGCCCTGCCATCCGGTCGATATAACCGAGCCGCAGCGGATTGATATCGTGCAGCGGCTTGAAATCGCTATGCGGATCCCACCAGCGGTGGGCCAGTTCGCTGAATTTTTGCAGTTCGACTGGATCTACGTTGATCATGTTATGCAGCAATTGTTCATATTTACATTGAGCCCGCAATGCGCGCTCGCCATTCTCGAGCCTTGAGCATGATGCCGCCCTCATCCAGGTGCAACAACCGGCCGGAGCCGACCAGCTGCCTGCCTGCCACCCATACATCGCTTACATCCTCGCGCCCCGCCGTGTAGACAAGATGCGACGCCGGATCATAGCAGGGAGACAACGCGATCGATTCCAAGTTCACCGCGCACAAGTCGGCGCACTTGCCCGATTGTATGGATCCGATGCGGCGCTCGAGTCCCAGCGCTTGCGCTGCGTTAAGCGTTGCCATGCGCAAAGCCGTATGCGCCGGAAGGATTTCCGCATTGCCACTGGTCGCCTTGGCCAGTAGTGCTGCCAATCGCATTTCGCAGAAGACATCCAGACGGTTATTGCTGGCGGCGCCGTCGGTGCCTATGCCGATATTGATGCCGGCGGAAAGCATCCGGTCCACCGGCGCCATACCGCTGGCCAGCTTCAGGTTCGACGACGGGCAATGTGCCACCGAACAGCCGAGCCGAGCCAGCAGGTCAATTTCGGCAGGCTCGAGATGTACCGCGTGCACCGCGATGAAATTCGGGCCCAGCATCCCGAGTTTCTCCAATCTGGCAAGCGGCCGCACGCCGTATTTCGCGAGACTTTCGCGGATCTCGTCGAGCGTTTCATGAAGATGGGTATTGATCGGAATCTGCAACTGCTCGGAGAGCGTCAGTATCTGCTCGAAACTTTTGTCGCTGACGGTATAGGGCGCGTGTGGCGCCATGCAGAAGCTCAGCAGGGCCTCGTGCTTCAACTCGTCGCGCATTGCCAGACCCTTGCGCAAGTAGTCTTGCGCGTCGCTGGCGTACGCGGTCGGGAATTCAATAGATATGATGCCCAGTGCGGCGCGCATGCCCGCGTCCAGGGCGGCCTTTGCGGTCATCTCGGGAAAGAAGTACATGTCGTTGAAGCAGGTAATGCCGCCGCAGAGCATTTCGGCGCATGCGTGCAGCGTCCCGTCATAGGTGAACTGCGCCGAAACGTGCTTGCTTTCTGCGGGCCATATGTGATTCGAAAGCCAGTCCATCAGTTTGAGATCATCCGCGAGGCCACGCATCAGCGTCATCGCCGCATGGCTGTGGAAATTGATCAACCCGGGAATCAGGACATGCGAATCCAGTCGACAAGTCTGCCCGGAAGAGCAGCGCGTGCGCATTTCCTCCCTCGGCAGCACCGCCGTTATGGTTCCCCCGGCGATCGCGACGGCGTGATTTTCGAGCACCACACCATGGGGTTCGATCGGGATAACCCAGGACGCCTCTATTACGAGATCAGCGGAAAAACGCGAAATCGAGTTCTGCATGTTGACAGTGTCAAAAAAAAGCCCCGCGTCTGCAGGGCTCTGGTACGGGTGCGCAGGGAAACGGGATCAATTAGCTTGTTTGATTGCGCTTACGCTGACGTCTACCCTGCGGTCCGGCTGCAGGCAGGAGATCAGCGCTTTGCCGCGAATCTTGTTACAGGCATCGCCTGTTACCGATTCCGATTTGCCGCGACCCTCGGCCTGGATCTTATCGGCCGATATGCCTTTTTCCATCAGGTAAGCTTTTACCGCCGCGGCCCGGCGCTCTGACAGTCTTTGATTGTAAGCGTCCTTGCCGATGCGATCCGCATGGCCCACCACGGTGATGGAGTCGTACTGCGTTCCGCCAAGGCTGGATACCAATTCGTCCAATTTTGCGCGCTGGTCGGCGCGAACCGTGGACTTGTCAAAATTGAACAAAGGCTCTGTCTCAAAATTGACGGTCATCACCTTCGGCGCCGCAGCTACGGCTTTCGGAGCCGGTTCGTCCGGATAAACCTTCGGTTCACTGACTACACTGTCGGCGGACGCATGCTTTTCTTCCGGAAAGCTTACGGTCCCAGAATCGTCAGGCTGGGTTCCAAGGTCCTCGACCTCGCCGGAATCCGCCTCCTGCTCATCGGCGTAATCAGTGGTCTCGCCGACCGAACTTTCCTCCTCCGGTGCCGCCTCCTGCTCCGCGGATGCGGATTCGTCTTCCTGGGTGCCGAGGTCCTCGACCTCGCCGGAATCCGCCTCCTGCTCATCGGCGTATTCAGCGGTCTCGCCGACCGAACTTTCCTCCTCCGGTGCCGCCTCCTGTTCCGCGGATACGGATTCGTCTTCCTGCGGACCGAGATCGTCGACTTCCTCGTCTTTTGCCTGATCTTCCGGCAACTCGTATTTCGTCACCGGGAAATCGGGTGTCGTTTCGTCCTTCGGAGGGGCCGCCTTGGGAGCAACGGCCACCGCGGGTGGCTTCGGAGGCGGGCTATCATCGAGGGGGCGATCGACGAACTGCACAGACTCCTTTTCGGGCTCAGCCTGGGATTGAGCGCCGCCGCCGGAGCTGCTGCGATCAGTTTGCGTGGCGCAGCCTGAAATCACCGCACCTACCAACAACATCAACAGCCGATTGGTTTTGGGT
>WNFI01160452.1_pt1 | contig 35657 bp, 38 predicted proteins | sample 5400471 | NCBI WGS metagenome assembly WNFI01 (sample SAMN13153348, study PRJNA577476) | soil metagenome | isolation source: 100 cm saprolite on Douglas fir-dominated hillslope | place: USA:California | collected 2013-09-17 | reverse complement strand
TTCTTATCACAATACCCCCCAATACCCAGCTCATGAAGAGAGAAAACGCATACCGGCAATACAAAAACGGGCACAATTACCAACACCTATTTACATTCTCGGCGCAGCCGCATTTTTCATCCTCTACACGCTCTTCTGGATCAGGATATTCAATATCCCCCTACCGTTTTTACCGTAACCCACCCCTGACAAGGAGATTTAGGGGTTGGAAACTCGAAGATTACTGAAGACGTTGCAATACTTCTTCCAATGTTAACAATTCCGTTTTCTCTCCAGCTCTTTTCTTCCACTCAATCCTATCCCCAGTCTTACTACTTACTACCAATCTAACAGGAATTCCAATCAAATCCGCATCAGCAAATTTTTCTCCGGCTGATACTTCTCTATCATCAAATAAAACCTCAATGTTTTTTCCTTGCAACATTTTGTAAATATTTTCTGCTTTATCGTTTGCTCGTAGGGAAATAAGATGAACTGTAAAAGGCGCAACTTGTTCCGGCCATAGAATTCCTTTTTCATCAGCAAATTTTTCAACCAAAACCCCCATTACACGGGATGGCCCAATACCATAACTTCCCATATAAACTGGCTTATGTTGTCCTTGATCATCAGTATAGGTAAAGTTAAATGCCTTTGAGAATTTAGTATTCAGCGGAAAAATATTCCCAACTTCTGCTGCTTTATAGACTTCATATATTTCATTTGTTTCTGGATACATATCTCCTTGTTTAGCAACCTTAATGTCACAAAACTCTTTTGGCTCTTCTAAATCCCGTCCAAAGTTAACATTTACAGAATGATATCCTGTTTTATTTGCTCCCATTTCAAAATTTTTGCGTCCTTTCATTGATTCGTCCATAAAGACTTTCACGTCTCTAGGCAGATTGAGAAGTCCTGCGTACCCCACCTCAGCTCCAGTTATTTTTCTGATGGTTTGGGGAGAGGTTAACACAAGATTTTCGGAACTACTGATTTTTCTTAGTTTTTCTTCATTAATGTCATAGCCTCCCCGTACAGCTGCAGCAATAATTTCTCCTTTCTCATTTTCAAAGAATAATGTCTTGGTTGTTTGCTCTGGAGTAATACCAACATGAGCAGCCACCTCTTCAACACCAATAATTCCTACACCCTTCACTTCCTTAAGAGATTTCATCTCTTGATTACTTTGATCCATAGCTGGAGCAAGCGAAGGTGTAACTTCACGATTAAAGGTAACATCCTTACTCTTTACATGAAAAATAATATCTTCTCCTGCATCACAAATTACTTGAAACTCATGGGAGTAGTCTTGTGTAAAATCTCCTCCGGACGCTAACGTAAGAAATGTTGAATCTTTGAGACCAAGTCGCTCAAATACTTTCCAATAGACCTCTTTTGCAACTTCGTAATATCTTTTTAAATCTTCTTCTGAAGCATGGAAAGAATATAAATCTTTCATGCGAAATTCCCGGCAACGAAGCAGTCCTGATTTTGCACGAGGCTCATTTCTAAATTTTGTCTGGATATGATAGAGCGCAACTGGCAAATCTTTATATGACTTAACATACTCCATAACCAATGGCGTAATTAAATCCTCGTGTGTTGGACTGAGAACATATTCTGTATCATTCTTTGCTTTTGCTTTCTCATTTGCAGGAGTTGTTTTCATTAATACATCAACACTGTGAAATCTCTTTGTTGTCTCCCAATGAGCAATTGGGGCAAGAGAAGGCATAAAAATCTCAATACCGATTTTATCCATTTCTTCTCTAATAATTTGTTCTATTTTAGAAAGCACACGAATTCCCAGAGACAAAAATGTATACACTCCTGCCATTTCTTGATGAATGTAACCTGCTTGAGTTAAAAGCCGTGCATTTTTTGAATGCAAGTCTTTCCCGGTAGTTTTACTTGTTTTAAACGCTACCTGTGAATATTTCATAGTAAAATTATAGCAGATTGAGTACTGCTATATAAGCTAATAAAAATGAAAAATTTTAAAACATCTTTCCACCAATAGGAACTTCCTTTGTTGGACTTAGTAATACCACATCTCCATTTTCATCTGGAAGACCCAACGTTAAGGACCCTGAAATGTATGGCCCAATTTGTTTTGGTGGGAAATTAACAACTCCCAATACTTCTTTTCCTACTAATTCTTCTTTTGTATAATGCTTCGTAATTTGAGCAGAAGATTTTTTTATTCCTATCTCTTTACCAAAATCTATTACCAGTTTATAGGCTGGTTTTCTCGCTTCAGGAAAATTATCTACTTGAATTATCTTACCTACTCGAATATCCACTTTTGCAAAATCATCATAACTAATCATTATTTATTCACCCCCTTACTGCTTTATCTTAATACTGATATAAGATCTTTTGGATCTAGGATAACTGGTGTTAAATTTAGTTCTACACCTATATTATACTTTTCTGCAAGTTCATATGTCAGCCGAAGTGCTGAGTAATCTTCAAGTGCAATCCCAACAGCATCAAATAACGTTATTTCTTGATCGTTCTCACGGCCTTTTTTTGCGCCTGTGACGAGCTCGTGCATTTCAGCATGAACGAGTTGTTTTGCTTCTTCTCTACTGAAACGTTGGATTTCTCCTTCCATGAGCGATTGATCAAAATACTCTACCACTATACGACTGCGTGGTAAAAGGCTTAATTCTAATTCAGTTTTACCAGGACAATCTCCACCAATACCGTTAATGTGTACTCCGGCAGTAACCCAATCATTTTTAATGACATCAACGTGCTCTTTATATGCAGTGCACACAGTAATGATATCTGCTCCCCTTGTTGCCACTTCTGCATCCTTGCAACGGACGAGCTTAAACGACTTGTCAATCATGTTTCTTTCAAATTTATCCATTGCATGAGTATCAATATCAAAATACCTAACTTCAGTAATGTCCCTAACTAATTGCAAACCTTGTATTTGAAATTCACTTTGCGCACCAGTTCCTATAAGCGCTACCGTATGCGCATTTTTTCGCGCCATGAAATCCGTCGCAAGTGCGGAGGTTGCAGCGGTACGCAACGCAGTGAGGATAGTCATCTCGCTAAATATCAATGGATAACCAGTATCAATTCGCGATAATTGTCCCGTAGCAACTACTGTTTGTTGTCCAATAGTTGGGTTCTTTGGATGGCAGTTAACATACTTAAATGTGTAATACAGTTCATTATCACAAATTGGCATGAGTTCTAACACGCCACCAGGGACATGCATAGCCGGACGAGGCATTTTGGTAAACGATTGCCAACGGCCAAAATCTCGTTTAAGAGCCTGCATAAGATCCCTCATGTACGTATCAACTCCATGAAGTTGAATGAGCTCAGTTAATGATTCAACAGATATAATTTTCATATATGGTTATGTACCCTCCGCATTTTACTGTTCGGCTTTTCAGTACTATTCATACACGCCTCACAGAGCGATTGCTAGAGGATGATGCACTATTTATATTGAAATTTGTACATCAAAAAAACCCTTGTAAAAACACCAACATATCATCGTTGATATTCTTACAAGGGTCCTCAATTTCATTCAGGACGGTACCACCTTGATGTTATTACAGCATCGCTGCTGTAAACTTTGTAACTGACTCTATCTTCTTAGACGATTTCAGTCTCCTTATTTCCAACCATAGGCTGGTAATTCTCTGGACTATACGGTTAGGCTTCCGTACATGCTCATCGCAGTCAGCATGTCCCTCATAGCCTTAGCGTTGCGGGACGAACAGGCGGGAAACCCGTTCATTGCTTTAAGACTATTATAAGAATAAATATAATCCGAGTCAAGAATTAAATTATTTTAATATCTTTCAATATCTCATATCCCAAATTTCTTGTAAAATTCTTGTAGACCAAATACTATCTTTCAAAAAAGGTGTATTAAACAAACGAATTAATCTAGTCTCTCCTGTATAATTAGGATTCAAGGAAAGCATCCATGAAGGAATTGGTTCCATAGATGCTTGTTGTTCTTTTATTTTCTTTTCATCTTGATCATCGATATCTTTCATAATGCCGATAATTTTATGTTGTTGGTCAACATTATCAGAAGAAAAAATAAATGCCATTCGAGTCATAATAGAATGAAATTGTGGGAAAAATTCCTGCTTTACTTCTACTACTTTGGGGGCATCAAGATATACATCCCATGTTTTTTTAAATTCTTCTTCAAATCTTTCACTTGGCATGCCATCTTCATACGCCGAAATAGCATCAAGTCTCTGCAAAATCTCCTGAGCATTTTCTTTGCCAGGGAAAATCAATTCAGCGATTCTTCTTTGAACATCTTTATATTGATTATTAATAGTCGATTTTTGCTGAATATCTAAACTTTCGATTGGCAATGCATTAAAATCAGCTTTAATACTAATTAAATCATCGCCTGACAAATTAGGTAAGTTCAGATTACGGCCTATTATCTGTAATTGTCTATTAATATATAATGGCAGCGATCTTTCTTGTATTGCAGCAAATCTTTCTGGTCTAATGGGTCCTACATGTAGATCTTCAGGAGCGCCAAATAAATATAATAGCGACAATGCAGTATATACTTCTCTTTCCTCAATAACACTAGTAGTCAACGGTGTTATTGAAGTTAATTTCAGTTCCCCATCATACCATTTTTCTAATATCTTATCAGCAAGCAGCACTACTCTTTGATACTCTGTTTCAGGAGGCTCACCAACTTGTGGTTGTTGAGCATGGAAAAATGGATCACCAGGACGATCGACGGGATCTATGAGCAGTAAGCCTAAAATTCCTCGCATTCTTGCTTCATTTACATCTTCCTCAGGCGATTTTACCGCATTCAAAAGCTCCCCAATTTGTGATGGTTGTTCGTGAAAACTAGGCATAAGAAATAATTCTTTGAATTATATTGAATATATAACAAAAATGCAATAATTGTTGTTGTGTTATTACACCAAGATAGGAATGTCCTATGTGAGAACAATAGAAACGTCCTGTTTTAGAAAACGAAAAAAATTGCTATGATGCTGTTTCTATGCAGCTATGGCAAGTCTATCACTTACCCAAAGAGAACAAGAGAAATTTGCAATCATTACTGATATTCTCTCTGGAAAGATGACAAAAGCACAAGCAGCGGTACTGCTTGGTATTTCTGTATTTCTACTCGCCAGGTCAAACGGTTAAAAGGACGAATACGAGAAAATGGCAGTATGGCAGCGATTCATAAACTGAAAGGGAAGAAGAGTAATCATCATATTTAGAAAGACATTAAAGAAAATGTGTTAAGTGTTATTGCTGAAAAGTATACAGATTTTAAACCAACCTTTGCAACAGAAAAACTTGCAGTTATCATTATTGGTTTGAAGATAGATTTGTTGATGAAAATGGCAATCCAATTGATGGGAATAAATTTCTGAAAGAAGAAAAAGTACAACTCAATCATATTTTCTCCATTCATGAAACCAGACGCATTAACCTTGATTTCACGATCCAATTTAAAAACACCTGGTATTAATTGACAGAGATACAACCCACAACAGTACGACCAATGATGATTGTAGGTATGGAGACTTGGCTTGATTCCTCAGTCCATATTGCTAAAAGAGCATGAGCTTGCCGTGATCATCTTACGAGAAAAACCTAAAAAGCAACGGATAAAACAACCCATTATTTTAACCACCCATAGACTCACCTACAAACCTCCGCCAAATCATCCCTGGAGGGTATATGCAAATTCAAATCGTTAGGGGGGACATTTCTATTTTGGAATGACATGGATTTCATACCTCTTTTTGTACTATTGCATATTACTACAGGATATGATATAAGTATCAGTTAATACTATGACTACAGAAGTAAGATTAGGTGTAAATCCTGTTTTGAATGTTGTAGGTGTATGCGAAAGTGACCCTTTAACTATTGATACAGTAACGTCAAATTCTGTTAACGTAGTTAATCCACAATATGAGAATATTACCTTTTCTTTTATTGATAATCCCGATGCAAGTACACAAGATCAGGAAGAAACGGATATTGATCCTTGGAGTCAAGGTATCTCATTACTACGTACACAGCTACAAGAAACTGAGCTACCATTGAGAAAGAAAATATTACAAAGAATTGGTTTCACTACAGACCAAACTGAAACTTATAAAAACGTTCTTATCCCTCACCTTTTAGGCAATCCCACCCAAGGAACACTCGTGGAATTAAAGGAATTATTTCTTGATTCTTCTCCTGGAGAACGAAAGGAAGCATTATGGCAAGTCTATCTTTCAATTAATTTGTATAAAAAATCTAATGATAACTCTTATACAAAATCTGACAAAGTAATCGAATTACAACAAAAAGTAGCAGCAAGAAAAGAAGACTTTATAAAAATATTATTACATTTATCTGACACAACTAATACTCTTAGGGAGTTATTACATGACTCATTCAAGGATCTGTTAAGACAAGGGCGCACGTATGATACAGAATTCGAACAAAACATGAATGAAGATGAGTATTTTTTACTTCAGTCTTTCTATTCAGGTGATAACGAGGGAGTTTTTGGTAATAGAAAAGAAGCTATAGAGAGAAAAATATATACTTTAGTAAGAAATAATTATTTACAAAAATTAAGATTATTACCAAACAATCAACAGTTTATGCCGAAATATAGATATCATCCTGTAACATTACAACATATATTGACAGATTGGCAAAGAGAATTTGCAAAAAAGTATCCAGATAAAGAACCCTTACAAATTATTCCAATAGTTGATATTACTTCTTAAGTATTGCGTGGCCCCCGAATTCATGCCGTAATGCAGCCACCATTTTGGCAGCAAAGGAATTCTGGATAGCAGTGTCTTTTTTTGATTGTGAACGAAAGTCTAAGGATTTTTCGATGATTTCAATAGGCACTTGTTCTTTTTTTGCCTGAGTTATCGCCCATTCTGCTTCTCCTGTAGCATCAATTGATCCATTCATAGTGGCAAAGTTTTTATCTTTACCTAACGCATCTGCTGCCCTATCCATGAGAAAACTGGAAATTATCGTTCCTTTTTGCCACACGTTTGCAACTTTGTGTAAATCGAACTTGTATGAAGACTTTTCCAGGATTCCAAACCCTTCAGCAATTGCCTGCATCATGCCGTATTCAATAGCATTGTGCACCATTTTTACAAAATGCCCTGCTCCGCCTTCGCCGAAATAATCAAACCCGCCATGTGGCCGGGATAAACTTTCTAAAATTGGTTTTATATACTCATACGCACTCCTATTCCCCCCAACCATCAACGGATACCCGTTTTCAAAAGCAAGTAATCCTCCCGAAACGCCTATTCCTAAAAACTTTACCTCTCTTTTTTGAAACTCTTCATATCGTTTTTGAGAATCTCCAAAATGCGCATTCCCCCCATCAATGACAATATCATCTTTTTCAACCTGTTTCGAAACTTCATCTAACATATCCTGCGTCGCCTCCCCCGCCGGCAACATCAACCAAAGCACTCGCGGTTTCTCTAAACTTTTGACTAACTCTTCAATATTTTCTGCAAATAATACTTGGTTCTCTTTTAATTTGAAATTTGAAATTTGAAATTTGAAATTCTCGATTGTTCCGATCGAGCGATTCCACACCACTACCTCATGCCCTTCCTGTAAAAGCTTCAAAACCATCCTCGACCCCATTTTCCCCAGTCCAATAAATCCTAATTTCATAATAGTGTTATTTCACTTTCCCCAAATCCCCATGAATAATAGTTGGCTGCATAATCCGTATTTCATGCGCCCATCTTACTTCATTCCATGAAGGGACATCATGCATGAGAAATAATTTCTTCTTGAGATAATATGCCAATGCAAATTCCATCAATGTAGACGTCCCCATATACCCGTCAATCCCTTTTCTCGGTAAATTCAGAACCAACACCGCGTCACATGCTGCAACTAAATCAAAACACTTTCTCATCACATCAGTCTTCAGACAATACTCGAAGTTATTATCTAAATCATCGACAAACTCCGGATTTTCCAAATGGTCTTCAATCCCATACGGAATAACCACTTCATGCCCAGCGTCTGTTAAGTCCTTCTGAACTTTCTTCATTTCTTTAGAAAATGCCATACTACCGCTGATAAATATCTTCATAAACTAAAAATCTTTTAAGAAGTTGCACCTTCCCGAAGTCTTCGACCATGAGTCATTTGGCTCAGACCGAATGGGAGCGACCTTGGCTCCAATTCCGTATTTGAAATTTTCGTTATATCCACTTTCTCCCATCTTGTTCAATTAAACTATCTGCTTCCTTTGGTCCATTTTCTCCTTGTTCATACGTATACACTGGCGGATTCAACTTCTTCCATCCTTCTAAAATAGTTGTAATAAATTCCCATGAACTCGCCAACTCATCAGAACGGTTAAAGAGCATTTGATCACCTGCCATGATATCTAGAAGTAATCGTTCATATGCTTCAGTGCCATGCGTACCGAATGCTTCGTGATAGGAAAAATGCATGTCTGCTGTTTGCAAAGCTAATTTTGTTCCGGGAGTCTTGGTTATGATCCGGAAAAATAGTCCTTCATTTGGTTGGATTCTTATAGTCAACACATTTCCCTCCTCCGGACAGCCAATTTCTTTGAAAAGCAGATGACAGGTTTGTTTGAATACCAATGAAATTGTCACAGAATTTTCCTTCATTGCTTTACCTGCACGCATATAAAAGGGCACGCCGCTAAAGCGTGGTGTCTCGACGAAAAATTTTGTGGCGATATATGTCTCTGTTGGTGAATCTGCGGCAACATCCTTCTCCTCTGTATATCCTTGATATTGCCCTCGAACGACATATTTTGATACTTCGTTGGGATCAACACACTGAATTGCCTGAATTGCTTTCGCGCGCGCGTCCCTGACATCTTCTTTGGTAAAACTTTTTGGCATCTCCATCACAACTGCAGCCAATAGTTGCATCAGGTGATTTTGCGCCACATCCCGCAGCATACCCACACCATCAAAAAACTTTCCCCTCCCTGCAATTCCTTTTTTCTCCGCGAATGTGATCTGAACATGATCAATAAACTCTTTATTCCACACAGGATCAAAAATACTATTGGCAAAACGGAATACTAACAAATTCTGCACTGTCTCTTTGCCTAAATAATGGTCTACTCTGAAAATCTGCTTTTCATCAAAAATCTCACACAATTTCAGATCCAGCATTTTCGCGGTCTCAACATCTTTCCCAAACGGCTTTTCAATCGCAACCCGCACTATATCCTCCGAAGCCGAAGATCTATGAGATGAAAGTTTTGCCTGATGGAGATTGGTAAGTATAGGTAAATAGTTATGAGGTGGCGTAGCCAAGTAAAAAATTCGCGTAATAGAAGTCCCAAACTTTGCATCAATGTTTTCCAGTTGTGAGATTAAATGTTTGTACTCAGTTTCTTCTTCAAATGTTCCCTGTTGATAGTATAGATTTTTGGCGAACTCTCCCCAAGCTTTCACGTCTTTGCGAGTCCCCGATTCAATCGGGGGCGCGGCAATCTCGTTGTGTCTAGCACTAACTAAACTCGTCGGGATTGCTTCGTTCCTCGCAATGACGTGGGGCGTAAATAACTCCGCAAATTGCTGATTGCTTAAATCTCTTCGCGCAAAGCCAATGATATAAAATTGCTCGGGTAATTGTTTTTGTTTAAAAAGCGAAAATAACGCGGGAATTAACTTATTTTGTGCTAAATCACCTGTTGCACCGAAGATAACTAAGATAAAAGGTGTCATAAAAGTAGAGTTATTATAGATGAAAAAGTTTATTTGTCATAGTAGTGTTTATAATTGTTTCATTGCTCCATTGTTCAATGGATACTGAGCGAGTAAGATAGAAAAGTTATATGTGAATATCCGTAATCAAAATAGTCTTCTTCGCGATTTCCGGTTGATTATAAAACCTTCCTGGCACTTCTTCCACACTACCTTTGGTAAACATCCTTTGCAGCGCTTTTCTTTTCTCTTTCCCAAAAACCCACAAGATAAAATAATCCATATGCTCCAACCCTTTGAATGTCAAAGTAATCCGCTCACCAAACGAACCCTTTGTATCGTTATACTGAGTAACAAGATCGTTATTCGTCTTTGTGAACCCTGAGTTTTTCGAAGGGTTCGGCAATCCCGTTAATTGTAATTCTTGCTCATCTCGACGGGATTGCTTCGTTCCTCGCAATGACGTAGAAGGAGCAAGGCCAGCCGTATGACCATCAGCACCAAGACTCACCATTGCCAAACTTTTCGGAAAGTTAAACAGTAATCTTCGCAATGCTTCATCGTACTGCTGCGCTGTTTGCTCACGACTTAAACCTTCCTCCAAAATGTGGCAGAAAGGTATATGCTGGTTCTTGAAGTACGTGAGTAAACCAGTATCTCTTAGCATCGCTTCATTGCTATTGATATGAAAAGGTTCTCCATACCGCTCATCAATCAAAGCAGAAGCAATAGGATGCAAAACTTTTTCGTTTGCTATACTTTCATACAAAGGCTTCGGAGATCTCCCTCCAGAGAGAAAGAGGACAGTTGTGTAGTCAATCTTTTGGTAAAGAATCTCTTTTGCTTTTTCGATACCAGTTTCTAAACTCTGAACGAACTCAACTTGCATACAAACACGACGTGAAGGCTTACGGTTTTGGAATAAGACTTTCTCCATGCACTAACCTGGATATATCATGAAACGTAATTAAAGCAATTAGTGTCAGCAGCAGAACCATCCCTACAATATGCGTATAACTTTCAAACTTTTGGTTCACTTTTTTGCCAGTTACTGCTTCGATAATAATAAAGAATAATCTGCCGCCGTCCAAAGCAGGAATCGGCAGGATATTTAAGACAGCAAGGTTCAACGATAATAATGAAACTAAGGACAATACTGCATATACTCCATTCTGCACAACCTGACCTGTCAATTGCGCAATACCCACTGGCCCTGCCAGATCTTTCGGTACTGTTCTATGTATAGCAACTTCAGAAACCAACGTTCCGAGTCCTCCAAGTATCATGCCTGTTTCTTTGAATAACTCCTGCATTCCTGCAACCGGTGCCTCATACCAGGGATATTTTTTAATAGTGATATTTTGCGCAATCTCCACGCCCATTGCTCCTTGTCCTACAGGGGAACTGAGTCTCGGAGTAATCATGATATGTTGGATAATTGTTTTGTTGCGGAGTACTGAGACATCCATTGCTTGCCCCAGATGCTGTTTGGTAATTGCAGAAACTTGTTTTGGCTCTGTTATTTTTATCCCGTTCACTGTGACAAAAATATCATTTGTCTTGATACCTGCTTTTTCAGCAGGAGAATTTTTTGCAACTCCGGCAATAATCACTTGATTACCTGGAATTGGTACACCTTGAGCACTGAAGAGATAGGAAATGATTACCAAGGACAACAAAAAATTCATCACTACGCCAGCAATTACTACAGACGCTCTTTGCCAAACAGGTCTTGCAAAAAATGCGCGTTGCACACTTTTATCTTTTATTTTAGAAAAATCTTTAACGCTTCCAATCTTCCCACCCCCCGCGTCATCTTCTCCATACAATTTGACAAATCCGCCAATGGGTAATAAATTCAACGAATATATCGTTTCTCCAATTTTTTTACCAAACACTCTCGGTGGAAATCCAAATCCAAATTCTTCCACTTTAATCCCCAACTTTTTTGCCACAAAAAAATGCCCTGCTTCATGGATGAGAACGAGGACAGAAAGAATAAGAAGAAAAACAAGAATAGTTACCAACATATTCTACTTATCATACAAAAAGGAAATGCAAATGACAATGGCTGTTTCTTGTCATTGCGATCCCCCGATTGAATCGGGGGAGAAGCAATCTCACGGGTTACAGAGGTTATATTTTGAGAAGTTCTTGTTCTTTTTGTTTACCTAAACTATCTATCTGTCCGATAAAATCATCTGTTACTTTTTGGATATCTTTTTCCATACGGCGTTCTTCATCTTCAGATAAATCCTGTTTCTTTACTTCAATCATTGCGTCATGGCGTGACTGGCGAACCAGAATTTTGCCGTTTTCTAATTTCTGTTTCATTAAATGAATCAATTGTTCGCGTCTCTCTTGAGAAAGCGGCGGAATGGAAATTCTGATGATATGACCATCAACCACAGGCATCAATCCACTATTCGAATCCTGAATGCCTTTCTGGATTTCCCCGATAATAGAAGGATCAAAAGGTGTTAATTGCAAAGTCTGTGTATCAGTAGCTGCAACAGTTGCCAGTTCCATAACTTTGAGTTTGGTAGATCCCCCATAGGCGCTAATCACTAAATTCTCCACCAATGCCGGCGCTGCCTTCCCCGTGCGAATAGTAGCGAGATCACCACGAATCACCTCAAAAGCTTTTTGCATGTGGGTACGGGTTGTTTGAAGAAGTTGATCCATATAAATATGTAACGTCTTCTCCCGATTTCTATCGGGATCGCAATGACGTGTTAAGGATATTAAATTGAGAATCTTTGAAATCTCTTTACTGTAATATTTTCCCCTAACTTTCCAATAGTCTGTTTGACTAATCTTTCTATTGTGACACTTGTGTCTTTAATATACTCCTGCTGCAGAAGTGTTGCAACATCTTTTGGATCCATAGCAGCAACCTGCATTGCAACTTCATGGACTAATATTTTGAAGTCATCAGTTCGCGCGACAAAGTCCGTCTCACACAATACTTCTACCATAGCACCAATTTTACCGTTCTGATGGATATACGCATGCACCAGCCCTTCACCGGTTTCTCTTCCTTCTTTCTTTTCAGCCTTCTCTGCAGAACGGGTTTTTAACCATGCCAACGCCTTTTTATAATCTCCATTCGATTCTTCCAGCGCACGACGACAATCACTAACTGACGCAGCTGTTTCTTCACGGAGTTGTTTGAGTTTTGTCAAATCAATATTTGCCATAATAAAGTATTACGTCTTTGCGAGGAGTGAGGAACGAATGACGCGGCAATCTCGTATTTTGCAATTTGGGCTAAACTCTACGGGATTGCTTCTTCCCCGATTCAATCGGGGGATCGCAATGACGTGTATTATTTTTCTTCTTTCTTTTTCGTCACTCTTTTTGTTTTCGTCTCTTTCACTTCTTCTTTCTTAGCTTCTTTTTTCTCAACCTTTGCAACTTTGTCACTTTGTGGCTTTGCTACTTCTTTTACCCCTTCTGTCCCATTTTTATTTTCCGCTTCTTTTTCCTTGTCTGCCGCAGCTTTAGCGGAGGCGGATGCTTCTTCTTGCTTTCCCTCTATCCACGCGTCAATTATGTATGAAACTAACAATTTCAGAGATCCAACTGCATCATCATTTGCCGGTATTGCATAGTCAACAAGTGCAGGGTCTGCATTTGTGTCAACAATGCCTACAGTTGGCACACGCATACGTGCTGCTTCTCTGACAGCCAGATGCTCCAGATGCGTATCGATGATGAACATTGCATCAGGCAACTGTTTCATATCAGCAATACCACCATAGAAATTGAGTAATTTTTGTTTTTCTTTTTCCCATTGGCCGATTTCTTTTTTTGTGTATCTTTCTTTTTCTTCATCATTCTTCAAACGCGCTTCTATATCTTTCAATTTTTTGAAATTCTTTGCCATTTCTGAGAAATTAGTCAATGTCCCGCCCATCCACCGCGTAGCCACTGAAAAAACACTTCGCTCCGAAGGTCCTGAGTTTACCGCTCTTTTTACTTCTTCTGCCAAAATTGTTTGCACTTGCCGTTTGGTTCCAACTATCACTAATGTAGAGCCTGTCTTGGCCGCCGTAGTTTTAACGAATGAGGCTGCGGATTCCAAGCCTTCTTTGGTTTTTACCAAATCAATAATATGGATATTATCCCGTGCTTCAAAGACAAATTCGCGTGCTTTGGGGTTTTGTCGTGTTACCTGATGCCCAAAATGGCACCCGGCTTCCAGAAGTTCTTCAAGTGTAATATCTCTCATAATTAAAATCCCTTTGTCCGCCATAGCTTTAGCGACGGCGGATTCCTCCATCCAGTTCTGTATTAACTTTCGCTAAGGGATTTACAACTGAATGTGTGTAATAAACGTATTATACAAAAAAAACATGGTAATAACAAGCAAGAAAAGAATTTCACAATATTATCAAACATTTCGGAATTATCTTCTCTTGTAGGGAACAAAGATTTTTGTTCCCTACGTTATATGTTATTTCCTGCTTCCACCTTTTTGCCATTTGACTGAAGTCAGTAACGATGCATAGACATCATCATCTAATGCAATTTTTAAATCTTCCAATTCTTGCGTTGTGGGATTACGTTTTTGAAACTGGACAAAACTCACATCTGTGATAACCGCAAGTGGCTGCTGTTCGTTTCCTTCACCCATTTCTATAACTGCGGCAGTCGCTAAAGAATCAGCTATATTTGCTTTTTCCGCGTGCATTAACTTTCCGAAAATATCGGGTTGACCAATATAACTCTTCAGAGCTTCAAAACCACTATGCGCAAGAGCAACTCCTGTTACTCCCCAGCGAAGCGGGGTAAGTTTACTATCAGTAATAATAACGCATACATCTGTTAGATTAAGTTTTTGTATTAAATACTCCCTAATGTTATTAGCACTTTTTTGCGGATCTTTTGGCCAAAGTACTAGATTACCATTTCCATTTGACTCATCAACACCTGCGGACGCAACCATAATGCCTTTATTGATGGTAATCATAAAACCATACTGATTAAATTCCCGAGGTAGATAATATTCTGCTTCTCGTTTTGCTACTAGATCTTTTTGTGTTTGGGGATCATTTTTTACAACTCTACCTTCACAAATACCCACAATCTTAGAAGCAATCACCACAACGCTTTTTTCTTCAAGCTTTGGCAAATACTCATCAAGAATTTTACATAGATCATCCCCTGGTTGTATTTTTTTTGTTTTATATGCTTTAACTATCATCGTGCCTTATTATACAAAAAAACCTAACTTTTGTAATGCAGAGGGATTATAGACTGCAGAATTCATGATTTTTGCTCTTTTGACAAACCGAAGAGTTGCATATTTTTCTTCTTGCATCATATCTGCTAATCGTGAAACTATTACTTTGCCCGCATCTTTGGAAGCATGCAGAATCTCAATACCTCGTATTCTATCCACCCTTGCAATCCCCAAATGTATTTCTTTAATATCTTGTTTTCTTGTTTTACTAAACCCCAACACATCAGCATTTTTTACTTGTTTTTCGGGATAATTAACAGCTTCATAAACACCTTCCGGGTCTTCCTCTCGCTCTGATGATCGGTACCAATCAGGAACGATTATCCCCAAAGCCCGTTCAACTGCAGCAACATATGCCTGGCAATTTACAAAAATGCCATTTTTTGTTTCAAGATAATTAATTACTCTATCTGGAGGAAACTTATCAGGGCCGTTTTGAAAAAGATATAATAGTGATGGTTTTTGTTCTGTATTAAATGCAGTAATTCTCCTTTGCAGCATAATAGCACTCTTGCATTTCAAAGTAAATTATTGTAAAAATAAATCACTATCATGATCTAATTTTCTTCAACCACTTCCTTTTCGTAAACGTCTAAACTTTTCGTACTTTATTTCTATCATTTTTATTTTTAACAATGAAACAATTTAACAATTTATTAAATAAACCAATATCCGGAGAATCTTTTTTTGAGCCTGTGCCTCGACATAGCTTTCCATTGGATGCAACATTTGTCCCTCTAGATAAATCCATTATCTGGCACTGTAATTATTTATTCTGGAAACACTTTACTCTCTGGGAAAAGACATACAATGAACACTATGAAGCATCATTACCCTCAGGCGTTTCAGAATCACATAAAGACGGATTTATTCTTACGTCTGTACAGAAGTTTATCCGCTTACTAATAAATTTAGAAAAAACAAACAATCTGCCAAAAGATATTTTTATTCTGGAGCAAGGGCCCGGTTCTGGAATATATGCGAAAAAATTCTTAGATTATCTCAAGGAGCACCACTTAGAGTTTTATAAACACACTCAATATATACTCCAAGATACCTCTCAAGAAATCCTCGAAACTGCCCTTAAAACACTAAGGTCACATAAAAACCATGTGAGAGATTTTATCAAACTTCCCAAAAATCTTTGTTCTAAAATCCTCTTTGCCCGCCACAGCAATCTTTGGGACCAACTCCCTGCCCGGATGTTTATCCTTGATGAAAACAACATTTCAGAAATTTTTGTCCAGGCGGTTATTGATCAACACGTAGGGAACAAAGATTTTTGTTCCCTACAGAAAACCCATATCGAACAATTCATTACTACCTATCCTCATCTCTGGAAACCTCTGATGCGCAGCCTCAAATTCAAAACCAAAATCAAAAAACTAACCCAAAATGAGATATCACGTCTTCCTTACTTGTCAACAATTGAACAATGTAACAATGGAGCAACGAAGCAATGCGAGATCATCTTCAGCAAAGGTGTTCTAGATAATCTGCGAGAATTGATTAGTATGATTGACTGGCAAAGAAACGGCTACATTGAAATTGTGGACATCATAGTCCCTACAATAGAAGGCTTTCAGAAAAATCGCAGACCCAAAAAATATGACGGGTCAATAGCCACAGTTGTTAACGGACTATTGATTGCAACATTTTTACAGGAGAAAAAGAAACATACACGATTTGAGCAAATTCGCGGCATCAACTATACTGTAACCATGCGAAATCATAATTTACAAACATTACTGGAAGCAAAAGATTTTATTACCATCGGAGAAATTGCCGCTAGACGCGATGAGCCAATCGCAAAACTAAAGGAAAACGCGGAATCATTGTTAGCTTTAGGTATTGATGTTGTCGGATTTTCAGATCAAGCATTTGTGAAACCTGGTTATTTATCGCAAAAAGAAATTGTAGACTCAAATATTTTTGCAAAACTTCCCGGCACTGCGCTGATGCCGATTTTGAAAACAAGAAATAAAACCAGAGATGAAATTAAAACTCTAGCAGACCAACTGAAAAAGCAAAAAATTTCGAATCTTTTTATTGTCACAGGAGACCCCGGTTTGGAGAAAGAAGTACTTCATGATTCTATTTCTATAACAAAGATCTTGAAAAACGACTTTTTTATCGGCGGGGTTGCAAATCCGCACACAAAGGATATTCCAAAAACTTTTGAGAAAATCAAAGCGGGAACAAGATTTTTTATTATGCAAGCCACCTACGATCAAAAGAATTTTGAAGCATGGGTAGAAGAAATCAAACGCAACAAAATCCACGAACAAACCCCAATCATCGCGGCTATTGTGCCAATAGTTTCTCAACGAACACTTTCAGTTCTACAATTCATTAATGATATGACTGTTACGAATGAGACTACTAGAAAGTTTGAGAATTTAGATGCTGAGACGTTAAGAAAAGAAGGCATTACACTCGCGAAGGAAATGATCAAGCAATACAAACAAACAGAAATTTTTTCAGGTATTTATATTTACAGCAAATCCCATGAAGTGATTGCAGAAGTTATGGGCTTTAATTACAAAAAGATAAATGAAGTAAAAGATTCCCTATAAACCTTTAAAACCTCTACGGTACTGGAAATTCTACGCAAAATGATTTAATTTCTTTTGCAATAGCCAAGAGTTTTTTATTTTTAGCAATTTCTGTATGGAACTTTTGTAAATACTCTTTTCTCTTTTCTTTTTCTGGTAAAGTATAATTTTTCACTTCATTTATAACTTCTACTATCCAATCTGCAATTTGCTTCATTTCTTTTTCTTTCATACCTCGCGTTGTCAACGCTGGAGTGCCAAGGCGAACACCGCTTGGATAAAATGGCGATGCAGGATCTTTTGGAATAGTATTCTTATTTACTGTTATACCGGCGATACCCAATGCGTCTTGCGCAAAAACTCCGCCGCCGGGACCAAATATTCCAACTAAATCTAAAAGTAATAAATGATTTTCAGTACCATTACCAACTAACTTAATATCTTTTTCCTGTAAACGGGCAGCAAGTGCTTTTGCATTCAAAATAATTTGCTTTCCATATTTTTTAAACTCTGTAGTACTTGCTTCTTTTAGAGCAACTGCTATAGCAGCAGTTTGATGATCATGTGGTCCACCCTGCATCCCTGGGAAAATGGCTCTATCTATTTTCTGAGGTAACTCAGGATCTTTTTCAATACCACGATTTGTTACCATAATGATGCCGCCGCGTGGACCGCGAAGTGTTTTGTGTGAAGTACTTGTGACAATATGGGCATACGGAACAGGATTGGTATGTACGCCTGCGATAATAAGACCGATTACATGAGCGATGTCCGCAGCATAATATGCACCAACACTTTCAGCAATTTCTACAAACTTATCGAATTCATATTGATATACATATGCCGTTGCCCCTGTCCAGATAAGTTTTGGCTTATGTTCCTTCGCTAATCTCCATACTTCATCCAAATCAACTCTCCCATCTTCCTTCACATGATAGGGAACACTGTTATAGTACATTGCTGTCACTGAAACTTTCCAACCATGCGTTAAGTGTCCTCCATCAGGTAAATTAAGTCCCATGATAGTATCTCCCGGTTTGCACACAGCAGCATACACAGCCAAATTCGCAGGAGAGCCTGAGTATGGCTGTACATTCACATGCGGAACACCAAAGATTTTTTTTGCCCGTTCCTGCGCCAATATTTCAACTTCGTCAATATATTCATTGCCGCCATAGTATCTCTTTTTTGGATAGCCTTCTGAATATTTATTGGTAAGAATGGATCCCATTGCTTCACGAACAGCAGGAGAAACATAGTTTTCTGAAGGAATCATTTCCAACCCATTTTTCTGCCGTTTTTCTTCGTCTTTGATTAGCTGGTAAATCTGTGGATCAGTAGTTTTAAGATTCATGGACAAGAGTTACTATAAAGAATTTTTCTACAGTTGGCAAGAAGTATTTTTGTTCCACACTTTTGTAAGAAAACCCACTTGACTTTGTAAGAGTTGTGTGAGAAAAGTATAAGTAATTCCCAATCTTAGACACTCATTCGTATTTTTTATTGACAAAATATTGTTATTTCGTTAAAATAACATATGGTAGACATAAGAGAACGTGACCAAAGAGCTACAACCCCCAATGAATTTTCTCATGCCCTAGATTCATCAATCTCAGATATACCTACACATCCAAATACATTAAATCCGCAAAATTCTGAAGATGTTCCTCAAATTAATACGGTAAATGTGTTTATGGGATTTTTACAAGCAGAGTACCCCAGTATTGAAAAGGCATGGGAGAAATTTGGTTTATTAACTTCAGAAAATGCTAATATCAAAGAACACAACACAGTTGCCGCCTCAGTAGCTTATCGATTAGGAATTTTGTTACATCTTCCGGAAAACGATTTAAAAAAAGTAGCTCTAGCAACAGCACTTCACGACTGTGATAAAGCAGAAGAAATAGGTATAATAAATGCAATTATTAAAAAGGTTTTATTAGATACACAAAAAACAGAAGAAATTGCCCATGCAATGAAGTATGTAAAACAACAGAGACAAGAAGTTTTATCTACTTTGGGTTTCCAACAAGACGTAATTGATTTATCAGGAGCAAACATGCCATTGGATCGATCTTCAGACACTCCTCTTTTTTCCATTGAAGAGATAGCTCAAGCATTAATGCCAAAGGATAGAAAAGCACAAATCGTATTTGTCGTAGATCTTTTCCTCAATGGTTCACGTATTGTACCTGTTCAAGAAAGATTTGCCGCAAGTCGAGACTCTACAATTCATCCCGACCGAGCATACAAAAACGCACTCACTGATAAAGCAAATGCAGAGGTCTATGGGGTAGACTCTTATCAAGATTTACAGTTTGCGATAGGAAGAACAATTATGAGGGAATTTTTACAAGAGTTAACAAATGACCCTAAATACCTTACTAAAGATCCGTTAGAAGCTTTACCAGACTTTATATCACAAGATTTTGCTCACCTTGCGAGAGAAATTTCTACATCTTCTTCTATCTAAGCAGCTTCTATTTTTTTGCAGCGAGCTTTTTTAGTTTAGCATCCGACGTAAGCAAAGGGAATTGTTTTTCTCGCGCGAGTGCTACATAGGATGCATCGTAAACTGTCAGATTTTCCTGAAGAGCTAAATTAAAAGTCTTTTGTAAATCAACTGTTTCGGTTGGAATTGCGTAACGGAAAAATTGTTCTGCTAAGCTTAGAGCAAAATCATTATTTATCCGTTTCCTTAACACTCCCACTTTTAGTGTGTTTAATACTTCAAGGGGAAAAAGTACCGTAGAAAAACAATGGACTTCGTCCTTAGCCAATTTTCTGAAAAATTCATCCGCCACATCCGATTTTTCATCCGGGAAAAGGTAACTGAGGACAAAGGAAGCATCAACTACAAAATATTCTTTAGTATTTCCTGCCATAATTAATCATTTCCTTAATCTCTTTTGCAGTGAATGTACCTTTAATTTGTTTTCGTAATTCTAGTGTTTTTTCTATTGCTTTACGCCTGTCTTCAACAATAGCATCCTGGAGATAGACTTTCTCAACTGCTTTTCTTGTTAAGTCACCCACAGACGTTCCTTCCTTTTTTGCTAAGGCTACAAGCCTATCCCACATTTCTTTTTCAAATAATATATTAGTTCGCTTCTGTAACATACATATACACAGTAGCATACGCATTTCACCTTGTCAACCGATGCAGGAACCCCTATGCTCGTTCCAAAGTCAAAAATGTATACGTATACCCTCCATCTTCTCTTCGAGCCTGAGCCGATTCGGTCTGAGTCTCACGGTCGAAGACCTCAGAGCCGATGGCCCGTTCCTCTTTCTCAATAACTTTTGTAAACTCTTTATATTCCGGGAAAAATGTATCTGCTTCGAATTTGCCTTGCACTACAGTCAAATACAACCTGTTAACCACTGGCATTGCCTGTTCAAATATTTGCCCTCCTCCGAAGATGAAAATTTCATTTACTGGATACTCTATACTTTTTTTAATTGCTTCTTCTAACGAGAGGCAAACAATCGCGCCTTCTACTTTGTAATTTTTATCCCGTGAAATAATAATATTCGTCCTCCCCGGCAGAACCCGGCCAATAGATTCAAACGTTTTCCGACCCATGATAATCGGATGCCCAATAGTAAGAGCTTTCATCCGTTTAAAATCTTCAGGGATTTTGAAAAGTAGCTGATTGTCTTTGCCAAGTTCCCTATTCTGTCCAATTGCAGCGATTGCGCTAATTCGAGGCATATTCATATTTACAGCGTAGGGAACAAAGATTTTTGTTCCCTACAATAGAATTATTTTAAAAACCGCCAACGACTGTAACCTCTCCTTTAATCGGAGGATGGGGGTCGTAGTTATCTATTTTGAAGTCTTCGAAAATAAATTCATCAATTCTTTTGACATGCGGACTTACTTCTAAAGTTGGGAAAGGTCTGGGTTCGCGGGTTAGTTGTTCTTTGACTTGGTCATAATGATTGCTGTAAATATGCGCGTCGCCGAATGTGTGGACAAATTCTCCAATTTTAAATCCAGTCACATGTGCCACCATATGCAGCAGTAACGCGTAACTTGCAATATTAAAGGGCACACCGAGAAAAAGATCTGCACTCCTTTGGTAGAGCTGTAAAGAAAGTTTGTTATTGATTACATTAAATTGGAACATCGTATGACATGGAGGTAAAGCCATTGATTTGCCCGGCGCTGCCATTTCATAAATAAATTCTGGATTCCATGCAGAAACCAATGCATGCCGTCTCTCCGGAGTCTTTTTTAACTTCTCAATCACCCAGGCAATTTGATCAATCTCTCTTCCATCACTCGCCACCCATTTCCTCCACTGCCTCCCATACACCGGTCCCAATTCCCCCCACTTTGCAGCAAAATCGTCGTCATCTTTTATCTTGTTAATAAATTCATCCTTCGTCATCTCCTTTAATTCCATTGGCTCTTGTGTCCCCTTTGACCCCTTTGTCCCTTCTGTATATTTTTTAAATGCCCAATCATCCCAAATATGCACGTTATTGTCGACTAAGTATTTGATATTCGAATTTCCCTGGAGAAACCACAGCAGTTCATATACAATGCCGCGGAAAAAAACTTTTTTTGTTGTCAAAAGAGGAAATCCTTCTTCCAAATTAAACCGTATCTGTCTCCCAAAAACGCTCTTAAAGGAAATTCCTGAATTAAATTCATGCTTCTCATACCCGTTCTCCATGACATCACGGAGTAAGTCGAGGTATTGATGTTCAGGATGTTGCTGCATAAAATCTAGAATTCAAAATTTAGCGTTCAGAATTAATCCATCATACAGTAGCAGAAATAGATGCCTGATGCAACTCTTATTTGATATTTTTATACTTGTTTCTCTTTCACCTTCGCCGTCACCCGTCCCCCCTGCCACTGCCCTCTGTATTGATTCCCCTCTCCAAGGACTTGTTCAAACTGCGCGTGGACAAACCTGGCTCCCATTTCAATAGTTACGGGGATTGGACCTTCATTTTTCAAACCAAACGAGAGTTTTCCTTTATATCCCGGTGCCACATTGCCGGTGCGGAGAAATAAACCTGAACGGAAAGTCGTTGATCTTGGTTTGAAATTAATTGTCAAATCAAGCGGTGTATTCACACTTTCAATAGTAGTCACCAAATAAAAATCTCCTGGCTGCAAAGTGATCGACCGGGTTTCACCCGCGACATATTTTTCAACCAATTCTATGTCAGCAGTTTTACGATGTGTCTCTCCCAAAAATGCATTACCAGAAATACGATAGACCTCGCCCAAGCGAAGGTCGAAACCCGCGCCTTCGGGATTGGTAAGTTCACGCTCAGATAAACCCTCAACAAGCTTTATTTTTTTAACTAACTCTAATAATTTTTTTGGCCCAAGAATCATAAAAAAATAACCCAATTCTCAAATAAGCTAGTTATTGGTTTATTTTGACTATTTGTTGCAAAATTTCCTTATTCACTTCCTCTATAGACTTCTCTGCATCTATCACAATAAATTCTTCAGGAAAACGCTTTAGTAAAAATTCATATCCTTTTTTTATTTTCACTAATTTCTCTTCATGGTCATAAATTTCCCGCTTTTTACCTGCCTCTGCAATACGATCTGTACCTGTTTTGGGTTTTACGTCGAGATAAAACGTTATATCAGGCTTGAGAAACCTATTGTAAAAAGAGAGCATAGAGAATGCGACAAAATAATAATCATCAATCACTCCCAGATCAGAAACTCCATACGCAACTGAAGACCAGAAATATCTGTCAGTCACAATGTGTTCACCTTTTTCCAAACGTTTGCTGAATTGCTCCTGATGTACAGCTCTATCTGCATTAAACAAATACTGTAAAGCAACTGGGGGCATTGTCAGTTCTCCACCCAGAACTTGCCGTATCATTTTTCCAGTCGGCTCATCTGTTGGCTCTTTTGTGCAATATGCCTTTATTCCCTTTTCATTTAAGCGATTACACAACAATGTAGCCTGCGTTGTTTTCCCGCTCCCATCAATACCTTCGATGGCAATCAGTTTGCCTTTATAAGGATTTTCTCTAAATTCAATGTCAAAGTTAATATTGTATTTCATAGGGTTATTACGTAGGGAACAAAAATCTTTGTTCCCTACAATACTTTTAACATTTCTTCTGTCACTTCTTTTTCATTTCTTTCTCCATCAATCACGATAAACTCCTTTGGAAACATCTCTATCAACATCTTATATCCTTCTCTTATTTTTTCCAACTTATCCCGCTTTTCATAAATCTCTTTTATCTTATCCATGTGATGTAGACGCTTCAAGGCTGTTGCAACTGAGACATCCAGATAAAATGTCACATCAGGTACTACAAACTGGTGATACATAGACAAAATGCCTTGCGCAATAATGATCTGATTGCTTGCATTGAAATCATACGTACCATGTTTGCTATCCATAATTTTATCCATCACACCATACGGAATTGCAGACCAAAATACCCGATGAGACAATACTGTTTTGCCGTCTTTTAACGCGGGTTTTACCACTGTCTCCTGATTCATCACCCTGTCTGCAGAATACAAATACTGAAGCGCGGGGGATGGAATTTTTATTCTTGACTGCAATGCATCCCTAATCAACTTTTCTACAACAGACCCATGATGCGGTTCATTTGTCACCAAGACCTCTTTACCTTGCTGCTCAAAGTACTCTTGTAAACGGGCAACCTGTGTCGATTTTCCGCTCCCATCAATACCCTCAATTGCGATATACCTACCCTTTTCTGTATTACGTTTGAAATCGATATCAAGTTCGATATGATACTGCATAATAAATTCGAATTTTAATCCCTGTGGATTCGACTCTCATCCGGTCCTTGTTGAAATGTATATTTTGCATTCTTTTTTTTGACATAGGGAATTTCTGCGGGAGAAGATAACTCTTCAAATGTCATGGCACAAATGCGCATGCCAGGGGTTAAGCTAATTGCCATTCTCCCTAAATTACCAAGTTCCAAAACAGGTTTCCCGTCCCAGCCCGGATCAAAAATTGACGCAGTTGAATGGACAACTAAACCTAACCGCCCCAAAGATGATCTTCCCTCCAAACGCCCCATCAAATCAGCAGGAATTTTGACATTTTCCAAAGTCACTGCCAGGACAAAGTCACCCGGCTGCATGATAAAATTTTCAGTTTCTAAAACTTTGACTTCCTTGGTAATTTCATTGCTGTAGTCTTTTCGCGTTGGATCAATATATGGGTATCGACTATAGTCAAATACTCGAAAACTATTGCCAAGACGAAGGTCTATTGAGCAGGAGCCAAGCTGTGTACTAAGATCAAGTGAAGGAGTAATTACAATGCGGTTATTTGTCAATGCTTTTTTAATATCTGTATCAGATAAAATCATATTCACTATACTAGCATGTTCCACAAAAAATGCAAAGACAAAATTCTTTTTTCTTTTTTCTCCTTGACAAGGATTACGCAATGTTGCTTAAATAAGAATATGTCAAAGAAAACACTTGGATTAATTGTCGTACTTGCTATTATCAGCGGCATTTTATTCTACGTTGCTCTCTCTCAATCCAATCCAACCCCCCTATCGCAGCCGCAAGTTATTAAACCTAATCCCGCGCAAAGCGTCCTCAGTATGGCAGCAGAACCTGCGTCAACTGGATCAGCACAAACTGTTGATGTAAATATTAATACATACTCAAATAATGTTACCGCTGTGCAATTAGAAATTACTTATGATCCTAAAATAATCACCTATGTCAGGGTAAATGCGGGAACATTTCTTGATAATCCAGTGCAATTATTTAATACTGTTGACCAGAAGAACGGACGTATTTCTTATGCAATAGGTATACCTCCAACCGGCACAGGGAAAAAAGGCCAAGGTATAGTCGCGACCATTAATTTCTCTACACTTCCAAATGCGACACAACCTGCAACATTTACATTTGCCCCAAAAACAAAAGTTGCTGCAGAAGGAGTTAGTCAATCAGTATTAAGAAATGCCCTGAATCTCACTCTTCCTCTACCTACAAAATAACCATTATTGTTATTCACTTTGACTTTTATAGTCTGGCTTCCCTATACTTAGAATACAATGCAGCACAAAATATTTCGCCACGCTATTTTCAAGATGAAACGCGCAAAAATCATAGGGTTACTGAGTTTGTTTCTTCTTGCAATTCTTCTACCTGTACTTGTTACCAGTGTGCAACAACAACAACAAGTACAACAAAAAGCCGCAGCGCCTGCTACTTGTCCCGCAGCTACTGACACCAAAACAAATGCCGATCCGGTAACAGGGCTTTGTTACAGTAATAGTGACCCCCTCTTTAATCCAGGCCTCAATACTACCGGAGGAAGCAGAAGTTGCGGACCAATTGTTTGCTCACAAGGAAATGTATGTGTCGTAAAAATAAATAATCAATGCTTTGCGGGAAAAGGCCCCAGCGGATTTAATACTCCGGGTTGTACTCCCAGTACAACAACTCCTCTCCCTAGCTGCCCTACCCCGATGAGACTTACTATGCAAGTCGTTGATCCACAAGGCAAAGGGATAAGTAATATATCCTTGCAGGTAAAATATGCAGACGCTCCTCCTTCTGCACAGCCAGGACAAACAACATCCATCACGACTGATACTACAGGTACCGCTCTCATTACCTCTCTTCTTTATTCGGGAGATCACTTCGTTATTACGCCTAATGACCCCGCGTATACATTTAATCCCCCTCAAATTGGCAGTAACGCAAATATCGGAGGTATGGAAATGAATACTAATTTTTCTACCACTTGCGGTACACAATTAGAAAACGGTACAAGTATGCCTCCTTGTAAATTTACCGCAACAGCAATTCCCGGCAAAATTACTTCCACACCTACTATCCCGCCTCTCCCTCCCACTACTCAACCAGCATTTGTCACTAACAATCCAGCCTACTATAGTCCTTCTATTTCAGGTTTTCTCATTGCATTTGCAATTTTAGGCATAGGAGCACTAATTGCGGCAATACTATAAAAATTCAAAACTCAAAATTTTCCTGGAGGTTTTACTGTTTTAGGAGTTGATTAAAACTGGGTATTGAGATGTGGGGGAATTCAATATATGGCGTTTCTAAAGGCTCTACAACCCATCCATCAACACTGCGTTTCACAAAAACACCGATTACCGGCACATAGGAACCGATGAGATACGCTATTGTCCCTACTGCTTTTTTGATTTGTTCTTTTTGTGTCGCGTCATCAATAGGGTTCCCTGCGCATTCCTGATGCCCATGGACAATTACTCCATGTGAATGGTGTTTCATGATAGAAATTAATAATTTTTTTCGGAGAGATGCAAGAAGATCTTCATCAACTTGAGGTTGAGCAAGTAACCCTACTAACCCTGCTTCTGTAATAGTATCAGGATATTGTGCATGAAATTTTTTTATGCCGTATGCATCTATGACGCCTTGTACCCGTCCATCCATGCAGCCAATAGAAGTAAAAAACGTTTCCCCCAATGAAGCCATAATGTATCTTACCATTTTCTTACATTCTGTCAAGCGGGAGTATGACGAAAAACTGACGAGAAACTGAAAACACAAAGATATTGACTCTGATTGCATATCGCAGTACAATCTGTTTTATTATTTTAAAAACCTATGGGAAAGCATGAAGGAGAAATATCCAGAGATGAAAGTAGTGAGCAATTTATTGCCTTTATTTCTGAAGAGACAGAGAAAGCACGACTGGAAGTTGTAGAGTGGATCGCTGATCCTTCAGTAACTGATATTGGCTGTGTTGATAAGTTAACCCAAAAAGGTCATCGTAATCCGCCAGGAGGCGTTGCATTTTTGTATGGCGAAGGACTTCTGGAAGATTTTGTTGCGAATCGACAAGCAACGCAGAATGCTGGTACATTAATGGCACATCTCAATTGTGGCTATTTATTTATTAGAGGATTACAAACAGTAGAAACGCAACAAGATGCAATTACTGAAATTAGAGAAAATGTGCATGCTTTAAATGAAAAATATGGAACCCAGTTTACGGTTCCTGAACCAGAACCAATTGGTTCAGCAGCCCCTTTTATGAAATCCTCTCCTCTTCAACCATAATCTTTGCAAATTATTGGTTAAAAAATTATAAAAGAAAGGCGCCTGAAGAATGATGGAATGTGTATTGTTGATGCTGTAAACATCCCCAAGTGATTCACACTTCATACATCCGCAGACGCCTTCCTTGACATTACCCTACGATACAACTACTTGGAAAAATCCAAGTCAAATGTACCCACACTCCCTTGGTAGTCAACAGCAAGCCGAACAACTTGGGTTTTGTTTCCGCATTTCACCTCAAGGTTAAAGAACGTATACAGTTCATCTCGGTTCGGTGTGCGAACAGTCAAACTGGCGGGCGAAATGGTACACGGGCTGTCAATTGAAGTTGTTATTGATGTGGTGCCATCTGTATTTTGCGAAGCATAGATGACTCCACCTACATGAGAACCATCTTTTAATGTAACCGATACGTTGCTGTTGCTAGAACACGCTGATATGATCAACCATACTAGAAACCCTACTACAAGAATGTTCCGATACTCCATTGCTTTTCCTCCTGCAATTTTTGGTGGACAACAATCAAAAAAATGCCCGCAATGATATCAATCTCTTTGGGCAAGAAAAGGATAGAAAAAGATAAAATAATTATCTTCTTGTAACCTTCTCTTACACATGAGTTGGTTCATATTTAGAGTAATAAATAGGGTAATATGTCAAGGTGCAATAAGGTTCTCGCTTGATGCTACAAGTATTTCCATAGAGGCATTTCTCAATCTAATACTTAATTATCAAACAAGAATTATTAACTGAGGAATTATAGTTCTAAAAAGAAGAAAAGTCAAATACTCTAGGGTAATTTTTACCGTGAAACGAGGTATACAAAAAAGACAAATCTATCACTGTGGGCAGCGATGGAGTCGGACCATCCACTTCTACATTATCAGTGTAGCGTTCTACCGATGAACTAGCTGCCCAAATCGTTAAATCTGAATTTACTTTACTCTATCATCTCCCATACTTCCCCAGGGATCATGCTTTTTTCTAGTGTGCCTTCGCACTCCCAGAGTGCGGAATTTAATAGAATGTCCTGTATCATACGCAATTTTTTGAGTTCTGTCAAAGTTTTCTCCTGCAAAGCAGGATTTTCCGCAACTTCAGTTTCCGTCAAGTATTGACAGTATTCAACTATGAGCATAGTCAACTTATGCGATACTGCTTGATATAGAGCAACAATTTTCCCTTGTCTGTTCCTTTGCTGAAAAGCCGTCTGCTTTTTCAGCTGCTTCCACTCACCTGCCCTAACTTCTATATCCAGTGCTTGTTCTGCCTCAGAATACCCGCTCTCACGGTTCCCTAATTCCGGTTCATGAAACTCAGATTTTCCTATTTCCATCTTTTTAATTCTTTATAAACCATTCCTTCGACTTTGCTCAGGACACAAATTTGCGAATTTGTGGAGGCGCGTGCCGGACTCGAACCGGCGCATGGCTGTTTTGCAAACAGCTGTGTTAACCACTTCACCAACGCGCCACAGTGTATAGGGAGTATACCAAAGTAGGAGCTTTTTTAAAAGCTTTTTGCTATAGTATATGTAGACTATGAAGTTACCAATCAGCATTATTATACCAACGCTTAATGAAGAAGCATATTTGCCTCGTTTGTTAGAATCAATTAAAAATCAAACACAACAACCTGCAGAAATTATTGTCTCTGATTCTAATTCTAGTGATAATACTAGGCAAATCGCTCAATCTTTTGGGTGCAAGATAGGGACAGGAGGTAATCACCCGGGAATGGCAAGAAATAATGGAGCAAAAATTGCAACGCGGGATATCTTTTTGTTTTTAGATGCGGATGTTATACTTTCGCCAAAATTTTTAGAGCATACTATTAATGAAATGCAAACAAGAAATTTAGATATCACGACGTGTTTTATAAATCCATTATCAGATAATAAAATAGATCACTGGGCGGCGAATTTTAATAATTTTTATAACAAAATAACAGAAAAAATTTATCCGCATGCAATGGGATTTTGTATCTTTGCAAGAAGTGTCGTACATAAAGATATTCATGGCTTTGATGAAACTATTAGAATTATGGAGGATACAGACTATATACAAAGAGCAATCAAACGTAAATATACATTTGGTTATTTACTCTCTGAAAAAGTAAATGTTTCTTTCCGTAGGCTTGATGAAGAAGGTAAAATACATAGTTTTTTAAAATATATGTATATTGAATTACATGGACTTTTGCTTGGCCCGATACGTTCTAAGAAGCTTGCTTACGAGTTTGGAAAACACTCTTAGCATGAAAATAGTAACTTTTGATAAAGAAGACCAAGGCAAGAGTAATGGAATAACCGTATATAATGAACGCTTATATGCATATCTTACTTCATTAGGTCACAACATATTTAATATCCGTTTTACAAATAATAAATATGAGCAAAGCAACATTTTTCCATTGCCCTATTATCTAGAATCCAAAAAAATTCATTACGTTCTTCTTCCCTCACCTACGACAGGCTCACGTATCCATAAGTATTTAGAACATATTAAACCAGATATTGTCTACGCCCCCTTGGGATTATCCATAATTGATTTTCTTCTTCCTAGCATATGCCACAAACTCCATATTCCTATTGCTAGTATTTCTCATTCAGACTTTAACAATGGTTCGTTTCTGTATAAATTGCTTATGCAGCCCGCATATACATTATATACTACATTTTGCCAACAGGTAGATTTACTACAAGTATTTACACCTCAACTGAAAGATTTTTATGTGAAGCAAAAGGTTGATTCTAAAAAAATCTTTGTCCTTTCAAATGGCGTTAATACTAGTTTATATACACCTGGAAATTCTTCATTCGCTAAAAAAAATGCTTTCCAAAAAGGAGTATTATTTATGGGAAGATTAACAGCACAAAAAAATCCAGAGCTATTGATAAAAACTTTTCTAAAGCTTCCTTTTTCGGAAACCAAGCTTATTATTATAGGAAATGGCGATCAGGAAAAAAGATTAAGAAATATATATAAAAATTCTCGTATTATTTTTACTGGGCTTATTACTAATGAAGAAGAAAAAATTGATATTATGCGCTCATGCCAAGTATTTGTACTCCCCTCTCAAATAGAAGGATCTTCACTCGCGCTTTTAGAAGCCATGTCTTGTGGTTTATACTGTATTGCAAGTACAGCAGGCGCGAATGCGGCTTTGCTAGAAAATGCTGGCATCTGTATATCAACAAATAGGTTCAATCAAGAACTACGCCCAACACTTTCTGACTGTCTCAACAACCCAAATAGAACATACTTGTGGGGGAAAAAGGCACGGGAAAAAGCAGTAAAAATATATGATAATAAGATTATCTTTGATCAATTACTGGAAAAAATTGAAAAAACTATTGCGGACTATAGAAATCATTAGTTTATTCGTTACATATTCATTTTTTCCATTCGTTCAAACGAAGATAAAAGCATATATTGTAGTCTTTTCTCGAGTATAGGACCAATGATGAAGTTGGAGATAGGATTACCTAAATGAAAAGAGATTGTTCCGATAATTTCAGTAATCTCTTTCTTCGGAATAATCACATATACTTGCTGCATAAAGCCGCCAAAAGGTAAAGTCACATCATAACTAATCGTCTTTTTCTCTTGTATTTCAGTAATTATATGCGGTATATTCATGGGAACCCAAAAAATGGTTGTCATATCTTCCCATTTGGTATTTTTTTTGATTGAACTATGTATAATTACCGACTGGACAAATGTCACAGTCTTTGGATAGTTGTAAATATCACTAAATGTTTTCCAAATGATATCTACAGGAAGAGTGGTTTTTTTGTGAACGATAATTTTTCTCATTATTGGGAATTAAAAAATCTATCAATCACTTCTGTAGTTTGACGTAACTTATGCATTGCTGTTTTATTAAAGTTGCGAAACCGATGTGCCTGCGGTTTATACGCCTGTTGTGTAGCAATATATAGAGAAACTAACTCATCAGTAATGGTATCAGGATTAAAATATTGCTGTAACAACTTCCGTGAGCTATTACCAAAGGTTTTTTGTAAATGTTTATTTTGTAATAGTACCGATACCTTTTGAGTAAAATTGTCCTGGTTCATTGGTGTTACATATCCATTTATTCCTTCTTCAATAATATGCATGTAAGCCGCGTCTTTTACTACAATAAAAGGCAATCCGGCAGCTGCAGCTTCCAGCACGACCATAGGATGCACTTCAGTTGTTGAAGCAAATACAAAAATATCCGCATCAGCATACACTTCCGGCATACTCTCTTTATCAATTTTATCAGTGAAATGAATTCTTTTTTCCAAACCTAGACGATTCGTCAACTGTAAAAGATTTTCTTTTTCAACACCATGCCCTACAATTACCAGATGCGTTGTCTTATCTTTCTTGGTTAATCTTTTAAAGGATTTTATAATAAAAGGGAAATTTTTTTCTTTACCTAATCTTCCTACTGTTAATAAAATTTGACTGCTCTGAGGAATATTGTATGTTTTGTGTAAATAGCCTGATTGTATATTTTCAAAACGTGATGAATATACAAAGTTAGGAATAACCATAATGTCTTTTTTCACGCCGTATTTTAGGAGTTCTCTTTTCATTTTTTCCGACGGCGTTATAACTCCATCACACACATTGCCAAACATACGCATTGCGGCAGCTACCATACGCGGCTTGAGTACTTTGCCGTTAAGAACATAATGTGTGTATTTCGTATGCAGGTTATGAAATGTCATGACAAAAGGAACACCTTTGACACGTGCAACCTGACGGCCAAGTAAAGAAAAGGCGCCGTTGCCATGCGCATGAATAATATCAAAATCTTCTTTAAACATTCCCTTGAGGCTTGACCGCGTTACGGGAAATGGGAAAAATACTTCAGGTTCTGATGAAAGAATTTTTACTGACGGCAGACGAAGGATGTGACTGTCATGATCCTGATATGGTTTCATCCGAGGAGCAACGATATACACTGTGTGTCCCCTTTTTTCAAGTTCGTGTTTGAAGTTATCTATCGAGATAGGTACGCCATTGAGTTGAGGATAATACGTTTCTGTGAAAAATGCAATTTTCATGTATCTGTATTCATTTTACCAAATATACCTATCCTGAAGCAAATCCTTAGAATGTAGACAAACACTGAATTTTGAAAAGTATTTCATTTTTTTTCACGAGGTGCCTATCTCTCCAAAAGTTTTTCATACACTTTCTCCATCTTCGTAATTACGTTAGGCATATTGTGCTCTTGTACTAATTTTTTACTTTCTTGAGCCATGTGTTGACGCAAGGTTTTGTCTGCAAGAATACGGGTGATTTTATCCGCGAGATCTTCTTCATTTCCCGGTTCAAATAAGAAGCCATTCATCCCGTCTTTGATTAAGTTAGGCAAGGCAATCGCATTTGCTCCAATCACAGGCAATCCTGATGCCATTGCTTCCATTGTAGAGAGACTTTGCAGCTCTGCGCCGCTAGGCATTACATACAATGTCGCCAGTGTATATAATACTGGTAACTCACCGTCAGGGAGATACCCTAAAAATACTACGTTATCTGTGATATGTAGTCTCTTTACTAATTTTCTAATTTTTTCTTTTTCTACCCCTTTACCTGCTATAATCAGTTGGAAATCTTTATTTTTCAGAAGCGCTGCTGCTTTTACTAATACATCTACCCTTTTTTCTTTATCCAATCTTCCTACATAAATAATAATCGGCTTATCTGATAAATGATATTTTTCCCTCAGCGTTGTTTTTTCTTCTTCCTTTGCATTTCCGAACTGTTCTACATACAAACCATTGGAAATGACTTCAATAGGTATGGTTAAGCCATTTTTTTTGTAAAGCTCTGCTGCTGCGGGAGACGGAACAGTGAGTAATGGATAATTTGCTTTGTGATGAGAAATCCCGCCATAGATGCTATGTACTTCGGCAAATGAAATGGCGAGAGTACATTGTCAGCAATCACATGACCTGTCCCCATAAGAGGGATATGTTGTTTTTTTGCTGTGTGAATGGCCGTATCCGCGACAGATCCGGGAGTCATAATATGGATGATGTCCGGATGAACAATGTTAATAATCTTTTTTACTCCATCTAAATGCCGGGGGATGCGCAGCGCTGTAAGCTTTTGAAGGGTAAGAGAACCAATGCGGTAAATTGTTACATTCCCTTCTTTTTCTTCATAACTTTTGCTCGTAGGAGAAGGAGCAATAATGCTCACTGTATGTCCTCTTTTGCTTAGTTCCTGGGAAAGCCGTTTAATAACAACTTGTATACCCCCTATAATAGGGAAATATACATCTGTGGCAATTAAAATGTTCACTTTGATAGTATATATAATTTGCGTTGCAGGAAGCAAATGGAGAATCAAAACACTTTATAAAAATTACTTCTTTAAAACCAGGAAGTGGTAGGACAAAATAATAACAATTCTCCTGCTTTGGTAGCATGGATGCGCAGTTATCAGACGCAGGTGTTTGTACTTTTCATCCCGATTTAATCGGGACTTGCCGTACCTTCTCTCTTTCAATCCTGAGTAATTCTGCAAAGCAGAATTCATCGAAAATTTTTTTTAGAAAGGAGGTGATCCATCCCCACCTTCGGGTAGGGATACCTTGTTCATGTAGTTCCTCGTATTACTAGAGGCATGGACTATATCTTCATCCTTAAAAAATGACTTTGTCATATTTTAAGGCGTCAACGTGTAGTCTCTACGGGGTCACGAAGACTTCCCTCGGTATTTTCCATTGTATCAAAATACAATTAGGAGTTCACCGATACAGTTGAATTTATTCCTAATGTTACCATTAGGAGTCGCAATTAAGTTCACGACTTAAGCCTCATCGCCGAATTTGGCCTCTCACGCCTTAACAGACATGATTCGGCCACCCCCGACTTTGCTGCCTTGACGGGCGGTGTGTACAAGACCCGAGAACGTATTCACCGCGGCTTGCTGATCCGCGATTACTACCAATTCCGACTTCATGGGGTCGAGTTGCAGACCCCAATCTGAACTGAGGCGAAATTTTAGAGATTTGCTTGTCATTGCTGACTTGCGGCTCGTTGTTCTTCGCCATTGTAGTGTGTGTGTAGCCCAGGGCATAAGGGCCGTGCTGACTTGACGTCTTCCCCTCCTTCCTTCCTTGCGATAAGCAAGATCAGTTTCCAATGAATAATATAACATTGGATGGGGGTTGCGCTCGTTTCCCCACTTAAGGGAACACCTCACGGCACGAGCTGACGACAGCCATGCAGCACCTGTGCTATCATCCTTGCGGATTTCCTCAAGTTTCCAAGAGAATGTACGATAGCATGTCAAGCCCTGGTGAGGTTTTTCGTTTCGTCTCGAATTGAACCACACGCTCCACTGGTTGTGCGGGTCCCCGTCAATTCCTTTGAGTTTTAGCCTTGCGGCCGTACTCCCCAGGCGGTCTGCTTAACGCGTTAGCTGCGGCACTTGCTCGCAAAAAGCACAAACTTTCGCTTATGTCCTTGCGAACAAATACCTAGCAGACATCGTTTACGGCTAGGACTACACAGGTATCTAATCTGTTTCGCTCCCCTAGCTTTCGTGCCTCAGCGTCAGGAATAACCCAGGTGCCTGCCTTCGCCTTTGGTGTTCCAGGTAATATCAACGCATTTCACTGCTACACTACCTGTTCCAGCACCCCTGTCAATCCTCAATTCTACCAGTTTCCCTACCAGCTCCAAGGGTAAGCCTTGGTATTTAAGTAGAGACTTGATAAAACGCCTACGCACACTTTACGCCCAATAAATCCGGATAACGCTTGCCCCCTACGCATCACCGAGACTTCTGGCACGTAGTTAGTAGGGGCTTATTCTCCAAGCTGTGAAGAGCTTGGCAAAAGGAGTTTACAACCCGAAGGCCTTCTTCCTCCACGCGGCGTCGCTGGGTCAGACTTCCGTCCATTGCCCAATATTCCTAGTTGCTGCCATCCGTAGATGTACTGCCCGTGTCTCAGTGCAGTTGTGGCTGATCGACCTCTCAGTCCAGCTACCCGTCATTGCCTTGGTAAGCTTTTACCTCACCAACTAGCTGATAGGACGCAGGCTCCTCCCTCTGCGCCCA
>WNFI01260344.1_pt1 | contig 35671 bp, 29 predicted proteins | sample 5400471 | NCBI WGS metagenome assembly WNFI01 (sample SAMN13153348, study PRJNA577476) | soil metagenome | isolation source: 100 cm saprolite on Douglas fir-dominated hillslope | place: USA:California | collected 2013-09-17 | reverse complement strand
ATCTGGGCCAAGCCCATCATTGGCTGGAACGACAAGAACGGGGACGGGATCCTCACCGTGGATGAAGTCACGATCAAGTCGGACACGATGTGGGGGGCGCCTGATCCGGTTACAGGCAAACCAGCCGTCATTGGCGTCGGCACCTTCCGCGGTTACGCCCAGCCCCGCTACCTGACGACCTTGGCGCAAGGTATCGACTTGTTCAACCGTCGTCTGCGCATTCAGAACCTTTTCGATTGGCGTGGCGGCAACAAGTACTACAACAACACCGAGCGCATCCGCTGCACGCGGCCGAACTGCAATGGGTTGTTCAACCCGGCCGCATCATTCGAGGAGCAGGCGATGGACGTTGCGGCCATCTCGTCGCCGGAAAAGACCCTCGACGGCTACATGCAGCCCGGCGCATTCGTCAAATGGCGCGAGGCCACGGTGACGCTTCAGGTGCCCCCTCGGTTCGTGTCACGCCTCGGTGCTCGCACGTCGAGCTTGACGTTCTCCGGCCGCAACCTGAAACTGTGGACTCACTATCGCGGGAGCGACCCGGAAAGCGATTACACCGCGACCAGCGGGGGTGACACACCTAACGAATTCCAGACTTTCGCCGCACCCTCGTTGTTCCAAGTCCGCCTGAACTTGGGCTACTGACCCCTTCGACCACCACGTAGACTCATGAGACATCTCCTGATAAGTGGCCGAGCGGTCGTTACGACCCTCGCCCTCACGACCGCCGCGGGAATCGCGGCCTGCGACACCGTCAAGACGGGCCTGCTGGAGGCACCCAATCCAACGATTATCGACCCGTCGTCCGTTCAGTCGCCGGCGGGTGCGCTGTCTGTGCGCAGCGGGGCGCTGGCGCGGCTCCGTTCCGCTACGGCAGACGGCGAGAGCTCGTGGATGTTCGGCGGCTTGTTGGCCGACGAATGGGCCTCCAGCTCGACGTTCGTCCAGAACGATGAGACCGACCAGCGTTCGATTCAGTTGAACAACGGAACTGTCAACTCGAACCTTCGCGCGCTGTACCGGGTGCGCACCGACGCGAACCAGGCGATCGTGCTGCTCGAGAAATGGAAACCAACGGCGGCATCAGATACGCTGCTCGGTCACCCTTCCGACGTCGCCGAGATGTACTTCGCTCGCGGCTTTGCCGAGCTGCAGTTGGCGTCGGACTTCTGTAACGGGATCCCGCTGAGCGATGGCACCGGCACGACGCCGATTTTCGGAAAACCGTTGACCGTCAGCGCCGTCTTTGCTGTGGCCTCGGCGTCGTTCGACACAGCGCTGGCCATGAGCAGCGCCGCCGACGCGGCCAGCGTCGCGATCCATAACGCGGCGTCGATCGCCAAGGCCCGGGCGCTGCTCGGCATGGGATTGAGCAACGCGCCCGCCGCGGCGGCCCTCGTCGCCGGCATACCGACGACATACCGATATGACGTCACGGCGTCGCTGACGGGAGGCTTCAATACGTTGTGGGACCAGGGGGCCAGTCAGACGCGCTACGCCGTGGGCGACAGCGTGCAGGGAAATGGGCGCTCGATTCTCGTCAAAAACGCCATCCCGTTCCTGTCGGCGAAGGATCGGCGCGTACCCGCTCGCTACAAGCTCAGTGGCAAGGATACGGTGAAGTCGCAGGATGGCGGCACCTTCGTCATCATGGTGGACAGCTTGTGGGGCCAGACGTCAGCGGTCGCCGTGACCGCCGGTCTTGACGCGCGGTTGATAGAGGCTGAAGCCGCGTTAGCCGCAAACAACCCCGCCGGCATGATGACGATTCTCAACACGCTGCGGGCGTCGCCGCTTCAGATCTCAGCTCCCAGCCCAACGGCGACCGGGACGCATCCCGGATGGACAACGCCCGTGATGGCGCCTCTCGCCGATCCGGGCACGCAAGCCGGACGGGTCGCTCTGCTCTTCCGGGAAAAGGCCTTCTGGACGTTCGGCCGCGGCCAACGGTTAGGCGATTTGCGCCGGCTCATGCGCGATTACGGTTACGCGAAGGATGGCTCGACCACCTTCCCTGTCGGGCAGCATTACAAGGGCGGGGTATTCGGAGTGGACGTCAACTTGCCTGTAACCACCGACGAACAGATCGGCAATCCGAACTTCAGTACCTGTTTGGATCGGCTACCCTGAGCGAAAACGGTTTCTTTGCGGCTCTGAAAAACACGGGGGCGGCTTAGGCCGCCCCCGTTTTTTTGTTCCTAGTGGCCGTGATTGATCTCATCGTCCAACTGCGAACGCAGAGGCCGCGGGGAAACGCTGAAAGAGCAGGAGAGAACAACAACTTCAACGACGTGTCGTGGTAACCTGCGCACTCTGAGACCCCTGCGCCCATCTGCGTTCGCGGTTGGATCCATGGAACGCGGTCGGCCAGGACCATTCACGGATAGTGCGGAGAGCGGTGTAATGGTGCCCTACAGGAATCCGCCGTACATTGCAGACAATCATTCGACGCGGAGGCATCGTGCCCACCAACCGGCGCGCCTTTCTCAAGTACACCGCCGCGCTTGCGAGCGCGCTTGGTCTCGAGGCTCTCGCCGCCCGCGCGCTGGGTGCCGCTCCCGCGCCGCGAACGACACGACCCGACCGATCGCGGCAGTCTCCCGGCCGGGCCCCTGCCCCGCTCGACATTCTCATCCTCGGCGGGACGGGGTTCACTGGGCCCGAACAAGTGGAGTACGCTATCGCGCGCGGGCACCGTGTGACCCTCTTCAACCGCAACAAGACGCGACCCGACTTGTTCAAGGGCCGCGTTACCGAGGAGCTAGCCGGCGATCTGAATGGCGACACCTCGTCGCTCGAAGGCAAAAAGTTCGACGTCGTGATCGACAACCCGACCACCTTCCCGGCCTGGGTGCGCAACGCGGCGAAGTATCTCGCCGGCAACACCAAGCACTACATGTTCATCTCGACGACCTCGGTCTACAGCGATCAGAGCATCATCGGTCTCGACGAACAGAGCCCGACCCACACAATGCCCCCCGACCTGGACCCGTACACCATCGATCCGGCGAACGCGGGGAAGTACTACGGGCCACTCAAGGTTCAGGCGGAGAAAGAGGTCGAGAAGCACTATCCGGGCATCAACACCGTCATTCGACCGTGCTTGATCGTGGGCCCGCTCGATCGCACCGATCGGTTTACGTATTGGCCGGCGCGCATCGACAAAGGAGGCGAGGTGCTCGCACCCGACAGGCCAGACGATCCTTGTCAGTTCATTGACTCGCGGGACCTTGCCGAGTGGATGATTCGCATGGCGGAGGCACGAGAGTTCGGCCTGTATAACGCCATCGGACCCGCAAAGCCCCTCACGATCGCCGAGATGTTGTACGGCGTGAAAGCCATCACGACGTCTGGCGCGCAGTTCACGTGGGTGCCGTGGGACTTTCTTCAGTCACAGAATGTGCGCCCCTGGCGGAACATGACGGTGTGGCAACCGCCCTACGACAAGACCGCCGGCTATCAGCGGCGCAACGCCTCGAAGGCCATCGCCAAGGGACTGACGTTCCGGCCATTGGCAGCGACGGCAAAGGACACCCTCGACTGGCATTACACGCGGCCGCAGAAGGAACAGGAGGCCACGCTCAACGGCGAGATCAACGGGCTGGCGATGAAGCGCGAAGCAGACGTCCTCGCTGCGTGGAAAGCGAAGAAGGCCTCCGGCGAGCAGTAGATCATCGATAGACAATTTCGGCTTGCCTTCGCTCAGGGGCCGTCGTAGACTGGGCGTCGATTACCCCCACCTGGAGTACCCCGATGCTCACGCAGAGATTTACGTCGTTGGTCGCGGGTCTCGCGTTGCTTGCCTGCGCGACGCCGGCATCCAGCGGGACCGCGACCGCGCCGAGATCATCGACCGATCTCATTACTAGCGCCGAGCTGGCGACGGTGCCGCAGAGCGATCTGTACGCGGCCATCCAGCAACTGCGGCCGTCTTTCTTTCAGACCCGCGGCGTCACGTCGCCTGGAGTCGGCACGGCGCCAGAGGTCATCCAGGTGTACGTCAACGGCATCCATAAAGGGGGCCTGGAGACGCTACACCAGCTTTCCGCCATCGACATCAAAGATGTTCTACGCCTGTCGGCGACGGAGGCGACACAGCGATACGGCACCGGCCATACGATGGGCGCAATCGTAGTCACGCTCCGATGATTCGGCAGGTCGAGCCTATCCTGAAGGATAGACTCATCCCTCACGATATAAAGAAAGAAGAGCAGGATGTCGCCTGGTGCGGCATCCTGCTCTTCTTTCGCGCCCAATACCTACTCTAAGGGTTCATGTCCTTGCAAACGGCCTTGGGATTCGTGCTCCCCGGGCCACCCCACAGCGGGTTGTTCAATTCCGTCTGCTGCGGGACCAGTGTGACCTCGGTGCCGTAAACGCCGCCGTGTAGGTAGGGACCCGTTGGGAACACCGACTCGGTTGGCCGCGCATACTGGCGGATGAGACGGCGCATGTCGCCCAGCCGGTGCGACGTGAAGTACATCCAGAAGGCGCGCTCGCGGAACAACATGTCGACTCGTCCGTTCGCCGTGCCTGGATCGGCCAACGGCGCCAGCCCGGCTTTGGTGGCTCTGGCGGTGTTCAGCGAGGCGAGAAAGTTCGGTAGGTCACCGGCGCTCAAAAAGTTTTCAGCCTCGATCATACGCGCCTCGATGCCGCTGGCGAGCGTGACGGGGGAGTTCACCGCCGGAAACTGATTGAACAAGGGCGTCGGTGTGCCGTCCTGCCCCGGCCCCACCTTTGTCCCATCGACGGTGATGCGGGGGTCCTTCGAGCTCACATAGTCGAGACCGTTCGTCCCCTCTTTGTCCGATGCGCCAAAGTTCTTCGTCGCCAACATCCAATCGTACGCCGCGTTGACCGAGAGCGCCGTGCTGGTGGACAGTTCGACGTTGTACGCGTACGCGGTTGGAACGGCGACGGAGCCGGCGCCATCGCCGCCTACTCCCAGAAGGGTGGCGGCCGTGGCGTAATTGCCGAGGTCGACGTTCACGCGCGCCTTTCCGACCCGTGCCGCGTTCCGAAACACCTGATCCCCGACGGAGGTCGACAGGGTATTCAGCGCCGAGTCGAAGAGCACCAGCGCCTTGTTGTACAAGTCCACTGTGAGGAACGTCGTCGTGGCCGGCGCATCATCCGTCACGTTCGACACCGGAATGCCATTGCAGTAGGCCTCGGCCATCAACGTGAAGATGTAGCCGTCGAGCAGATATAGTTGACCGATCTGCGTCGCCTTTGTTGCAGCGACGGTCGGTGGGAACGCATTCACCGCGCGAATGGCGCGGACGATTCCGTTGTAGGCGTTTCCGTACGGCGCCCACGGGGCATTCGCGGGAAAGGAGTTGGGATCCTGGGCGCGGCTATCCAGGTTTTCGGTTCCGCTGCGCGCGGTGAACGCCTCGTCGCCAAGAATAGCGGTGGTGACGTTGATCGACACGCCGCCTCCGCCGGCGTCGGCGGCGAAGAACCGGGTGAACAACCCGATCCCGGCCACGCGTTGCGCCTGCGCACCGGCCGCCGACGCTACCGCGGCCGGAGTAATCTGGTCCGGCGTCTTGACCGCGAGCAACGTGTCCTTGCTGCAATCGGCGATGCCGATGGTGAGCAAGGCGCCACAAGCCAGCCGGCCGAATCGCGTCGCCGATCGCGTAAGCAAATATCGCTGCATGATTGGGTTGCCTCGATGAATGATCATTGATGAATGCATCACATGGCGACGTTGATGCGACCGATGAAGTAGCGGAGCGGTGGCTCGGAGAAGAAATCGCGACTCGACGTTCCCGCGGAGCTATTCGTCTCCGGATCGAGACCCGGATACTTGTTCCACAAGAATCCGAGGTTTCTGCCGCTGAGGACGAGGCTGGTGGCGCGGCCGCGCAGGAACCGGGATGTGAACGACTGCGGAATCGTGTACGCTGCCACCCATGACCGCGGCGGCCTGGTCGGCCAGCGGCGCCGTCGAGTCGTTCACCGAGCGGCAATTTCCGGTCGAGACGCAGCGCTGGTTCTGATACGCCCAGTTGCCCCAGAACTTGCCGCGATACTCGAAGACTGACGAGATGCGCAGCGCGCCGTGGAAGAATCCAAAGGTATTGCTCATGCCACCTTCGTACTCCGGCAACGACGATCCGCGGAACTGCTGCGCCGTATCGACTTTGATCTCACTCTCGGTCAAAATCCCGTCGCCATTGGCGTCGGCATAGCTGAGGATCGGCTTGTCCCATAACCCGTTGATGGGGTAGCCAACCACGTTGCGAGCGCCGGGCGCGGTGCTCAGCGTGGCATCGCCAACGGTCACCAGCCGGTTCTTTAAATGCGAGCCGTTGACGTTGATGTCCCAGGTCACGGCGTCGAGCCGCAGAACCGACGCGTCGACCGACAGCTCGTAACCGCGATTCTCGACCTTGCTCAGATTCTGGAACTGGTTGGGGCCAGCGCCAAACGATGGCGGCAGGGGCCGTTGGAACAGCGCGTTCTTGCTCAACTTCTTGAACAGGGTCGCTTCGATGTTGATCCGCTTCTCGAATAACCCGATGTCAGCACCGCCTTCAAATTCAGTCGTGACCTCTGGCTTGAGCGAGGCATTGCCGATCGACTGAACGACCAGCGCCGGTGATTCAACGCCGAGAACTGGATAGGTCACCGCATTGAGGAAGGCGAGGGCCGCAGTAGTTGCGGGTTGCACGCCCGCCTGGCCAACCGCGGCGCGCAACCGCAGGCTGGCCAGCTTCGGCAGTTGCGGGAACCAGGTTTCGTCCGAGATGACGTACGACAGCGAGGCGCGCGGGTAGATGGTCGTGCCCACCTGGCGGCCGAACGCGCTATTCTGGTCGGTGCGAACCCCGAGCGTTCCAAACAGGCGCTCGCGATGGTTCAGCTGCTCTTCGATGAACGCGCCGTAGGTAGCGTTTTCAACCGTCAGTTCGGATGCCTGACGCTGTGACGCGGAGTTCGGTGTCGACACGCCAGGTCCGATGCCATACCCTTCACCAAGCGCACGGTAGGTCTCGTCCTTGAACCACTGCGCTCCGACCGTCGTCCTCGACTGCAAGGTAGGCAGCAGCTGGCGAGTCGCTGTCGCGCCCAGGTCCACCGAATAGCGATTGACGTTGTTCCGCTCTTCGTCCTTTCCTGAGAATCCCTGTGAGGCCCCAGGCCCCCAGGCCGCCGCCTGGTTGGGTCCTTCACCCAGCAACTGGAGTTGATATTCGTAGGTGTTCGACTGGTCCATCCCGATCGTCGATCGCACTTGCACCCAATCGAGGGGCGACCAGTTGAGCGCGGCCGACCCAGTCAGACGCTGACTCTTGGTGCTCTGATCGACGGAGAAGATGTCGCCGACGTATTCGCGCTGTGTCCCGTTGGTCCACAATCCGTCCGATCGCAACGTGGACTTGCACTTGATGGCGCAGCCCGGCGCCGTGAAGAATTGAAAGGTGAATCCGGCGAAGAAGCCGCCGTCGAACGGCTGCTGCAACACGCGATCGGAGTAGCCGATGTTCATGTCGAGCGTGGCGTTCGGCGCCAACGAGAACTGAAAATTGCCCCGATAACTGTTGTGGTTGAGCTGGTTTGGGCGCAGCTGATTGTCCCGGGGGGCGCTGCCGCGAAGCGCGGTGATGCGCTGAATCTCGGTGTCCGGCATGACGAACGGGCCCGTCTCGTCTTCGCGGCTTCCGGAGATGAAGTAATGGAATGCGTCCGATCCGCCCGCGACCTGCAATCCGTACGAGCTCCGCGGTGTGCGGCGGAGATTGCCGCTGGCGTCACGGAACGGCGTCGTCAGGGGATTCAGGTACGGATTGTTCGTCGTCATGCTGTCGACCATGCATTGCTTCAGCGAATGCTTGGCGTTGGTGCACTGGATGTCGCCGCCAACCGGGAGGCCAGCGCCATTGAGATTGTGCCCCCAGCTCCGCCAGTTGCTTTCGAACTGACTCGGCTGCTCCACCATGCCCCGCTCGCCAAAGGCGGTCCATTTCGCCTTGCTGACCTGGCCCCGCTTAGTCTTGATGACGATGACGCCATTCGCCGCCGCGGTGCCGTAGAGCGCTGCCGCGGATGGCCCCTTGATGACGTCTACTGACTCGATCTCTTCGGGACTGATATCGCCGAGGCGGCTGGTGCTTACGTTGAAGCTTCCCGTAACAGTTCCGGCGTCGAACCGGGCACCGTCGACGATGATCAGTGGGTCGAGCGTCAACGACAGCGAGCTCAAACCGCGGATGCGGATTGGCTGGGCGCCGCCAGTGACGCCAACGCCTTGAAAGACCTCAAGCCCCGCCGAACGGCCCTGGAGCAAGTCGTTGACGGTCACGATCGGGGCGGATTGCACGAGGGAATCGACGCGAATGGTCGAGACGACGTTGCCGACCTCGCGACGCGACATCTGTCCCGTGGCAGTCGTCACGACTTCACCAAGCCTGGTTGCCGATTGCTCGAGCGTGAAATTCGCCGTCGCTTCACCGCCCGCAGGGACGATCACCGTTTGCTCGCCAGCCTGGTAGCCAATGCGCAGCGCGCGAAGCGTCACCGACCCGGCGGGAACTGCTGTAATTACATACTCGCCGGCGTTGTTGGTGATTGCGCCGCGGCGTGAGCCGACGATCAACACCTGCGCTGACAGAAGCGGCTGACCATTGTCCTTCACCGTGATCTTGCCGCGGACTGTGCCAACTCCCTGTGCGTGTGCCAGCAGCGGCCCGGCGGTGATCGCGACGACGCCAAGCACGGAACGCAGATGGCGGACGCGACTGAACAATATCCTCTGCATTTATTCGCCCCCTGAAGGTAGGACAGCTCGTTGACTACTGCGCGCAAGCCGCGGTCGGGGGACCGCACGCCCACTTCGCCATGGATGAGGTGCACCAGTCGCCGCCCTGAACCGCCAAACGGCGGTAGGTGCCGAGCGCCCAGAGCGAGCGCCAGCGATGTCGGGCACCTATCCATCTCAATCGCGGGAAGTTCCGATGCGTCACATCGAATTCACCGTCGCGGGATCTTGGGCGCCGGGGCAACACCTGTCAAGGACTCGGGCGTCGCCGGACATTAGCAACTGGCCGCAATTATATGTGCCGCCATCTACTCTCCCCGTCTCTGCGCGTCCCAGGGCCAACAAAAAAGGCTCCTTGCGGAGGCCTTTGACTTCTATATGAGAATGAGATGACCGACGCAGGGATCCCTTCGAAATCGATTCGAGACGCGCGAGAGCCACAGGTCGGGATTGAACCGACGACCGCTCGATTACGAATCGAGTGCTCTACCACTGAGCTACTGTGGCGGTGAGAGAGTGCCCTGGCACGGACTCGAACCGTGACGCCTTACGGCACCACCCCCTCAAGATGGCGTGTCTACCAATTTCACCACCAGGGCAACGACGAGCTTTCTGCTTTCAGCATTCAGCGGCTGACAGCTGGCAGCTTACAGCCGAACAACAACCGATCCCTCGGGAGCACTCGCTCCCTCGGGACAAACGGGGCCGACGGGGCTCGAACCCGCGACCTCTCGAGTGACAGTCGAGTGCTCTAACCAAACTGAGCTACGGCCCCTTTTCCCAATCCCTCACGCCCCACCCACATCACAGTAGCCCGTACCAGAATCGAACTGGTCTCTGCACCGTGAAAGGGTGCCGTCCTAACCGATAGACGAACGGGCCGTCGCTTCCATCTATCCCTGCCGATGTCGCGTTCCATAGCGGTAACGGGATTCGAACCCGTGTTTAAGCCTTGAGAGGGCTCCGTCCTAGTCCCCTAGACGATACCGCCAAGGTGTTCGCGCCGAAGGCGCGAACGCCTTGGCGGTTCTGCTTCGGCGGCGCGTTCCGCGTCACCTCGCAACGTTTTATATGTGTCGCAAACGCTCGTGCGTTTGCTCCTCCTCCGAATCGCAATGGACGGAAACAGCACTTCCCGTTAAAACGACTCATCGTGCTTCGCATCGATTGTCAAACAACACAGCAGGGGCGGAGGGAATCGAACCCCCAACCGCCGGTTTTGGAGACCGGTGCTCTACCAATTGAGCTACACCCCTCTGTCCAGCCATCAGCCGTCAGCCTTGAGCTGTCAGCCGGGTCTGAGGTGACCGCTGAAGGCTGAAGGCTGCCAGCTGTTCTTCGAGGGGTGACTGACGGGAATTGAACCCGCAACCCCCGGTGCCACAGACCGGTGCTCTAACCGATTGAGCTACAGTCACCATGGTGGCGGGCCACCTGCCCGCCTTCTCTTCGCTCGCGCGGAGAGAACGACAATGTTAAGTCAACAGCCTTCATCATTCCACCGGCCACTATCCCACCATCCCACCCTTACTCTTTCGACCGCTCCTGATACTCACCCGTCGTCGGATTCACCTTCACCCGGTCGCCGGTCCCGATAAATTCCGGCACGTTGATCGACACGCCATTCTCCAGCTTGGCAGGCTTGCTCGATGCATTCTTGGTCGCCGTCTTCATCACCGGCGCCGTATCCACGACCTCGAGCACGAGCGAGTTCGGCAGTCGAATGCCGATGGGCCGCCCATCATAGTATTCGGCCTGAATCTTCATCCCGGGCTGCATCCACTGGGCGTTGTCGCCGAGCATCTCCTCGTCCATCTCGAGCTGATCGTAGTTCTCGGTATTCATGAAGTGGTACGTGTCGCCGCCCTGGTAGAGAAACTCGAGATCGTGCGTTTCCATCGACGCCGGGTCGATCGAATCCGCGGCGCGAAAGCGATGCTCGAAGCTGTTGCCCGTGCGAAGGTTCTTGAGCTTCGCCTGGACCATCGCTCGAAGGTTGCCGGGCGTATGATGACGGAACTCGAGCACGCGACAGGGATCGCCTTCGAAGACGAGGACCATTCCGCGGCGGATTTGAGTAGCTGGCAGTGCCATGAGACGAATTGAGTGAACGTGTAAAGCAAGACAGCCGTTGAAGTTAAGTTGGAGAACAGTTCAGGTCAACAACCAAGGCCGATCTCGCCGGACGTTGTGCTTGCATCCTCCAACTTTATCTGCATCTGCGTTCGCTGTTGGACCACGAATCAACCTCGACTTGAGCGAGCTCGCAGAATCGGCTCCAGCCCCCGCCAGACATTCTCGGCGAGGATCCTTTCCCCGCGAACGTTCGGATGGACGCCATCACTCTGGTTCAAATCCGCCCGACCGGCGACTCCCTCGAGCAGAAAGGGCAGCAGACCGACCTTCGTTTCCCTGGCCACGGACGTATAGAGGTCATGAAACGCCGTCCCATATGCCCGACCGTAGTTCGGCAGCGCCTCCATCTGGACGAGCAGAACTTGCGCCTCGGGACGGGCCGCCTTCACCCGGCGGACGACCTCTGTCAGGTTGGTCCGAATCGCGCTTGCGTCAACCCCGCGAAGTCCATCGTTGGCGCCGGACTCGATGACGATGAGGTCGAATTTCGCCTTGAGAATCCAATCCAACCGCTCCAGCAGGCCGGCGGTGGTCTCGCCGCTGACGCCGGCATTCACCGTCTCGAAGGGCAGTCCAGCGGAGTCGATCTTTCGCTGAATCATGACCGAAAAGGCACTGTCTGGATCAAGGCCGTGGCCGGCGGTCAGGCTGGTGCCCACGAACAGGATTCGTCCGCGAGCGCGGGCGGAATCGCCGACCCTCGGCCCAGCCGGCGCGCGAGGCGTAGCCGAGTCCAGCCTTGACGCACGGTCGGTCGTCTGACAGGCGGCGAGCATTCCAAAGCCGACGAGTCCGGATATCAGGACGCGACGACTCGATCGGCGAGCGCAAAGAGCGGCCATGCCTAGAAAGTAGCGCCGTGTCCTTACAATTCGGGGTCAACAATCGGGCACCGAGAGGTGCCCCGACTCAACTGCGGTTCCCTCGCCGCGCTCGGGACAGGCTTCATCTCCATGCTCGTTGCAACTGATCTGACCAAGGAGTACCGCAGCGGCGACCACACGCTGGCCGTGCTCGCCGATGTGTCATTCAGCGTGCCGCAGGGCGCGCTGATCGCGATCATCGGCCCATCGGGCAGCGGCAAGACGACGCTGCTCGGTCTTCTCGCCGGCCTGGATACCCCAACACGGGGACGAGTTCTTCTTGACGACGTCGACCTCACGACGTTGAACGAAGACAATCGCGCGCGGCTGCGCGGCGAGAAAGTCGGCTTCATCTTTCAGAGTTTTCAGCTGATCCCGACGCTGACGGCCCTCGAAAACGTGACGGTGCCGCTCGAGCTGCGCGGGGAGCGGGACGCCGCACCGCGCGCGCGCGACCTGCTTGGCCGCGTCGGACTCGCCGACCGGCTGGATCATTTTCCGACGCAGTTGTCGGGCGGTGAGCAGCAGCGGGTGGCCATCGCCCGCGCCTTCGTGAACTCCCCGCGCATTCTGTTCGCCGACGAGCCGACCGGCAACCTCGACAGCGAGACCGGCGGGCGAATCATTCAACTGATCGAGCAGCTCAACAAGGAATCGGGGTCGACTGTCGTCATCGTCACCCATGACGCGACACTGGCGGCGCGCGCGGGGCGAATCATTCGACTCAGCGACGGGCGAGTCGTCGAGGACCGCCTGACCAACGGCGTGAGATCGACTTGATTCGCACCCCCTTCGCTGCGCTCAGGGCGACGCCAATGAGTAGACGCCCAGGGCGGCAAGAATGAGCGCGCCTCTGATGGCCCTCGCCTGGCGAGAAAGCCGGACGGCCCGACGCCGGCTGCTGCTCTACATGTCGTCGATCTCCTTCGGGGTCGCGGCGCTCGTCGCGATCGACTCGTTCTCGAAAAACGTCACGGCGTCGGTACACGATCAATCGCGGTCGCTGATGGGCGGCGATCTGGCGATCACGTCGCGTGACAAGTTTCCACGGGCGGTCGACTCCACCCTCGCGGCACAGGTCGCGTCGGATCACATCGAAGTCGCCCGCCAGGTGAACTTCCCGTCGATGGTGCTGTACACGCCCGTCAAGGCTCGCCTCGTCGAGGTCAGGGCGGTGTCGCCCAGCTACCCGCTCTATGGATCGATCGTCACGGCGCCGGCGTCGGCCTGGCGCGGCCTGCACGAGGGGCGGAACGCCGTCGTCGACCGCGGTCTGTTGGCCGCTTTCGATGCATCCGTCGGCGATTCTGTGTCGCTCGGCTCGGCGCGGTTCGCCGTAACCGGCCTGCTCGAGTCCGTGCCCGGGGATCTTGGGATCACGGCGACGATCGGGCCCCGAGTCTACATCTCGGACCGGAACCTCGAGGCGACCGGGTTGCTCGTCTTCGGCAGCCGGGCGAACTACGAGGCGGTGGTGAAATTGCCGGCGTCGCTGACGCCCGATCAGTTCACGAAACGGAACGATCGAGCCTTTCGCGCAGCCAATGTCCGCATGCGCACGGCCGGACGGAATGAGCAGCGGCTGTCGGAAACCATCGATCAGCTCTCCGACTTCCTCGCGCTGGTCGGACTCGTCGCGCTTCTGCTCGGCGGCATCGGCGTCGCGAGCGGCGTCCACGCGTTCGTGATGCGAAAGATCGATACCGTCGCGATCCTGCGCTGTGTCGGCGCGACCAGTGGGCAGGTGCTGGCGATTTACGTCTCGCAGGCGGCGGTGATGGGATTCATCGGCGCAGCCGTCGGCGCAGCCGTTGGGGTAGCCGCTCAGATGCTGCTGCCGAGGCTCATCACCGAGTTTCTACCGCTCAACGTCGAGATCCACGTCATTCCGTCGGCGGTCGGACTCGGGCTCCTGATCGGACTGTGGGTCGCGCTCGTGTTCGCGCTGCGGCCGTTGGTGGCAGTGCGCGGAATCTCGCCGCTTCAGGCCCTCCGTCGTGACACCGACGCCGACGTGCTCCGGCAAGCGCGGTTCGACTCCATGCACATCGTCGTCAACTTCGCGATCGTGGCGAGCCTGCTCGGACTCGGTCTGGCCCGGGCGCAGACCGTCGGCCGCGGACTCGCCTATAGCGCCGCGATCGCATTCGCGATTGGCGTGCTCTGGGTGGTCGCCGCCGGACTCGCTTCAGGGGCGCGCCGCTTTGCGCGGCCCGCGCTTCCCTTTCCGGTCCGGCAGGGCATCGCCGCGCTCTATCGACCGGGCAACCAGACTCGGGCCGTGATCCTCGCCCTCGGCTTCGGCGTCTTTCTCATCGGCACGATCTACCAGGTCCAACACAATTTGCTGCGGTCGCTCAACTCGCGTCTCGACCAGGCGCAAGCCAACGTGGTGTTCTTCGACGTGCAGGAGCCGATGCTCGCCGATGTCGACTCCATGATCCGTGCCGGCGGCCATCGGATCATTGAAACGACGCCGATCATTCGCATGCGCATCGCGTCGATCAACCACAAGCCGCTCCAGCGGTACGCCCCGGCAGACTCTACCCGTGATTCAACCACCGACTCCACCGCTCGCCGCCGCGGCGGCTGGGCCGGTAATCGCGAGTACAACTCCACCTATCGCGATAGCATGACCGCCGCCGAGCGCGTGACGAAGGGCAAGTGGTTCGCGACCACTCACCCGCCCGGCACGTTGCCCGAGATTTCCGTTGAGGCGAGCGTCGCGTCACAACTTCGGCTGCGCCTCGGCGACACGGTGACCTGGGATGTCCAGGGCGTCGAGGTCCCGACGCGCGTGACGAGCTTTCGCGAGGTGCAGTGGGCGAACTTTCAAACCAACTTTTTCGTCGTCTTCAGCCCCGACGCATTGATCAAGGCTCCGAAGCAGTTCGTCGTTCTGGCCGACGCGCACGATCCGGCATCGATCGCCCGATTGCAAGGCGCGGTCGTTTCCCGCTATCCGACGATCTCGAGCATCGATCTGACGCTGGTGCGCAAAACGATCCTGGACGTCATCGGCAAGGTGACGACGGCGATCCGGTTTCTGGCGTTATTGAGCCTCGGGCTGGCCGTTCCGGTGCTCTTCAGCGCCGTCTCCGCGACGCGCCGGCAGCGCCTGCGCGAGGGCGTGCTCCTCAAGACGCTCGGTGCGACCCGCCAGCAAATCGGCCGGATCATGCTGTCGGAGTACGCGCTGCTCGGCGGATTGGGCGCGCTGGCCGGGGTGCTGCTGTCGACGGTCGGCGCCTGGGCTTTGACGCACTGGATCTTCAAGAGCGTCTTCATTCCCGTCGTGCTTCCAATGGTCCTCGTCGGGCTTGGGATGATGGCGCTGTCGATCACCATCGGACTCCTCACGGGCCGTGAGGTCTTCGCCGAAACGCCAATGGCGGCGTTGCGCGAAACGTGAGCTCCGCTCTCTTCGCCGTGAAAAGAGGGTTCCATCTCAACCCAGAACTGGCCGCAGAGCAGGCAGAACCCGCCGCAGAACCAAACCACACATTGCTCTTATCTGCGAACGCTGAGACTCCTGCGCTCGTCTGCGGTCGCCGTTGGACTAGCACAATCGCCAGCAGAACCCCTTCACCGAATCGGACTTCTTAGAACGGTGACCGGCACCTGCGCGTGGGCGGATACGCGCGCGGCGCAGGCCAGGAAGAGTCCAGTGGTGAACGCCACGAACAGGCGCTGCACGGTGCGTGATTTCATGAACAACATGATTTGTGGGGTACGCAAGGGTCGGCGAAGGAGGGACCTGCGCGTCGACCAGCTGATCCCAAACTACGTCGCGGACGCGGCTACCGCGAGAGCCCGGATGGGCGATTTTTCCGGCTCGTGATAGCAGACGAGAATCCGGGCCCGCCCGAGGTCATTGCGGAGCGACAGGCGAGGCGCAACCTCCGCGGCGCAATCACGTTTGGCATCGTGATGGCGACGATCGAGATGGGCGTCCTGCTCTACTTCATGTATTGCTGAGCGGACGGACGGGTCGATAGTATTTGCCCGCCGCCACTCGGTCCCCCCCCGTTCGCACGTTTCATCCATTTCCGGTGTCGCATATGCGTGGCCTTTGCCTCTTCGCGATCCCTCTCGCTTTCGTCGCCGCTGTCGGGCGCGCCCAGACCGCGGCGCAGGAACAGCACGACTTCGAGATTCGCAACTTCGTCTTTTCGACCGGCGACACGCTGCCCGAGCTACGCCTGCACTACGTCACTCTTGGACGCCCGAGTCGAGACGCCGGCGGCACGGTGCGCAACGCCGTCCTCGTGCTGCACGGAACCACTGGCTCCGGCGCCGGCTTTTTGTCGCGAGCATTTGCCGGCGAACTGTTTGGCCCCGGGCAACTGCTCGACACCGCGCGCTACTACGTGGTTCTGCCCGATGGGATCGGCCATGGTAAATCGAGCAAGCCGAGCGATGGCCTGCGCATGAGATTTCCGCACTATACCTACGACGACATGGTCGATGCCCAACGACGGCTGCTCGTCGACGGTCTGTCCGTCGGTCACTTGCGGTTGATCCTGGGAACGTCGATGGGGTGTATGCACGCCTGGGTCTGGGGCGAGCGCTACCCGGGGTTTGCCGACGGCCTAGTGCCGCTGGCGTGCGCCCCGACCCAGATTGCCGGCCGCAACCGGATGGTTCGCAAGATGATCGCCGACGACATCATGAGCGATCCGGAATGGAAGGGCGGCGACTATATCGCACCGCCTCGCGGCCTGCGCGCAGCGATGGGCGCGCTGTTCCTCATGACCTCCGCCCCGCTCCAACAACAAAAGGCCGCTCCGACCCGCGATGCGGCCGACAAATGGATCACGGACTACCTCGACCGCCAATCGCACGCGCTCGACGCCAACGACGTTCTTTATGCATTCGATGCGTCGCGACATTACGACCCGTCCATCGGATTAGAGAAGGTCGTCGTACCCGTGCTTGCGATCAATTCGGCGGATGACTTCGTGAATCCTCCCGAGCTCGGACTGATGGAGAAGCTGATGCTGCGAGTGAAGAACGGCCGCTACGTCCTGATTCCAATCAGCGACGCGACGCGCGGCCACGGCACCCACTCCCTCCCAGCGATCTGGAAATCCTATCTCGCCGATTTTCTGGCAACGCTCCCACCGGTTCCGCGGTGAAACGACCATTCCTGATCGCCATCGCACTCACGGTATTCACTTCGCGTGGTCGGGCGCAGACGACTGCCTACGGTCCGCTGGCCCTTCGCCTGCCGGCGAGTGCGCGCGCGCTGGCGATGGGCGACATCGCGATCGCGGGACGAGACGACGACGTCATCTTCTACAACCCGGCGCAGCTGGTTGTCGCGCGCGGAACCAGCATATCGTTCGAGCGCATAGGACCGGAGCTCTACGGGGGCACGATGTCGACGGTGCTCCGACTCGGCAGCGGCGGCCTGGGATTTGGCGTCAACTATCTCGAGTATCGGGTCAAGACCGGGATATACCCGATCTCACGCGACGACATACTCGAGCCCGCACCGGGAACCGTGAGTAGCACGTCGACCCTGGCGACGTTGGGATTCGCGCAGGTGTATCGCGGCTTTCGGTTCGGAGCGTCGGCCAACTACGCGGTTGACGAGATCGGGATCGACCGGTTTCGGAATGTCGTCGGCGACGTCGGCGTGGCGCACGACTTCGGTCATTTCACCACGGCGTTGGCACTCCAGCATCTCGGCACCGGCATGGACATCAACCCGCCGCCAAGCACCAACCCATTGCTCACTGGTGGCTCGATAACGCCGCCAATGAAGGCGACGCTCGGCGGCGGCTGGGCGGCGCCGGCCGGCCCCCTCGATCTCACGGCCACGGCCGCTGTGTCGGCGACCCGCGAAGGCCATCTCTCGCCAGGCATCGGAGGCGAAGCGTCATGGAGTTGGCTGAGCGGCTACGCGCTCTCGGCTCGCGCCGGGCTTCGTCATCCGCACGGGATTGGCGACCCGACGCTCACCGGAGGCGTCGGCTTTGTGGCCGACAGGGTCGCCATCGACGGTGCCGTCGAGTTCCTGAAAGCCAGTCGCGCCGGTTTTCGCGCCGGGGCACGGGTCCGCTAATGAGCATGAGCACAGAGCACGGAGCCTTTTCCAGCTCGAGCCCGGGCTCAAGCCCGGGCTCGAGTAGGCTCCGTGCCCTGTGCTCATGCTCAGCTCTAACCGTGATCGTCGGTTGCACCCAGGCGCTCTCGCTCGCATCGGACGATTCGAAGACCGTCCTCGCGTCGCAGGCGATCAACGCGCCGAACCCGGGCCTCCCGGGCACGCTCCGCTTCAAGACGATGTACTACGGAAGCGGCACCGACAAACGCCGCGCGGAGTTCAGGGACTCGGTCACGCTCAAGACCCCGTCCGTCGACGGCTCGGCATTCGTCTCGATCATGGGCGACGCGGCGAAAGCTCACGACAAGACGTGGGGCTTCACGCTGAAGAAAATGCCACTCAACGGCCGCGTCTGGTACCCGGAGGGCGACGGCCCCTTTCCCCTCGCGCTCATCGTCCACGGCAACCACGATCCCCAGGACTACTCCGATCCCGGCTACCGCTACCTCGGCGAACAGCTCGCTTCGCGCGGATTCATACTCGTCTCGGTCGATGAGAACTTCATCAACGGACTGTCGGGCGAGAACGACGGCCGCGGCTGGTTGCTGCTGAAACATCTCGAGCTCTGGAAGAAATGGAACGACAGCGCCGGAAGCCCGTTTCGCGGCAAGGTGGACATGCACCAGATCGCGCTGATGGGGCATTCCCGCGGCGGTGAAGCCATCGCCCACGCGGCCACCTTCAACCGGCTCAAGTACTATCCCGACGACGCGAAGGTGAAGCTCGACTTCAACTTCGACATCAAGTCGTTGGTCGCGATCGCGCCGGTCGACGGGCAATACAAGCCGGCATCCGTCTTCGAGCCGCTCGAGAACGTGAACTACCTCGTGATCCACGGGTCGCATGACGGCGACGTCTCGTCGTTCGGCGGACTGCGACAGTTTCAGCGACTCAAATTCACGGACGGCCAGCGATGGTTCAAATCGGCGTGGTACGTCTATCGCGCAAATCACGGCCAGTGGAACGAGGTCTGGGGCAACAAGGACAACGGACCGCGTAGCGGACGGTCGCTCGACCTGCGGGGGCTCATCTCCGCCGACGAGCAGCGACAGTTCGGCCGCGTCGTCATCACCGCGTTCCTCGAGGCCACGCTCAAGGGCAAGCAGGAGTATCTGCCGATGTTTCGCGACCATCGCGTGGCCGGGGGCTGGCTACCGAAGACGATGTACATCACCCGGTTTCAGTCGAGCGGGTTTACGCCGTTGGCGAACTTTGACGAGGACGTCGATGTCACGACGGGATCGGCGCCCGGGGTGACGATCAGTGGCGACAGCCTCGGCACCTGGAAGGAAAGCGGGTTGATGCTCCGCGGCGGAACCGGCGATGCACTCAACACCAACGCCGTCACGTTGGGCTGGAACAACACGGTTGCCGGGCCAGATACCACCAAGCGTGGAACGCCGGCGAGCTACACGATCACCCTGCCCGATTCGCTGGCCCGGGCGGTGGGCATCACCCCGTCAGCGGCGCTCTGTTTCTCCCTCGCGCCACTGGACGCAAAGCCTGGTCCGCGGCAACCTCCCAAGGACAGCACGAAGAAGGACTCGACGGCCAAGCAAGACTCGACGTCCAAGCCACCGTCGTCCAAGGCGAAGCCCGACACCTTTCCCGTCGATTTGACGATCCAGGTAACGGATGCCGCTGGCGTTTCGGCGTCGGTTCCGATTCGCCGCTATGGCGTTCCACGACGCCCGCTCAGCATTCAGATCATGCGACGGGCCAGTCAGGAGCAGCAACGGTTTCCGAACAAGTTCGAGGTGGTGCTTCAATCATACGTGATCCCGATGTCGGATCTGATCGCGCTCTCGCCCTCGCTCGATCCGACGAAACTGAAGAGGGTGCGCTTCGTCTTCGATCGCGCCATCTGGGGCACGGTACAAGTCGACGACATCGGGCTCTGGGTGAACCCCAATCCGGCGTTTTTTGCGGCCCGGGTTCCCTGACAAGAATTCTGGCTCGTCACGGAATCTCGCCGCCAAGCTTGAACGAAAAGCCTCATGAGGATTCAAATCGGACAATCGGATCAATTCGGATCAATCCTTGTATTTTGTTTGTTCGCGTGCACACGCATCCGCCGCGGCGGACGTCAAACAACAAATCAGATCTGATCGGACTCTTCCGATTCGCATCCTTATAAGGCTGATAGCATAAGGCTGATAGCATAAGGCTGATAGCTCATGGGCCTTGCCCTCCCTCACCCCATCTCACAGAATGCCGCCCGGTTGTCATAGGTAATCCCGCCGCGTACGTTGCCGTAATGGGAGTTGATACAGAGCGCGATCCGACCGATGCGCTGAGCGACATCAGGCGTTCCATGGACGCGATCCGGGCCGTGGTCCGCTCGCTTCGCCTCAACACGCGCTCGATCGAGCAGAAGATCGGCATCAGCCTCGCTCAACTGTATGTCCTCCAGCAGGTCGCCGAGCGGCCCGCGGAGTCACTCAACGACCTCGCCGAGCGAACAGCTACCCACCAGAGCTCGGTGTCGGTGGTCGTGCGGCGGCTTGTGAATCGCGGCCTGGTTTCGCGGCGGTCGTCGACGATCGACAAACGCCGCGTCCAGATCGCCGTGACCCCGGCCGGGCATGCCGTGCTTCAAGGCGCACCGCGAACCATTCAGTTGCGCCTCATTACGGCATTGGATTCGCTCTCGACCGCCGAGCGGCGCCAGCTGGCCGATCTGCTCGAGCGCTGGCTCGGCACAGCGGGAATCAGTTACACGAGTCCGCCGATGATGGGCGAAGAGGACGACGAAGAGGGCGTCTAGACGACGGTGGCGACTGTGGCCCGCCGGTGCCTCGCCAGCTCCAACCCCGAGATACAAACGGCGAGCCAGATCACGCCGGCGGCGATCGACGCCGACTCCGTGCTGAGGTAACTCGTCCCGAGAAGCAGTCGCGCGGCGACAATGCCGCTCAGGAGCGCCAGCGCCAGCACCACGATCACCACTCGCAGCGGCGCAGATCGACTTTGACGGATCAGCAAGTGGGCGATCAACCCGAACGCCACCACGGCTTCGACGGTGTGCCCGGTCGGGAGCTTGGGCAGATTGTTCGTGATCAGGTCCGGCAAGTGCGGGAGCTCGGCGCGCCGCACGATGCCGCGCAGCGTCATGTCGAGCGCCACGCTGCCGCCGTACCCGGCGATCCAGGCGCCAAACGTCAGCCAGTCTTGCCGCGATGCCAGGATCAGTGCGACGACCGCCACGACGATGGCGATGGTCTGCGTGCCGGCAATGCCCCCAACCACCCGAAGCACGTCGAGCAGCCTGGGGCTCGCTGACGCGGCCAGCCCCGCCGCGAGGGCCACGTCGGCGTGGGTCATCGGCGCTCCCTCGACCACATCCTCAGTGATGGCGCCAAAAACGCCGAGCGAGGCGACGGCGATCAGCCACCCGATCACGAGGTGCATGGCGAGATACTCGCCGCGAATGAACCGAAAGGCGACGAATCGCCAGACCGTGGGGTGCTTCTGCCGGAGCTCGAGCACCCACGGTCGGGCATCGAGCCGCCGCCAGCGGGTTTCCATGAGCTCGACGAGCAGCGATCGATTGGCGGAGAACCAGCGCGCGGCGACCACGAGGAGGATGACGAGCGCCACAACGAGCGCGAGGATCAGACTCACGCGGCCGAGATCGCGCCGCAACGCGGGAAGGTTCCGTCCAAACGAATAGCCGATCGCGGAGAAAGCGAGCGACCAGATCAACCCTCCGATCGCGTTGTAGATGGCGAACCGTCGCGGCGGCATGGCCGCGACACCGGCAAAGATTCCGAGAAAGCTGCGCACGACGGCGATGAAACGGCCGACGACGACCGCCGACGCCCCATGGCGGTCGAAAAACCGCGTCGCGCGATCGAGACGCGCATCGTTGATGCGCATCGCCTGGCCGAACCGCGCGACTACCGCCTGGCCGCCGCGAGCGCCAATCCAATAGCCGGCCATGCCACCGGTGACGGTGCCGAGCACGGCGGCGAGAAAGACCCCGACGATCGAGAGCGTTCCGCCGCCGGCGAGAGCGGCCGCGGTGACGAGGGCTGTCTCACCGGGAATCGGGACACCGGCCGATTCAATGAATAGAATCAGCGCGATGAACAGATAGCCGAATCGCGCGACGAGGTGGGTGAGCGTCCCGGACATGTCGGGCCAAAAGGTAATCAGCGCACGGGCAGAGAGAGCCGTATAGAGACGATATCGTAAGTTCGGCAAATTCTCGTGGCCCGCCGGTTCTCGGGCCCCCTCTCACCGCCTACCGCATGTCACGAGTGCCCGGTTTGACGTCGACTGCCTCCCGATGGCTGGTTGCCGCCTGTCTGGTCGCCGGAGCCGCGATCCCGTCCGAGGCACGAGCCCAGGATAATTACGAGATCCAGGTGTACGGCGCGCCGTTGACGCCGAGCGGGCGGACCATGTTCGAGCTGCACAGCAATTACACGATCGACGGCAGGCGGACCACCGGCGACGGAACCGTTCCCTCCTATCGCGCCGTTCATGAAACACTCGAGATCACCCGTGGCTTGAATGGCTGGAGTGAGTTGGGCTTTTACCTATTTTCCAGCGCCAACCCCCGTGAAGGCTATCAGTTCGTCGGCACCCACATCCGGCCACGCATCACCGCTCCGGAATCATGGAAGTGGCCAGTCGGCGTGAGCATCTCGCAGGAGATCGGCTGAGTGCGCACCAGGTACTCCGCCGACGATTGGACGTACGAGCTGCGTCCGATCGTCGATAAGGAGCTAGGGCGATTCTATCTGTCACTCAATCCCGCGCTCGGCAAGTCGCTTCACGGACCGGGGGCGGCCCAGCCGTTCGCCTTAACGCCGCAGGCGATCGCTGGCGTGGACGCCGCCACGAAAGTGAACCTCGCTCTCGAGTACTACGGCACCATCGGCACGACCAGAGGGCTCCTGAGCAATGCCGAGCAATCGCACCAGCTTTTCTATGCGTTCAATTACGACTTCGGGCCCGATTGGGAATTCAACGTCGCGTACGGAGCGGGCCTGACGAAGAATGTCGAGAAGTCGATGGTCAAGATGATTGTCGGGCGGCGGCGCTAACCGCTCGTCCCCTTCCCGCCGTGCCCACCGCCAAGTATCGTTCTCCCATGAGCTTCTCTCGCGCCTCGTATTACTACGCCTATTGGTACGCGCCCCCCACGGGTCGCGGACGTAGGCGCACGCGCGTGTAGACGCGAGCGACCGAATCCCAAGCGCCCCGTGGATCACTCCACGGGGCGTTTTTTTGTGCCCACTCCACCTCAACACCAGCGACCGATGCACGACCATCCGCACTCGCCCGACCATTCAATGACAACCGTCGCCGATATGGCGGCGCTTCCGAATTTCATCGGGCAGGACTACAGCCACTACGGCGTCGAGGCACATGACGTCTGGCGTCTGCTGTACGAGCGCCGTATGGCCACACTCCAGCACACAGGGAGTGCCGTGTTTCTGGATGGCATTGAACGCATCGGCCTCTCGCCGTCTCGAGTGCCGGACCTCGCCGACGTCAACCGGCGACTCGCCGCTCGCACGGGATGGGCGGCGGTCGGCGTCGCTGGCTTCATTCCGGCCGCGGCATTCTTTCAGTGTCTCGGCAGTCGTCGCTTCCCGACGACGATCATCGTCCGGCCACGCGCGCAGCTCGACTACCTGCCGGAGCCGGACATCTTCCACGATGTCTTTGGCCACGTGCCGCTTCACTCCGAACCCGTCTTCGCCGATTTTCTGCAGCGGTTCGGGGAGTTGGCTGCCGCAGCCCCGACCGAAGATGACATCACGGCGATGGCGCGGCTCTTCTGGTTTACCGTGGAGTTCGGTCTCATCCGCGAGCGGGGCGCGGTCAAGATCTATGGAAGCGGGTTGATTTCCTCACACGGTGACGCGGCAAACGCCCTCGGCGATGGCTGCGACCGACGGCCGTTTTCCCTCGACGCTGTCCTCGCCCAGCCGTTCGAGATCGATCATTTCCAGGACGTCCTGTTCGTGATCGAGTCCTTCGACCAGCTGTTTGAGGCAGTGGAAACCATTCGGCGGCGCAGGTAAGTCCCGGCATGGCAGTTGCCCAACCCGTGGAGAACTCGAATCGTTGTCGAACGCCGATGGCACGAAAGTCCGCCGAATTCCAGCCGCAGCTGCAGCAGGCTCAAGAAAGCCTCGAGGTCGCGCTGAAGGAAGCGTGCGCGGTCGACGTGAAGAAAGCGAACACGGGTGAGCTCATTCACGTCGACGAGCTCCTGGCGATCGCGGGGGATTCGGCGAAGCAGGTCATATCGGTACGGCGTCGAATGCGCCGTGACGCCGGCACGAAGGGTCCGCCCACGAAAAGCACGAGCGAAAAGAGTGCGATAAGAGGCCGCGCCTCCAAGGCGAAGATACCGGCGGTGGATGCCGACTGGGTTGAACGGGCGCCGCAGTCGCGAGTCTTCGAGGACGCGCGCCAAGTCCGGTGGACGACCTTCGCGGTTCGGCCGTCGAGGGCAACCGGCGATCGGCCGAACCTTCCGGAGCCGTTCCAGACCGGGTGGCTGTCGTTCGACTCGGGGTCCGAGACACGGCGACTGTCGCCGATTCCCGAGGGCTGGCACCTCCTGTCTGATGAGGAGCTACGAGCGCTCTGTGATCGCGCCGACGCTGCAGCTCCGCGACGGACCCCGAAGGAGATCAAGCCGAGTTAGCGCCGCAGCGGCGGGTCGTTCCAGCGGCGGCGTGGTGTGTCGGCCGACGGAATACTCGACGCCAGGCGAGGAGTCGCGCGGCGCAGCATCTCGACCAGCCTCGGGTTTGGTGCGTCGGCCCAGTCTCTCGGCCACGGCCGAAGGTCGATGGAGCGCAACCCAGCGCTGAATCGGAGCGCTGCAGGTCCGCCATCTTCCGGATGATCGACGACGCACACCGTCCACAGCCGGCCACCCGGATAACGAAAGGACCGCACGACGTGGAGATCGGTGACGTCAGGCGCGTGCTCGCTATCAGAAAGGTCCGCCGCCGTCCTTGACGTCACCACCTGCCGCTCGGCGTCCAGCTTCCGTCGGGGAACCGGCTCCGCGCGTGCCAGCATCTCGCGAAGTTGGCCCACGCTTGCCCTGGCCCATTTGGTTGGCCACGGACAGAGCCGGCGTTTCTCGTTCCCGGAGGCGGTCTCGAAAACGATCCATCCCACGACGTAGCAATCGGCGAGATAGTCCTCCCCTCGCGTCTGCGGGTGAATGGCCTCCGGTCGAATGTCCCACGCCCGCCAGGCTACTCCGTGCTCATCCGTGAACTCTCTAACTGCCATCGCCTCGTCCCATTCCGGGTCATCGCGCGCCGCAGTCAACGCAACGACCGTACGAGGAGCGATGAATTTGCCCAGTTGAACGAGCGGATCGTCACGGGATGATCGAGGGGTTGTGGCTATCCGGCCGAGCCGGATAGCGGCCCCGGCCACGCGAAATGTCGATCCTGGGTTCACTCGTTCGACGTGTTAGCAGAGCCCGATGTTTGCCGGTCGAGGACCCCCGGACGGCCGGCTTCAACCTGAGACGATGAGGAAAGGACAGATGCGAGTCATGGTGCTGGTCAAAGCGGACAAGAAATCTGAATCCGGCGCTCTTCCCGACGCTCAAAGCCTGACCGCGATGGGCAAGTTCAACGAGGAGCTGGTGAAGGCCGGCGTGATGCTGGCGGCCGAGGGGCTTCGGGACAGCTCGTCGGGGGCGCGTGTCAAATTCTCGAAGGGCAAGAAGACGGTGGCCGACGGTCCGTTCGCCGAGACCAAGGAGCTCGTTGCCGGCTTCTGGCTCTGGCAGGTGAAATCGAAGGAGGAGGCGATCGAGTGGCTCAAGCGTGCACCGTTCGAGGACACCGAGGTCGAGATTCGCCAGGTCTTCGAGGCCGAGGACTTCGCCGGCATCATGACGCCCGAGGCGATCGCGTCAGAGGGGCGGATTCTGGCGAAGCTGACCGCGAAGAAGTAGGCCTCTTTGTGCAGCGTTAGGACGAGATAGCTTGCCCCACGAGACCAAGATGGTGTGATTGGTTGCCGTGACGGCAACTGAGACACACCGCGCCATCGAGGCAGTATGGCGGATCGAGTCTGCCAGGTTGATCGCCGGTCTCACGCGAATTGTGCGCGACGTCGGCTTGGCCGAGGATCTCGCTCAGGACGCGCTGCTCGCGGCGTTCGAGAAGTGGCCGGAGTCCGGCGTTCCGGACAACCCGGGCGCCTGGCTCATGGCGACCGCGAAACATCGCGCCATCGACCATCTCCGCCGAAACACGCGCCTCGACCACAAGCACGCGGAGCTGGGCCGCGAGCTCGACGCGCAGCGAGAGACGGCGGTTCCTGACCTGGACGCGGCGATCGATGATTACGTCGGCGACGATCTCCTTCGGCTCATCTTCACGACGTGTCACCCCGTGCTTTCGACGGAGGCGCGGGTCGCCCTCACTCTGCGTTTGCTCGGGGGGCTGACGACGGAGGAGATCGCGCGCGCGTTCCTCGTCCCCGAGCCGACTATCGCTCAGCGAATCGTTCGCGCGAAGAAGGCTCTGTCCGAGGCAGGTGTTCCGTTCGAGGTTCCCCGTCCGTCCGAGCTCAACGCCCGGCTCTCGTCCGTGATCGAAGTCATCTATCTCGTCTTCAACGAAGGGTATTCGGCAACCGCCGGCGACGACTGGGTGCGGCCCGCGCTCTGCGACGACGCGCTGCGTCTCGGACGAATTCTCGCCGAGCTGATGCCACAAGAGGCGGAGGTTCACGGATTGGTCGCGCTGATGGAGATTCAATCGTCGCGTCTCGGTGCGCGCGTCGATCCGGCGGGTGCGCCGATTCTGTTGCTCGACCAGGACCGCGGTCGCTGGGATCATCTTCTCATACGTCGCGGTCTCGCCGCGCTCGAACGTGCCGAGCGGTTGGGTGGCACGCCAGGCCCGTATGCGCTGCAGGCAGCGATCGCCGCCTGCCACGCGCGCGCCCGCACCGCGGCGGAGACCGACTGGCGGCGTATCGCCGAATTATATGAACAGCTCGCGGCGATCGCCGCTTCACCCGTCGTGGAATTGAACCGCGCCGTGGCGGTCGGCATGGCGTTCGGTCCCGCGGCCGGCCTGACGATCCTCGACACATTGACGAAGGAGCCGTCGCTCAGGAACTATCATTTGTTGCCGAGTGTGCGTGGCGATTTGCTCCGGAAGTTGGGGCGGAACGAAGAGGCGCGAGCAGAGTTCAAGCGGGCAGCGTCGCTGACACGGAACGCCCGGGAGCGCCAACTGCTCCTCGATCGCGCCAGAGAAACACCGAGGGGCGGCAGCTGACAGCCGCCGGCTGCCAGCTCATCTTTCCGCATGTTCATCTCCGATTTTGCGATCCGCCGGCCGATCATCACGGTCGTCACCATGATCGCCCTCGTCGTGTTCGGGGTCGCCTCGCTACTCCGTCTCGACACGGATGAGTTTCCCGATCTCGATCAGCCGATCGTGTTCATCGGCGTCGTGTACCCCGGGGCATCGCCGGACGTCGTCGAGCGCGAGGTCGTGACGCGGCTCGAGGACAAGATTTCCAGCATCAGCGGCGTCGAGAAGCTCAACTCGACGTCCACCGATGGATTCGCGCAGATCGTCGTCCAGTTCTCGTTCGCGAAGGACGTGAACCAGGCGACCCAGGACGTTCGCGACGCCATCTCGGCGGTTCGCTCGCAGCTCCCCGCCGAAATCCTCGAGCCGATTGTCCGGCGCTTCGATCCCAATACCCTGCCTATCGTCTCGCTGGCCATCACGTCGACCGCGCTGTCGCCGACGCAACTGACGCAGCTCGCCGATCAGACGGTCGGTGGCGAGCTGCGTTCCGTCGCCGGCGTGGCGCAAGTGAACGTCGTCGGGGGCGACAGCGCCCAGCTCAACGTGGACATCCGGCCCGCGGACCTCGCCGCCGCGGGCGTCGGCCTCGACCAGGTCGTTGCCGCGCTTCGCGGACAGAACCTTGCCGCGCCGGTGGGAAACGTGGAGAGTCCGCTGGAGCAGCGCTCGATTCGCTTGCAGGGGCGTTTCGACCGCCCCGAGGATTTCGCCGGCCTGGTGTTGTCGTCGCGCAACGGCCAGCTCGTGCGACTGGGCGAGGTGGCCGATGTCAGCGCGGGCGCCGCGCAACCGACATCGGCCGCGCTGTTCAATGGCACGCCGGCGATCGGTCTCGACATCGTCAAGTCCCGCGAATACGCGACCACCGCGGTGAGCGACGGCATCAAGGCGCGCATCGCCAAACTGCGGCCGACGCTGCCGGCCGGCACCCGGATCGAAACGGTCCGCGACGCGGGAGTTCGCGTGCGCAACTCCGTCAAGAACGTCGAGGATACGTTGATCAGCGGCGCGGTACTGACGATCCTCGTCGTCTTTCTCTTTCTGAACTCGTGGCGCTCGACGGTCATCACCGGATTGGCGCTCCCGGTGTCGGTGCTGACCTCCTTCGCCCCGCTGCTCGCGTTCGGATTCACGCTCAACATCATGTCGTTGATGGGGCTGTCGTTGGCGATCGGCATCCTGATCGATGACGCCATCGTCGTACGCGAGAACATCGTGCGGCACATCGAACGTGGAGCGGATCACGTTCGGGCCGCGCACGAGGGCACCGACGAGATCGGCGTCGCCGTGACGGCAACCACCTTCTCCATCGTTGCCGTGTTCGTGCCGGTGGGATTCATGCCGGGGATCGCGGGTCAATTTTTCAAACCGTTCGCGCTGACGATCGCGGCCGCGGTGCTGGTATCGCTCTTCGTCTCGTTCTCGTTGGACCCGATGCTCTCGGCGGTGTGGCCCGACCCGCAGCTCGAGGCGCATCAGCGCCGGAATCCGATTGCGCGCGCACTGGAGCGATTCAACGCCTGGTTCAACCGCCAGGCGGACCGCTATACGACGGCGATCGGATGGGCGCTCGACCATCGCGCGCTCATGCTCGGCATCGCGGCGGCGTCGCTGGTCGCGGCGATCGCGCTCCAGGTGCTGTTCGGCGGCTTTGGCTTCGCGCCCCTCAGCGACAACAGCGAGCTCAATATCGCCGTCGAGACTCCACCGTCATCGACGGTCGAATACACGGCGCTGAAAGCCGAGGAGGTCGCCGCCATCGCCCGACAGCATCGCGGGATCGTCGCGTACACGTATACGACCGTTGGCAACACATCGGGCTCCGGCGCTGTGGACAATGCCACGGTCTACGTGCGCCTCGTGCCGAAAAACCAGCGAAGCATCAGTCAGGACGCGTTCGGCCAGCAACTTCGAAAGGAGCTCGCGCGGGTCGGCGGAGCGACGGCCTACACCTTTGCCGCCGGGGGATTGGCCGGCAACCAGAAACAGTTGCAGCTCCAGCTCCAGGGACCCGATGCGACGGCCCTCGCGCAGATCGCCGAGCCGATCGCCGATTCCGTCCGCGCCGCCCCAGGGGCGGTCGACGTCGGTTTGTCGAGCCGCGGCCAGAAGCCCGAGCTCAATGTGCAGGTGAATCGCGGTCTCGCTGGCACCCTCGGCGTGAGTCTCGCGCAGCTTGCCATCTCGTTGCGCTACGCCTTCGCCGGGGTCGATGCCGGAACGTGGGTCGATCCGAGCGGTGTGTCTCGCTCGGTCCACGTGCGACTGGAAACCTCGGCCCGCCAGAACGCCGACGATCTCGGCAAACTGCCGGTGATGATCGCTCCGACCTCGCCGGGTGCCCCGGTTCCGTTCGTGCCTCTGAGTCAGATCGCGACGATCACGCCAGGCACAGGCCCGGCGCAAATCGACCACTACCAGCGGCAGCGCGTCGTCACGGTCGGCGCGAACGTCATCGGCGCATCGGTCGGCAACGTGAATCAGGACGTGATGCGCCGGGTGAACAAGGTTCCGCTGCCGCCAGGGTACCACATCACGTCGGGCGGCCAGATCGAGAACCAGAACCAGGTGTTCACGAGCATGGTGCTCGCCCTGGGCGTGGCCGTGATGCTGATGTATCTGATCCTCGTCGTGCAGTTCGGGTCATTCCTCGATCCGCTGGCCATCCTCGTGTCACTGCCGTTGTCGTTGATCGGCGTCGTTGGCGCGCTGTTGATCACGCGCGACACGCTCAACATCATGAGTCTCATCGGAGTGATGATGCTGATGGGCATCGTCGCCAAGAATGCCATCCTCCTGATCGACTTCGCGAAGTGGGCTCGACAGGACCGCGGCCTGTCACGGCGCGACGCGTTGATCGAGGCGGGCCGGACGCGCCTTCGCCCGATCCTGATGACGACGTTAGCCCTCATCGCTGGTATGATCCCCGTCGCCCTCGGCCGTGGTGAAGGCGCCGACTTTCGCGCGCCGCTCGGACGAGCCGTGATCGGGGGTGTGATCGCGTCGACGGTGCTCTCGCTCCTCGTCATCCCCACGGTGTACGAGATCTTCGATGAGTGGCGCGAGTGGCTCTTCGCCAAGTTCCGCTCGCCCGCGCCGGCCGGCCGCCATGGAGAAGTGATCCAACGTGGCGAAGCGGTCCAATAAGCTCCTCGAAGGACCGATCGTTCGATCGCTGCTGACCCTCGCAGTTCCGATCGCGCTCGCCAACGTCTTGCAGGCGGCGTATCAGCTCATCGACGCCTTTTGGGTCGGACGGTTGGGCGGCGCAGCGGTCGCCGCGGTCTCCGTCTCTACCCCGATCATGTTTCTCACGATTGGTCTCGGCGCCGGGTTGGCGATCGCCGGCTCGACGCTGGTCGCGCAGTACTTCGGCGCGCGAAACCACGACATGGTCGACCATGTGGCCGCACAAACACTCGTCATGATCGTCGTCGTGTCCGTCGTCCTCGGCACGCTCGGCTACCTGGCCGCCCCGTCGATTCTCCGCTTGATGGGCGTCGCCCCCGAAGTCTATTCCGGCGCCGTCGGGTTCATGCGCGTGTCCTTCGTCGGGCTCGTGTTCAACTTCTTTTTCTTCATGTTTCAGTCGCTGATGCGCGGCGTGGGGGAAGCGAAGCTGCCGGTGCTCATCGTCTTCGGCACGGTCATTCTGAACTTCGCGCTCGACCCGCTGTTCATCTTCGGGTGGGGCCCGATTCCCCCGATGGGCGTCATGGGCGCGGCCGTGGCGACGGTCGGCACACAGAGCCTCGCCGCGTTGATCGGACTCGGCGTGCTACTCGGCGGACGGTATGGGATTCATCTCGCCTGGCGCGACTTCATTCCCGACCGGGCCTATGTCAAGCGCGCGTTCGTGCTCGGCTTTCCGGGGTCGATCGAACAGTCGGCGCGCGCGTTGGGCATGACCGTGCTGACCTTCCTCATCGCGAGCTTCGGCACGGTCACAGTCGCCGCGTACGGCGTCGGATCGACCGTCCTCCAGGTCGTCATGATTCCGGCAATGGGGCTGACGATGGCCGTGTCGACGCTCGTCGGGCAGAACATTGGAGCCGGCAACATCGATCGGGCGGCGCGCATCGGCCGTCTCGGAAGTTGGTTGGGATTCGGAACACTGAGCGCCTTTGGCGTCATCGCCTTCGTCAGCGCGCCGCAACTCGTCGCGTTCTTCGTGCCGCACGACGCCGCGGTCATCGCCGCCGGCGCGAGCTACCTCCGGATCATGTCGCTGTCATGGGGCTTTCTCGGCGCGCAGTTCTCGATGACCGGCGTGCTCCGGGCGTCCGGCAACATGATGACGACGATGATGCTCACGCTCGTCTCGCAGTGGGTGCTGCAGTTTCCCCTCGCCTACGTCCTGTCGATGCACACGTCGCTCCACGTGCTCGGCATTTGGTGGGCGTTTCCGATCTCCAATGTTCTCATCGCACTCGTGACGATCGGCATCTACTCCAAGGGCGATTGGAAGCGAAAGAGGCTGATTGGGCCGGAGGATGCCTTGGGTGAGCGGGTCACCGCGGAGATCCTCACTGAAGAGGGCGCGAGATAGCAGCTTAGCGTGAGGTGTCAGCGTTCAGCGCCTTCCAGCGGTAGCTGCAGCCATAGCTATAGCTACAGCCGAAGCTCGAAAACGCTGAACGCTGACACCTAACGCTTGCTCGAGCATGGTGGCGGCTGACGCCTGATAGCTCACCGCTGTAGTCTTAATTCGTGTACACCGCCTGTCTCTTCTGCCACGCAGAGCTTGGCGCCAACCACCGGTTTCCGACCTTTCCAGTCGGCCGGCGCATTGCCTTCGATCCGAAGGTGGGTCGGCTGTGGGTGATCTGCACGCACTGCGGCCGGTGGAACCTCACGCCGCTCGACGAGCGATGGGAGGCGATCGAGGAGGCCGAGCGGTTGTTTCGAGGAACCCGCTTGCGAGTCTCGACTGACAACGTCGGACTCGCCCAGTTCCGCGACGCGTTCGAGCTGGTGCGCATCGGGCCTGCCCTCCTGCCCGAGATTGCATCATGGCGATACGGTACGCGGCTTCTGCGCAACGAGCCGCAGGCAGACCTCCGGTCTGGCGTCTGGGTTCGGAGCGCGCGGTTCGTGGCTCGCACCGCGGCCCGCGCGGTGGTGGGATACGCCCACTCCGTTGGACTCACCGACGAGGCCGTGCTTCGAATGCGCACTTTTCGGCGCGGACACGGTGTGCTGCTGCGCGCCAGCGACGAGTTTGGCCGTCCGATCACGGTTCGCTACGCCCATCTCGGCGAGGCTGAGCTCGTGCGCCCCGAGCGAGATGCGCCCTGGCAACTGCGCGTGCGCCACGACAACGGCAACGCGGTGCTCGCCGAATCGGGCGCGCTGCGCGCGGCGGGGAAGATGCTCGCGACGCTCAACTTCGGCGTGGCAAGCCAGGCTGAGGTGCAGCACGCGATCTCGAAGCTCGATGACGCCGGCGATCCGATCGGGTACTTCACCCGCATCGCGTCGCTCGCGATGCGCACGTCGTGGGGCCGGCACCCAGACGCGACCGACTACACCCCCTCGGCGCCGCGCGGGTCGTTTGCCGAGCGCCTAGCGCTACAGCTCGCGAACCGTTCCTTCTGGGGCCGCGGGGGCACGACGAGCCAGGAGCAGACTCCGCTCTTCCGTCTTCCGGCCGTCGATCGCTTGGCGCTCGAGATGGCGGCCAACGAGGATGTCGAGCGTCGCGCCGTGCAGGGCGAACTGGAGTCGTTGCATGCCGCGTGGCAGGACGCGGAGGAGATCGCGGCCATCGCCGATGAGATGTTCGACGACGGCTTTCTCGCCGAATTCAAGCAGAAATACTACGAGCGCATCGCGGCGAGCGACGAGCTGCCGGCGTAGACACACCTCTGCCCGCAAAAGCAGCCGACAACGCGAGCGCCCCGATCGCAGACGCCGGCGGCGGACGATTAAAGGCTGGTTGGCCGGCCGACGGGCGAGGCGATCTCCCCGCTCACTCCACTATCGCGTGGTCACCGGCCGGCGCCTTTGTCTCACGCACGAGGAGCAGCAATGGAATCAGCAACAGGATGAGGCCTGCCGCGAGCACATAGATCTTCGAGTACGCGATGACGCTCGCTTGCCCGAGCAGCTCCTGGTTGAGCAGGCTGAGCGCGCGCTGATGCGCCGCCGCGGCGTCAGCGCCTCGGGCGATCATCCCGCGCGTCAGCATGTCGATGCGTCCCAGCGCCTGCGGGTCGTTCGTCGACAGGTGTTCGCCGAGAATGTCGCGGTACTGCGCGGTGTACCGCACGACGAGCGTCGCGATCGCCGCGATGCCGAACGATCCCCCCAACTGGCGAAAGAAGCTGTACAGCCCGACACCCTGCGGCAGCTCTCGCGGCGACAGTTGCGCGAGCGTGATCGTCGTCAACGGCACGAACATCATGCCGAGGCCGAGGCCGCGCCCGATGAGCGGCCAGAAGAAGTCGTGCGCGCCGCTGGCGCTGGTGATCTTCGACAGGCTCCAGGCAGCCATCGCGAAGAGAATCGCGCCGCCGGTGATCATGAGCCGCGGGTCGACCTTGTTGCTCAGCCGCCCGACGACGCCCATCGAGATCGCCGTCGCGATCGCCCCTGGCAGCAACACGATGCCCGTCTGCTGCGCCGACATATGCAGATTCGCTTGCAGAAACACGGGCAGCGTGAACGACATTGCGTAGAGGCCGACGCCCATCACCACGCCGAGCACGGTCCCGACCCACATCTGGCGATGCTTCAGCACGCGGAAGTCGATGACCGGATGGTCGGTCGTGAATTCCCGCCACATCAGCGCCAGCCATCCGAGCACGCCGATGAGCGAGAGCGCGACGATCTGATGCGATTGAAACCAATCTTCGCGCTGTCCGTGCTCGAGGACGAACTGCATCGCGCCGACGCTCATCGCCAGCAGGGCGATCCCCGAGTAGTCGATGCTCGGCGGCTTCTTCTGGTGCTCCGGGTCGTGGACGTAGGCGGCAATCATCGCCGCGGCGACGATGCCGACCGGGATGTTGATGTAGAAGATCCACGGCCAGCCCGACGTGTCGACGAGGTAGCCGCCGAGTGTTGGTCCGATCGTCGGACCAACCATCACGCCGAGTCCGAAGAGGGCCATGGCGGTGCCGGCTTCTTCGGGCGGAAAGGACTCGAACAGCACGGCTTGCGACACCGTCATCAACGCCCCGCCGCCCAGCCCCTGGATGATGCGCCAGGTGACGAGCGCAAGGAGCGAGTGCGCGGATCCGCAGAAAAAGCTCGCCGCCGTGAAGAGAATGATCGAGCCGACGAAGTACCGTTTACGGCCGAACAGGTCGCCGAGGAATCCCGTGAGCGGAATGACGATCACGCTGGCGAGGATGTACCCGGTCGACACCCAGGCGATCTCGTCGAGATTCGCGCCGAGGTTCCCCATCATGTCGGGCAGCGCGACGTTCACGATCGACGAGTCGATGACCTGCATCAACGCGGCGAGTACGACGGCGACGGCGATGAGGTACTTGTGCTCGGCGCCGCGCCTCCCGGCCTCCGGCGCGACCGCAGCCCGCATCTCCTGGCCCGCGTCGTCTATTGCTGCTGTCGCGCTCATCGCCTATCGTAATATACCGGCGAGTATGATACTCGACAACCCGCGCCCGACCCCTCCGACAGTCATGAGCCCAGCGAAAGCCGTACGATGGGAGCGGCGGCCCGAAGAGCGGATTCCCGAGCTGCTCGAGGCCGCCCTTGTGGTCTTTGCGAAGCGCGGGTATCGCAACACCCGCCTCGACGACGTGGCGGACGAAGCCGGTGTGACCAAGGGAACGATCTACCACTACTTCGATACCAAGGAAGCCCTGCTCCTCGGCGTCATCGAGCACTATCAGGCGCTCGCGTTTGGCCGGGTCGAGGATGTGCTGCGAGACGAGAGCCTGACCGCGTCAGAGCGCATCAGCCTCCTCATTCGCAAGACCTTCCTCGGCCGGCCGAAAAGCGGTCGGTACCTGCTGGCGCTGCTCGTTCGCGACATCGCCCACGAGGTGCCCCGCGTGCACGAGCGATGGCTCCGTGACGGCCCGGTGCGGCTGTGGACGATCATCGGTCGGATCGTCGACCAAGGCAAGGCGCGCGGCGAGTTTCGATCGGAAGCGGACGGACTCGTCGCGGCCCGCGATCTCGTCTCGGCGCTCCTCCTTCAGCTGATGTGGCAGCAGCATGCTGCCTCGGTGCCTGGCCTGGCGATCGACGAAGAGCGGCTGATCGACGCGACGATTGAGCTCTTCCTCGCCGGGCTTCGTGGCACGGCCCAACCGCGAACGCAGAACGGACAGAAGTAGCCGCAGAGGACGCAGAGATTTGATTCCTTGATTCCTCAGGCCACGCGGGAGCTGTTACCAACAGTTCTCTCGTGTGTTCAGCGTTCTCTGAGTCTTCCGCGCATTCCGCGTTCCGCAGTTGGACGCTAGGACCAACTCAT